>JGI1356J14229_10000204_pt1 | contig 64713 bp, 74 predicted proteins | sample Subgrocontami58m_FD_14229 | JGI IMG/M metagenome (IMG submission 14229) | reverse complement strand
AAATGCTAAGTTACTCCCTGCAAATACGGGCTTTGAGTTTTAAGATGAAACTGCAGACCCGACATAGTACATCCTGCTGACGGTTTTATCCTCGCCGCCGCAAGCGTCGCCTTGCTTTAGGCAAGACTTCTGGCCCCAAGACTGGCCGGTATTGTAACAAAAGCAAATAGTAAGAGCCTGTTCTGGATTAAGCCTTATACGCGTAATCTCAGGTTTAAATTTAGGTTTTTCTGCCATTTTCTCCTCCTTTAATGAGCGCACAACTTATGCCTGCCTGCCGTCAAGCAGGGAAACCAAAAAACGACATAAGTTGTTTTGCGTGAATTAAATCCTTGACATCTTTGATGTCAAGGATAAATTTCAGTTTAAGCAATTAGCGAGTTTTTCCTTAAAAATTCCTCTCTTTTCCAGGAATTCCCGGCTGTCCCGGGCAATACTATCCGATACAAAATACGGCATAAGCATACCGGAATATTTTTTAAAGATAAGCGCGGTAAATTCTTTTGCCAGCTCGGTCAATTTGATATTGAACATCGCTGCCTTAACCCTAAGTTCTGCGGGAAGTTTTAAATTGTGCGATTTGTAAAGATCTCTGTGTTCGGACGCCATCCATTCCTGCCACTCCTCGCAGACATCGGATAAATTTAAACTCAACAAGCGGCAGATCAAAGAGAGGTTTTTGGCTGAAAATAAATTCTTATATAAAAATAGGGCTGTATGGCCCAACCTTTCCATTTCTAGCAGCTCTTTGTTATCATATGAAAAACTTTCCAACACATAATAAGGAGTTTTAGGCTCAAATTTCAATTTAAAATCACGGCAATCTTGCCAAAGCTTTGTCCCGGGCAAAACCATTAGCTTAAATATATCTATATTAGGCGGCTCTAACTCAAGAATCGAATCCAGAGAAGCCTTAAAGCCTTCATAGTCATCTCCGGGAAGGCCGACTATAAGATGGATAGAATAGTTTATATTTTTTTCATTGAGCAGTTTTATATTGTTCTTAAAAAGCCTCTCGTCAAAATCGCGATTAATATTCTTAAGCGCATTCCTATTCGTGGTCTGCAGCCCGATCTCTAAAAACTCAACTCCGGCCAGAGAAAGGATTCTTATAAACCCTTCATCCAGAAGTTCGGCCTTTACCTCAAGGTGCAACTTTGAGCCTTTCCTGTATTTTATAAAATAATTTAAAATCGCAAGAGCCCGGCCTTTCTTAAGATTAAAGGTCGGGTCCATTAGGTATATAGTGCTGACATTTTTTTTTAATAATAGCCTCAGCTCTTTTTTAATCCTTTCAAGCGGGAAATACCTGAGCTTATTAAATTGTTTATTATAATAGCAATAACGGCAGCCAAACATGCATCCGCGCATGGTCTCTAAGACAGCCGCTTTTTTATCGGGGTTTATTATCTTTTCTAAATACGGCGAAGGTATCCTTCCTAGGGGGCTAATCAAATCCCGAGCCGGGTTATTTATAATCTCTTTGTTTTGTTTAAAGCTGATGCCCCTGACCCCTCTTAAATCGCCGTCAGGCCTAAGCCAGTGCTCAATAAGCTCCTTAAAAGTTTCTTCGCCTTCATTTATCACCACTGCATCTATCGAGGCTTCCTGTTTTAATGTGCTTTCAGCTTGCGGCGATACTTCCGGACCACCCAAGACTATTTTTAATTTCGGCAAAACTTGCTTTAATTTACGGCTTAAAACCAAAGCCTTATCGATACTCCAGACATAACAGGAAAACCCTACCACTTCCGGATTTAAGTTGACCAGCCTTTCAATCACGTCCTCGTATTTATCATTAATAGATAAACTCAAAATCAAGATGTCAATCTTTTTTGAAAACCTGCTATATTTCAAAAAATATGCTTTCAAATAAGCCAAGGCCAGGTCGCGCCCAATCGGATCAACCAGAAATGTCAGCAAAACTATTCTTGGGATTGATTTTTTATTGTTATTAACCTTTTCGCCCGGCATAATATTGTATAATCCAATCAGATAATTTATTTTATAATTATCTAGATATTTTCTCTGACAAAATCGATAACACCTCTAGTATCCTTAAACCCCAAGAAACAAGCCGGAACTTTCTGAGCTAACTCCTGGCTTAGATCTATCGCCTTTTTTAAACCCGCCTTATCCCAGAAGGTAAAAAATATATTTTGAAATAACGATGCATAAACCTCGCCATTTTTCATGTCTTGTAACCGGTTTGTCTTGCTATGGGAAATGAATAATAATTTGTTTAATTTAGCCCGGTGCGGCAAGGTCTTCAAATAATCAGTAAAATCCCCGTGCCAGGGAGTGCCGTATAAATAAAAAGACCCGTTTCTGGCGCGTACAACAGTGCGGTCGTCATTTAAGACTTTGGCTTCTGAGTAGCGATGCCAGAGTTTTGCCATCGTAGTCTTTCCTTTGCCGGATTTACCGATAAAAACCAGGCCCTTATTGTTAACGTCTTTTACGCCCATAGAATGCAATAAGAAACCTTTGTGATTAATCAAATAATTCTGCAAAATTATTTGCAAGGCATCGTAAATAATCACGCCTATTGGCCAGTCTGTCACAACATTTTTCATTGTATACAGATAGGCGACGCCTTTAGTAAAAGAGCGATTTAAAATGATGCGCTGCCTCTTTTCTTTTAAATAGGACATTAAAACATATCCTTGTCTGCCCTTAAACATTGCCCAACAGTTATCTCCCTCCTCGGGATGCACTGACAAGAATAGCCTTTTTTTTCTTTCAAACTTAGGCAGGCCGCCCTTAATTATTCTAACCTCTAAATCTATATCGGGTTTCTTGGCGCCGCGATAGATGAAACACCCAAAACGGCTGACGGTTGCGTCAGAAAACGACCTAATAGGGACATCGCTTTTGAACCTTATGACAACATCGGAAATTTTGAGCTTAATTGTATTTTTCATTTATATTTTGTCCGCTCTAAACTGACGCCGGTTCTTTTGTCTTACCGCAGGATAAATGCGTCAATTCGCAGGCCCATTCCGCAGGCGCTTCCATATCTCGGGTCTCAAGGTACGCCTTACCCGGGCAATTTGAACAAAATTGCCTTAAGCCGCAATACCTGCAGCGCGATTGAGTCTGAAAACGTCTTTCTCTTATTTTAGCAAATTCTTTAAAACAGCTTTCAAAAGACCTTTTTAAGGCATCTCTATGTATTTCTCTTAAGGATAAACAAAAAAACATCTCTCCGTAGGGGTTTATACATATCTGGTCTCTCCCTCCGCCGCCGCAGGGGAATATATGAGTCGGCTCCGGCGAATCGTCTATCAGTTTACGGTCACCGAAACAGGATTCCGGAATCTTCAGGCCAAAGTTTATTTTTTTATCCAATTCCATAACTTCTTGCGGGCTGAGGCGCAAAGAACAAGGCGTCTTGTCCCCGTCAATCCTTGGGAAAATATGCAAACTAGGCATAAATTTTACACCTAAACTCTGAGAAAACTTCTCCACCTCTAAGAGCCTGGATGCGTTATCTCTAATTACCACAGCCTTGAGAGAAAAGTCGATTTTATTCTCTGACAACAATTTAATCGCGCGCATTACCCTGGAAAAAGAACCCTTTACCCCGGATATGCGCTCAAAGGTATCCCTTCTTATAGAGTTTAGGGTTATTTCAAGCGCAAAAGGCGGGGATTTTTTAAAGTGGGCGATTTTGTCTTCATCGAACAAAGAAGCGTTTGTCAATATCGAGATTATGAAACCCTTGCTTTTAGCGTAGTCGTATATTTCCAGGAAGTCTTTACGAATCAGGGGGTCTCCTCCGGTAAAACAGAGCCATAATGCTCCGGCTTCGTAAACCTTATCCAGCAATAATTTAACTTGTTTCGTCGAAAGTTCGCGCCTGGCGACCCCTTGATTATCACGGCAAGCCACATAACAATATTTACACTTAAAATTACACCTAAAAGTCAGTTCAAAGTGGCATAGACTCGGCTTATCGAGCTTTAATTTATTTAAGTGCGTATTTAGGCTGAAATGTCTATAGCTAATTTCTTTCATATCAGATTAGCGCCTTAATGTCTTTTAAATCTTTTATGAGCCTGGCAATTTCCTTATCGATTTCAACATCTGAGGAATCGAATTTACCCGATATCGCATCCTTTATATCATTCAGGCTCTTTTTACCGTCAATAAGCTCCCAAACTTTTGAAGCAGCGGGGTTTAGGGTGTAAATACAATTCATCTCTTTAGAGGTCTTATAAATAGGCACAAGTATGGTCTCTTTATCGATCTTGCGGGTTACGATATCCGGATTTTTCTTAAAAACTAGCATCTTTGCCATAGTTTTCCTGCTCCTTTATTTGGGGAAAAGTTGAGATTTTTACAGCCTGAAAGGCACCGTTATATTAGTTTAATCTCGTAAAAGAACAAAGTCAAGCGTGATTTCCCATGTAGGGTAAGCAAAAATAGGCGCCCTTCTCTTGCTTGACGCGATATCTAAACTAAGCTATAATTACACAAATACTTAAAACAAAAAGGCGAATTTATGCTAAAAGCTCTGAGGCACAAGAAAACAGCCAAAAGGATATTTATTTTCCTGGCGATAATTATTGTCCCGGCCTTTGTCCTGTGGGGCTCGGGTAGCATGGTGTCCGATAAGAAGCAGTCAAACTATGCCGGAGAGATATTCGGCAAGAAGATTTCTTTCCAGGACTATCATGATGCATTAAAGGCAGTCCAGGACCAGGCAGTTATACAATTCGGGGACAAGTTTAACCAAATCCAGCCGCTCCTAGACATGGAAAAACTGGCATGGGAAAGGCTGATAGTCCTGCATAAAGCGAACGCAGAGAAAATAAAGATTAGCGATGAAGAAGTAGTCAGGACTATCGCGCAATACCCGTTTTTTGAGAAAAACGGTAAATTTAATGACCAGATTTACCAGCAGGTCTTGCGTTATGGCCTGGAGATAACCCCGAAGGAATTCGAAAGGCATATCCGGGAATCTTTAATGATAGCTAAACTATTTAAAAAATACACTAAGGATATAAGTTTAAGCGAAAAAGATTTGTTAAGCGAATATGAAAAGGAGAACGAAAAAGTTAAGGTTGGCTTCTTGTCTTTTACTACGCAAGATTTCAAAGGCGATACAGCGGTAACGGACAGCGAGGCCAAGGAATATTTCGATAAACACAACAACGAATTTCTTACGGATCCTTCCATAGATATAGACTATATTGGCCTTGATTTCGGGGCTAAGCCTACAAACGAAGAAAAACAGAAAGCAAAAACTAATGTTCTCTTGATTTCGGAAACTGCCAGGAAGGATAAAAATTGGAGCGCTTTAAGCCAGGCTCACAATCTAAAATACAAGCATACAGGATACTTTTATATTAATGAACCGATTCCGGGTATCGGCTGGTCCACGCAATTTTACGAAGCAATATTGCCTTTAAAAATAAACGAGATGAGCCCAATAATAGAAACCGAGCAGGGGATATTCCTGGCAAAACTCTTAGGCCTACGCCAGCCGCACATCCCTGAATTTAACCAGATAAAAAGTAAAGTTATCGATAAGATCAAGGAAGAAAAGGCAAGGAGTTTAAGCCTGGCCAAGGCGCAAAGTCTAAAAAAATCCCTGGAGGAAAAACTAAAAAGTAACGCGGATTTCCAAAAGTGCGCGAAAGAATTAAATCTAAGGGTGAAAGAAACCGAGGCGTTTAAACGTAATCAATACATAGAAACAATAGGCCTGTCTCCTGAATTTTCAGAAGCGGCATTTTCATTAGTTAATAATCCCCTGCGGCTTGCCGTGGTCAGTACGCCTCAGGCAAGTTATATAATAAAATTACTGCAGTTTACTCCTGTGGATTTAAAGAAATTCGAGGCTGAAAAGAAAGAGTTTGTTGAAGCTATTAAGAATAAAAAAAGCGATCAAGCTTTAATTGAATTTCTGGATAAATTAAAAAGCCAGGCCCGCCTTAAAAGCAACGTCACCCAGAGTAAGACAGCCACCTATTAATACTTAAACGATTCAAAAATTCCTGCTTGGCCGCTTATAAATAGAATAGAGTTTTTGTAATTCATAAACGGAATTTTTTCTTTGGCCGAGTTCTTTATAACAGCGCGAGAGCATAAAACCTATATCGGTATTTTGCGGGCTAAAATCTTTCGCCTTTTTTAATTCTTTTATTGCTTCTTTGTACCGCCTTCCCTTCATCAAAGAAATACCGGCAATAAAATGCCCTTCCTCGCAACCCAACCCTACTGCCCTTCTTGCCGGGTTAACTGCTAAAGAATAATTCCGCAAACGATAATATATCTTTGCCAGGCTTAAGTTCAAATCCGGAGAATCTGGAAGCCTTTTTATAAGTTTGTCGTAGAATTTAATAGCCTTGGTAAGCTGGCCGGATTTTTCATATTTTGCTGCCTGCAAATACAAATTAAAATTTTTAAACGAACCGGCCTGGTTCATTTTATTGCCCTTACCTTTCAGTTCTGCCAAATGCAATAGGATGAGATAAAATTTCTCTATCCTTTCGACTTTATTCTCATCCATATCTTTAAGCCTGTTGCGAAACGGATAATAAAACCTAAAGGGAAGCTTGGCGTTGTATTCGGTAGTGATACCAAAATTGCTTGAGTTATCATAGATGCGCATCTTGGGCATTTGGTAATAGCAATTTAAGGCAAATTGCTTCGGGTTTTTTAATGAGAACCTTAATGTCTCCCAGGCCTCTTTTGAAGTCTCTCCGGGAATACCCACCATTATCTGATAATATGTTGCCAGGCCTATCTTTTTGCCGTCTCTTATAATCCTGTTAATCACTTCTGTTTTTGTCCCTTTGTTGGCTAAATCTAAAACTCTCTGCCTGACCGACTCAAGCCCGAAATCAAGCATAACGCAGCCAGATCCTTTTATTAAAGCCAGCAATTCTTCATCAAATTCTTTTTCAAGTCTGGTCATCGCTGTCCATCTTATCTTAATATTGTTCTCAATCAGCGCTTGGCAAAATTCCCTCATCTGCCAGGGTGAAAATACTGTATTTGAAATCAAAAGCTTCCCGGCCTTAAATCTCTTTTTTAGGCTCTTCACATCTTCAATCAAACGCTCTACGCTCTTTTCTCTGTACCTGGGGCTTAAAGAAAATAGGTCGTTGCAGAATATACACTTACCCCAATAACAGCCTCTCGCCGTCTCAAAAGTAAGTGAGATAGATTTGTCTTCCTTTGGATTGGTGTATGTATAAAGCGGTAGGCCGGTAAAATCCGGACAGGGCAATGCGTCCATGGACTCTTCTGAAATTTTTTTAGAAACAACAAGCCTGCCTTTTTCCTTATATATAAGGTTAGGCACATCTCGTAAAGGCTTTTTGTTCGCCAGGCTCTCAACAAGAGATACCAAAGGAGTTTCGCCTTCAAAATATACTAAAAAATCAAAAAAGCGAAAAAAATCGCGCCTTTTTAAAAGCTTTTCCCTGAATAATGATACCCAGGGTCCGCCCATGACTATCTTTAAGCCCGAGATTTGTTTTTTTATAATTGCGCCAAAAGTAAAACTTGCAATTACTTGAGAAGGAGCGACTATTGAAAACCCAACTAAGCCGTATTTTTCTTTTTTTAGAAGCGGCACAACCTCTGATTGAAAAAATTCGAAAAATATATTCTCCTTCCTGTCATTAATGAATTTGAACAGGTTTTTTGAAGACAGGATCTTTTCCGTGAAATCAAAACTTGCGGGAATAAACTGCGCATAAGGCCGAAGAGGCCCGGATTTATTCTCGTACTTTAATTCGCGATAATAATATACGCGTTTCCTTATCTTGTCAGCGTTATAAGCGGGGCTTAGTATATATTCCTTATTTTCCCTCTTCAAATATTCGCGGAATTTAATATTCAAATCCAATTGGCGGGCTTTGATGCCTTTTGATTTTAGAAAAGCAATTAATGCCGGGGTACCTAAAGGCGGAAATTCTACCTCATAGGAAGGCGGGATAATCAGCAATACTTTATTATAAGGATTGTTTTTCATATTAATAAAGGCCGGGTATAAAGAGACCGCGGAAAAAGTTAAGCCAGCTATAATTATATAATAGCTGGCTCTAAAAAACAGCAATTTTTACGGCTTTAAGGATTTTTTGGCGGGTAGCTAAATTTTCGGATTATAAGACGATTGCGCTATGCAACCTTAATCGCTTCTACCGGGCACTGGCTTGCGACTTCATTGAGGTCGCAGGACTCGCATTTGTCCTTTAATACATGCGCAATGTTATCATCGCCTAACTTAAAAACATCCGGGCAGGCCTGTTCGCAAAGGCCGCATCCTACGCATGTGGCTTCGTCAACCGTAACTTTCATTTTAAACCCCCTGTTTTTAATTATTCTTAATTTATGGCTTCACTGATTTTACCAGACCATTAAAAAGTGTCAATAAAATTTCTAACCCAGGCTCAGTTCTTCCCGGGCTTTCTCCAGCACCTCTTTAATTGATATCTCATGCATGCAAGGCGCTTCTTCTCTCGCTCTACATTTAGCAAAATGTTTGGTATTCGAACACGGCGCGCAATCGGGCGAACTTTGCGCAACTATAACTCCCTGCCTGTGGAAATAAGGATAATAGTTTTCAAATTCCGTAGGCCCGAATAAACCTATGGACGGAATATGCATGCAGCTTGCGATATGTATCAGGCTCGAATCGCAGGACATAAAAAGCTTAGCCCTTTTGATAATCGCCATACTTTGTTTTAAAGTGCACTTATTGACTGCTGAGGCGGCAAGGGGAGAAAATTTAGTCAGTAATCCCTGGCTATATTTATCGATACCGGCCTTCCCCAGCAATACCACCTTTAAGGCGTAATCATTGTTAAAGGTCCTTATAAGCTCATTCCATTTCTCTATAGGCCAGCATTTATAAGACCAATTAGTAAACGGCAGGATAGCCACGACCCTGTCGCTGGGAGTAATTGCATTATTGGCAAAAAAAGATTCTGCAAAATCCGATTCCGCTTTGCTAAAAGTAAAGTTGAAACTTTCCCCTTCTTCTGCCGGTACACTGTGGGAGCGTATTAAATTCAAGTATCCGTCTACAACATGAATGGCTCGGCCTGACGTGTCAAAGCGCATCCTTTTCTTCATTACCCATACATTAGGGATTCCTAAAAAGATAAAAAATAAAGTCTGGGGCAAAATAATCGCTAAATCAAATTTTTTAAGCCTTAAATGTTTAATCAGGGCCAGGCGTTTAAATATTCCTTTGTCCTTACCATATTTATCAAAGGTAAGAATCTCATCTATGCCCGGATAGCCTTGTGCCAGCTCTTTTCCCTTTGTAGATGTAAGAAAAGTTATTCTTGAGGCAGGATATGCTAAGCGCAGATGCCTGATAGGCGCCAAATCATAACAGGCATCTCCGAGATTGCTATGGCCGAAAATAAGGATATTTTTAAACATGGAATTTGAGGAGATGGGTGAGAGAATCAAGCCCATTAGAGAAAAATTCTCTAACGCGGCTAGCCTTTAGCCTACAAGGCTATATTTTTTAATATTCGAATCGGCGATAGCCTGAATCTTGGCTATCTCGTCTTTGGACTTGAGGAGATGCTTGAACCGGCCTTGCGATTTTAAATATTCTTCGACTGGTTTCGGGGGAGAGAGTTTTTTTACTGCTTTAAGCTCTCCGGCTTCAAATTCAACTAGAGGATAAAGCCCGGTTTCTACTGCTAATTTTCCCACATCTAAAGTGTCCGCCGGTTCATAACGCCATCCTAACGGGCAGGGCACGTGTATCTGAATATATTTCGGGCCGACAATAGAAATGGCTTTTTTAATCTTTCTTATCAAATCTGCCGAGAATGACGCCGAAGCAGTAGCTACATAAGGTATACCGTGAGCCACGGCAATCTCGACAACATTTTTCTTAGGCCTCGGGTTTCCAAAAGAACTTTCACTGATAGGGCTGGTCGTAGTATTTGTATCAAACGGAGTCAAACCGCTTCTTTGAATTCCGGTGTTCATATAAGCTTCGTTATCGTAACATATGCTCAATATATCCTGGCCTCTCTCCCACATCCCGGACAGGGATTGTAAGCCTATATCAGCCGTACCGCCGTCTCCTGCCTGCGTAATTACGTTAATGCCTTGTTTTTTGCCTAAAAATTTCAACGCCGCTTCAATGCCTGAGGCTACGGCGGCGGAATTCTCGAATAAAGAATGGATCCAGGGCACATTCCAGCAAGAAGTCGGATAGGCAGTAGAGAATACCTCCAGACAGCCGGTATTATTGGAAACAATAGTATTTTTGCCCGCAGTCTCAATCACTAATCTTGCGGCAATTGCCTGGCCGCAACCTGCGCAGGCAGCGTGGCCTGAAGTAAATAATGGTTTATTCATCTGTGAACTCTTCGTGTAATAATTCTTCTTTTAATCCGATAAACCGACAAGGCGCTTCTTTTGACAAACCGTTAAATATTTCCCTTATTGCTGCTTTGGTAATATCGCGGCCGCCCAGGCCGATAACAATGCCGCTTATCTTCTGTTTTGGATCAGGTTTGGTCAAGGCTGCTTTTATATCCGCATACAAGGGGCCGGTCGAGCCCAGAGAAATAGATTTTTCTACTACGCCTACATTGGCAATTCCAGCCAAGGCATCTCTTATAGCCTGGCCTGGGAAAGGCCTGTAAGTAATCACTTTGACTACCCCGACCTTTTTACCTTCGCTGCGCATCTCATCTACTGTATCTTTAATTGTCCCGATAAGCGAACCTTTTGCCACTAAAATAGCCTCGGCATCTTCTGTCTTGTAAGTCTCGATCAAACCGCCTCTATTTCTTCCAAAAACTTTTTTAAATTCCGCGCTGACCTCAGGGATAATTTTTAAAACATCTTCCATTGTTTTCTGGATGGCGTAACGCGTTTCCAGGTAATAATCCGGGCCGGCTAAAAACCCTAAAGTCATAGGGTTGTCCACGTCCAATTTAAATAACGGCTTAAATGCCGGCAAAAATTTATCAACCTCTCCTTGAGTCGGCATGTCCGCGACTTCCAGGCCATGGGTAAGTATGTACCCGTCCATATTAACCATTACCGGTAAATATACTCTCTTGTCTTCGGCTAATCTGTAAGCCTGGATATGCAAGTCAATACAATCCTGCATATCTTCGGCCCAAAGTTGAATCCAGCCGCTGTCGCGCACGGTTACCGCGTCCTGATGGTCGTTCCAGATATTTATAGGAGCTGATACTGCGCGATTTGCGCAGGTCAATACTAGAGGAAGGCGTAATCCGGCGATATTAAATAGGACTTCTAACATCAAAAGCAGGCCTTGAGAACTTGTAGCGGTGAAACTGCGTACCCCGGTCGCGGTCGAGCCTAACACTACGCTTGCTGCCGAATGCTCGCTCTCAACGTTGACAAACTGGGCATTTAGCTCTCCATCGCTGACGATCTGGGCCAGTTCCTCAACGATATGAGTCTGGGGGGTGATGGGGTATGCAGAGATAACTCCGGGCCGGCATAATTTAACCGTCTCTGCAACTGCGCGAGAACCTTCGAGAAATTGTTTCATTTATGACCTTCTTTAATGAGCACATAACTTATGGAGTTCTGAAAACGACATAAGTTATTTGTGCGAATTAAATCCCTCACCTTTTAAATATTCAGACTCTTTTTAAATCTTAAGTTAAATCGCCTCATCTTTTTAATGCCTAAAAAGGTGAGGGATAAATTCAGACACAAAACTTAGCTTACGTTTTGCGCCTGCCTGCCGGCAGGCAGGCTGCGCTAAGTTTTGTCTTCATTTACCATTATAATATCTTTCTTAGGGCAAACGGCGACGCAATTGCCGCAACCTTTACAGAAATTGTAATCACAGATAAAAGTATTTTTTTCCTTGCCGCTGATGCAGCCTTCCGGGCAAACCACAAGGCACATCTTGCAAGCGATGCAATTTTTCTGCAGGAATTTCGGTTTGACTGTTGTGCGCCAGGAACCGGTCTTTGATTTAACTCCTGAACCGGGCTTACTTACTATTGGTCCGAACATATTATTTACCTTTAAGTTGGGCTTGGATATACTCAAAGCCTTTTTTAGCCGCGGCAATATTAACATCTGCTAACTTTTCGCTGAAACGTTTATTTATAGCTTCAATCAGCGATTCTAACTTGAATTCGCCTGTAGCTGCTGCAAATGCGCCCAGGATTGCCGTGTTAGCAATGGGTCTTCCTATGGTTGCGATCGCGATGTCGTTTGCCGGAACAAAAAATACTTTCTGGCCAGCCCCGACCTCTTTTAAATCCTGTTTCTCCTTGTCGTTGATTATAGCTATGCCCTTAGGCTTAAAACCGGAAAAACAATTAAAACCGCGCATTAAAGTGGCGTCGGCGATAATCAAAAAATCAGGCTCATAGACCTGGGAACGCAAACGTACGGGCTTTTCATCTACCCGGACAAAGGCGTTCATCGGCGCCCCCATCCTTGCCGCTCCGAAATGCGGAAAGGCGTATGGGAATTTACCCTCGGCAAAATAGGCGTGGCCTAAAATGGTCGCGGTAGTGATTGCGCCTTGGCCGGCGCGGGCATGTATGCGTATCTCTCTCATATCTTTGTGTGATTTTGCCTAAAAGGGCGGAAAAAATAAAACGTCTTAATAATATAGGTGTAATCATCCCGGATGTCAAGCAAAAATTATCAACTGATGTTCAATTTTTGCGGATGTCGAACACGCTTGTTCGACGCAGATAGAAACTACTAGAGAACCGTCTGCCCTTACGGCTAAGGCTCTAGGAAAGCGAAAATTTATCCCTCAAATGCTCTGAAAGTCCGGAAAGCAGTCTTAACACGGCCTGCGTATCCTCTACGGACATCGTGCCCATGCCGCAACTGGGAGTTAATAAGGACCTGGCCAGGATTATATCCCTATCTAACCCTTTCTTTATAAGGGCATTGACGCCTTGTTCAAATTTAAGAGCCAAATCTTTGATAGTTATTGCCGGCTTAAATTCTGACGTAGGCACAATACCCCAAGCAATCATGCCGCCTTTTTTCAAAAAACGTTTTAAATCGTCCGGATAAAGGACGAAGCGCTCCATATAAGAAAATGCGTCAAAGCTCACAATATCGATTTCCGTCTCTAAAAGCATGGACCAGTCTGTGTTGGAACAACAATGCAACCCCTTAAGGCAATCCGGCTCATCAATAGCATCTATAAGGCGATTTGTAATTTCAATTACGTCTTCGCGTAAGACCGGCGTAAATCCGGAACCAAAACAAGCCAAATAAGGTTCATCGATAAAGATAAGCGCAAGATAGCCCAGGCGCTTGAACTCTTCCACCTGCCAGGCAGCTTTCATGGCTAGCCCCGAAACCAAACAATCCAATAACTGAGCGTCGGAAAGCAGATTATTGCCGTCGGGCATCTTGATCCCGGACGCAAGGGTAAACGGTCCGGTGATCTGGCCTTTTAGAAAGTTACACCTTGGCTTATTTTTCCCTAAAAAATCAAAAAATATTTTTAGACCCAGGGCGTATTCGCTACTAATTTTAAAATAATCCAGATTTCTATTTATGACCTCACTAAAAAAATTTTCCAAAAATTTAGAATAATCCTTCCTGACAGTTATCGACTGGTTACTCATTTCTAAAAAGTTAAAATTCTCGATAAATTGAGTCAGCATTGATTCTTTAGGGTCTCTTTTGGGTAACTGCGGCCAGAAAGGAAAATCCTTAGAATATTTGAAGATGGTTTCTACTGCCTGCTGGCCGTCAGCAAAGGGGAGACTGCCTATGCAGGTTAATCTACAATTGGGATTAAACTCTAAAGATTTTTTCATAAAATATTATTTTAAATCCGGAGGGAACGTATAGTCTTTATAGCTTATAGTCGAATCCGGCTCTATCAAGATAAAAGTGGGTATCCCCAAGACGCCATAATCAGAAGACACCGTTGCCTCATCGTCCATTAATACAATAAAATTATAAGAATTTCTTCTTATAAACCTGTCTATTATTTCTTTCGATTCTCCGATATTGACCGTAATCAACTTGTAGTTACCGGTCTTTTTCGAAAGATCTTTAAGCGCGGACTGGCAATGCGGACACCAGGTCGCCCAGAAAAATATCAACACTTTCTGTTTAAATTTTAAGAGGTCAGAAAGGGAAACGGTCTTGCCGCTAAGGTCTTTAAGGGAAAAATCAGGCGCGGTAGCGGATTTCGCCTGGATAGTGGCGGCTGTCAGAGAAACTACACAGACTGCGGCGGCAAAAAAAAGTAAAATTGCCTTAACCTTCAATTTTAAACACTTCACCTTTTCCAACTTCATAAAAGCCCTCCTGCTTTTAGCAGAAAATATTCTGCGCCGGCGATCAAAATAAAAGCGCTCAAAATTTTAATACGCTTATTCCAAATGCCCGACTTAGGCAAAGCCTGGGCAATGCCGGAGAAAGTCCCTGATAAAATCAATAATAAACTCATTCCGAAAGCAAAACTCGTGAGCAATATAAAACCTGCCAGGATATTTCTTTCTTTAGCTACAAAAGTTAATATAGCCCCCAGAGCCGGAGTCGTACAGGGACCGATAACTAATCCCGATAAGGCGCCCAGGGTGAATATGCCCAGCCAACCTTGGGAATTGGAGATCTTAGCACCGAGCCTATTCAATAACGATACATCCGAACCTGGTAAATTAAAAATATCTAACAGGCTTAATCCTAGAACTAAATAAATATTTCCCACTAAAAAATAAAAAAATGCGCTTTGGGTAAGGCTGCCGAAAACGCGGCCGCCTAAAGCTGCAATAATACCTAAAATTGAAAAAGTTAGAGCCAGGCCGCTTGCGTAAATGACACTTAATAAGAAGGCCTTGTATTTAGATCCTGCGCCCTTGGCGCCAATGTAAGAAAGGGTCAAGGGAATGAAGGCGTAAACGCAAGGCGTAAAACTAACTAGCACGCCGGCAAAAAAAACACTCAATACGCTAATGGGATTTAAGGATAGTTGCATCAAGCCACCGTCGGTAACCCGGGTCAATATTCTCTAACGGGAAAGAGATTATTTCCGGAGTCTGATAGGAGTGATTTTTTTTAACTAACTTTGAGATCTTAGAAAAAAGCCTTTTTCTTGTTTTGATTATCAAGAGTGCCTCTCTTGCCTTATCGATCTTGCCCTGCCACCAGAACAGAGATTCAATGCAATTAACAATATTTACACAGGCAACCAACCTGGCCTTAAGCAAAGCGTTACCTATGCTTTTCGCTTCTTTGATATTAGAAGTTGTAATAAAAATGATGCTATATTGATTCATTGACTATCCTTAATATTTCCTGCAGAATACCTGCCTTAATAATACCATGCAAAAAAATGGCTTTCAAGCTATCGCGGCTCATCAAGGCGCACTCTAGAGTTTTATATCAATGCCATAACTGCCATCGCCCGGCCGGCTTTTTGGCCTTCTTCACGAAAAGAAAAAAAACTCTCATTGCTGCAACTGGTACAGACCCTTGAATCAAAAATATTCTTTTCCTTAACTCCCTGGCTTAAAATCTGCTGTTTATTTTCGGCTATTAAATCCAGGAATAATTTGCCTCTCCTCTTAATAACGCTGTGCTTGAAATACTTTGCCACGTCCGGCCCTATTTCATAACAGCAAGGCCGTATACCCGGGCTAAACCCAACCAATAAATCCGCAGGCTTACTATTCATACGCGCCTTTAAAGCCCGGATGAGTTCTATCGAGATCTTGGCTGCGCTTGGCCGCCAACCCGCGTGCGCCAGGCCGATTATATTTTTTTTAAAATCAAAAAAATATATTGCGAGGCAATCCGCGATAAATATAGCAATCGGAAGGTTTTTTTTGTCAGTAAAAACTGCGTCTGCTCCGGCTATGGCAGACTCGTAACTATCTGCGCCCCTGCCGCGTTCTTTAAGGTCAGCATATACCACATTAGAAGAATGAATCTGCTTTAAACAAACTAAATCCTTAAAATCCAAGCCGAGTGAGTTTAAAAAATTCCTGCGGGAAATTAGGACTTCAGAATGTTTGCCGTGGCGAAAACTAAAATTCTCTCTTTTCGCGCTAAATGCCGCCCAAACGCCCTTCTTCTTGAACGGTTTAAAATAAAGGTGCGCGCCAATCTTGCCTAACGGCCCGGATTTCCGAATCAGGTCTTTAGGAATTATCTTCATCTATCGCCTTGATGCTGTGCGTTGAACTCAGTTTATCATTAAGCCTTTCCAGGCTTATTGAAGCTTCGTCAAATTTTTGTTTTGCGTTATGTATATGGCTGCCCAATACTGAAAATTCCCGGCTGAATTTATCGAATTCCGAAACTATACGGCCAAGTTCATTCATAATTTTTACGATATTCCTCTGTATTGTTAATCCTTTCAAACCGTGGCATATGGCCTGTAAATAGGCGTAAAAGGTGTTAGGAGAAACCGGAATGACTTTCTTGGACTTAGCAAAATCGCTTATTTCGGCGTCTTTGGTGATCTCGTAAAATATAGATTCCGCCGGTATATACATAAGGGCGAAATCAAACGTCTTTTCGTCGGATAAAATATATTTTGAAGATATTTCGGTTATGCGTAACTTCACGTCTTTAACAAACGCGCGGCTAAGAGTCTTTTTGTCGGCGTCGCTTTCGGCATCCTGGAGTTTTTTGAAGTTATCAAGAGGAAATTTCGCGTCAATGCTTAAGATGTTATTGCCGATAAAAATTGCCGCATCCACGGTTTCGTTTGTTTTGAATTTATATTGAAGCTGAAAATGTTCTTTGGGCAATACCTGCGAGAGGATGCTCTCTAACATCGTCTCCCCCAGCGCGCCCCTGAATTTCGGAGCCTGCAGCAGTTGCTCCAGGCTCGAGATATCCCGGCTTATTTCAACAATGAACTTATTTGTCTGCTCGAGCTTACCGAGAGACTCTTTCACCGACCCAAAAACCTTGGTAGCCGAATCAAGCCTGTCGCCCACGGTGCGATGCGTATCATTAATCGCCTGATTAACCTCTTTAATCCGCTCGTTTACCTGCCCGACAAGGGTGTTTAATTGCGTATTGACCTGGCTCATTACGGAATTAAGGTTAGAGTTCATCCTTTGGGTATTTTTTATTATAAAAAATACCAGGATAGCCAAAAAAATCAGGATAGCTATAACGATTAGCATATTCATTCTGCACCAATAGCTTTAAATGAGAATTTTCTAGGTTCTAATTAAGCCTCCGAGGTATTTATAACTTAACCTCGATAAGCGTTTCTGTCTCGACCACTCCGCGCAAAGCGCGGATCTTTTCGATGACTACCTGGGCAAGAGTTTTTAAATCCGTCGACTCTACCTGGCAGACAGCATCCCAGGCGCCAAAAACACCTGTTACTTCATTTACTCCGGGTAGCTTTCTAATGCCTTCAAAGACCTGCTTTTCCTCGCCTGGTTCAATCTTTACCAAAACCATTCCTTTTGCCGACATTTTTACCTCCGTTTTTAAATCCGCTTTCTTTAGCGCCTGAATTCACTTATTGCCTGCCACCATGTATCTATATCGCACTTTTTTATCCTGGCCCATAATAATTTTGCCGATCTGGTTTTTAGTTTAGCCGGGGCTTTCTTTAAGAAATTTTTTGCCAGGCTCACCCCTTGTTCGTAATACTCTTTTGCCTGTAACAGGCATTCCAATATATCCGCGTCGCGCGCCACGATTGCTTCTTGGCTGGTTTGAACGTCTAATTCTGACCGGAGAATTTCTAATTCCAAAGCTATTTTTTTGTTTAAACCCTGGATTTGCTCTTTAAAGGCTTTTTTTTCGGCGCTCGGGAAATCTATATACCTCTGCCCCATCTTATGCAAATCATTAATACGCGCCTCGTGCAGGTCGTTAAATAGCGTCATCACCAGCACCTTATATGTATCTACGGCTTCCTGTTTTGCCAGGAAGTATCCGATTAAGCTGGTCCTGAAACTATGCTCGGCTACCGTCTCGGGGTCATCGATGCCCACAACCCACCAGCCGCTGCGTCGGACGCGTTTTAATAACCCCGCCTCCAGCAAGATGCGTAATTGCGCATCTGTTTGCGATTTATCAGATTTTATTTTTTTGCTTGAATATTTCATAAGAAAATATTGCGGTTGCCGTGGCAACATTGAAAGAAATATTGGCACCCGGCATAGGCAAAGTTAACTCTAAGTCTAAATGGCTCCTTAAAGCCGGCCTTACCCCTTTGTCCTCCGAACCCATCACGAGCGCCAAGGGAAATGGCAAGCTCGTTTCCAAGAGGCTCTTTCCGCCTGTAACCACTGCGCCGGCTATCCAATAACCTCTTTTTTTTGCGAGTTCCGTACCTATGGAAAAATTAGGAATCTGGGCGACAGGCACGAAACTTTCTCCTCCGCAGGCAACGCGTAAAACCGTCTCATTGATGCTGACGCTCGCATGCTTAGGGATCACAAGAGCAAAACCGCTAAAACAAGCCAGGCTCCTTAAAATAGCCCCAAGATTCTGAGGATCGGTAATGTGGTCTAAAAATATGAGCGTGAGTAAATCCTCGTCGGGCCGGGATAAAAAATCCTCCAGCAAGCTGTAGGCGAATTCACTAACCTCAGCCACGACTCCCTGGCAATTTATATTAGCGCTGTAATTGGCAAATTTCTCCTCGCTCATATGCGCCAATAGCACATTCTTTTCCCGGGAGAGAGTTACAATATTTTCTAAATTTACGCCTTTCCTGATGTAAATCTTATTTATCGTCTCAGGGGCGCTCTTTAAGCGCTCCAAGACGGGATTTTTGCCGTATAAACGCATTTGTTTTTATAATCCGGGGATATTTAAGCCAATAATCTGTTTAGTTTTTTCAGCTGCCAGCGCCTGTGATTTTTGTATTGCCTCATTAAAACATGCCAAGAGTTTGTTGCTTAAATCTAGGCCCGATAAATTAAGCGATTTATCGATCTCTAAGTTTTGTATTTCCTGTTTGGCGTTTATCTTCATTTTAATCTTTCCGCCAAACCACTCAAGGTCAAGACTGCTTAGGGCCAATTCTTTCTTTAAGCTCGAAACCTTTGCCTGCAGGTCAAGCAAATTCTTCATCTTATCGAACATAACTTTCTCCGCTTGCTTTTTATTTAAGAGATTTTTTAGACGCGACTAGAAGGAAGGCTCTTCTTTAAGCCTGCGGCTTGTCCTCTGCCGGATTTTTAGATTCATCTTTTCCCTGCTGGGGACCAGGCTTATTTTCCTCTTTGGCCTTTTTACCCTCTTCCATTTTAGCCGCAACTTTAGCTGCCTCTTGCATGACCTGGGCCAGCCTTACCTTTGCTTCGGACTTAGGGGGCAGTTTTGATTTTTCTCCTGATTCGCTCGACGCTTTCTGCTTATCAATCTGGGAGACCTGGACTTGAGATTTGGGTTTTTGGCCTGCAGGTTCTTTTGGCGCCGCTGGCACAGCCGGCGGGATTTCCTTCTTTTCTTCTTCTTTGGCTATGGCCGGGGGAATAACCGGAACCTGCGTTTTATTTTCTTCTCTCACGGCAACAGGCGCGATATTTCCCTTAGCTGCCTCCGGCGGTTTAATTGCCTGCACCTCTGCCTTGGGCTCTTCTTTCTTAGGGCCGGCGTTTTCAGGGGGCGTATTTTTAGATTGGCTGGCTAATATTTTTTCTTTTTCTTTCAGGGCTTCTGCGGCTTTCTTTGCTGCCTCTTCAAGTTTTACCTGTGCCTGTTTAAGTTCATCCTGTAATTTCTTATTGTTTTCCGACAACTCTTGCAGCTTTTTTGTCTTATCCGCAACCTGCGCCTCTGACTCATCATACTGGCTCTTTAAGCCGTCGTACATCTCTTGCTTAAGCTTAACTTCTTTTTTTGCCGTTTCCAGCTCGGGCAGGCTGGCCCTTGATTTCTTATCAAGCTCTTCAAGGGTAAACCGGGATTTCGCCAACGCGTCCTCTTTTTCTTTAAGTGTATTCTCTAAACTCTTTATTTTTGTCTTACTTGACTCATTTTCGTTAATTTGCTCTTCTAGCCTTATTAATTGTTTGCGTACCTCTGCTTCTTTCGCATTGAATTTATCTCTTAAGCCCGAGACCTCGGCGTCTTTACCTAGGAGTTCAGACTCAAGCTCTTTTATCCTCTTTCCTAGAGTATCATCGGCTACTTTGGTTTTTTTATCTGAAAATATGGATACGATTATGACAAAGATGAAGACTAAACTAAGGCCGCCGATAATCGACCAGAAAATCTGGGGCGAAAATAGCGCCGTAAGGACTTGAGTTATTGAAGTCATTTTTTTGGCCTCCTTGAATGTCCGCCACGCCTTAAGCGTGGCGAGATCTCGTCACGCTAGATGAAAAACAGTAGCGTGACGGAAGCGCACCGCTTAGCGAATAATTCCTTAAATTATGATCTCATTCATTTTATACCTTAACCAGTTCGTAATCAAGTGTTCCTAATTTAATTTTTTCCGCATAATTTAACTGCAATTGCCAATCCCGTTTAGGATGCAGCTCCTTAAATAAATCTTTGCCGCTTATTTTATTCGCCATATCAACGCAGGCCTTATCAATGGCTACGGGGTCAAGCGAGGTAAATATCCCTAAATCCGGACATACCCGCGGGTCGTCTTTCGCCAGGCAATCGCATTCCTTGGTAATTTTAATCGCGAAATTTATAAATGCGCATTTGCCTGTCTTTTTTAACAGGGCGGCTTTTGTGTACTCTACCATCTTTTGGCTAATTTTACTTGCTCCCTGCTCCCATGTTACGTCAATGGCGCCGTTGGGACAAACGCCGATACACGTCGCGCATCCAATGCAAATACCGTCGGCAATCTCAGCCTTATTCTTAACCAGGCTGATAGCATCCACCGGACAAAACTTAATGCATTCCCCGCAGCCAACACATCTATCGGCGTAAACAGTCGGGCTCGCGCTGGAGTGCTGTTCTAATTTACCTTTGCGGCTGGCAACGCCCATGCCGATATTTTTAAGCGCGCCGCCGAAACCGGTCATCATATGGCCTTTAAAATGAGCTATGCCGATAACCGCGTCAGCTTCTAAAAAACTCTTAACAATCTTTGCTCTTTTAACAAATTGGCCGCCTAAATCAACCTCAACAACGCTTCCCGGCTTTGTTTCATCTTCGATTTTCACCGGGACGCCCAAGGTCTTATCGCTAAAGCCGTGTTCCTCGGCAAGAGCCAGATGCGACTTAGAATCTAACCTTCTTCCTTTATATAGAGTGTTCGAATCAGTAAGAAAAGGTTTTGCTGTTATTTTTTTTAATTCTTGTAAAACAATCTTAATATATCCTGGGCTCACAAAACCTGTATTTCCTTCCTCGCCAAAATGCATCTTTACTGCTACGCTTGAATCTTTAATTATAGACTGCTCAAGGATACGACTTTCCTTTAATAACATTCGCAGGCTTTGTTCTTTTTTTTCTACAGATGCGTCCGTATCTAGGCTTATAAAATATACCCGGCTTTTCATAAAAAACCTATACGCTAAACCTTATAAATACAATGTCCCCGTCTTCTATAATGTAATCTTTCCCCTTTACATAGTATTTCCCGGCGCTTTTAACTTTTTCTTCCGAACTAAAGGATTCTAAATCAGCATACTTCATTATCTCGGCGCGGATAAAACCCCGGGCCAGATCAGAATGTATTGCCCCGGCTGCCTCAACAGCGTTAGCGCCGTTTTTTATGGTCCACTGCCTCACCTCTTGCGGCCCGGCAGTAAAGAACGATATGAGCCCCAGCGCCTTTGCCAAGAGGCGGCTGAGGCAATCAATAGCCGGCTCGGTTATACTCAAGGCGGATAGAAATTCTTTTTTTTCTTCATCATCCTCAAAAGCCGCGATCTCTGCCTCGGTTTTTAAACAGGCCTGCATGAAGAAAATTTTTTCGTGAGCGAATTTTCCTTCGAGTTGTTTTAGCAGCGTATCGGCCTTTAGATCATCTTCGGAGACGTTCAATAACACAACCATTTCCTTTAAGGTCAAAAGCGGATAACTCGACAGTATGACGAGCTCCTGCGGCTCTAATTTCATCAATCTCAAGGGCTGTTCTTTTTCCAGTTGTTCATGCAGCTTCAAAAGCAGGACATTTTCTTTTTTCATTATTTCAGTGCCGGCTTTGGCGATTGTTTCCTTCAGGCGTTCCAGGCGTTTTTCTATAAAAATCAAATCATGCATAATAAGCTCGTTGTTTATTTCTCTAATGTCGCGTTCCGGATCCAGCGCCCCTTTTATGTGATAGATAGAATCGTCCTTGAATGCCCTCGCAACATGGCAAAGCGCATCCATGTTGGAGATATCCTTAAAAATATCGCCTTTGGCGATTGCGTCTTTTTCTATTTTAGGCAGTAACGCGACGTCTATCTTGGCCCGGGAGAGTTTTTTAGATTTATAAAATCCGGCCAGATATTCAAAACGGCTGTCTTTAATCTCGGCGACCCCGAGCAAAGGCTTCTTGTTATCCGGTGCTTCTTTGGCCGCTACGCCCGTGAGCAGTGCAAATAATTGTTTTTTTCCCGTCTGGGGTAAACCTATTATTCCAATTTTGAGCATGGTATAAATTTAGGGTTTTTTACTTAAATTAAAATATATAATCCTTTTTTATGCGGCTTAGGCTTTGAAAAATATTCGTCTTTATATTCGGGGAAAGTTTTTCCAGCTCGCGTATAAGGCCTTTTGTATAAGTACGCTTTGATGTGCGCGAATTTGGGCAAGAACACGCCGGAACCGGCAGGGCTAATTCACTTGCCAAAGCGGCGGTATCTTTCTCTAAAACATATGCTAACGGCCTGATAATAACAAGTTTTCCGCCGAACATCTCCTGCCTGGGGCACATCCCTGAAATAGTGCCTTGAAAAAAAAGATTAAGCAATATCGTCTCGATAATATCGTCTTTGTGGTGGCCTAAAGCAAGTTTATTACAACCTAATTTTCGCGCCGTTTCGAATAAAACTTTACGGCGGTTCCAGGAACACCAAAAACAGCTTATGCCGTCGTGAGACCTGCCTTTGAACATGTCTCTCTGTTCAATGTGGTAAGTATAACCGTTAGATTCAAAATAATCGATTAGTATGGATTTACGCATACAGTTAAAACCTAAATCAACATGTACGGCAACTATAGAATATTTGATCGGAATGAATCCCAAGCGGTCGCGTAAAATTTTTAGTAAACAAAGGCTGTCTTTACCTCCGGAAACGGCAACGGCAATGCGGTCGCCATCCTCAATCAACTTGTAATCGCCGACCGCCCTGCCGACCTTTTTAGAGATATGGTATTCTATCCCGCGCGGCTTTTTTCGTTGCATTTTTTTAGGAGTTAACTCTAGATCTAACAAGGCTATTTCTTTATTCATAATTAGTTATACAAATTCTTTATGTTTTATACGTTCGTTGAATATATCCCGGCATTTTTTGCAAAGTATCAATTTATAAGAGATAAAAACCTCTTCCTGCATCCTTTTCGCATCCATTGCCTCAAGCTGTTTTAAGAGCCTTCTCAACTCTACCTGCGTATTCGTCTTCAAGTCTTCTTTTGTAAGTTCGATGTCGGGGCTGGCATATAGCTGGATCTTTAAAATATAACGCTGGCGCGGATGCTTCAATTCATTGCCGCAGGAATCGCAGATATATTCCACGTCCTTCATCGTTTCTTCCAGGGGGCATGCCTGGCAAAGTGCTTTGGTTTTGCAGAAATCTTTAGCCAGATGCACAATCAAAGCGTGGAACTCCTTGAATAACTTAACATCTGATTGGAGATTATCTAAAAATATATCCTGGACCTGAGAGTAACTTGCGTCTTGATCAATAAGGTTGTGGCGCAGGAGGAACCTTCTGGTGTAGGCATCAACGACAAAGACCGGTTTATCCGCAGCGTAAAGCAGTATTGAATCTGCTGTCTCCGGCCCGATACCGGTTATCTGCAGGAGTTCGGCGCGCAGGCTCCAGGGATCGGCATTAAACATCCGGACTAAACTTCCGCCATAACGGCTAAAAATAAAATCGGTAAAATTCTTTAAGCGTTTTGCTTTTAGGTTAAAATAACCTGCCGGCCTTATAAGCCGGGCTAATTTTTTTAAGTTAACACTGCGTAACCTGCGGGGAGAAAGAAGCCTGGCCTTTCGTAAATTCGCTATTGCCTTCTCCACATTCAGCCAATTGGTATTTTGGGTCAGGATCGCGCCGACGATGACCTCAAACGGCGTTTTAGCCGGCCACCAATGCTGTTCGCCGAAACGCATATAGAGAAGGCGATAAAAATTCTCTAAGATATCTTTTAATTCTTTCTTTTCCGGCATGTTATCTATGTATCCTTCGCGCTTTTGATTTTACGATTGTCTCAAAAAGCTCGGACGCGGAGATATCGGTATCTTTTTTCACCTCGCGGCTATCCGTATTTATTTTCCTGATGTCAAGTTTATACTTTAGCTTTTTAAAAGGCTTCATATCAAACCTCTCTTGATTTGCGCATCTTGAACTTTCACGCTATTATCCTGGATCTCGAATATTTTACCAAAGAATTGTTCACAAACCCATATATTAGTTTTTGCGTGATCCGTCAATTCACTTGTCAAAATCGACCCGCCTAAAAGCGCAAGCCAGGGAATAGCATTATCTGCCATGTGCCTATCTACTGCGGCGCCGCTCTTGATCTCTTGTTCTAAGGCACTTGCCGCATCCAATCCCACGCTCTCGGCAGATTTGCCTTTTTCACCTCGGCAATCCGCGCCCAGACGCACATCTTTACTCGTATAAGCAAAGAGACTGATTTGCGAACCTGTGGATTCGGTGTCGACATAAAGTTTCTCTATCCCGATAGGACAGGAAAATTTTTGTTTTAAGTGCTCGAGCGCTGCATCAGCCTGACGCTGAGCTACCTTATTCTCAACCAGTTCCTTGCTTGCCACGCTTAAGCCCTGGATATACCTGATCTTACCCTGCTCTTCTTTTATTAAAGGCCTCGGCCCGTCTAAAGCTCCTATGTCAGCGCTTACCAAGCCGCCGCCTTTTGGATAAAAACCATAGCGGATAATTTTTAATTGCGCTTTTAAACCAACGCGCCTTAACGTGGGGAATATTACGTTTTCGTAATACTCAACAGGCATAGACCCTAAAACACTAGTCCCGCCATAAATTCGTAAAGATATTCCTCCTGTCAAGAAAGCAGCGACTAAAATCAGAGGTTGTAAGATTAATCCGATTGCCGCTGCGGTGCGTGTATCTATCTCAACAAGGGATTTAACCTTTATGAAATCTACTGGCGAAAATTCTATTTCCTGAGAATCTATATTTAAACCGCTTATTTTGGCCTTAGAAATATCAACTAAGGCATTAAGGATAGCCAGATGTTGCGGCCTTAGGCCGGGTTTAGGCCTACGCTTCCTTATATCATATATTTTTATCTTACGCCTGGTAAGTAAAGAAAGCGCGGCTGCGGTACGCAAAATCTGGCCGCCGCCTTCCAAATAATCACCGTCGATAATCAACGTATCCGGCATATTGAAGCGTTTCTCGAATTCGCCTTAGCTTTAAAAAAATCCTCAATCACTTTATTGTGGTCAAAGGCAAGTTTCATCTTCCTGATCTGGCTCAATGAAAATATCCCGACGCCCCTGGCGTCAGAATCAGCCTTAGGACTGCCTTTAGCCTTAGCCGTAAACACAGTAGTTATAGTTTGAAAACGCGGATCCCTTCCGGGTGCGGAATATGTATGAAATTGTTTCAAATCAAAAATATCCAGGCTTGTTTCTTCTTTTGCTTCGCGCCGGGCAGTGGTTTCTATCGCTTCCCCGTAGTCGACAAAGCCTCCGGGAATCGCCCAGCCAAAGGGGGGATTACTCCTCTCTATCAAAACTATTCCCCTGCCGACTTCGATGATAATATCAGCGGTCGAGAACGGACCGTTAGAAAGTTTATTTATGATATAGTCGAGATACCCAAACACGGTTTTTTGGAATAATTTAACATTTTCTTCTTCGGCAAGGGCAATCATAATTCTTTTTAAACGTGGCCGGGTAAGTTTAATATGCTTATATGCCTCTTGAGCTATGATCTTGGCGCAGGCAGCAGGACTCAAACTATCTAAGCTAAATTCAAACGGTCCAAAGGTAATGCTTGCAAGTTTCTTTTCACTCGCCTTTTTTAACGCCGCGCAGCAAAAATTTCTTAATTTTTCTTCCCTATTGGGGCACTGGATCATTTCTGCATCGCGCCGGGCTATTTTCATGATCTCTATTTCAGTATTTTGATATTTAAACTTTTTTTTCATTGGCCCCCAGCTGCTTATAAAAATTTTTCGCCCGCTTTAAAGCCTGGGGCTTTGTGCTTATCAAACCCTCTGCCTGGGCTTCATTTATTTCATTTAAGATCTTTCCGACTATCGGGCCGGGTTGTATTTTGAGCTCGTTCATTATGTCATTTCCCGTCAAAAACCGGTTAGGTTTTTCTTCCTTTGCTATTCTAAAAAATTCGCGTATAAGGCCCCTAACAAGTTTTTCCTGCCTCAAGCGTTCCGGAGCCCGCTTTAGTTTTCCCCGCGTTGCGCGCTGGTCAGCCAGGGATAAAAGAAGGACGCTTACCGCCTCATCCTGGCAGTCGCGCAAGAACCTGAATACTGCTCTTTTACTAAGGTTACGGATATCCGACATATAACCCGGACGCAAATGCCAATATATCAACAATTTTAACAACTTTATTTCTTTGGAAGACAATTTAAGCCTTGAAAAAATATTCTCGGCAATCTTTGCGCCTACGCGCTCGTGGCCGTAAAAATGGACCTTGCCGCTAGTAACGCTAAATGTCGGAGGCTTACCCACATCATGTAAGAGTGCGGCAAGCTTGATGAGGTCAGAACGCCGGTGAGATCCGGAAATTTGAACTGACAGATATTCCTTGATTTCGTTTCGATTAGGCAATAACGGCTTATTGATTATATCCTCAAGTTTTTCAAACGTCTCCAGGCTGTGTTTCCAGACGTCGAGATTGTGATAGCTGCCTTGCCTTAATCTATACATTGACTTAACCTCCGGGATAATTCTTTCTAAAAGCCCAGCCTGCCAGAGCACCTTAAGATATTCATAAGAGTTACTTGCCGAAAAAATTTTAAACAGCTCTTCGCGCACGCGTTCAGAAGCCGAAATATTTATGAGCCTAGAGTAGCTCTTTATCCTGGCTAAGGTTGATTTTTCGATTTTAAAGGCGAGCCTGGCAGAAAGGCTAAATGCCCGTAACATCCGCAACGGATCATCTTTAAAGTTAGCCGGGCTTATCATGCGTATTAATCTCTTGCGTAAATCCTGCCTTGCGCCGAATGGATCGATAATGCGCGAATCCGATTGTGTCTTTTTGGCGCCCAAGACGTCGGCCAAATTTATAGCCAGAGCATTTATGGTGAAGTCTCTTTTCTCAAGATCGCCTTCAATTGTTTTCGCGCGAAAATCGGAAAAATCAAGGTTTATCAAGTTGGCGTTAAATTTTACTATGACCCTGGCCGAGCCGTGCGGCTCGTTTAATAAGACAAAGGGGGCGCGAATTACCCGAGAAAGTTCTTTTGCAAGCAAAAGCGAATCCTTTTCTACGGCAAAATCAAAATCCAGTAGCTCCGATGGCCGGCCCAGGATACAATCGCGTAAAGCTCCGCCAACCAGATAAACTGAGAGCTTTCTAACGCTGGCGAGTTTATGGATTTTAGCTAAAATCGAAAATTTTTTTAGGTCGGATAAATGCACGTTTTTATTGGTAGGAGGCGCCAAATTTATAGCCCTTTAAACACTTGAGCTTTATTCAAGACATCATCCTCTACAAAAATAGGGGATTTGGTGCGGACAGCCAAGGCAACGCTGTCCGAAGGACGCGCATCAATTATTTTTTGCTCGTTGTTTTGGGTAACAAGAAAAATCTTGGCGTGGAAGGTATTGGACAAGAGATCATCCACGACTATTTTTTCAACCTTTGCCCCCAATGTATCGATAATCGACCTCAATAAATCGTGGGTCATCGGACGGGGAGCCTTGATTTGAGACAGGTTCATCTTTATGCTGGAAGCCTCGGGAAACCCGATAATGATAGGAAGAAGCCTCTCTCCGGTCTTTTCTTTAAGCACGATAATCTGTTCCTGCCTTTTCTCGTCAATTATAATCTTATTTAATTCCATCTCGATCATTATGTTCTCCGTATTTTAAAAAAACAAATAAACCCCTACTTTTTCAAGAAACCTCTCAGTTCTTTCATGAAATGGCTTACGTCCCGGAACTGCCGGTAGACTGAAGCAAAACGCACATAAGCTACTTCGTCTATTTTTGCCAGGCTCTCCATCACCAGCTCGCCTACCTGTTTAGAATTAACCTCTTTGTCGAATTTACGCGTAAGTGTGCGCTCTATCCGAGTGGCAAGCTCATCCAATTTTTCTATGCCTATTGGCCTTTTCTCGCACGCCTTTAGTAACCCGGCAATAATCTTACGCCGGTCGAACGGCTCTCTGCGGCCGTCTTTTTTTATTACTAAAAGGGGCGTAGCCTCTATATATTCATAGGTAGTAAACCGGCTTTCGCATTTAAGACATTCGCGCCTGCGCCTGACTGCTTTTCCGTCCGCGGTTGAGCGCGAATCTACTACCTTATCTTCGCTATGAGAGCAATGGGGACACTTCATATATAACACCTGTAAATGTCTAATGCCTAAGCCCGAATGCCTAATTAATTATTTAATGTCTAATTTAAAATTAGTCATTAAGGAATTTATTCGTCATTTGACATTAGGAATTAAAATTTAGGATTTACTTTTCTTACTTTTATGCCGGCTTCTTTTAGAAAATCCTGGGCCATCTTATCCGGGTAACCGTCGGAAATCACAATTTCTTTTATTCCGGCATTTATAATCATCTTCGCGCAAATCAGGCACGGCTGATTGGTAATATAAAGGCTCGAGCCTTCCACGCTGATGCCGTAAAGCGCGGCCTGTAAAAGCGCATTCTGCTCCGCATGCAGTCCCCGGCAAAGTTCATGACGCTGGCCGCTGGGTATATTAAGCTTAATCCTTAAACACCCCGCGTCCGAACAGTGGGAAATCTTGCTGGGCGTGCCGTTATAGCCGGTGGCGAGGATCCTCCTATTCTTAACTACGACCGCGCCGACCTGCCTCCTGAGGCAAGTCGAACGTTTCGCGACTATATGGGAAATCTCCGTAAAATATTCGTCCCAGCTGGGCCTTTTATCGATTTCTTTTTTTCTGGAAATTTTTAATTTTTTCATATTTTCTTTAAAGACGGATAAAGGGGAAACTGTTTAGTCATCTTCGCGATATTCTTCTTCACATTAAGAATCGATTTCTCATCGATCCCCGGCCTTAATAGGATATTGATAAATTCGGAAATCTTTTTCATCTCGCGCTCTTTCATGCCCCGCGAAGTAACCGCAGGCGTGCCCAACCTGATACCGCTGGTAATGAACGGACTTAATCTATCAAAAGGAATGAGGTTTTTATTTACGGTAATATTGGCCTTATCCAAAAGCGTAGATGCGTCTTTACCGTTGATATTGCGGCTTGTTAAATCTACCAGTAAGAGATGGTTATCCGTCCCGCCGGAAACTATCCTGAAACCGAAACTCTCCAGAGTCAAAGCCAGGGTTTTAGCATTATTCACTGTCTGGCGCTGGTAAGTTTTAAAACTTCCCTGGCCTGCCAGTTTAAAAGCGGCGGCTTTAGCAGCTACGACATGCATCAGCGGCCCTCCCTGGATGCCCGGAAAAACCATCGCATCGATTTTTTTGGCAAACTCCTGTTTACATATTATTATCCCTGAACGCGGGCCGCGCAATGTCTTATGCGTGGTAGTGGTGACAAATTCGGCATAAGGCACGGGCGTTGGGTGTAATCCGGCAATAACCAGGCCGCAGATATGCGCCATATCCACGAATAGGTATGCCCCGACGCTATCAGCAATTTTCCTGAACTTCTTAAAATCGATTATCCGCGGATAAGCGCAGGCGCCGGCGATAATCATTTTGGGTCTGTATTTCTTGGCCAGGAATTCTATTTCGGAATAATCCAGCATCTCGGTTTCCCGGTTTACTCCGTAAGTCACGATATTGTAAAATGAACCGGAAAAATTATGCGCGTGGCCGTGAGTTAAGTGCCCGCCGCAGCATAAGTCAAGGGCCAAGACCGTGTCGCCGAACTTCAGGGCCGTTAAAAACACGGCCATATTCGCGGTTGAGCCGGAATGCGGCTGGACGTTAACATGCTCGGCGCCGAATATCTTTTTTGCCCTCTCNATAGCTAAATTCTCAACCCCGTCAACATACTCACAGCCCCCGTACCAACGCCTTCCGGGATAGCCTTCGGCGTATTTATTCGTCAGGCAGCTGCCTTGAGCCTCTAAAACGCTTAAGGGGGCAAAATTTTCGCTGGCAATAAGCTCTAGATTTGCGTTCTGTCGNCTGAGCTCTTTTTTAATAAGCTCAAACAATTGCGGATCATCTTTTCTAATATTATCCATCATAAAATACTTTTAAGCTTCCTCCATCAAGCTAATCAGTTTTATTCTTTTTTCATGCCGGCCGCCTTGAAACTGCGTCGAGAGCCAAACTTCGACTATTCTTTTGGCGCGGTCATCGTTAACAAAATCAGACCCCAAAACAAGGACATTCGCGTTATTGTGCTGACGGGATAATTTGGCCGCCTTTATGTTATAGCAAAGGCTGGCGCGTATATTCCTGACCTTGTTAGCGGCGATAGAGCTGCCTATGCCGGTTTTGCATATCAGTATACCGTAATCGACTCTTGCCTCAGAAACAAGCTGAGAAACTTTTTTTGCAAACAGCGGATAGTCGCAGGATTTATCAGAGTGGGTTCCGACATCGATAGCCTCGATTTTCTGGCTGCGCAAAAAATTTTTTAATTTATTTTTTAATAAAAACCCCCGATGATCGCTTCCTATAGCTACTCTGGTCATAAAATATCACACACCCTTTCGATTGATTGTTTTATTATTTTAAAACAACTTTCATAAGTTTCCATGGGTTGGCCTATGGGGTCGGGTATATCGGGTTCTGAAACGCCTTTACCCAAAGCAAATTCCTTTAACAGAAAAACCTTCTCTTTTGCCTGCGGTTCGATTGACAGAATTTGCTCTTTATGCATTTTAGACATGACTAAAATCAAATCTGATTTCCTGACAATTCTACGCGTCAACTGCACTGACGTGTGCGCGCTTACATCAATGCCTTCCCGGGCCAAGAGTTCTATTGTTTGCGCCGTGGGAAGCATGCCCCCGAAAGTGCCGGTTCCGGCATCTATAACTTCGATATTAGATTTTCCGGATTCTTTTAATTTTTTTTCTAACAACGCCTTTGCCATTACCGACCGGCAGGAGTTGCCCGTGCAAACAAAAAGCACTACTTTTGTAGTTAGGACCTTCTCTATTCTTTCTTTGCTTATTGCCGCAATCCTGGGATAGCCCGCAGGACTTAGCGACAAATCAACTATTGAAGATTCTAAGGCCAACCTTGTCCTGCCCGCGTCAATTATCGCCTCAATACTATCCGCAAAATTGTTTAAGACATCCTGAGCTTCAATCGCCGGTTGGCTACCGGAGAAATTTGCCGAAGTTGCGATGAGTATATGGGTTGACCTGTTGATTAAATCCTGTGCTATCCTGCTTGAGGGACAGCGAAGCCCTATCGTCTCTGCCTTTCTTTTCCCGGCTACAATCAAGGTCAAAGGCCCCGGCCAAAATTTATCGATAAGTTTATAAACTTGTGTAGAATTATCGGCCGTAAAATCATCTATGCGCTGAAGCGGGCTGATATGTACGGTAAACGGCTTATTCTTGATGCGTTTTTTTAATTCAGAGAGGCGTTTCAAACCCTTGGAGTTATCAGAATTAACACCCAGGCCGTAAACAGTCTCAGTAGGGAATCCTACGATGCCGCCTTTATCCAGGATAGATACGCATTCGCTTAAAGCCTTGTAATCTATCGCTTCCTCGGACATCTTGAAAATCTTCGCTTTCATTTATTCTAAAAATTTAGCGTTTTTTCCTGAAATTCTTATTTTGGATTCTAACCGTATCAATCAGTTCATCTTTATAGGCTATCAATTTAGAGCGCATCTTCCTATCTAAAAGAGCCAGAATCTCTAAAGCTAAGACTGCCGCATTTTTGGCGCCGGCGCTGCCGACAGCCATGGTTGCCACGGGAACACCCGAGGGCATTTGTACGGTAGACAGAAGCGCATCAAGTCCCTTAAGGCTGTTAGTTTCCAAAGGTACTCCGATAACCGGCAATATTGTGTGGGACGCTACTACGCCGGCTAACGCCGCCGCTCCGCCTGCCCCGGCAATAATTACTTTTATGTCCCGGTCTTGCGCCTTCTTGACATAGGCGATCAAATCTTCCGGGCTCCGGTGGGCAGACAAAACCTGTTTTTCAAAAGGAATAAAAAATCTTTCTAAGACAACCTCTGCGTCTTTTAGTTTCTCCGCGTCAGAGGAACTTCCCATAATAATGCTGACTAATGCCTTTGTCATAAACCGCCTCCTGCTATTTCTAGCTTTTATCTAAATCTGCCTCATCCTCTAAAGCTTCAAGGTTAAAGCAAAATTTTAGATACCAATTTTAATATCAGCTCAAATAGCCCTTCGGCCGATATCGCGGCGATATTGCATGCCGTCAAAACGTATCTTTTCGACTGCTCCGTAAGTCTTCTCGATAGCTTCTTTTATTGTGCTGCCTAGTCCGGTGACCCCCAGCACCCTTCCGCCGTTAGTAAGGATTTTTTTGCCCTCTTTCCTTGTCCCGGCATGGAAAACCACTATATCTTTCAGCTTGGCCACATCATCAAGCCCAAAAATTTCTTTGCCTTTATCGTATTTACCCGGGTAACCCTGCGAAGCACAAACTACGCAGACACAAGCTTCCTTCTTCCATTTCAATTTCAATTTAGAAATATCTCCTTCAGCCAGGGTCAGCATTACCTCTAAAAGGTCGGAGTCTAAACGAGGCAAGATCGCCTCTGTTTCCGGGTCGCCAAAACGCACGTTGAATTCCAGGGTCTTAGGGCCTTTGTTTGTGATCATGATCCCGGCATACAATACGCCCTTATAAATAACGCCCTCTTTTCTCAAGGCCTCTAGCGTCGGCCGTATAATATCTCTTAATATCTCTGCAAATAGTTTTTCGCTTACTACCGGAGCGGGCGAGTAAGCGCCCATGCCGCCAGTGTTGGGGCCCAAATCGCCATCAAATATCCTCTTGTGGTCTTGGCTTGAAACCAGGGGCAATAAATTTTCGCCGTCAGTTAATACCAATATCGATGCTTCTTCCCCTTCAAGGCATTCTTCAATAATAACTTTGTTGCCGGCCTCGCCAAATACGCGCTTGTTTATCATCAAATCCAGCGCCTGGTTTGCCTCTTCAATGGTTTTGGCGACTACCACGCCTTTTCCCTGCGCAAGGCCGTCAGCTTTTATCACGCAAGGCGCGCCGATTTTTTTAACATATGCTCTCGCCGAGTTCAGGTTGTCAAAGATTTCAAAATCCGCCGTAGGGACATTATATTTTGCCATTATTTCTTTGGCAAAAACCTTGCTTGATTCTAAACGCGCAGCGGCTTTAACGGGGCCGAAAATCTTTAGGCCATGTTTTAAAAACTCATCAACGATTCCTGCGGCAAGCGGCGCTTCCGGTCCAACAATAGTAAAATCGATTTTTTCTTTTTTTGCAAAATCGATTAATTGTTTGAAATCAGCTAAATCTAACGCCGCGCATTGGGCCAATTGGCCTATTCCGGCATTACCGGGAGCGCAAAATATTTTTTTAGTAAGCCTAGACTTACTTATTTTGTAGGCTAAAGCGTGTTCTCTAGCGCCTGAACCCAGCAGCAAAATGTTCATATAACTTCTACTTCTTTATCGGGGCTACGCCGGCCATATCGCCGATTACGTTTACCAATTCCGAGCCGGTAGGAATAACTATTTTTGCATTATTTTCCAGGGCGTGCTCTACCGTCTGCAATTTCCTTAAAATCTGGGCATTGCCTACGAAATACTTTTCCGCTGCTTCGTTTACCAGCCTTATTGCTTCTGCGTCGCCTTCAGCCGCTAATATCTTCGCCTGTCTTATGCCTTCTGCATTTTTAATCTGAGACCTTTTCTGGCCGTCGGCTGCTGTCTCGGTAGCGGTTGCAAAATCTATGGCAGCTATTTTTTCGTTCTCAGCCTTAACAACCTTATTCATTGTCTCCTGGACGTCTTTTGGCGGATCTATCTCTTTTAATTCTGTCCTGACTATATCTATGCCCCAGCTCTGCGTCTCATTGCAAAGCGTCTTATGCAGTTCTGAATTAATCTTACCTCTCTCGCTATTTGCGGATTTTAATGTAAGCGTGCCTATGATATTCCTTAAAGTTGTGCGGGCTAAATTCACTATCTGCCACTGGTAATTATTAACGTTATACTGGGAACTCTTGACGCTCTCAGCGTCAGCCTTGACTCTAAAATAAACCTGGGCATCGACACGGGCGTTCAAATTATCATTGGTGATGATTTCCTGGGGCTCGGCGTCAACCATCTGTTCAGTTACATTAACCTGATAAATGTTTTCAATTATCGGGAAGATCCAATTAAAGCCCGGGTTGGCAAAACGGTTATATTTACCTAGGCGTTCAATCAACCCCCTGTGCGTAGGCCTGACTATCCTTATGCCTAAGAAAAAAATTACTATTGCCCCTATGATTGCAAGATAAGCGATATTCATTTTACCTCCATTGTTGACTCTAACCCCTTCAACTGATTAGGATTTTTTTCTTACCTTTGACTATTTCACCTATTAGCCATGACTTTAAACCCAAAGAATTTAACTTCTTCAATATAGAGCTTGCGGCATTTTTTTTGACGATTAAAATCAGGCCAAGCCCCATATTAAAAGTATTGAACATCTCCTTATCACTGATCTTGCCTTTTGTCTGAACAAGCTTAAATATCTTCGGCACTAGCCAGCTACCTTTATTTAAAACCAAGGTTTTTCCGTCCGGAACTATACGCGCTGCCTTAGAATAAAATGCGCCGCCGGTAATATGTGCTATAGCCTTAATATTAAACGCGCCTCTCTTATTAGATTCTTTTAGCAGAGCTAAAACGGCCTTGGCATAAATACGCGTCGGTGTGAGAAGTTCCTTTCTTAAAGTAAGTTGCTCTTTTTTTGAAAGCACCTTGCGCACCAGGGAAAAACCGTTTGAGTGTAATCCGGATGAAGCTATGCCTATAGCCAAATCGTTAATTTTGACTTTTTTTGAGTTTAAAATCTTTTTCTTCTCGACAACCCCCACGCAAAAACCCGCTAAATCATAATCGCCTTTTTTATACATGCTGGGCATCTCGGCAGTCTCGCCGCCTAAGAGCGCGCAGCCGGCCTGTTTGCAACCTTCTACTATACCTTGGATTATCGATTTCAAGGTCGCAGGGTCAAGTTGAGAACAGGCAATATAATCTAAGAAGAACAGCGGTTCGGCCCCGGAGCAAAGAATATCATTAACATTCATTGCCACCAGGTCTATACCCACAGTATTATGGATGTTGTTAGCTATCGCGATCTTAATTTTTGTGCCTACGCCGTCACTGGACGAGACCAGTACCGGATTTTCAAATTTGTGTTTTAAAAAAGAAAAAAATCCTCCGAAGCTGCCGATGTCTTCCAAAACCTCGAATCTTTTTGTTTGCCTGGCCAAAGGTATGATATCCTTTATGAATTTATCCGCTTTTTTTATATCTACGCCGCTTTTCTTATAAGTTGCTTTCATGTTCTTTCCCTCTCAAGATTTGTGTTTGATAACGGCCTGAGCAGCACTCTTTGCGTTCAAGTTCGTACTTATCTTTTTTTTCAAACGGCACTGAATATTTTCCCGAAAAACAGGCATCGCAATAATTACAGCTGGCTCCTTTTACCGACCTGTATAGCCCTTCGATGCTTAAATAACGCAGGCTATCTACCCCTAAAAATTTCTCCATGGCCGACAGGGTATATTTATTTGCTATCAACTCGCCTTCGTGGGGGAAATCTATGCCGTAGAAACAAGCATATTTATGCGGCGGGCAGGATATGCGCATATGTACCTCTTTAGCGCCCGCCTCTTTAAACGCGTTAACCCTTATACGGCTGGTTGTGCCGCGCACTATAGAATCATCCACTATCACCACGCGTTTATTCCTGATTATATCTTTTATTAAATTGAATTTTAGTTTCACTCTTAGGTCGCGTATCTTCTGCGATGGCTGTATAAATGTGCGGCCTACATAATGGTTGCGGATAATCGCCAGTTCCAGGGGTATGCCGCTGGCGTTAGAATATCCTAAGGCAGCGGAGTTACCGGAATCCGGCACGCTTACAACGATATCCGCGTCGATGGGGTTCTCGGTAGCTAAATTTTCGCCCAAACGCTGCCTGACCTTATGCACTGACTCGCCGAATACAATCGAATCCGGACGCGAGAAGTATATGTGTTCAAAAATACAAAAAGAAGGCTTATGATGATTTTTTAGAGGAGAAAATGATTGCAAGCCGTTCTTGTTAATGATAACTATTTCACCCGGCAGGATATCTCTTACAAGGTCAGCGCCGATTAAATCAAAGGCGCAAGATTCCGAAGACAGGCAAAACGCCTTACCCTTTTTTCCTATGGATAGAGGCCTAAACCCGTGCGGATCGCGCACGCCCACAAGTGCGTCTTTGGTCATAAGGATTAAAGAGTAGGCGCCCTTGATCTTGTTTAAGGCGAGACTTAGCGTCTCTTTTAAATTATTGCTCCTGGTCCTGGCCATAAGCTGCAAGATTATCTCGGAGTCTGTCGTAGTCTGGAATATCGACCCCTTGTCTTCCAGCTGTTTTTTTAAAATGAGGCTATTTACGAGATTGCCGTTATGGCCTATGGCCAGCGACCCTCCCAGATGGTCTATAAGAATAGGTTGGGCATTTTTCAGGACGCTTGAGCCTGTGGTAGAATAACGCACGTGGCCAAAAGCGATATTACCCTTAAGGCTTTTTAAACGCGGCGGGTCAAAAATTTCATTGACCAAACCCATGCCTTTATAGAGATTAAGCGCCTTGCCGTCGGAAGTCACGATGCCGGCTGACTCTTCACCTCTGTGCTGAAGGGCGTAAAGGCCTAAATAAGTTAAATAGCTTGCCTGGCTTGCTCCGAATATCCCGAAGAGGCCGCAATATTCCTTCGGATGGTCATTATGTTTCTGCTGCATATCTTAACCGCCTCTCTATAGCTTAAACAAAAATCAAAGATGTTTTTTCGCGTAGGACACGCCGTTAATAAAAATCTCAAGGCCCGGGGCTTTCTCAAAACCGCGAGCATAAGATACGCTTGCCGGAGATTGCATCTTCCAGATATGCCTTTCAGGATGAGGCATAAGGCCGAAAATCCTGCCGGTAGGGTCGCATATCCCGGCGATATTATCCTCTGAACCGTTGGGATTTTGAGGGTAATCGACTGAAGCTGTCCGGGCGTCGGAGTTGGCGTAACGCAAAACCACCTGGTTGTTATTTTTCATTGCCCCTAATACCCATTTTTCTTTTGATATGAATTTACCTTCGCCGTGGGCAACAGGAAGAGAAAAGGCTTCCTTTAAACCCTTGGTCCATATACATCTGCTTTTTTCCGGCTTTAAATTTACCCAGCGGTCTTCGAATTTATTAGAATCGTTTCCGGACAATGTCGCGAGCTGTTCAAAATTGCCCTTAAACTTGAGGCCTTTTTTTAAATTTCCCGGCAATATCCCGGCTTTGACCAAAACCTGGAAACCGTTACATATGCCGATTACGAGTTTTCCTATTGCCAAAAAGGCTGATAACTCTTCGCCTAACCTATATTTTAGCTCATTTGCCAGTATTTTTCCAGCGGCCAGATCATCCCCGTAACTAAAACCTCCGGGTATGGCCAGGATATCAAATTCAGCCAAAATCTTGCGCCGGGTTATGAATTGATTTATATGCTGTGTCGACGGCTTTGCTCCGGCCAAGGCAAAGGCGAAAGCTGTCTCTTTGTCGCAATTCGTTCCCGCGGTGCGCAGCACCAAGACTTTTGGTTTTCTCGAACTAAAACGGCTCATATTTTAACTCTGCGGCCCTTTCTATTATTATAAAATTTCTTAACAATGGCCACGACGTCTTTTGCGTCATCAGCGATTTTAAAGATCGAAAGGTCAGTATCGTTGACACAGCCTCCCTTTGCCGCTGTCTGTTTTAACCAGGAAATCAAACCCCGCCAGTAGCTCTTACCCACCAGAATGACAGGAAATGGTTCGATGCGGTGGGTCTGGATCAGGGTCAGCGCCTCAAATAATTCATCCAATGTGCCGAAACCTCCGGGCAGAATCACAAACGCATCCGCGTATTTAACAAACATTACTTTGCGCGAGAAGAAATAACGGAAATCAAGCAATACATCAACGTAGGGGTTAGGTTTCTGTTCGCGCGGGATCTGGATATTTAACCCCACGGCCTTACGCTTACCGCGGCGCGCGCCTTTACAGGCTGCCTCCATTATCCCGGGCCCCCCTCCGGTGATAATATTAAATCCGGCTTTAGCCAGCCGATATGAAATATCTTCGGCAAGCTTATAATATGAATCTATGGCGCAAGTCCTGGCTGAGCCGAATATCGAAACTGCCGGCCGCACTTGCGACAATACCTCGAAACCCTCTATAAACTCAGACATTATTCTGAATACGCGCCAGGTTTCTTCTTTCGTAAAATCTTCACGCAGTAAATTATTACTTTTAAGCATCCTCAGCCTCCGGTTAAACACTTCACCATTTAAGCGGCGCCTGCCAGGCTTGTTTTAAATTGTCGATTGAAGCCTGAATGCAAAACTCGCCGTCAAGCCCGTAGACATTAAAATCATTTGTATTATTTACACAGCCTATCAAGCCGAAACTCGCTCCTCCCAAGGCTCTCTCAAACGCCTTCTGTTTTGACTTTGGAACCTCGACTAGAAAGCGGGAATTCGATTCCGAGAATAATATAAAATCATTTTTCGGAAAATTACCTTTGTACGGCACTTCTTTCAGGAATAAATCCATGCCGAGGTTCCCGCTAAATGCCATTTCTGCTGCTGCCACAATCAGGCCGCCTTCTGAACAATCATGGCAAGAAACAACCAGCCTTTGCGAGATAGCTTTTTCCAGGCGCTTCATAATTACCAAACTCTCTTGCGGATATACCTTAGGGACATTATCCCCAAGCTTATTATGTAATTTTAAATAAACCGAGCCTCCTAATTCTTCCCGCGTCAGGCCTAAAATATAAATAAGATTGCCGGCGTTTTTTGCAAACATAGATGTGCAAATACCGACATCTTCAATTACCGAAATTGCGCTAATCAAAATCGTGCCGGCTATAGAAATAGATTCGCCGCAAACAGTGTACTCGTTATACAAACTATCTTTTCCGGATATAAACGGAAAACCATAGGCTAAAGCGATATCCCGGCAGCCTTCTGCGGCACGAACCAGAGAACCAAGCCTATCCGGCTTGTCAGGATTACCCCAGCAGAAATTATCCAATAAAGCGATTTTTTTTATCGAACCGCCTACGCTGACAATCTGGCGAGCCACCTCGTCAATACAAGAAGCAGACATCCAGAAAGGATCAATCAGGCCGTATCGGGAGTTTATGCCACAGGCAACAACAAGGCCTTTTTTTGAATCAAGCCGAGGCCTGACTACCGCCGCATCAGACGGGCCGTCAGCAAACTTACCAACTAATGGCTTTACTACCGAGCCACCCTGGACCTCGTGGTCATACTGGCGGATAACCCATTCTTTAGAACAGACATTCAGGTCAGATAACGCGCCTAAAAGGCTTTTTGTTAAGTCCGGCGGAGAGGTAAATTTAGGCTCATTTATTTTCTTCTCCTGCCAGAGGGCTTTTTTTGTTATCCGCGGCGCGCCCTTATGAAGAAAATGCATATCTAAATCGCAGACCTTTTCTCCCTTGTAGAATAATTCCAGGCGCTTGCTACCCGTAAACTCTCCGATGACCGAAAATTCAACGTCTTCTTTTTCGAATATCTCTCTTAACCTGTTTATATTTTTTTTAGCACAGGAAATAATCATCCTCTCCTGGGCTTCGGAAATCCAGATTTCAGTATATGTCAGGCCGTGATACTTAAGCGGGACTTTATCCAGATCTATCCGCACGCCGAGTTGGGCGCCCATCTCGCCGACTGCGCTGGAAAGCCCGCCGCCGCCGCAATCAGTAATGCAATTATAAAGATTTTCGTCGCGAGCCTTTATAATCGCCTCGAGGGTTTTCTTTTCTTCGATAGGGTTTCCTATCTGGACAGCAGAACTTGAGATCATCTCCGAGGTATCCGTAAGCTCACCCGAAGAGAATGTCGCGCCGTGAATTCCGTCCCTGCCGGTGGCGCCCCCAACCAATACGACATAATCACCCTTCTTGGGGTCTTTTCTTGATTTGTCCTTAGGGATTATGCCGGCTGTGCCGCAAAATACCAGAGGGTTACCCACGTAACTATTATCAAAAACAATAGCGCCGTTGACCGTAGGTATGCCCATCTTGTTGCCGTAATCACGTACGCCCGAAACGACTCCCTTCATTACCCTCTTGGGATGTAACACGCCTGCCGGAAGTTTTGAAAATTCATAGTTGGGCTCGCCGAAGCAGAAGATATCGGTATTTAATACTGGCATTGCCCCCAGCCCCGTGCCCATGCAGTCGCGGATTACTCCACCGATTCCGGTATTAGCTCCTCCAAAAGGCTCGATAGCCGAAGGATGATTATGCGTTTCTACCTTAAAGCAAACATTATAATCTTTATCGAATTTAATCACTCCGGCATTGTCAACGAAGACCGAAACACACCAGGGCTTTTTCAAGTCTCTGGTGACCTTCATTATCGTAGACTTCAGCAGATTGTCGATTACCTTCTTCTTGAGTTTTCTTTTTCCGCCGGATATTAAACTCTCGCTGTAAACAATCCGGCCCTTAAAAGTCTTATGGCCGCAATGCTCGCTCCAGGTCTGGGCTATTGTCTCTAATTCGCAATCCGTGGGGTTCCTTTTTAGGCGCTTAAAGTAATTACTTATTGTGCGCATCTCGGTTAAATTCAAAAACAGCTGGCCGAGCGAGCTGATTTCTTTTAAGCGTTTATCGCCCGTATTTACTATGGCGATATTTTTTACCTCTAAATTATAATCCGGCGGCTCCCTGAATTGGGCCGGATACTCTTTAGCCGGGTCGTTAATAATATGCTGGATAACTTTATTGTATAATAATTTTTCCTGAATCGAGCGCAACTCGCCCTGGCTCAAGTTACCCTTAAGTATATAACGCTTTGCGGTCCTGACTGCCTCGACTGTATCTATCTTTAAATCTTTGATCGCCTTCAAGGTCGAAGCCTCCACGGGATCCATAACCCCCGAATTATAGGCAACCTCAAAGTCATAAGTCTTATCTTCTATAATTTTCTCGCCTGTTAAGTTGGGATAATATCTAAAATTCCCGACTACGGGGTCAACGAGTATCTCCCGGCAAATCTTTTTGATTTGCTCCTCGTCCAAAGAGCCCTTGATAAGAAATAGGCTGATGCATTTTATGCTGTAAACGCCTTTGATGCCCAGGTCCTGGATATCTTTTAATAAACTTGTATCCAGTGCATCAAAAACGCCGATTTTGGGAAGTAGTTCTACGCGGTAAATCATAAGTTAGAAATCTTTAACTAAAAAACAAGATGCCGCCCCGAGACAAAAAGGTGAATTTGTCATGATTTAAGATCTATCCGATATTTTAGAGGGTTAAAAAGAGGCTAAAGTTTTAAGACAAAATCCGTTCTGCTACTTCCTGGTAGGTCTCTTCGATTTTCCCCAGGTCGCGCCTGAATCTATCTTTATCTAATTTTCTTCCGGTGTTCTTCTCCCAGAGCCTGCAAGTATCGGGGGATATTTCGTCGGCGAGCACGATATTACCCATCTGCTCAGAATCCTTATCCGACAACACTAACCTGCCGAATTCAAGTTTGAAATCCACCAGGTCTATGCCCTTCTTAGCAAAAAATTCGCGTAAGAGGTCGTTTATCTGGAACGAAAAATCGTCGATCTGGCTTAGTTCATTTTTCGTGGCAATTTTCAAGGCAAAGATATGGTATTCGTTTATAAGGGGGTCATGCAAGGCATCGTTTTTGTAATGATATTCTAAGACCGGGCTATCCAAAACAATTCCCTCTTCGAGCCCCAAGAGTTTACTCATGCCGCCGGCAACAATATTTCTCACGGTAACTTCTACCGGGATAATCTCAACGCGCCTCACTAGCATCTGGCGCTCATCAAGCATCTCCTTAAAATGCGTAGGGATGCGCTCTTTTTCCAGGTATTGAAAAATCCTGCCCGATATCTTGTTATTACAAATACCTTTATTTAATATCGTGCCGCGCTTTGTGGCGTCAAAGGCAGTAGCGTCATCTTTAAAATACTGTATAAGATAATCCGGGTCTTCTGTTTCGTAAAGGATCTTGGCTTTGCCTTCGTAGATTTTATTCAGCTTTTTCATTTTATCCCGACCTTTTTAAAGATTGTATCCACATTGCGTAAGTAATACGACAGGTCAAAACATTTTCTTACCTCTGCCGCGGAAAGAACTTTTGAGACCTGATTATTTTTAAGTAAAAGCTCCATGAGAGATTCGTAATTACCTTGCCAAACGCGCATGCTCGTCTTTTGCACGATATCGTAAGCCTTGGTTCTGGCTAGGCCGCTATCCATAAGCTTAACCAGGATTCGCTGGGAAAATATCAGGCCCCGGGTTTTAGCAATATTCTCCAGCATATTTTGCGGGTAGACTAAAAGGCCGGACACAACCTCAATGAACTTATTTAACATATAATCAAGGACCTGGCAGCTGTCAGGCAGAATTATCCGTTCGACTGAAGAATGGCTTATATCGCGCTCATGCCAAAGAGTAACGTTCTCTAAAGCACAAATCGAATTAGAGCGCAAAATCCTTGCCAGCCCGCAAATCCTCTCGCAGATAATCGGATTTCTTTTATGCGGCATTGCCGAAGAACCTTTTTGGCCCCGGCCGAATGGCTCTTCAACTTCTCTTACTTCTGTACGCTGGAGGTGGCGGATTTCCGTGGCAAATTTTTCAAGACTAGCGCCGATCAGGGCCAGCGTAGAAACAAATTCAGCGTGAATATCGCGGCTGATTACCTGCGTTGCGGCGTTCACGACTTTAAGTTTAAGCCTGTCTGCTACATATTTTTCAACGCTGGCCGGCAAATGAGAATATGTGCCTACTGCGCCGGAAAGCTTGGCCAGGCTGACTGCAACTTTAAGCCTATCTATCCTGGCGATTGCCCTGTTAATTTCGTCGAACCAAAGTGCAAATTTTAAACCCAGGGTTAAAGGTTCGGCGTGCACGCCATGGGTCCTCCCGATACAAACAGTATTTTTATATTGCCTGGCCTTCTCGGCCAATACTTTTTTTAACTTTAACAGGTCTTCTAGTATAACATCCGCCGATTCTTTAAGCTGTAGCGAAAGAACAGTGTCTAAAACATCAGAAGAAGTAAGCCCGCGGTGCAGGTATTTCGCATCCGGGCCTAGATACTCGGCGACATTGGTAATGAACGCAACTACATCATGATTTGTCTTCTTCTCTAAAGCCTCGATTCTTTTTATATTGAATTTTGCTTTGCGCCTAATTCGGCTTGCAGCCTGGCTAGGAATGTGTTTAAAAGCTGCCAAAGCTTCGCACGTAAGTATCTCTATTTGCAACATCTTAGAGAATTTATTCTCTGCTGACCAGATATCGGCCATCTTTGCTAACGTATAGCGTTCAATCATTTTGGCTCCTTAATCCCTTAAAGACATCAGAGTATTAGAATAGCAAAAAATCAAGCCATAGTCAACGAAAAAGAGCGCGTTTCCCGGGCTTAAAATTCGAGTTTTCCGGCTCTTGAACTTGGGGTTTTAATATGCTATATTTTAATTGGCGAAGCCGATAAAATCTCCGTTATAGAGTACGGCGGAGATCCTCTTTCTAAAGTTTAGAAGAGGGGCAAACTGCGAGAAATCGCAGGACGTTGCGTCTGGTTGGCCTAAGGTTAGGGCTATTACTAGCGCAATCTCGAAGCTATTTTTGATAACGAATAGCTCGAGGCAAAGCCTACAGGTCTAAGTTACTTTTGGGCAATAAGTTGCACGAAAAGCTACCAATGTCCCATGGTAGAAAGATAAAATACTAGTGCGCTAAGCCTTAGGAACAAAAGTAATAGGACGGCTGGGTTACCGAAGAGATAGCCACGAGGTAAGGTCGGCTTTCGCCGGCAATTTTAAGCGAATATTTTTGCTCGCCCGCTACAAAAGTAGCGGGTTTTTTGTTGTCTATGGAGTGATAGGATTATCGCTGGCAGTAGCGTCAGCATCAGCGCCGGTATAGCGGATAACACCGCTTTCGTCGACATAGAAACTCCTGGAGCCGCTGGTGCCATAATTCTGGGGCCTGGCTGTAGCAGAAAAAGTATTGGTGCCTGCTGTGATTGCAAAATTATAACCGTTCTTTGATCCGTTGCCTAACACAGAATCTATATAAGGCGGGGTTGCCGAAGCAAGAATGCCCAAAGAAGCAGGAAATGCGGTATTAACAGCCCGGTAACTCTGGGCTGCTGTATGAATTGTCCTGATGGCGGTCTCAGCAGCAGCTTCATTTGCGCTCAAGCGCGCCCGGATTAAGTTTGGTATGGCTATGGCGGCTAATAAAGCAATAATCGCCACAACAATCATTATTTCCACCAAAGTAAACCCCGCTAGCTTGAAACGGCATATTTGTTTAAGGTTTCGCATAATATTATCCTTTAATTGTTGGTTAGTTTCCTAACTATTGTAAAGCCATTGTATTATCGGGCTTGGGAAAAGTCAATAAAAAGTTATTTTTACATTAATTTCAGGCTTAGATCAAGAATCGTCCTGACTAAAAAAGATTTCAAGAAAATAATGATTAAAAAAGCTATTATAGGCGATATATCTATGCCAAAGCGAAAATCGAGCGGCAAGACCTTCCTAATCGGGTACAGTATCGGCTCGGTTGTTTTGTAAAGAATCTGGACTATCGGGTTGTTGGGATCAGGACTGACCCAACTGATAAGAGCCCTTACTATGATAAGCCAGTAAAGAACCGTTAAAGTGACATCTATCACCTGGGCTAGGCTCGAAAGAAAATTCGATATCACAAACATATTAATCCTTGCAGTTTTTATCGCGCGTTTCTGATCTAATAATATCCCACTTCGCCAACTTCTGGTTTGAATCAAAATAGAGGTAGACCTTGGGCGAATCAAAATATTTCAGCGGATGCCGGTATAATAGCTTCTCTGTCTGGTCATCTGCGCCAAATTCCAATACCGGCTGGCCGTAGCGAGCTAAAATATTCTTTTTGTCCAGCCCGGATTTAAGCTTGTCTGCTTCTATATCCTTAAGTAGTAGATCGAATCTCTTGGCGCCTACGGCGATATCATGTTTCATGGCCTTGTCTTCTTTGTTAATCTCCAATAATAAATTCATGGATTTTCCGCAGCCGCTTAGGGTAAAGGTTAAAACGGTTAATATAAAAAAAGTCTTAAAGGTTCGCATCGATCGGCCTTTACTCGGTTGAATAAATAGACCACACAGAATTAGTTTTGTGCAATTTAAATCTTAAGAAACCGGCCTTATAGCTTACTGTTGCTATGGCCTGAGCCTGATTGCCGGATAGTTCTATATCCACAGTCTTAAAGCTCTTGTTATCCAGGCCTTCGCCAACCGGGTAACTGGCCTGGAATTGCGCTATCTGCGACTCTAAAAATTTTTCGCGTATGGCTGCGACACCGGCCTGTTTTCCGGAACCTTTACTCTGGGCTTTTTCCACTGTTTGGCGGAACAACAGAAAAGATGACATGCTGTTCAAATCCTCTACTGCCGCAAGCCGCTCAAATACCTGTTTACGTAAATTAGGGTCTAGAGGAAGGGGCTTGGTCACTAAAGATAAATAATTATTGATGACTTTTTCTATTGTTTTCCAGTTTTCCGATTGGCTTGTCAAATTCCCCGATTCTTGCCTAGGTGCCGGCATTATGGGAACGGCTTTCAATTCAAATAATTTGTTGCCGGGTTCGGGTACATCCCGCTGAATTTTTTTTATTTCATCGAAATAGTACCGTAACTGAACCCCGGAGCCGACATCAAGGCGCAGGAAACTATTTGTCTCTTCGATGATCTTGCCCCGGACTCTTTTGCCGGACTTTAAAAATACCTCGTCGGAATAAGCGAGAGAAACGGAGAAAAACAAGAATATAATTGCAGCTGCGAGTCTTTTTATCTGTCTATATTTTTGCATAAGAAGCGGCAATTTTTTAAATTCATAAATATTATATCAACTAATGCCCGGTGCGTCAAAAGGGAAAATTATATCGTTTATTCAGGGGTATAATGAGATCCGTTAAGAACGATTGCCAGTTGACGCTTGTTACCAGCGGTTTTCGCCAAATGTGTTGGAATTAGCCCAGAAGTCTCCGGTCATAGGATTATAAACATAAGCTGCTTCGCAATCAGCTGCCGGACAAAGTGTTCCTTTAGGGTAAGTAACCGCGTCATCAACGCAAACAACTAAATTATTTGCATTGTTAGGCCCGACATCATTGGGGTAACAAATACCTGTACCGGGGTTAAGGCTGAAGACATTATCAAATGGCGGGGTACGCGGCGGGGGATTAATAAAAGGATTGTCCGGTAAGGCAGAATCTAAAATAGAGAGGCTCAGGACATTTTCAAAACTTCCAGCCCTTACCTCTTCAAACGTAGGCCAGAAATTTACCCGCGGGTGATTTGCTCCGATCCTACTATCGGTCATGCTATTTTCCAACTGATTGCGGGTTTTTTGAACAACTATCTCGCTGCGCACGTTTTTAAGAGTCGCTTTCAACCTGGCGATTTGAGCTTTTTGGGTAATATTTTGCAGCGCCGCAATTGCCATTGCAACTAGAATTGCCAATACGGCAACCGCTATAACTAATTCGATTAAGGTAAAGGCGTTTAATCTACCGCGGCTAAAAATCCTCATTGACTCCAGCCTCCTCCCCAGCTTGGCTTGGGCGGATTTGTTACGGGCTCATCGCCATCTCCCGGGGGATTTGTTACGGGCTCATCGCCATCTCCCGGGGGATTTATTTCAGGTGGAATATCCGTACCCGGCGGCAGATCCTCTCCGGGAGGATTAATGCCCTCATCACCCGGAAGATCAGTATTCCCAATGCCTTCAGAAACTATAATCGTTGTGGCCGAGCCGGGATTGGGTAAATTAGAATATTGCTTGTTGATGTCGACATCGTATGCGCTTACCTTGCCGGCCTTATCGTCCTTAAATGTAACTTTTTTTAGATGCATATTGAATTTTTTGACCTTCAGGTCCCCAAAAGCGCTGGTGTCGGGTTTTAGGTAATCTACATTAACTCTTCCCGTAGGGCTTTTCTCGACTAAAAGTTCTCTGACATTTATTTCCAGAAGCCCTAAATTCTTATCAATGGTCATATCGCTGATATCAAGCATGGTATCATCCTTAAAACCCTGGGGATTTTTTATTTTTAGATCCTTCAACTTCAATAAATACCCGGATTCAAAACTCCCGATTTCCGCCGGAAGTCCGAAAACCTTAGAAACATTTCTCGTAATCGATCCCTTAATGGAAAGGCGGCCGACAACAATCAAAACGGCAACAACCAATATAAAAAGGCTTACTGCAAATATTAATTTTTTAATATTCATGGCTTTCTCCTTAACTAGAATTCAAAAAACAACTTTTATATTTAAATATTAACAGATTTTTGTTTAAAATGCCAGTTAAATATATCGTTTTTTAAGGGAAATTTACTAAAAACCGGGCGGCTGTTTAGCTTAAAAGCGCGGCGGCCTCTAACTTCTCGCGCACTATGTCTCGCAGCCGGGCGAAATCTGCGGGCTTAAAATCTTCTATTTCAATGGCAGGTAAAACTTTAAGGCTGGCGGATACGTTTGTTTTAAAAACCCAATCGCCTTTGGGTATTGCGTCGCGCGTGCCTTTTATAGCTATCGGCAATATGGGCTTTTTTTCTTTTATCGCGAGCTTAAATGCCCCGTTTTGAAAGACATTCATCTCGTTTGTATCAGAGCGCGTGCCTTCGGGAAAAAATAATACGGACATATCGTTACGTAACCAATGGCTAGCTTCTCTATACACCTTTTTTACACTGGAAAAATCTCCGCGCAGGAGTTTTATATGTTTGGTAAGAGACAAGCACCAGCCTATAAATGGGATTTTGAACAGGCTTTGTTTTGCCACCCATTTAAACTGCATATGAGTCTGATACAGGATGACTATATCCCCCTGGCTCTGATGATTGGCGATTATGACATAGGTCTTATCTTTATCGATGTTCTCTAAACCGCTTACGGATATGTCCCAATAAGGGTTCAGGCTGATGATCGCGTCTGACCACCAGAAACATTGAGCGTGGGCGATTTTTCTTTTCTTATCGAAGGGAAAAAGGATTATTACCAGGAAAGAAACGACGAAAAAAAGAAGGATAGTAATAAGCGCGCAGGCTAACCAGATTAATGCCGATATTAATGCCTTCATCTAAGAAATTACCTTCTCCTTAAGGCCAAAAGTTAAAAATCAGTTCAACAAAAAGGGCCCCCGAAAAAGCGGAGCCCTTAAATGAAAATTGCGGGGGTCAGATTTGAACTGACGACCTTCAGGTTATGAGCCTGACGAGCTACCAGGCTGCTCCACCCCGCGATATCTCTAAAGCTAAAATTCAAAAAGCAAGGCTTGAATAATCGCAAATTTATATTTTAAAATTTATCCCGAGCGAAGTCGAGGGACTCCACCCCGCGATATCTAAAAGACTAATTTTTATCTTCACCGACTATACGGTAAACGACTTCGCCTTTTTTTACTACGCCCATCTTATCCCTGGCAACACCCTCGAGGTAAACGGAGTCATTTTTTAATTTTTCGACTTCTTTTCTTAAACTTAAATTTTCTTTCTTAACTTCCGTAATCTTAGTCGTAAGGAGTTTATTTTTCGATTTTAATTCCTGGATTTTTATAAAACCCGGAATAAAAAATACTAAAATAACAGCGCAAACCAAATAAAGAACAATCTTACGCGCCATTTTAGGCCTTTAATTTAAAATCTTGCCCGGCATAGACAGCCGCATTGCCCAATGATTCTTCGATCCTTAATAATTCGTTGTATTTTGCGACGCGGTCAGTGCGGCTTACGGAACCGGTCTTTATCTGTCCGACTCCGGTTGCCACCGCAAGATGAGCTATGGTGGTATCCTCTGTTTCGCCAGAGCGATGAGATATGATAGCATTATACTTAGCTTTCTTGGCTAAGTCAATAGTCTCCAGGGTCTCAGATAGAGAGCCGATCTGATTTACTTTGACTAGTATAGCGTTGGCTATTTTTTTATCAATGCCTTTCTGGAAGATTTTAGGGTTTGTCACGAAGATATCGTCGCCGACAAGCTGCGTCGACTTACCCAATTCTTTAGTTAATCTCTCCCAGCCATCCCAATCGTCTTCGCCTAAGCCGTCCTCTATAGAAATAATCGGATAGCGTGACCCCAGGTCCGCGAACATCGCAATCATCTCGTCTGAATTTAAGGCGTTTTCCTTATCCTTAAGCTTATAAACGCCTTTTTTACCGAAAGAGCTGGCAGCTACATCAAGGGCGATAAAGATATCTTTGCCGGCGCGATGGTTCGATTTTTCGCAAGCCTGCATAATAAGTTCGATTGCTTCTTCGTTTGATTTTAGATTAGGAGCAAACCCCCCCTCATCACCAACCGAAGTTACAAGGTTCTTTGATTTCAATATCGATTTTAGATTGTGAAAAACCTCGCAGGCATAGCGAAGAGCTTCCGAGAAACTCGGTGCTCCCACCGGAGCAATCATGAATTCCTGGATGTCCAGATTGTTATCGGCGTGCATGCCTCCGTTTAAAATATTCATCAAGGGAACAGGCAGAATATTTGCGGAGTTACCTCCTAAGAATTTAAAAAGAGGCGTCTTTCTGTCGTTTGCTGCTGCCTTGGCCACGGCTAAAGATACGCCAAGAATAGCGTTGGCTCCGAGCTTGGCCTTATTTTCCGTACCGTCCAGTTTAATTAAAATCGAATCTATCTTTTTAAAATCCGGGGGCAGATTCTGGATTTCTTTGGCAATGATGTTATTGCAATTATCAACGGCTTTAGTAACGCCTTTACCCATGTATTTAGCCTTATCCCCGTCGCGCAATTCCAGGGCCTCAAATTCTCCGGTTGATGCCCCGGAGGGCACGGCAGCCCTGCCCGAAGAACCATTATCAAGTATACAATCGACCTCGATAGTGGGATTGCCGCGTGAATCCAGGATTTGCCTGGCTATTACCTTACTGATCTTTGCCATTTTTGATCTCCTTATAGATTAAGTAATTTTTTAATTTCTTTATTAGTAAATTCATTTAGAGCGTCGTTTGTTCCTGGCCGCCGTTCTCCTCCTGATCTTCGGGAGACAATTCTTTAAAGGGCTTTGCCGGGATAACCTTAATTTTTATCGGTTCACTTTTGTAAACTTTAGAATCCACCTTAAGTTTCGCAGCCGGAATAATTATCTCTCCGGGCCTCTTAGGCATAAGCGTGATATTGGATACATATATTGTGCTGGATTTTCCGGCCTTAATCACTGTATCCTCTGACTGGCTGGTTGCGACGATAAAAAACTCCTGTTCCAATTTAGGCAATTCTATCTTAGGGTTACCCGGAATATTCCCTTCTACGGTTATCTTTAAATTTAATACATCATCCATGCCAAGTTCGCTCTTATCCGCGGAACATAAAAATCTGACAGCCTCGTCCTGGGCGAATATCACCAAACACAACAACGATAAAAAAATCAGGATAAGAACTAAAATCTTAAACAATTTTTACTCTCCGGCCTTCGATCTTTAAACGGCCTTGAGCAAACAGCTCTATAGCCTCGGGATATATCTTGTGTTCGACCTTATGTATCTTTGATTCCAGGGTCTCAAGGCTGTCTTTCTCATCTACTGCTACTGCTTTCTGCAATATAATCGGGCCGTGGTCCATGTTTTCATCGACAAAATGCACAGAAACACCCGTCACCTTTACCCCGTAATCAAAAGCATCTTTTATTGAATGAGCGCCCTTAAACGCAGGCAACAACGCCGGGTGGATATTAAGTATCCTATTCTGGAAACGATTTACAAAACTCGGGCTTAATATGCGCATAAAGCCGGCTAAAACAATCAAATCAACCGCCTCTTGCTCCAAGGCCTTGATTACCTCTTGCTCAAACTCTTCGCGCTGGGGGAATCTGAACGGATCGACAAATACGGCTTTTATTCCGGCACGCTGAGCCCGTTTTAGGGCAAGCGATTTTTTATTATCCGAGATAACTAAAGATATGTCAACATTCAAGAGCCCTTTATTCTTGGCCTTGATAATCGCGGCTAGATTGGTTCCTTTGCCTGAAGCAAAAACAGCTATTTTCATCGCCTGATCTCCCATAAAAAACGCGCCTATTTTAATTTTTCTAAAAATTCACAACAGATCACTTCTGTTTTCTTACAGCGAAGGCATAATGCCCTAACTCTTTAGCCAGGCCGAAAATCCCGATAAAGAAAACAATTACCCCCGCATATATCAAGATCCAAATCCTGCCGACAACCTCGGCTAAAGATGCGCTCAGGAACATCGCCAGAAGAAAACCAAAATGCATGACAACTTCCAGGGAACTAAAAACCCTGCCCATCATTGTGCTGTCGCTTAGTTTGTGTATCAGAGTATTTGAAGCAATCATTATCGGAGAAATCGTAAGCCCGATAAAAACTGCGAAAACTCCCGCTACCCAAAATTCCCTGATTACATATGTAAGAAACGCGAAGAGGAAAAGCATAACGCCGGTCAAGGCCAGGGCTATGAATATAACTATCATCTGGGATAATCTTTGTCCAAAACGGCCGTATAGAAGTGATCCGCAAAAAAGACCAACCCCTAAGAATATCGCAAGCATACCCAGCTGGCTGGTAACCGAACCGAGTATCTCCTGGATAAAGACAATTGTGATGACATAGACCGCTCCCAGCACGCAGCCTAAAACAAAAAGCACGCTAGTAATATAGCGGGCATTGCGGTTATTTACTAAAAATTTCAATCCGTCTTTTATTTCATGCATCACGGATTTTTTTATAACCTCAACTATGTCTTTACTCAAATCCGCTATTGCTTCGGGGTTTACTTTAAGCCTGATCTTTTCTGAAATAAAGAAAAGTAATACTGCTGAAACGAAAAAGCTCGCCGCGTCTAAGTAAAAACCTCCTCGCACGCCTAAGACAGTGGGAGAAACCAGCAAACCTCCCAATCCCAAACCGAACATTGCCGCAATCATTCCGGTAGTATTAACCAGGGAATTAGCCAATAATAAGTCGCCTTTCTTGACCAAGTCCGGGATTATGGACATCTTGGCCGGCACAAAAAACCTGCCGATAGAAAAAACTATAAAAATCGCGATATAAATAGGAAAAATCGGTTTAAGGTCAATCAGGAAAAAGGCAATAACAAATACTAAACAGGCGCGGATCAGATCGCAACTAAACATTGTGCGTTGCCTTCTCCACCTATCTACATAGACGCCGGCTATGGGCCCAAATAAAAATACAGGGATTATCGTAAAAGAAAATAGCTTTGCCATTTCCCAGGCTGAACCCGGTGCGCGGCTATACATAAGGGCTATCAAAGCCATCTGGTCAAGCCTATCGCCAAATTGGGATATTACCTGGCTAAGCCAAAGCAGAAAAAAATTCTTATTTTTAAATATCTCTGTAAATTTTGCCACGGCGCGACTTTAATTTGATAAGCCGAGAGTGGGAGTCGAACCCACGACCTACGGTTTACGAAACCGTTGCTCTACCAACTGAGCTACCTCGGCGAATTTTAGTTATGCCTACTACAAGTACCAACTGTCCGCCCCGAAGTTTCTTCGGGGCGAGATCTCGCCATTCTTTTTGAAAAAAGAATGGCGGAAGCTACCTCGGCAAACTTTAGCGTTACTCTCTGCCTGACAACCCGCTTCGACGAAGCATTAAGCGAGGCGAGCAGGCTTAAATTTGGACTTTAATTATATCAAAAAGTCTATTGCTCTACAAGGATGGTTTGTAAGCTGAGGGAAAAAAGGCGTAACAGCCTTTTAGAAGGGCGATTACGCCTTAAATTTAATAAAAATAAAGAGTTAGAATCCTCTTTTAATTTCATGGTGCCGAGGAGCGGAATCGGACCGCTGACGCCAGGATTTTCAGTCCTGCGCTCTACCATCTGAGCTACCTCGGCATTCTGCTTCGAAGCCAAACACAATACGCGTTTGGCGTAAGAGACCAATTAATTAGGACTATATTCTAACAAATTGCTTTGTTTTGTCAATGGATTCGTAGGCTGCCTTTACTCTAATACTTCTATCTGGCTGGGATGCCTGGCAATTATTTCCGGGCCGTTATAATCCTTAACTTTGCCGAAAACCCTGAGGGTCTTATTTTTGAATTTAACCGGGTTTATTCCTGCGGCGAAGAATGAGGCTAAATCCTGGCGGAATATAACAACAGTAAAATCCTTTTTATAGTCCTTGCCGAAATTTAAGTATATTACCTTCTCCGACTCCCTTACCTTTAAGACCTTGCCTTCCACGCTAGCTATGCTGCCGATGTAGTTTGCGGCATCCCGCGCGCTTATAAACTGCTCGTTAGACCATAGGCCTTTTTGGTTATTCCGCGCCCTCTTCTGTGCCGCGACCAATATCTCGTTATATCTTACATTGGGCGGCCGGGTATACAAGAGCCCCAGCCCCTCTTCTAAAATCCGCTCGTTAACAAATACATTATCTACAAAACAATATGCCAGGAACCGGGAATACTTATCCCTCAACTCTACGTCAAATTCCAATCTGACTAATTTGCCTTTAACAAGCCTTTCATTCAATTGCTTTGCTTCTAAGGCAAGCGGTTCATTAACATCTACCCAGTTCTCGCCGGTTTTTTTATGCAATTCCGGCGTATCCAGGCCGATAAACCTAACAACTTGCCCGCTATCTAACTTAACCGTATCTCCGTCAATACACTCGCTTACTTTTGCGTCCAGATACTTCGCAAACGGCGAGACCTGGCAACCCAGGACAAGGGTTAAAACAACTATTAAAAATAGGCTTCTAATAAAGCGCATCAGATTTTTGCTAAAAGCTTACCGGTTGTTTCCTTCCAACCTCTGCATTATTTTTACGAATATTTTCTCGGCAAGGCCGATATTGGGCATCATGAACTTCCTGGCCTTAACCCTTAAGCGGTTCGTAGCCTCGGTTAATTTTTCGACACGTACTATTACAACGCTTGAATATATATTTGCCTCTATGGTCTTTGTGTCCTCGTTGCTCGATTTTATTATGCCCATGACCGGCAGGACATCTTTAGCTGCCTTCCAGATATCTTCGATGCTTCTGGAGCTCTCGGCAGCGATAGTATCACGGCTTATAGCATAGCCGCCCAAAACCCCGACGCCTCCTATAATCAAAGGAACGCAACCGCTGGTAAATAAACAAATAACCAATATAGCTGAAACTAAAAACTTGTTCATGAAAAAACCTCCTGATAGATTTTTACGCGCAATTGCCTTCCAGCGGAAAAGCTTTTAGTATACCCTTAAAAATCAATCTTAAGCGTATTTAAATTATTATACTATTCTAGAATTCGCAATTCAAACTAACAATCTATTTTTTATACGCCGGTTCGCCGGGCTTAGCTTTAATAGCTATTGTCAGGGCGATCTTCCATAGCGGCTTACGTTTAAAATTCCATTTGATCCTATAGGTAACCGAGACTTCGTTGCCGGTTTTTAGCTCCTCTTTCTTTATTTGCTTGCCGGATTCGTCTGTGATCTTGGTATTCTCATCTATCCTCAAGGTCATTTCTTTTGTTTCGTCGTCATAATAGTCATCGGTTTTCACATATTCGACCTTTATCGTAGGTTGCGATAATTCGAAATTCGTAGCCAGGATTTTCCCTTCCAGGCTATGGGTATATTGAACCAAAGCCTTTTGTTCTTGCGCCTTAACCATAGAGCAATTAACTGCAAATATAAATAAGCTTATCAGTATAAAAAAAACTATTTTTTTCATTTAAGGCCTCCTTTTTCGGCAATCTCTAATAATTTNTTTTCTATCTCCGGGAGAACAGACTCCACTTCCTTACTTAAGACTTCAGAAAATTTTGTGGACTTTGGCTGAATACCTAATATAAAAGTTTCCAGGCCCGCGGTGTCTTTAAGATAACGGCAGAATAACTCCAGGCTAAAGTTATGAGTAAAGAACAAATGGTTAGACTTGAGTTCTTCAGCCTTAAAAATTCGCCACTGGCCGGGCGAAGCGGAAAAATCAAGACAATCAATAACCCAGACCTCCCTGGGCCGCAATTCTATAATCTTGTTTAGATAATTCTCCGGGGTTATCCCGGCCTCAATAATATTTATTTTCCCTTTTAGCCTGCGCGCCAAGACTACGCCAACCGCGTCGTCTGATCTTAAGCAATTTCCCACGCCTATAAAAAGCGCGCCGCTTTCTTTCATAGGTTTGAAAATGCCCTCAAGATACGCCGGGCTCCCAACAAATGCAAAAAAACAAAAATAAAAATACTGTTTAAGATTACCTGGGGTATGTTTATGGACGCATCAGTAAGCCCTAGCGCCTTCAAGGAAATACCCATCACCTGGCCAACCGGCGGCAAAAGTAAGAAGCTGGCCTCAATCAATTTTGTGAACCAGGCTAAGTTTACCTGTGAAACCAGAGTGATTATATCAAATCTGGCAATAGAGGTGAATATAAAAAGAAACACAAATGCCGCGCAGAGAATATTAGGCCAAAGCGAAAATAAAAATATGCACAGCGACGTATATAAAGGAATGAGCAGGACAACGGGTACTAATGCGTTTAAGGCATTGAATAGATAGCTTTTGTCGAATATTGAAATTATGGCTGCGACCTCCAGGGAAAGAATCAGCCAATATAAAAGAAAAACAAACATTAAGCCCAGGCTGGAACCTAATAACACTTGAGAGCGATCCAGGGGTTTAGAAAGCAGAAAAAGCAGGCTTTCCCGGGAAAACTGGCGGCTTAGGACGCTAAATGCAAAAAATACGCTGAAAAAAATTAAAAAAATGTTTATAGTGCTTACGCCCATTGCCGCAGCGTTTACCGAAGGCGCCTCTAAATTAAATCTGTTTAGTTGCGGCATGGTAAAATACATTACCGATGAAAGGACAAACAGCGCGCTGATAATACTGAATATCATAAATGTAAGCCCTAAACTCATCTTGATAGTCAGGCGCGCAAGCTCAAAAATATTTTTCATGGTTTAAGTTAATCAGTGGTTAGCTCGATAAATGAATCTTCCAGGCTGCCTTTGGAGCCAAGAGTTTTAATATCTCCGTAAAACATTAATTTTCCCCGTTTTAATATCGCGACCTGGCCGCATAATTTCTCAACCTGGCTTAATATGTGGGAACTTATTATTACAGTCTTACCTTGATCCTTAAAGGAACTGATCAAATCCGCCAGTTTTCTTGCGCCCAGGGGGTCCAGGTATACAGTGGGTTCGTCTAAGATCAAAAGCTGCGGATCATTTATAAATGCGCAGGCTAAACCTGCCAGGCGCTTCTGGCCGGCAGATAGATTCTGGATGCGCTTATTAATAAAACTTGCGAGCTCTAATTGTTCGCTGAGCCAACCTATACGTTTGGCCCTTAACTGCGAGTTAAAACCAAAGATATTGGCCAAAAATGATAACAACTCCTGCAGGCTAAGATAGTCCGGTAAAACATTTTCTTCGCTTAAATAGCCTATCTCAAATTTTTTAAGTTTAGGCCGCAGGCCGGAATTATCCCCTAATACCCTGACCTGGCCGGATGACTGTCTTGTTAGCCCGGAGATAATATTAAGCATCGTGGTCTTACCTGCGCCGTTAGGGCCCAGCAGCCCGAAAATATCGCCGCGCTTAATATAAAGATTCAAATTATCCAGCGCAAAAATCCTCTCCTTGGAAAAAAGACCGGCGGGCTTATCATAATGCTTGCATAAATTTTCTATTTCTACTATTTTTTCTCTCATGGATTTAAATTAGCCGCTTGGAATGGTGCTAAATTTTATAATAACACAACCCTACGATACTTACAACAATTTACATCTTGGGTTTTAGGCTGGATTTCAAGATTTGTAGATAGCCCTGCGCCGGCATTTGGAACAGAGTATCAACATGCGGTCAGATCTTAAGGCTGGTTCATTAATGCGGGAAATTTCTTTGTCAGAAAGTGATTTATTTTGCAGATAATAGAGCATGAGCGAGGCATTGGAAAAAATCAGCGGCCGGATCTTATTGGCGACCCAGATCAGCTGGTCATGCGGGGCTATAACTTCGCCGCAGCACTCGCAGGCCACCAAAGATTTTTCTATCGTCTGGAACAATTCTTTGCGCTTGGCGGTAGCTAAATCAAAATCCCGGGAAAGTTTTATCCCGGTTACGGATAAACAATTGGCTTCGCACTGGCCGCAGAAAATACAGATATCCCAGCGCACGGTCAATATCCGTTTCTTTCTTTTTATGTCATCCTGCCAATCTATGGCGCGAGCCGGGCAGACTTGAGCGCAGGCAGTGCAGCCAACGCAATCGTCCTCTTTAAATTTCGGCCGGCCGCGAAAAGCCTCAAATGGCTCGTGAGGAACTTTCGGGAACCGGCTTGTATAGGGGCCCTTGATAATGGCCTTGATCGCTTCTCTTAATTCCCGTAATTTGGGATATTTCATTTGTCTTCGCTTTGTGCTTTTTTATCCTCGGCATACTTATCGCAGACTGAGGACCCCCAGAGCTTTACGCCGGACTTATGCGATGCCCTGGCTAATACATGGGCCGATACCGGAGAAGTAAGAATCAATAATAACATGCACAAAAGCGCCCTCATGCCTGCGGTATTAAATCCTAATACCAAAAACGTCCCGAACATGATACTGCAAGTCCCCAGGGTAACGCATTTAGTGGCTGCCTGCAGCCGGTTATAGACATCCGGTAACCTTACCAGGCCTAAACAGCCTAATAAATCAAATATCAAGCCGACTGTAATAAAGCCAAACCCGATTTTTATGATCATGCTAAACCCCGTAATTACTCGTCGAAATCTTTATTTTCGAGATATTTAGCCAGAGCCAGTGTGGAAACAAAACTCTGCACTACCCAGGCAATACTCACATTTAGATACCAGGTCCTGCCCGTAGGAATAGACAAACAGGCGCAAAAACCGATAATTAAAATACCTAATATATCTACGGCAACTATCCTGTCCGAAGCAGTCGGGCCTTTACATACCCTGTAAATACTTAAGACGCAGCCCAAAGCCAACACCCAGAAAGAAAACTTGAAAAAACTAAAATACGGCAAGTTGGGGTAGAAGAGAATCGGCAAGGATTCGCTTATAATAAACCAGAGTACTAAAGCTATGAAGATAAGACCGATGCCCCAGCTGATTCGTAGACGCATATTTTTCATGTTATTCAAAAATCCTCTTTAAAATATCTTCGAAAGGCTTAACGATTATACGCGTTGCTTCTTCTTGATTTATAGTTTTAACATCAATGCAGTGGATGTAGAGAATTCCCTCTTCGCGCATAACATCAACGCACAAAGTTCCGGGTGTCAGGGTAATGGAATTGGCCAAAAAAGTCAAGGCTACGTCTGATTTTAGATTCGTCTTCACTTTTATTATTCCCGGATTTATGGGCATGTCCGGATGAATAACCCTATAGGCAACATCGATATTCGCCTTTAAGCATTGCCATAAAAAAACCGGTATATAGTAAGTGAACCAGCCGTAGCGCGCCGGATTCCTGAAAACTCCCGGACGATCCACGAACATATCTGCCGTAAGGTAAGAAATAAATGCCGCGACAAATATGCCGATCACCAGATGCTGCCAATCCGGTACCCAGTTTAAGAGGCACCAGACAATAAACATAATAGTAAAAACGATTAATCTCTTCTCTAGCCTCATCTTAATGCCTCCACTACCCTGAAAGCGTAGAGCTGGCCGTCCAATAACACTCTGACCGCGGGTTGCAAGAAGTTTCCCGCGACCGGCGATAAAAGCAGGACAGCGCCAAACGTGCAAATTAAAGCCAGGACAATCATGGGGAGGCGCATCAACAACGGGACTTCTTTGATATTCTTAAGCTGTTCCGGCAAGGCGCCAAAAAAAGCAAATTTTTGTAATTTAGCGAAAGACACAAGCGTCAGGATACTGGCTAACGTCGCCCAAATTGCAAATCCGATTGCGTTAGCCTGAACGCAAGCTAAAATAATCATCAGCTTACTCCAGAAACCGTTAAAAGGCGGAATGCCGGAAATAGCCATAGAGGCAACAAGAGAAGTGTTGCCGGTCACGGGCATTTTTTTACGTAACCCCCCCAGCTTATTCAAATCCCGAGTATCAGCCGCATATTCAACTGCGCCGGCATTCAAAAATAACAAAGACTTGAATGTCGAATGATTAAAAAGATGAAAAAGCCCGGCTAATATACCCAAAGGCGTCATTAGGCCTATCGACATTACCACATAACCTATCTGGCTTATAGAGTGATACGCGAGCAAACGTTTAAAATCCCACTGCCCGACTGCCAGAGTTACAGCAAAGACCATTGACAAAGCGCCCAATACCATCAAAATTTTTGATAATTGCGGAGTTACGCCTAATACATTAAAGAGTATGCGCATTAATGTATACACACCCAATGATTTCGTAAAAACTCCGGACATCAGCGCGGAAACAGGCGTGGGCGCCGCTGTATAGGTATCCGGTAACCAGGCGTGGAACGGCACAAGCCCGGCCTTCAAACCAAAACCCATTATAAATAAAACGCTGACAAAAGGTATTAAAATTCCCGCCGAGCCAGCCTGCAGGCTCATGGCAATGTCTGCCATATTTAGAGTAGACGTGTAGCTGTATAGAAGCGCTATGGCCAAAAGAACAAAAAGCGAACCTACGACGCTCATGACCAGATACTTAAACGCGGCCTCTATCTCCTCATGCTCGGTACCGAATGCCACAAGAGCCGCGCTGGAAATCGAGGCAAGCTCCAAGAATACAAAGAGGTTAAAAAGGTCTCCGCTGATGACAACCGCATTCGTGCCGCCAAGCATAAGCAAAAATAAAGCAAAGAAATTCCAGCGGGCCGTGAAGCGTTTCATATATTCGATTGAAAATAAGGCCACGACAAAAGCAATCAGGTTTATTACAACAAGCATGAATGAGCTAAGGCCGTCTATAACCAAAGATATGCCTATCGGCGGCATCCAGTTGCCTACCTTGTATACAAAACTTACGCCTTCGGCCAAAGAGCCTTTGGTATGGATAGATAACCCCAAAAGAAGAAACGTAGAGAATACGCAAAGAAGACCCGGCAGGAAACGTAAACGGTTCCTGAAAAGAGTTATTATGAACGCGCAGCTTAAGGGAATAATAACAAAAAAAGGAATCAGCTTCACCCTTTTAACCTCCGGATGCGGGTAATATCAAACGTGCCGTATTTCTCATAGATGCGCAGCGCTATGGCCACGGTTAAAACTGTTATCGCTAAACCTATTACGATTGCCGTTGAAACTACTGCCTGGGGCAGCGGGTCAACCATGTTCTTGATTTCAAGGCCTTCGGAAAACAACGGCGCCCTGCCGTTCTTGCGGTATGCAAAAAGTATGAATAAAAGATTAATCGCATACTCGCTGATCATTATGCCGATGATGATCTTTATGATATTCCTTTTCCTGACGACACAGTAAAGGCCGATTGCGAATAAAACCAGGCACAAAAAATATGCGCTCATATCATTTCCCTTTTAATTTCGACTCAAACTTAAGAAGCACCAGCACCAAGAATATCGCGAATAGGCCCGTGCAGACCTTGATGCTGATAATTATGTTATATAACGGTATCTCTCCGGCGCTGAATAATTTAAACGCCTCTCCTCTGCCGAAAACATTGGCAAAGAAATATCCGCCGCTAAAACCTAATAAGGCAAGGCCCAGGAACATCAGGGCGCCGAACCCCTCTAAAAATGAAGCCACGGCTTTAGGTATTTTCTCTAACGCCTTTTCTTTTCCGAAGGCAAGCATAAGAAGAATAAATGATAACGCGATTATGACTCCTCCGGCAAACCCGCCTCCCGGAGCCACATGGCCGTGAACCACAATATAAATCCCAAAAAGCATAATCAAGCCTACGGTCAGGCGCGAAACAGTCTTGACTATCAAGGTCATGCCTTTTAGGTTATCGCTATTGGTCATCTTTAGGCTCCGGTTCGTTAACATCTTTCCTGGCGCGGCGGCGCATAACCGTCATTACGGCCAAGACCGCGGTAAAAAGTATGGTTGCCTCGCCAAAAGTATCATAGACGCGGAAATCAAGCATTATGGAAGACACGAGATTTGTCGCGCCGCTGATTTTAGCTCCCTGGTCTAAATAAAATTTTGAGACCTTCATTATCGGGTGCCCAAAAGAAGGCAATTCTTTCAAGCAAAAAGAACCCAGGCTCAAGAACATGGCAACAAAAATTATGGTTATAAACGTATTGAAAAACCACCTGCCGCTGGTTGAAAACGGCAAATCGCGCCTTATGGTCGCGCGTATCAGTATCATCAAACAAAGGACCTCGACCACCAGCTGGGTTATGGCTAGATCCGGGGCCTTCAAGATAAGAAAAATAACGCATAGGCATAGGCCGACGGCGCCCACGGCAATGACCGAAGAAAATAAATCTTTTATTTCTACGGCCAAGACCGCGCAGATTATCATCAAAAACATAAATAGGTATAAATCAAACATGGCTAATTAATGAAATAAATACAAAAATATCGCGATCATCCCTAATAGGCACCAGATCATATAACTGGAAAGAATACCGTTGTGCAAATATCCNAAAGCCCCGCTAAGGGAAAAAATAATTTTTTTGCCCTGGATGTATATATCAAAAATTCCTGCNTCGGCCTTTGCATAGATTNCCTTNANTATGCCGAATTCTCTTATNGTATTATAAAAGTCCGTTCCGGAAACCTTATTCTCCACAGATACAACTTCGCCTCCTATGAATGCCTGATTCTCCCGGCTAGACATCTTAAGCCTGGAGAGATAATAGCAGCTTAATCCGATAACCAAGGCAGCGAATATATAAATAGAAGCCGGGCCGAAATTAACTTCGGCGGGAGTTATCCCCAGCGCCGGATAAACCAGATATTTTAGGGGAAGCGCAAAAGCAAAAATTCCGAAAATAATACAGAGAGCGCTTAAGATGATTACCGGCAATGCCAAAGGCCAGGGCACTTCTTTTAGCGCGCCCCTCTTTTGCGCCGGCTCTTGGCCTAAAAACGCAGCGTGCAGCACCTTTAGGAAACTTGCTAACGTTAGACCTGAACCAAACATAGCCGAAACCAGGCAGATTAGCGCGATAAATTTATAACGCGAAAAACTCTCAATCACACCCTGATAAATCATCCATTTTGAGAAAAAACCGTTAAAAGGCGGAACTCCGGAAATTGCAAGGCTGGCGATAAGCGCTCCTATATAGGTAATACGCATGTGCCGGCTTAAGCCTCCCAACTCATCTAAGTCAGTGGTCCCCGTGCGGTATTCAACGTTACCGCTGGTTAAAAAAAGGCAAGTTTTATAAAGCGTGTTGTTAAACATATGAAACAGCCCGCCGGCAATACCTATGGGGTTAGCCGTGCCTAAGCCTAAAACCATATAGCCGACCTGGCTTACGGCATGATATCCAAAAAGCCGCTTCATATCATGCTGCACCAAGGCCATCATTACCCCGGCAATAATCGTAAACGCGCCGATAAGCATTAAAAACGCGTTCATCGCGTTACTCATCAGGAAAAGATCTAAAGAAACCCTGATTAAAAGATAGATGCCTAATAATTTATCTAAAGACGCGGGCAAAAAGGCGCTGACACTGACATTTGCGTCCTGGGCGCAATCCGGGATCCAGGTGTGAAACGGCATAATCCCTGCCTTGGTAAAACAAGCAACAGCAAGACATAGATATGCCAATACCGGCAAAAACCAATATACGCAAGTCAAAGGAATCTGGATGCGGTCCATCTGCGCTGTGCCGGTTAAATAAAATATAACTACCGCGCCTAAAATCATCAAAGAATCAGACCCGCCTACGATGATCAGGGCTTTTTTTGCTGCGGCATTACTTGCCGCCGAACCCTGGATAACAATCAGCATGTACAAGGTAAATCCCAGGATACCCCAGAAGACTAAAAGCAAAACAAGATTATTAGCTAAAACCGCCAGGCAGGAACTCAGAGCGCTAAGACAATAGAAAAAGAAAAAGTTAACAAGGTTTACTTTGCCCTTTAAAAATTTATAAGAGTAAACTCCGACAATCAGCGAAAAAAACAAGCAGGCCAGCGCTATTACAATGGACAGCTTATCGAAACGCAAATATGGATAAAAGTATATCAGGTTCATTTTTCTAATTTGTGAAGCAACTGATGGGTTTTTTCCTGCGAAAGCTTGATCAAATCCCAGCCGTTCATTATTTTTTTGTCTGTGATTTTATTTATAACCGCGGTCCTCTCGGTGCAGCAATAACAAGGATCCACCGCGCCCAGGGTAACCGCTGCGTCTGAAATCGTCCCGCCCACGCAACCGACTTTATTAGTTGCCACGTTCATGAAACTGGGAGCTCTGACTTTATGCCTGACCGGCCGGTTTGTGCCGTCGCTTTTAATATAGTGGAAACATTCGCCTCTTGGCGCCTCAACCCTGCCGATGCCTTCACCCGCAGGCATATCCTTAACATTGGCGTCAATGGGGCCCTTTTTCATCTTTGCTAANGATTGACGGATTATTTTTATCGATTCCTGCATCTCCAAGATTCTTACCATGGCCTTGGAAAAGACATCTCCGTCTTTTCTGATTATTACTTTCCAGTCTATTGAATTATACATGGCATACGGATCATCCCTGCGCACATCAATATCTACGCCGCTTGCCCGGGCAACCGGCCCTAACGCGCCGTAATCCAAGACCTCTTCGCGGGTTAAAATCCCCACGCCTCTCAGGCGCGCGCCGATGGCAGGATCGTCTTTTATTGCGCCTTTAAACATATTCAACACCTGCACTAACTGATCCAGATATTTTTTAATGCCGGGTATATCCTGTTCTTTTATGTCCCGGCGCACGCCGCCGACTTTCATCATCGCGTAATTATTGCGGTTTCCCGTGATTATCTCAAACAGATCCAAGACCGGTTCGCGATATTTCCAAGCCCACATCCAGACGGTATTGTAGCCTATGAAATGGCCCACCAACCCCAGCCACAAAAGGTGGCTATGTATGCGCTGAAGTTCATCAACAATCATTCGGATATATGAAGCGCGCTCTGGCGCTTCGATATTTAGAAGATCTTCCGCAGCTAAAACAAACGCAAACGGATGGCTGGACGAGCATATGCCGCAGATCCTTTCCACCAAAAAAGGCACCTGGTCGTAATGCTTTTCTTCTGAAAGCTCTTCTATGCCCCTGTGGTTGTAGCCGATAACGATATCAATATCCACGACTTTTTCGCCT
>JGI1356J14229_10000167_pt1 | contig 70933 bp, 60 predicted proteins | sample Subgrocontami58m_FD_14229 | JGI IMG/M metagenome (IMG submission 14229) | reverse complement strand
CTTCTTCTTTGCGGCGGGCGCGTGGGCTATTTTTATGGATGCGCGCGCCCACTCCTGCAGCTTGGCAGTATCAGCCAGTATGCTTTCGGGCACCTGAAAGTACGGCATCGGTTTGTACTGTTTGCTGCCCGCTTTCTCGTAATCCGGACGGTTCGACTCATCAACCTTGAAAAAGACTCCCGTGCCCTTGAGCAGCGCGAACATGTCGCCTTCGTGAAAGATGCCATACCCTCCGAACATGGCCCTGCTGGTGATTCCGCCGAACGGCGAAAGCAAACCTATCACCCGGTCTAAAAGGACTTTGTCGTCAGCCATCTGCTCCTCCTCAGCGATTTCAATCTGGATAAGTACAGAGCATACACAGGGGAACTACTTAAGACTGCGAATGCTCTCTCTTATTCTCTGGATGGCCTTCTCAACGCCGTCATTGTTGCTGAAGACGGCGGCGCCGGCCACGAGGACGTTAGCGCCGGCTTTAACCACTCTGGGGGCGATTTCGGCGTTGATGCCTCCGTCTACTTCGAGTTCCGCCTTTGACTCCCGTTCATCCAGTATCTTCCTCAGACGGATTATCTTGTCCGTCATCTCCTCGATGTAGGACTGGCCACCCCAGCCGGGGTTCACACTCATTACCAGTACCAGGTCCACGAAGGGCAGTATTTCCTCCAGCATGTGCAGCGGGGTTGCCGGGTTGAGCGAGATACCGGCCTTCTTTCCCAGGCGGTGTATCTCATCTATTGTCCGGTGCAGGTGATTGCACGCTTCGACGTGGACCGTGAGCATATCGGCTCCGGCATCGGCAAACGACTTTATGAGCCTGTCCGGCTGCTCTATCATCAGGTGCACATCCAGAGGAACGGAGGATACCTTTCTCAGGGCAGCCACTACCGGCTGTCCTATGGTGATATTGGGCACAAAACGTCCGTCCATAACGTCCACGTGGATGTAATCGGCTCCGCCGTTGACGGCTTTCCTGACGGCATCGCCCAGGTTGGCGAAATCGGCTGATAAGATGGAAGGAGCGATTTTGATTTTGTTATTCACCCTATCACCCTGACTCCCTTCACGCTTCCCTGTTTTCTTCGAGCGACTTCCGTGCGCCTACAAGAGCATTTTGCACCTGCCCGGGAGAGGTGCCGCCGGGCAGGTTCCTGGCAGCAATTGAGGACTTAAGTGTTATGTCAAACACATCCTGCCCGAAGAGCGAGGAGAAGTTCCTGTAATCTTCAATCTTCAAATCTTCTAATCTTGTATCCTTCCCAATGGCGAATCTCACGAGCTCTCCCACAGCCTTATGGGCTTCCCGGAAGGGCGTGCCCTTCTTGACCAGGTAGTCCGCGATATCCGTGGCCAGGAGGTATCCTTCCTTGCAGGCCCGTTTCATCTTCTCCCTGTTAACCTTAAGCGTGGATATCACCCCCGCAAACACCTGAAGGCTGCCATTGACAGTATCAATAGTGTCAAAGAGGGCTTCCTTGTCCTCCTGCATGTCCCTGTCATAGGAGAGCGGCAATCCCTTCATCATGGTGAGAGTTCCCATCAGATGACCAAAGACCCGGCCTGCCTTCCCCCTGCCCAGCTCAGCCACGTCGGGGTTTTTCTTCTGCGGCATGATGCTGCTGCCTGTGGCGAATGCGTCGTCCAGCTCCACAAAGCCGAACTCCCGCGAAGACCATATGACCAGCTCTTCCGCTAGCCGCGACAGATGCATCATCGTCGTGCTGGCGGCAGCTTCGTATTCAATAACAAAGTCCCTGTCCGATACCGCGTCAATGCTGTTCCGGCTTACCCGGCTGAACCCCAGCTCCCTGGCTAGGTATTCCCTGTCGGTGGAATAAGGCACGCCGGCGAGAGCCCCGCTGCCCAGCGGCAGCACATCGGCCCTCTTGCGGCAATCTCCAAACCTCTCCCTGTCTCTCTGCAACATCTCGAAATACGCCAGAAAATGATGGGAAAGCAGGACCGGCTGCGCCATCTGAAGATGGGTATATCCGGGAATAATCGTGTTCAGCTCTTCCTCGGCCTTCTTCACCAGAGCCTCCTGCAGGCCCGTGATGCCGGATAAAGTCTCGTGAATAGCTTCTTTCAGGTACATCCTGAGGTCTGTGGCCACCTGGTCGTTCCGGGAACGGGCCGTATGCAGCTTGCCTGCCACAGCGCCGATTTTCTCCGCCAGCCGCGACTCGATGTTCATGTGAATATCTTCAAGCTCTTCCCTGAAGACGAAACTTCCTTGCTCTATCTCTTCCCGGATGGATACCAGGCCCATGACGATAAGCTCGGCTTCCTTGTCCGTGAGAAGGTCCTGCCTCGACAGACCGCGGGCATGGGCAATGCTCAGGGCAATGTCCTGCCTGTACAGGCGCCGGTCATAAGACACGGAGGCGGTATACTTCAAGGCCGTGTCCGCCAGGCCTTTCTCAAGGCGGGGCCGGGTTAAATCTTTCACTTCTTCCTATCTGACTTTTTGCTTTGTTTGCCCTGTAAACGCCCCGTGGGTAAGCCAAAAGGAGCTTCCCCGTGCCCCAGAAGCTGGACCTGGGCCTGGACTTTCACGGGCAGTCCCCAGATGTGTATGAATCCGGGCGACGCGCTCTGGTCGAAAACGTCTCCCTTATCATAGGTGGCCAGGCCGAAGCTGTACAGGGAGCTGGGTGACTTCCTTCCTACCACCACACAGCTGCCTCTGAAGAGTTTGACTCTTACGGTCCCCGTCACGTGCCTCTGGGTGCTCTGCACATAGGCAGCCAGGTCCTGGTGAAGAGACGTGAACCAGAGTCCGTTGTATATGAGGTCGGCATATTCCTGGACCACCTTCTCCTTGAAACGAAGTTGCTGTTTCGAAAGCGTCATGCTCTCGAGAGCCTGATGAGCTTTGAGAAGAACGACAGCGGCCGGGGCTTCGTAGATTTCGCGTGACTTTATGCCCACCAGCCTGTTCTCTACGTGGTCAATCCTGCCCACTCCGTGTTTGCCCGCCACTGCGTTCAGCTTCTTGATCAGCTCGATGCCGTCCATTTCAGCGCCGTCAATCGCGGTGGGTATTCCCTTATCGAAGCTTATCTCAAAGTATTGCGCCTTTGAGGGCGTATCCTGGGGGGCTTTGGTCCAGGTGTATATCTCCTCGGGCGGCTCCACCCATGGGTCTTCCAGCACACCGCACTCGATGCTTTTTCCCCAGAGGTTCTCATCGGTAGAGTAAGGGCTGGCGATGGTCGTAGGCACTGGAATGCCGTGTTTCTTGGCATATGCCATGGTCTGCTCGCGGTTCATGCCCCACTCCCTGGCGGGAGCTATGATTTTCAGGTCGGGAGCAAGCGCCGCCAGGCTGACCTCCAACCGCACCTGGTCATTCCCCTTGCCGGTGCAGCCATGGGCCACAGCCGTTGCGCCTTCCTGTCTTGCGGCATCCGCCATCAGCTTGGCAATAAGGGGACGGGTCAGCGCGGTAGCCAGGGGATACTCGCCTTCGTAAATTGCGCCAGCCTGCAGAGCCGGAAATATGAAGTACTTGACCAGCATATCTTTGGCGTCAACAATGAGGGCCTTCTTGGCTCCGACTTTCAATGCCTTCTGCTGAAGGGCCGAGAAGTCCTTTTCATTGCCCACATCGGCGGTGAGGGTAATGACTTCCATATCGTATCTTTCGGCAACCCATTTAACGGCGACCGATGTATCCAACCCGCCGCTGTATGCCAGGATTACTTTACCTTTCAAGAACAGCCTCCAGTGATTTCAGATTGGGATTATTATGTAATTATAGACCAATGGTACGGTGGCGAAAATAGCCTACGAGTTTAACACTCCGCTCATGATGCCGACCGCCTCATCCACATCTCTTTTAGTGATTATCAGAGGGGGCATGAGGCGCAGAGCGTTGGGCTTGACTTTGTTGACCAGGAGCCCCTTCTTGAGCAGGGCTGCCGTCACCGCTTCCGCCCTGTCATCCTTGAATTCCACGGCCCAGAGCAAACCCTTTCCCCTCACCTCCCGGATAAAACCGAACCTTGCCTTCAGGTTCAGGAGCTTCTTCTGAAGATAGGAACCCGTCTCCCTGACATGGGCAGGCATATTGGTCCTGAGCATGTAGGTCAATACCGAGAAGGCAACGGCGCAGGTCAAAGGGTTCCCGCCAAAGGTCGAGCCGTGTTCCCCTGGTGAGAAAAGGGAGCAATGCTCCCTGGCCAGGAAAGCGCCGATCGGCACTCCGCTTCCCAGTCCCTTTGCCAGAGTGATGATGTCCGGCTCGATACCGGGGTCCTGGTAGGCGAACAGAGGTCCTGTCCGGCACATGCCCGTCTGTATCTCGTCGAAGATTAAGAGAATCCCCTGCCTATCGCACCACTCCCTCACCTTTTTGAGATATACCGTGTCCGCCGGATGCACACCGCCCTCAGCCTGGATGATCTCCAGCATGATGGCGCAGGTGGATTTGGAAGTAGCTTTTCTGATGGCTTCGATATCATTGTAGGGCACATTCACGAAGCCCACGGGCAGTGGAGTGTAGGGCTCCTGGAATTTTGCCTGACCGGTGGCGGCCGTCATTGCCAGAGTTCGGCCGTGGAAGGAGTTCGTCGTAGTGATAACCTCGTAGGCGCCGTCCTTCTTCAACTTCCCATAACGTCTCGCCAGTTTTACCGCCCCCTCGTTGGCCTCAGCACCGCTGTTGCAGAAGAAAGCTTTTTGGAAACAGCCGTTCTTTGCGAGAAGCCGCGCCAGGCGTATCTGGGGAGTGGAATAGAACTGGTTCGATACCTGTATGAGGATTTTTGACTGTTTTTCCAGCGCCTTTACCACCGCCGGATGGCAGTGGCCCAGGCTGTCCACAGCCCAGCCCGCGACGAAGTCCAGATATTCGTTTCCCCTGTCGTCCCAGACCCTCGCGCCCTTTCCTCTTACCAGCGTAATGGGAAGCCGCTTTACGGTGTTCATCAAGTACTTGTCTGATTCTTTTTCCCAGTAACTCATATCAACTCAGTTTTCAATCTTCTAATCATGTGATCCTGCGATCTTGCAGTCTTCTATATCGTCACCGTTGTGCCCGGAATATTGCCCTCCACATCTCTCACCATGGCGTGCGGAGCGCGTCCGTCTATGATGCGGCACGATTTCACGGTCTGCGCTCCCTCCAGGCAGGCCTCGATCTTGGGTATCATTCCCTCGGAGATGACCCCTCTTTGCATCAGCGCTCTGGCCTTCCTGTCATCCAGTTCATTGATGACCTTCTTGTTCTCATCAAGGATTCCCGGTACATCGGTCAGAAATACGAGCCTCTCAGCCTTTAGAGCTCTGGCCAGAGAGCCCGCAACGGAATCTGCGTTCACATTAAGAAAGCCCGGCTCTCTTTGACCTCCCGCGTGGAGGCACGGCGGGGCCACAACGATGATGTACCCGTCATCAAGGAGACGCAGCACGATATCCAGCTTTATTTCCTTAATCTTGCCGATATACCCCAGTTCTTTGTTCATGACGGTGGCCGTTATCAGACCGCCGTCAATTCCGCTCAATCCGACAGCCCTGCCGCCCAGGTTATTCAAAGCAGCTACAATTTCCTTATTAACCAACCCGGCCAGGACCGCCACAACTACATCCAGTGCGGGCCTATCTGTCACCCGCTGCCCGTTAACGAATTTGGTGCCGGCGCCCTGTTTTGCCAGCCATTCGGTTATGGTCTTTCCACCACCATGCACGACCACCAGTCTCATGCCCTTTTTCTGCAACTCCACCAGGTCCTGGTAAGTGGTATCCTGGCTCCCCAGCGTGCTGCCCCCAATCTTAATGACAATCGTTTTCATCGGATATTTATGAATCGGCTGAAAAGTTCATGAAAAAATTAACTTTATGAGTTCCATGCCGCTATCCTCAAGCAGGTCACCCAATTTGTTCACCGGCGCACAGCGCGGATTACCTCTATTCGAATGGATGATTACCCACATACCTTACCGATTCGAATTTACCTCTTACTGCATTTGCGAGACGGTTATCTCCTGTCCACAGTTCGCATTCTTCCAGTTTTGCCAGCGCAACGTAATGCATATCATATACCTTCGGCAGATTGAACTGTTTGGCAAGCTCCCAGGCTTCCATATGCAAAGAATCACTATATGTGACTTTCAAATCTAAATCACAAAAAATTTCAAATAGCTCCTGACCTATTTCAGGAGGGATTTGTCCGTAGAATACTCTTTTCCTAAGTACGGATGCGACTTCGGCCAAAATGAGAGGGGGAGCAATCAGCTCCGTCCTTTTCTCACGCCAGGAAGACCACATGTTCTCCGCCTGTTGGCTGAGCTTCTGTGGAAGAAGCCAGAGAAGTACCAGACTGGCATCAACACATATCTTTGCCACTACAGTTCTTGAAGTCTTTCCGCTCTGGCGTCGTCCAGGAACCCCAGGCCATCCATTTCCCCGTAACGTGCCTTGATCTTCTCCCTGACAGCCCTGGCTCTCTCAACGATATTTGGAGTATTTATGTTCTTGTTTTCCAGAGCCAACTTGAACTTCTCCAAATCGCTTCGCGCGACAAACCACTGCATTCCTATTTTGTGGGCACGAAGTTTTCCTTCCCTCACGTAGCGCCGCACTTGCTCCAAGGAGCGTTGCAACTCCATGGAAGCTTCATGAAGAGGAACCATATCTTTCGTAGTAAGCATTGCGATTCTATCCTCGTGTAGTTGTCATCAACAACATAACACACCCGTACCCTGTTGTCAAAACGTAATCCCTACGTAATCTCTACGTCGTATACGCGCTGTTGATGGTAACGTAGTCTCCGGTCAGGTCGCAGCCCCAGGCTACGGCTCTGCCGTGCCCGGCGTTCAGATTAACCTTGAACGTTACTTCCTTCTCCCGCAGTTTGGACGAGGCTTCGGCCTTGTCGAAGCCCTGTGGCCTGCCATCTTTCATAAGGCAGATGTCGTCGATATGAACATCCAACTGTGAAGGCTGGAACTTAGCTCCGCTTCTTCCCAGTGCCGCCACCACGCGGCCCCAGTTAGGGTCGGCGCCGTAAACGGCCGTCTTCACCAGATTGGAACTAGCCACGGTGCGCGCCGCTTTCCTGGCCTCCAGAACATTCCTTGCGCCCACTACCTGCACCTGAATTAACCTCGTGGCGCCTTCGCCATCCCTGGCTATTTCCTTGGCGAGAAACTGACAGGCTCCGGTCAGGGCGAGAGAGAAGGCCCGGGCTTCAGCCGTGTTATGTATGATTTTCTTTCCGCCCGCCTGCCCGTTGGCAAGGATGACCACCATATCATTGGTGCTGGTATCCCCATCTACTGTAACCATGTTCAAAGACTGGTCCACGGCCTGCTTCAGATATGTCTGGAGCAGGTGAGATTCAATTGCCGCGTCCGTGGTCAAGAAGCACAGCATCGTGGCCATATCGGGATGAATCATGCCCGCTCCCTTCGCGATACCGCCCAGGCCGAAGCCAAAATCCCTGAACTCTACCCGGAAGGCTATCTGCTTCGGGAACGTGTCCGTGGTCATTATGGCCCTGGCAAGAAGCGGGCCTCCGTCTGAGGACAGCTTCACCTTCCTGAGACCTGATGCGATCCTGTCCATGGGGAGCTTCTGCCCGATAACTCCGGTGCTGGCCACCAAAACCATGCCGTCAGAGATTCCAAGATTAGAGGACGCCAGTTTAGCCATAGCGCGGGCGTCCTCTTCTCCCTCGGGACCGGTGCAGGCGTTGGCGCAGCCGGAGTTGGCCACGAGCGCCTGTGCCTTTCCTGATGCCACCCTTTCCCTGGACACCAGCACAGGGGCTGCCTTAACCAGATTCTTCGTAAAGAGGCCGGCGCAGGAACAGGGCTTGTCGGAATGAAGCAGGCCCAGGTCCGGCACTCCAGTGTCTTTCTTAATCCCCGCGGCAACAGCACCGGCGGAAAAACCCATCGGTGTGGTGATGCCGCCTCCGGGGACCAACTTAATGTCAAAATATGTCATAAGTGTTGCTCCGCACTCGGTGTCTTCCAGTGCCCTCAAGCCACCGGAACTGGCCGGGTGAAGTTTCTTCAGATAGAAATTATATCACAATATCTATGTTATGCCTTTAAAGGTGTTATAATACGCCAAAATTCCTTTCATTGTGGCGATTTCAGGATGGTATAATTGGGAACATTTGCGAGGGAGGATCAATGAGCATATGGATTCCACTGGCATCAAGCCTGGTTAGCCTGCTTTTTGCCGCGACGCTTCTGGACCAGTACCTGGTCCGGAGAAAAACTTACCAGATCATTTGGGCTTTTGGCATGTTCCTGTATTTCATCTCGACGGGCACCGAATTTCTCATGCTCCTTAACGGGCCGGACCCCATTTTGTACAGACTGTGGTACCTCTGCGGAGCCATGCTGGTCGCTGCCTATCTGGGACTTGGGACGGCCTATCTGCTCGCCCCTCGCCGTTGGGCCCGCATCACCTTGGTTTTCCTTCTGGTGGCTTCACTGTACTCTGTTTTTAAGGTCTTCTCATCGCCGTTGAATCTGGCGGAGTTGACGCCGGGGCAGGTACTGCACGGCGGGGCATTTCTAGGCGGCTTAGAAGGGCCAAGAATAGTCACTCCTTTTCTCAACAGTTTCGGCACCTTATGGCTGGTGGGCGGCGCAGCCTGGAGCGCCTGGGAATTCTGGAGAAGAAAAATCTTGCCCCACCGCGTAGTATCGAACATACTGATTGCTTCAGGGGGCCTGATGCCTGCCCTCGGAGGGACATTGAGCAGATTTGGCGCCACGCAATATCTTTATGTTTCCGAACTCCTGGGGGTAATGATAATTTTCATCGGTTTTCTTAGGAACAAGGATATCTTCGGCTTCTATCGAATTCCCTTAATACACGCGTTTTCTCCAAAAGATACAAAGAAGTAAATCATTTATGGTCAGGAGGAGAAATGGTAGAAAAAGAGGCTCTAAAAGAGAAGGAAGCTGAAGTCCTTTCCAGGACTCAGTATGACACTAACAAGGAGCTTGCTGATAAGAAGAATCTGCAGGCCAAACTGGGCAAGAAGCTCATACGAGGCAAAGACACTCCCTTCGAAGTCAACAGGCAGGGCATTGTCCGTTTCTATGCTTCACAGGGTGCCGGGTTCGAACATCTGGCCGACAACAACTGGAGCGTCTTTTGTCACGAGATAAGGCAGCACTCCGGCAAGCACAGGCATCAGGGCGGCATCAACCTTTTTGTCATAAAGGGAAAGGGCTACTCTGTCGTCAACGGCAAAAGATTTGACTGGTCGGAAGGCGACCTCATCCTTCTTCCAGTGCAAAAAGGCGGCTGCGAACACCAGCACTTTAACCTGGACGGCAAGCCTTCCCGCTGGGTAGCCTTCAGACACCACCGCTCTCACTGGATCGGCAATTTCATGGAACAGAGAGAGACCTTCACCATGTGGAAAGGTGATGAGAAGGGCAAATAAGTCGAAGAGGGAATAAATGGCAGAAAAAGAAGCTGTAAGAGAGAAGGAAGCTGAAGTCCCATCCAAAACCCACTACGATGAAAACATGCGGGTCTACAACCAGAAGAACCTGACCGCGAAGCAAGGAAAGAAACTCATCAAGGCCAAAGACGTCCCCTTCGAGGTGAACAGGCAGGGGATCGTACGTTATTATTCCGCGCCGGGGTTTGCGCACTTGACCAATGACGACTGGAGGCTCTTCTGCCACGAGATAAGGCAGCACTCGGGGCAGCATAGGCACCAGGGCGGAATCTATCTCTTTGTTATGCAGGGAAAAGGGTATTCAACCGTGGACGGCAGGAGATATGACTGGTCGGCGGGAGACCTGATCTGCTTGCCGATCAAGAAGGACGGTGTGGTGCATCAGCATTTCAACCTTGACGGAAAACCTTCCCGTTGGGTAGCCTTCAGGAACGACCACTGTAACTGGATTGGGCATTTCATAGAGCAGAAAGAGGCTTTCTCTATGTGGAAGGAAAAAGAAAAGCCGAAGGAGAAGGCTAAGAGCTAAGAGAGATTAGAAGACCGCCGTGCCGCGTGCGGTGCCCAATGTGAGATCAAGGCAATTGTTCTAAGTTATCGCTTCTTCCGGATTCCAGGCATTCCCGTACCGGTTCGCTGATACAATCTCCTTGATTTCCTTTCTGGGCGGCACTTTTGCCGCTTCATCAGGATACCCCAGTGGTGTCATTTCAACAACTACCATACCGCCAGGCATACCAAGAATCTGCTCAGCTTTTTTTGCATCGATATGCCCCACATGGACCGTCCCCAGGCCCAGGGAATGGGCCATTAAGACCATGTTCTCCATCGCCAGCCCCAGGTCGAACATATGCCAGTCGCCTTTGTCGCTGACCGCCTCTCCCCGCAAGTATCCGGATTTGCCCAATTCAGCGCAAGCAACTATCGTCAGCGGTGCCTGAACAATCGCTTCCACGGCCCTCTTGCTGTGAACGGCCCCTGTCAGCTTTTCCTTCATCTCCCGCTCTGTCACCAGCACAAAATGCCAAGGCTGAACATTAGCCCAGGAGGGGGCCCAACGCGCCGCCTCCAGCACCTTGAGTATATCTTCCTTCTTTACTGGGGTGCTCTTATACCTGCGTATGCTGCGGCGTTCTTTGATGATTTCTAAGAGGTCCATAAATTATGTAAAGTAATAATGGCTCTCGCTGCGCGCGAGAGCCATTATTACTTTCACTCCACTATTTCTTCTGTTCCCCGGCAGCAGCTTCTTCCTTCCCCTCCTCAGCCTTCTCAACCACAGGAACTTCAGCCGCGGCAGGAACCACCGGTTTCTCAACTTCCTCAACTCTCTCCGCCACTACTTTCACCACGACTTCTCCGGCGCCGGTCAGAACGTTTACGTCTTCTCCTAACTTCAGGTCGCTTACATGCACAGCATTCCCCAGCTCGGTCAGAGCACATACATCAACCTCAATCTTCTCCGGGATTTTGCCGGGCAGACATTCGACGTCAATGCTCCTGAGGTTCTCCATCAGCACGCCTTTCTTACCCTTGACCGCAGGGCAGTCCCCCGTAAAGATAATGGGAACCTGCACCTTTATTTTTTCCGTCATGCTGACTTCGTAAAAATCGACGTGAATCGGCTTCCCGGTGCGGTAATGCCTCTGGACTTCCTTGACCAGCACCTTCCGGCCGTTGCTCTGATTGTCTACAATCAGGTCCACGAGTTTGGTCGTGCCGGCCATTTTCAGCAATTTCTGCAGGGCGGCCACCTCCGCCTGCAGAGCCACAGAGGGTATGTTATGTCCAAAAACATGAACGGGGACTATCCCCTTATCCCTCAGCGATTTCACCTTCTTGCCGGTTATTTCGCGAGTCGTTGTCTTGATTTCCATATTCATCATTCCTTAATTTCTTAAAAGTTGGCTTCCCACACGTATTACCAGAAAGTATAGTTTAACATGATTATTTGAAAATATAAAGATAAAAACGAGCTTCCCGCGAAACGCTGAACTTTTAGAATTGACTGCATAATATTTATCCGGTTTCTTCATTTTTCCTCGGTTGTAGACCGTGACTCTGGTTAGGACGGCCTCCGGAGCAGTGAAAAAGGCAAAAATCCCCTTTTAAATGCGCAATTTCCGATTTTAAGGCATAGTACACCTACCACATATAGACCCGGCTTAACTCTTTAAGGTTTGGAGGCTAAGTTACAAGGGAACGCACCTCCTTTAGCCTGTTACGCTGCGCCATTCCTACAGCCATTGCCCCCATTACCAGCAGGCTGAGAAGTGACCTGACCACAACCTTTACCATCCCTCTTAAGGTTATACGTCTCAGCCCCAGCAGGTCCTTTAAGCGGCTGTTTACCCTCTCTATAGCGCTGCGTAATCGGTATAATCTTTTCCATTTCCTGGTTTCCCGGGGCACTGGTGGATGTCGCCGAGGATCATTCTTTATGGGGAGCTTCAATACATAGCCATAGTTGGAATCTGTACACAAAGATAAGAATTTACACACTCCTTTGCCCAGCACATGGGAACAGCGATACTTCAGGTAATTCCCATCTCTACCCCAGAAGACCATCTCCAAACCACAGCCACAAGTCGGAGTCCCCTTTGCATTACAAATATCCGGGAGTTGCGCCCCCTTTCTTTCCTTAATCGGAATGATAGGAGAGGCGCTATATCCTCCGTAAATGAGCTTGTTATTCTGGCCGCTATCGTATCCTTTATCCCCGATAATAGCTTCGGGCTTAGCTTCAGGCCGGTCTATTCTGGCTTTCTCCAGCAGCGGCTTCAGTTGCTGAGTGTCCGATTCATTGGCCGGTGTCACCATAAAGGTAATTGGTAATTCATAGATAGCATCCACCAACAGATGCAGCTTATAGCCAAACCACCAATAAAGGTCCTTCTCTTTGTTATCTTTTTCCCCTCCTGAATGATTATGTTTGGACCCCTTCGCTCCCCACCGGGCATCCGGGTCTGATTTATGAGTGCGGTAGCCATTCGAATAAGCCTCAATATCAGTGCTGTCCACAGCAAGTTTCAGGCCAAATCCTGGCAGCAGCTTCCTGAGCTTCTCTACCAGACCTTCAAAGATTTCCTCCAGCAGCTTTTCATGCTCTACCAGCTTCTTCAGAAATCTCCCCAGGGCGTCCTCACCAGGAACTTCATCCTTGCACGGAAAGCCGCAAACCGTCCTTACTTCTTTATCCCTCTGCAAAATCCTGGCCACTTCAGCTAAGCTTTCACACTGACGCACCATGCCACAGATAAGCGCCGACCACATTCCTCGCACTGAATAGCCCTTTCTGCCTGTCCAGTGTTCCTTCTCTAAAGCGGAAATAAGTTTCTCCGCATCCAATGCATCCAGCACCATCATAAGATGTTTATTGCCTTTTTCTTTGGTAAAGGCCTCAAAATCAAAGAGCGGAGCTTGTACAATATACATGGGGTATTTATTCCTTCCTTCTAGTATTTGCGCTTTTTTGTCATAGCTATTGTACTGGAAAAGTTGGGGTAAATACCCTTTTTATGCCCTTTGTTTTACATCTATTTTCAGAGTTTCGCGGGAGCCTCATACCACAATTCCATTTGACATTGACAGTTCCGCCTCCCGGGCTTACAATGCAAGTATCCCATTTCCCCCTCCACAAGGCTGAAACTCAACCCGAATCTCGATAGACAAGGAGAATTGTATGAATCTGGCACAGGAATGCGTCTTTGTCTCGGCTATTGACGACTACCGGAACGGCCTTATCAGCGGGCGGGACCTGCTGCGCAAAGCGGAGATGATCGCTGGCGACCCCGACCAGGCCGTCGCCATCCTGCTTGTATCCGGATTCAGCTACGCGGAACTATGGGCCAGAGACCACGCCCCGGTGCCCTCGCAATCCCGTAGCCAGCTCGGAGTTGCCGGCGGTGTAACTGTTAAGCCCGATGACCCTTCCATATCAGTGAAAACGGAATCTTACCCGGGTAAAGCCGGGACAATCACAGGCTATCTTGCGAAGCCCAGGAAAGATGGCCGCTATCCGGCCGTAGTTGTTATCCACGAGAATAAGGGGCTTGTTGAGCACATCAAAGATGTGGCGCGGAGGCTGTCTGTTGCCGGATACGTTGCTCTGGCCCCGGACCTGCTTTCCCGGCAGGGCGGCACCGGCCATTTCAAAAGCCTCGAAGACCTGCAAAAAGCCCTGACCCAGGTACCCCCTGATGGCTTTGTAGCGGACTTGCACAGCACCTTCGACCATCTGAAGAATCTGCCCTTTGTGATTCCGAACCACCTCGGCGTGACCGGCTTCTGCTTCGGAGGCGGGTTGACCTGGAGAATGGCCACGCAGAGACAGGATTTGAAGGCCGCGGTGCCCTTTTACGGCGCGGCCCCGCCGCTCGACGACGTGCCCAAAATCAAGGCTGAAGTCCTGGCTTTATATGCCTCTCTGGACGAACGTATCAACGCTGGCATTCCGGCGCTGGAAGAAGCCCTTAAAAGAGCCGGTATCCGTTATCAGAAGGTAATGTACCAGGACGCGAAGCATGCCTTTCACAATGACACAGGCGCCAACTATGATGCTGAGGCGGCGCGCGACGCCTGGAAAAGGACGCTCGACTTTTTCGCGAAGAATTTGAAATAAGGAGGGATTCATGGATTCAGTTACACTTTTCAGGCAGCAGCTCAAGGAAGCCCATGAATGGCTGGAGGTCGTTATGCAGGGAGTGACCCCGGAACAGCTCCATTGGAAACCGGCGGGAAAAGCCAACCCCATAAGCGCCAGCTATGCCCATGTTATCATGGGTGAAGACTTCCTGGTTAACGCCATGCTCAAGGGAGGGCCGCCCCTGGCCATGACGGCCTGGGCCGGCAAAACGGGACTCAGCGAGATGCCGCCCGCCGATCCGCAGATTAACTGGTTTGAATGGGGAAGGAAAGTCAAAGTGGACCTGCCTGCAATCAGGAAATATGCTCAGGCGGTCTGGTCCAACTCTGATTCCTACCTCGCTTCCCTTAAAGAGAGCGACCTCACACGAAAGTGCGACACCCCTATGGGACCTCAGACCATCCTGTGGCTTCTAAACAATGCGCTCATCGGCCATGTGCATGACTTCACAGGAGAAATTTCCTGCCTCAAAGGCCTCCAGGGTCTCAAGGGCTACCCCGTGTAGGGGCGGTTCGTGAACCGCCCCACTGCCATTATTTTGTCACTGTGTTGAGCTTCGCAGCCGCGAACGACACCAGATATACAGGGAGGACATAAGATGTTGAGAACCAAATCTGCAAGATTAAGCGTGCTGTCAAAGGTCCTTCTGATTGTCTTCCTTCTTCAACTGATAATTTTGTCTTGCGTAAAGCCTGAGCCTTCACCGGCTCCCACGGCGGCCCCTGAACTTGTTGCTTCTCCGGTTTCCTCTCCGGCGCCGGTAGTTACTCCTGAACCGGTGGCTACACCCCGTCCCACGTCAACTCCTGCTCCCACGCCACCACCCACACCCAGGCCTACTCCAACCCCCACGCCAGAGCCCACACCGGAACCAACACCTTCCCCGGCTCCCGCTCCATCCGCGCCCACAAGCATAAAGAAGATAAGCCCCGATAACAATCCCCTGCCTGCCTTCAGGTGGGAAGCCGCCGCCAATATGGGAGGCGGGGTCAAATCTTACGAAGTCACAATGGATGGGGAAGGATATCTTGATGTTAGAAGCGGCATGACTTACGTCGTGAGTAAAGTACTGCGTATGGGAGAACATACGATATCCGTCAGAGCGAAAAACAATGACGGTCTTGCCGGCCCTGTTACTACCCTGTCTTTCAAGACATCAGTCGAGCCTGATCTCAAGAACACAAAGATAGCCTTCTGGTCCGACCGTGAGGAGAACCAGGAAATCTGGATAATGAACATTGATGGCAGCAATCCGGTAAGGCTTACCAGGCTACCGCAGACAGACCGGAGCCCGTCCTGGTCACCGGATGGTTCAAGAATCGCCTTTATCTCCTGGGCTGACGAGAACTGGGAGATACACGTTATGAACTCAGACGGAACAGCTATCAGGAGATTAACGAGAAATGCTGCCGAAGATGCATTTCTTTCCTGGCCACCCGACGGTTCGAGGATTACTTTTGATTCAAACAGGGATGGCAGCAACTGGGAAATTTACACCGTTGCCCCTGACGGCTCAGATGAAAGGCGCCTTACCTTTACAACGGACCAGGAATACAAGCCGGTCTGGTCTCCCGACGGTAGCAAAGTTGCCCTGCAACTATCACGAGAAATCCATGTCATGAATGCAGATGGGTCTGATCGGAGGCAGTTAACCAGAGGTGCATGGTCAATCTATTCTGCCAACAACAATATTTCCTGGTCTCCGGACGGGAAAACAATCATTTTTACCTCTGACGGGGACAGCAACTGGGAAATCTACAGTGTGAACTACTCGGATTTGTTGAATCTCACAAACCTCACGAATCTCACAAAAAATCCGGCCAAAGATTATTATCCCTCATGGTCGCCTGACGGGACCAAAATCGTTTTCGTATCCGAGCGCGACGGAAACCCTGAAATCTACACAATGAATGCTGATGGTTCGAATCAGACGCGCATAACCAGCAATCTGAAGATAGATGACGCGCCCGCCTGGTCTCCTTTCCTTGGCGGTAAGCCGGCCGCCGTGCCTGCGTCCACCGCGGCCGCTTCCTCTTCTACCCTTGTTTCCACCGCTGTAGACAAACTGGCCAAAGCAGTCGTGCGCGTGCAGACTGGAAATGTAAAGGGCTCCGGCTTCGTTGTGGACAGGAGGGGCTACATACTGACCAGTAACCACGTGGTCTGGATGAAGAACTCAGCTACTGTTATTCTTTCCGATGGGACCGAGTTGAGCGGAAAAGTCATCGGGCGGGACGAAGCCAAAGATATAGCCGTGATAAAGGTCGAAAAGGACAATCTCCCCGAAGCTAAGCTGGGAGACTCCGGAAAGCTCAGGGTCGGAGACGATATGATCGTCGTAGGCTACCCCCTGGACCTGAAAGGCAGCCCCACCATCAGCAAAGGCATAGTCTCCGCCCTTCGCAAGGACGATGACAGGGGCGCGGTATATGTCCAGACCGATGCTGCCTTGAACGCCGGACAGAGCGGCGGGCCTTCAATCAATTTGTCGGGCGAAGTCATCGGGATCAATAGCTTTAAGTATGCCGGCGCTGGCGTTGAGGGGCTTAACTTCGCCATATCTTCAAACAGCGTATCGCTGTTGCTATCGAAGCTGATGGCGGGTGAGTCTGTTCCTGTCCCCACGATTGTTTATAATAATAAGGCGCTGGCCTACACTATCTCGTATCCCGCGTCCTGGTTTCTAAATGATAGCAAGCCGGCCAATGTATTAATTACATCTCCAGGGGAAGACGCGTTTTTTTATGTCTGGAGATCTGAGGAGGATTTCCTGGCGATGGCAGACCTGCCAGGTATCGGCAACGGCCTTATTGACTACTTCAGGTCAAAAGACAGCTCTGTTGAGGCGGCAACCCTGAAGTGGATCAACACGGATAAAGGTACCTTGCCGCTTCTGGAATTCACATCCACGGTGAAGGGCATAAAAATGCATTTTCTTACACTGGTGGTGCCGGCAAGCCCTAAGGTCATCTTCATACAGGCTGGGGCTCCTGAATCCCAGATTGACGCTTACTCTGCTCTGTTTGATAAGGTCCTCAAAAGTGTAAAGTAGTACCCGGTCGCAAGACTGGTTCTACGCTCCTCTCTCCCGTTGTGGGACGGAGTTACAGTGAAAAGCACCTCGCACAATTGTTTTCTCTCCCACAAGGGGAGAGATGTAAGTGAGGGGACTGGACTCTGTTGACATACCGCCCGCTGATATTCTATGCTTCCACAGGTTGACCTGCGCCATCCCTATTATCTTTCCAAGGAGTCGAATATGAAGCAAATTATTGACCTCAGGGCCTGGCTGGACGAAGTGGAGCGGATGGGGGAGCTGAAACACCTTGAAGGGGTCGACTGGGACCAGGAGATCGGCTGCATATCCGAGCTGAACAGGAAAGAAAACGCTCCCGCACTTCTCTTCGACAAAATCAAGGGTTATCCCGCGGGCTACCGGGTCTTGACTTCTTCGGTCAGGTCCCTTAACCGCACGGCCCTCAGCCTGGGCCTGTCCGGCGTCAAGACCAACCTGGAGCTCCTGGATGTCATCAGGCATAAACTGCCGCAGTGGGAGTCCGTGATGAAAGATTTCCCTCCGCAGGTAGTCAAGGACGCCCCGATCCTGGAGAACGTCCACTCGGGCAATGAGATAGACCTTTTCGAGTTTCCCGTTCCCAAATACCATGAAATGGACGGTGGCCGCTACATCGGCACCGGCGATGCCGTCATAACCAGAGACCCGGACACCGGCAAAGTCAACCTGGGCACCTACCGCATAATGGTCCACGACAAGAAGACGACCGCCCTCTACATATCCCCCGGGAAAGACGGCCGCATCCACTATGAAAAGCACCACCAGCAGGGCAAACCCAGCCCCATCGCGATTTCCTTCGGGCATCATCCTTTGATGCTGATAACCGCGGCGCGTCCCAGTCCCGGTCCTGAGTACAACTTCGCCGGCGCCATCAGGGGCGAGCCTGTCAGGGTGATAATAGATGAAGTCACGGGGCTTCCCATACCTGCCGACAGCGAAATCGTAATTGTCGGCTGGAGCCCGGTGGGAAAGACCAGAATAGAAGGACCTTTCGGCGAATGGACGGGCTATTACGCCAGCAAGGACCGGCCAGCCCCCATCCTGGAGGTGGAGCGCGTTTACCATCGCAACAACCCCATCATCCTGGGCGCGCCTCCGTCCCGTCCCCCCTCGGAGACTTCCTACTGCATGGACACCTTCGCCAGCGCCATTGTCCACAATGACCTGATAAAGCAGGGAGTCCCTGATGTTAAGGGAGTCTGGTTCAACGTGGTGGGAGGCAGAACCCTCGTCACCGTCTCCATAAAACAGAGGTATCCCGGCCACGCCAAGCAGGCCGCCATTCTGGCCAGCCAGAGCAGGATAGCGGCCTATTTCGGAAGATACTCCATCGTGGTGGATGATGATATAGACCCCAGCAATCTTGACGAGGTTATCTGGGCCCTGTGCTTCCGCACCGACCCCGAAAAGGACATTGATATCGTGCGCCAGGCCTGGAGCACCCCCCTCGACCCCACCATACGCAAACCCACCAACGCCTACTATAACTCCAGGGCAATCATTAACGCCTGCAAGCCCTACGACTGGATAGATGAGTTTCCCAAAGTAGTGGACTCCAACCCGCAGGTCGCCGCCCGCATGAAAGAGAAGTGGGGCAAGCTCCTCGGCATTTAATACCTTCGCCTGTAGGGGCACGGCGTGCCGTGCCCGCCCGGGAAGGCGTTTTTCAGGGCAGAACGTGGTTCAGGATAAGCGAGAAGTTCAGGTCAACATCCTTCTTGCCCCCTATGACCCCGGGATGTCCGTAAGGATGACCGGTCAAAAGGTACTCTACATCAAGTCGGGAGAGCCTGACTATGCTTTCCCGGAGGACGGATCGGCTCCCTCCCGGCAGGTCGTAACGTCCCGTGTTTCCATAGAAAACTACGTCGCCGGCGAACAATACCTTCTTTTCTTTCCAGTAGAGGCATATCGAGCCTGCCGAGTGTCCCGGAGCATGTATCACATCAATGACAGCCTTCCCCGGACCGTTCCCCAGGACCAGTTCCCCTTCCTTGAGAAAGAAATCAGGAAAGACCCTGCTGGCGGAGTTTGGCTGCCCTTTCTCCTTCCGCTCAGACTTCCCCATAATTCGCCGGAACGCGGGCATTTCCGCCTCGTGAAATGCGACCCTGGCTTCTGACATGCCTGCCAGCGCGATGCCGGCCTCAATGTGGTCCGGATGGCAGTGAGTAAAAATAATCAGTCCCAGGTCCGAAAGTTTGGTGCCGTCCTTTTCCATTGCCTTCAGCAGGTTGCTCAGGGCCGCCTCCTCGTAATAGCCCGTGGCCCTTCCGGTGCGCTGGTTGATTTCGGGCGCCTGAACGACTACATGCCCGGGGTCTACAAGCGCGATACAGGCCTTGCCGTCCACAGCATATTTTATGGCGTATGTGTTGCAGTTATTCCCCTGCCCCTGCCACAGGTACGTATAAAGTCCTTCTAAAATCTGCATCTTGCTTCTCTTCTCGATATTTTATAACATTACTTTAGCGTATACTACTTCCCTCTCTCCTTTTGCGGAGCGGGGGGATAAAGAAGGGAAGGAAAGGCACACCGTCCCTTTCAAAAAACTACGTTCCCTCTCCCCTTTGAAGGGGGAGAGGGATTAAGGGTAAGGGGTTGAACAACCGTATTCGAAGCTCCTGGGAAATCGCGCTGGAAAAAGCCGAAAAGCTTGGCAGGCTGTCGCCGGAAGAGGCGCAGAAGAAGCTGGAGGAGGAATTCTATCCTCGCGGTAAAGCCCTGGCTGAAAAATATCTGAAAGGACTGCCCCGCAGAGACCTGGAAATAGAGCTCGGCAAATTCACGGACGAGAAACAAAAGGCAATTGTGAAGCGGGGATTTCTTGCCACCCTGGCCGGCGAAATATCGCTTGAGGAAGCGGAAAAGTCCGCCCGTGCCCTGGAAGGCATCTCGCTGGTCGGCGGCGGTTCAGCTTCGGCGCGGACAGCAGAAACCATTGCAGCCCTCATCAACACGTACCAGGAGGCGAAGGACAACCTCTACAAATCATGTCAGCAGACCGTATCCGCCGGAGTGACGGAACAGTTGAAACAGGAAGGGATATCCGGTTCAGCCATCCAGGTCAACGTCCTTGCCGCGAAGGAATGGCAGGACGCCCGGAAGCAGCTGTTCAGTTCCTACGATGTGGATTTAGCCTCTCTCAAAAAAAATCTGCCTGTAGGGTGACACAAGAGAGGTTGTCACTCAAAAAAAGGTGTCATTCTGAGCATAGCGAAGAATCTCACTCAGGAGAATCATACAGTGTAGGGGCTCCCATAAATCGGAGCCCGGAAGGAGCAGACTATGCAGAAAAGGTTCTTTTATCTCAAGGGGCATCCCTTTGTCTTTCTCTCCGCCACCGGCTCACGGGGAATGGGAGCCACAGAGGAAGCCACCATGGCGTTCAACAGGCTCAAGCAGGAGCTGGAAAAGCTCGGCGGCTCCATTGAAGATGTGGTCCGCACCACCGTCTTCACCCGGAATCAGGAGTGCAGGCCCGAAGTGGCGGAGGTCAGGAAAAGAATCTTTCCTCAGGCCACCAGGCCCGCGAGCTCCAGCATAATAGTCCACGACTTCTTGCCCAAAGATAGCCTGGTGGAAATAGACGCCACGGCCTTCCTCTCCAGGGGCGGGAAATGCCGGAAAAAGGGAATAGAGTTCGACCCGCCCAGGCCTTATCTCAAAGCCCTGGAAGTCGAAAACCTGGTTTTCGTCTCCGGGGAAGGCGGCAAAGGCAAAAACATCGAAACCCAGACCGCCGCCGCTTATGAGCGAATTGGCGGCACGCTCGCCGAGCTCGGCTCCTCCTGGGAAAAAGTTCTCCTTTTGTCCTGCTATGTGAAGAAGCTGGAATGGTTCGATGCGGTGCATAAGTTCTTCCAGGAAAAAACGGGGAACAGGTCGCTGTTCATAGATATGGCCAGGGCGGACGAGTACGCCCAGCCCGATATGCTGATCGAAGTGGAAGCGACAGCCTACAAGTAGCGAAAGTTGTCATTCTGAGCTCCGAAAAATCGGGACGAAGAATCTTCTCTCCCCTGGCGGGAGAGATACAGTGAGGGGGGCTAACCTGACCTCGGGAGTATACATCCTCGTCATTAAACTTGAAAGCGGCGGCAGCTATCCCATCGGGAAGCTCGGCGCGCTCGATTTTCCGGCCGGCTATTACTGCTATGTCGGCTCCGCCCTGAACGGCGTCGAAGCCAGGATATCCAGGCATTTCAGACCGGAAAAGAAACTTCACTGGCACATTGATTACTTGCTTCAGCACGCCGCGATATCCGCCACGGTATATGCGGAGATTCCCCGGAAAAGGGGACCCTCAAAGCATGTCCTGCGCGAGGAGTGCCGGATAGCGCGCTATCTGGCCCGCTTCTTCGCCGGAGTGAGAGGTTTCGGCTGCTCCGACTGCCGCTGCCCCTCCCACCTTTTCTACAGCGAAAGCGCCGCAGTCCTGCGCGCCAGGACCGCCGAAGCCTTCAGTCGTGCGAAGCTCACCAGGGTGCATTTTCAGCCAGTTTCAACCGCGGCAGACTCACCGGCACAAGATTAACAGGAGTAAGACGTCTCGTTACCATCGGTAGGGAAAGACTTTCACTCCTCATATGACGTTTCCCGGAAATGAACGGCTTCGTATTGATACCCACCAGAACCTTGATGTATCATAGCGCAAGACTTAACGGAAATTACTCACGCCTTCCTGAGCAAGCGCAAGAGCAGAAATTTAGAACGGAGGCATAATGCCTGCATCCAGGAAAGCAAACGGGAAGAATAACAAACAGGAATCCATCGAGGCGACACTCTGGCAATCAGCGGATAAACTGCGTAAAAACATGGATGCCGCGGAATACAAGCATGTTGTCCTCGGTTTAATCTTTTTAAAATATATATCCGATGCCTTTGAGGTCCTGCATTCCAAACTTGTCAGCGGCAAGGGTCAATACGAAGGGGCTGACCCCGAAGACCCGAACGAATACACCGCTGAAAAGGTATTCTTCGTGCCTCCTGTCGCACGCTGGAAACCCATTTCCGATAACGCCAAAAAGACCGAAATCCTTCTCGACAATGGCAAAAAAGTAGATATTGGCGGCTACATAGATGAGGCGATGGAAGCCATCGAACGCAGGAACCTTTCTCTTAAAGGAGTTCTTCCCAAGGTTTACGCCCGTCAGAACCTTGACCGGGCAAGTTTAGGCGGTCTCATTGACCTTGTTGGTACGATTGCCTTAGGCTCTGAAGAGGCAAAAAGCAAGGATGTGCTCGGGCAGGTATATGAATATTTCCTCGGTCAGTTCGCGCTTGCCGAGGGCAAAAAGGGTGGGCAGTTCTACACTCCCGGAAGTGTCGTTAAACTGCTCGTTGAAATGCTTGAGCCTTATGAAGGCCGCGTTTTCGACCCTTGCTGCGGCTCCGGCGGCATGTTTGTGCAGAGCGAGAAGTTTATTGCCGCTCACCAGGACCATTATCAAAAGAAAGGCAATGGATCGGGCTCACTACTGTCCGACCCGGTTTCCATTTATGGGCAGGAGTCCAACCAGACCACCTGGCGTCTTGCCAGGATGAATCTCGCCATTCGCGGCATAGACAGCACAAATGTCAGGTGGAACAACGAAGGCTCATTCCTGAACGACATGCACAAAGACTTAAAAGCCGACTTTATCCTTGCCAATCCGCCGTTCAACGATTCGGACTGGTCGGGTGAGCTATTAAAAGATGACGCCCGGTGGAAGTATGGCATTCCTCCCACAGGCAATGCCAATTACGCCTGGATTCAGCACTTCATCTACCACGTGTCGCCCAAAGGCATGGCAGGCTTTGTGCTTGCCAAGGGCTCTCTTACCTCCAAGACCAATGGGGAAGGTGACATACGGAAGGCCATAATTGAAGCTGGACTTCTTGACTGCATCGTCAACCTTCCGGCAAAACTCTTTCTGAACACTCAGATACCCGCCTGTCTCTGGTTCCTCTCGCGCAGGAAAGAAGGCCGCCTTGATAAAGTCTTGTTTATGGACGCCCGGAATCTTGGCTACCTGGTTAACCGCAGGACAAAAGACTTTACCGATGAAGACATTTCCAGAATAACAGGGACATACCACCACTGGCGCAATAAGACGGACACTTACGAGGATGTGCCGGGCTTTTGTAAATCGGTAACGCTGGATGGAATCAGGGAAAAAGACTATGTGCCGGTATATCGGCCTGCCTGAAGACGAGGATGATTTCGACTTTGCCGAACGTTTTGGAAAGCTCAAAGCGGAGCTTGAAGGCCAGATGAACGAAGAAGCGCGTCTGAACGAGCTCATCAGGCAGAACCTCGCGAAGCTGGAAGTGAACAATGGCAAAGATTAAGGTATTGAGCAACCTTTGTTTTAAACCCATCGAATTCGATGGGTTTAAACAGGATTTTAATTCCCCCGAATTCGAGGAAATTAAGATAGGCTGGAGATAAAATTTGGCAGAAAAAATAGATGTTCAGGGTCGGGAAATTTCTATAATTTCCAGAGAATATCAGGATTACATATCATTAACCGACATTGCCAAATACAGAAATAGCGATGCTCCTGCCGACATTGTTAAAAATTGGCTGAGAAGCCGGAGTACTATCGAATTTCTCGGTCTATGGGAGAACCTGAACAATCCCGGTTTTAAACTGGTCGAATTCGACCAGTTTAAAAATGAGGCCGGGGCTGCGGAAGCCGACATCCTGAATATGGCGTTGTTTGGTATGACCGCCGGAGAGTGGCGCGACGAAAATCCAGAGAACAAAGGCAATATCAGGGATTATGCCTGTGTGTCGCAACTTGTATGTCTTTCAAATCTGGAGAATCTTAACGCCTTATTTATCAATGAAAGTCTCCCGCAGAAAGAAAGACTGTTAAAACTGAATAAAATCGCTATCCAGCAAATGAAATTACTCACCGATGACAGGCGTGTGAAGAAGCTGGGTGGTAAGGAATGAGTGCTGCACAGGGCAAGCCGAAGTGTGATTGGAAGGAATGCAAGCTGGGGGATGTGGCAGAGGTGCAAACTGGCCCTTTCGGGAGCCAACTTCACCAAAGCGACTACAAATTCACGGGTACCCCGATTGTTACGGTTGAGCACATAGGTGATAATCGGATAGTTCATTCGAATCTACCCCTTGTTGGTAAAGAAGACAGAGCACGCCTAATAAGATATTCGTTGCGGACCGGCGATGTTGTTTTGAGCCGCGTTGGGTCGGTAGACCGTTGTGCTTACATTCATGAGACTGAAAATGGATGGATGTTCTCAGGTCGCTTGCTAAGGGTTCGAGGTAAAGCAGAAAGAATAGACACACGTTTTCTTTCGTTCTACTTCAATCAGGAATCGTTCAGAGAAATGATAAGAATGATTGCCGTTGGTGCCACCATGCCATCGATAAATACAAACATATTGAGCAACGTTGACATTCTCCTCCCACCTCTTCCCGAACAGCGCGCCATTGCCGGTGTGCTCTCCAGCCTTGATGACAAGATCGACCTTCTGCACCGCCAGAACAAAACGCTGGAAGGAATGGCCGAGGCCCTCTGGCGTAAGATGTTTGTAGAAGACGCGGACCCGGGGTGGCCCATAAAACAATTAGAAGATTTATGTACAATAACGCGTGGTGCTTCACCTCGCCCGATTATTGAATATATTAAAGATGGCACCGTACCATGGATTAAGATTGCTGATGCAACAGCGAGCGGTAGTTATTTCATCGATAGCACAAATGAATTCCTCATTGAGGCTGGCGTTAGCAGAAGCGTTAAGGTATTTCCCGGTGATCTAATTCTCTCGAATAGTGCGACTTGCGGTTTTCCATATTTTGTTGAACTAGAAGGCTGTATTCATGATGGTTGGCTATTGTTTCGAGATTTCAAGGGGCTTTCAAAGTTATTCGTCTTCTTTTTTCTTAAGCAACTGAACGAAGAATTGAATTATATCGCTGACGGTTCTGTTCAGAATAACCTAAATACTCGGTTACTAAAAGATTACAAGCTTAAGGTTCCTCCGGTGAATCTTGTCAATGATTTTGATATCTTTGGCGAAACTGCGGTTACGAGAATCAGGAAAAACACAATTCAAATCCGCACGCTTTCCCATCTCCGCGACACGCTCCTCCCCAAACTTATGTCTGGCGAAGTCAGTGTGAAGTTATGAGCGATAACCTTTTCAATTTCGAAATTCCAGGAAACATCGAACACTACCTGGCGGCACTTTCCAAAATATACGCAAATGAAGGGCAAAAAAATTTGCAAGAGATCATTGTCAACTCGCAAGTTCGAGTACATGAAGGGTGGAGCTTTGATAATTGGAATGGCGGGACATCTGGTCATGCTCTTTACTTAACAGTGCCTGAATCTATTTACCTTAATAATGTAAATGATAAAACTGAAATCCAAAATAAGATTAGAGTGGATTTAAACAAAATTCACAATGTCCAGAATGAATTTATTGATGTCGTCTTTCTGGAAATGGAAGTTATGGAAGAGCAGGATTGGCGGAAGGAATCTGGACTGCTGTTGGCAGGAAAGCGTGTCATCTTACCTGAAGCTGCAGGGAGGATCTGGGGGAATGAACAATACAAGGTATTCCTTAGTCACAAAAACGAAGTCAAAAAAGAAACAGCTTCCCTAAAAGAGAAATTGAAGCTTTACGGCATATCTGGTTTTGTGGCGCATGAAGATATTCTTCCCACCAAAGAATGGCAAACTGAGATTGAAAACGCACTTTTATCTATGGATGCTCTTATAGCACTAATGACTGAAGGATTTCATGATAGTATCTGGACAGATCAAGAAGTAGGTTTTGCTTTTGGCCGTGGTATACCAATTACTTCTGTCAGGTTAGGAAAGGACCCCTATGGTTTTATCGGTAAATTCCAAGCACTTTCGTGTACTTGGGATATGGCTGCTAAAGAAATTGTAAAAATCCTGGTAAAGGATGAAAGGATGGTAAATGCATACATTAGAGCCGTCCAAGATTGCGGGAGTTTTGAACATGGTAATATGTTGGCTGAGATATTACCGTTCATAGATAGACTTTCTTTTCATCAAGCTAGCGATTTGGCATCTGCGTTCTATAATAATGGGCAAGTAAGTTCTAGCTATGGATTCAACGGAAACAAACCTAATCTTTTTGGGCAAGGTTTACCGCACCATTTAACCAGATTAACCGGCAACAAATATGGTTTTTCGCAATCAGGCAAGATAGAAATTGTGCCATGACCGCCTTCACGGAATCCGAACTCGAAACGGTGATGGAGATGTGGAGCCACGTATGTGCTCGTTAAGGGAGGTTTTCATTGAGCCTTATTGATTTAACTCAGCAAGAAGCAGACAGCCTTCTTAAAATGGAAAAGGTCAATATAAGCGAGGGAAAATATCATTATCCTCAGCTTGGCGGCTCATTACAGATTCCCCTTACTTCTTTGGATAAAAGGGAGGAGTTTATTCTTGATATCACCAGGGGATATATTTCCCTGGCAAAGAACACCTTTCAAAACCGCGCTCGAAAAACGGTAATTTTAGCCAGACTCGATACCGGTGGTCCCGCTCATCAAAACCCGGACGGTAGTCTAATCAATTGCCCGCATATACATATGTACAGAGAAGGATTTGGCGATAAATGGGCTTTTAATCTTCCTGATATTTTCTCAAATCCAAATGATCTGGGGATAACTCTGGACGATTTCATGGCTTATTGCAATATTGTAAAGAGGCCGAACATTGAAAAAGGACTAGAGCTGACTATATGAAAGATGAGATAGCTAAACTTTTAGATGAATATAGCCTGTGGCTTAAAGATCGTACTGTCTTAAAGGAGATAGATCATAAATCAGTCGAGATTACAACACCATACCTCGATCGCCATAATGATTTTTTGCAGGTTTATGTTCAAAAAGAAGGAAACCATTTTTTACTTACTGATGATGCCTATACGTTAACGGATTTGGAAAATTCGGGGTGTAAGATTGATACACCAAAACGGGAAGAATTATTGAAAATAACACTGGCGGGATTTGGCATCCAGCTTGAAGGAAAACGTATGGTAGTCCATGCGTCTGTTGATAATTTCCCACATAAAAAACACAGCATCATACAGGCTATGCTTGCTGTAAATGACCTCTTTTATTTGGCGTCTCCCTACGTGATGAGTCTTTTCTATGAGGATGTGATCAAATGGTTGGAGTTATCGGAAATTCGTTATACTCCTAAAGTGAAATTTAGCGGCAAAACAGGCTACGACCATATGTTCGATTTTGTAGTCCCAAAGTCAAAAAACGCGCCTGAACGAATACTACAAACAATCAATAATCCTAAAAAGGATACTGCAGAGGCCCTTTTGTATAAGTGGCTGGATACGAAGGACGCCCGCCCGGAAAATTCAAAATTGTACGCGTTCTTAAATGATGTCAACTACCCGATTTCGGCAGGTGTGATTGATGCGTTAGAGAATTATGAAGCTAAGCCAGTTTTATGGTCCGCGAGAGAGAAAGTCCGTGAAGAATTAGCAGCATGACCTCCTTCACCGATATGCGTACGAGAGAAAAACTGCGAGCCCCGTTTCTTCTTAAGTTTGAGGTAATGGGATAATTTCTATGCTTGAGGCTTTGCAGAAATATTTTGGTTATACAAGTTTTAATCCTTTACAGGAAGAGATTGTTAAGGATGTTTTGAGCCGTCACGATGTATTAGTTTTGATGCCCACCGGAAGCGGCAAGTCTCTGTGCTATCAGTTACCCGCTGTGATAAATAAGGGGGTGACTGTAGTGATTTCTCCTCTTATTTCCCTTATGAAGGACCAGGTGGACGATTTAAAGTCCGGTGGGATTTCTGCCGCTTCCATAAACAGCACTATGGATTATGGCAAAGTCAGGGAAATAAAAGCGCAACTAATTAAAAAGCATATCAAGCTTTTGTATGTGTCACCCGAGAGGATCATGATCCCGGAATTCTTTGATTTCCTGCGGCACCTGGATATCGATTTGTTTGCCATAGACGAGGCGCATTGTATTTCCGAGTGGGGCCATGATTTCCGCCCGGAATACCGTAAGTTAACTTTGATGAGGGAACAGTTTCCTCACGTCCCTATAATCGCGCTGACTTCTACAGCTGTTCCGCAGGTTCAGGACGATATTGTTAATCATCTGGGAATGCGGGAGACAAAGATATACAGGGGAAGCCTGAACAGAAAAAACTTGTTTTATCAGATTCTGCCTAAAAAAGATATGTACCATGGTGTGCTGGGGTATATAAAGAACAGACCAAATGATTCGGGTATTATTTACTGCCAGAGCAGAAAGTCTGTCGAGGATTTATCGCAAAGGCTTCAGTCTGACGGGGTCCGCGCTTTGCCCTACCACGCGGGGTTATCTTCCGAGGTTAGAGATGAAAACCAGACGAAGTTTATCAGGGATGATGCGGATGTTATTGTTGCCACGATTGCTTTCGGAATGGGAATTGACAAGCCGAATGTTCGCTATGTGATTCACTGCGATATGCCCAAAAGCCTTGAAGGATATTACCAGGAAACAGGTAGAGCTGGAAGAGATGGGCTTAGAAGCGATTGTATTTTGTTTTTCAGTTACGGCGATAAGATCAAACATGAATTTTTTATTAGACAAATAGAAGATGACCGCTTCAGGCAGCTCGCTTTCAAGAAGATGTGGAGCATGATCGATTACTGCAAGACCGAAAAGTGCCGCAGGATAGGCCTGCTGAAATATTTCGGCGAAAAATATGATGTGAGTAATTGTGGCATGTGCGATGTTTGCGCGCCGCAACATAAAATAGAGGCTGTTCTGTATACGCCGCAGCCCATGTTGAAGAAAGAGAAGTTGGCTGCCGCAGGCGGAGAGGGATATGACAGTAAGCTTTTTGAGGCATTAAGAGTACTGAGGAAGAAGATCGCAGATAAAGAAGGGATGCCGCCTTATATTGTTTTTTCTGATGTGTCTCTGAAGCAAATGGCAACGCGAATGCCCCGGGATTTGCACAGTTTCAGGGCGATAAACGGGGTCGGCGACATTAAGCTGGAAAAGTACGGCGCTTTGTTTTTGGATGAAATAAGGAAATATATCGGAGAAAATGTTTCCGTGAGCAAAGCACATGTTGATAGGCCAGGGGCATATTCTGTCAGCGAGATTCGGGAACAACACGAAAACGCATATAAGACGTGGACGGCTGAAGAAGAGCGAGCGTTGGTTGATGGCTATAGAAATGGAAAAGATGTGGACGAGCTTGCCCGAATCTTGGGAAGAAAGACTGGCGGAATTAGATCAAGACTGATAAAGCTTGGATTTGTTGAGAATTTAGAAACTAATAAGAGTAATTATGACCGCCTTCACCGAATCCGAAATTGAAATCTTCTCGCTTGCCGAACTCAAAGAGCTCAGCTTTTCTTATATTTCCGGGCCGTCCATCGCGCCCGATGCTGAACCAGTTCAGTTTCCTCTCGTTGCTGAACCGGTCCCTCCGTACGGCGAACCGGAAAACCGCGCAGGCTACGACCAGGTCGTTCTGAATTTTACCCTGGAACAGGCTGTAAACCGCCTGAATCCTTCGCTGCCGGAAACGGCGCGGCAGGAAGCCCTCAAATCGGTATTGTCAGTGTTTTCTCCTCAGCTTATTGACGCCAACGAAGCCTTTCATAAAATGCTTGCCGAAGGCGTTCCGGTTACGGTGCAAAAAGATGGGCAGGAGTGCGGCGAGCGGGTCTGGCTGGTGGATTTTCAGAACCTGGATAATAATGACTACTTTGCCATAAATCAGTTTACCGTTACCGAACATAACCAGAATAAACGGCCGGATATAATCCTCTTTGTAAATGGCCTGCCGCTGGTGGTGATGGAGCTCAAAAATCCGGCCGATGAGCACACCACCGTCCGTAAAGCCTATGACCAGATTCAGACATACAAGACGGTCATTCCTTCACTCTTTTTCTATAATGCTTTTTGCGTAATTTCCGACGGGCTGGAAGCAAAAGCGGGCGCCATCTCATCCGCCTTCAGCAGGTTCCAGACATGGAAAACCGTTGACGGCAAGAAAGAATCCGCCGCGCATGTGAGCCAGCTAGAAGTGTTAATCAGGGGCATGCTGAATAAGGCAACTCTTCTCGATTTAATACGAAACTTCATCGTTTTTGAAAAAGACAAAAAGGTAGATTCCAAAACCGGACTTACACAGATTGAGACCGTTAAGAAGATTGCGGCATACCACCAGTACCACGCGGTTAATAAGGCAATGGAAAGTACCCGTCTCGCTGTGACCGAAAAAGGAAACCGCAAAGCCGGTGTTGTCTGGCATACACAGGGGTCCGGCAAAAGCCTTTCCATGGTCTTTTATGCCGGGAAACTGATACATAATCTGGATAACCCGACCATTGTTGTAATCACCGACCGCAACGACCTGGACCAGCAGCTTTTCGATACCTTCGCCGCATCCGCGAGCTTGCTAGGACAGCCCCCTGTGCAGGCGGAATCCAGGGAGCATCTTAAGTCTCTACTCAGGGTGGCATCCGGTGGAATTGTATTCACCACTATTCAGAAGTTTTTCCCGGAGGGTGACAGCGCAGCTTACGACCGGTTGTCCGAACGCCGGAATATTATCGTTATCGCGGACGAAGCGCACCGTACGCAATACGGGTTTCAGGCAAAGCTGATTGATAAAAAAGATGATGCCGGCAAGCTGAACGGGAAACGGCTCGCTTATGGTTTTGCCAAGTATCTGCGGGACGCACTGCCAAACGCTACTTTCATCGGGTTTACCGGCACGCCGGTGGAAAGCTCCGACATAAATACGCCGGTGGTCTTCGGCGATTACATTGACGTATATGATATCGCCCAGGCCGTGGAAGACGGCGCAACGGTAAGGATATATTACGAAAGCCGCCTGGCCAAAGTTAATATGACGGAAGATGGCCGCAAACTGATAGAAGAGTTTGACAGGGAAATGACCGATGACGGCGCTTCTGAAACCGTTAAGGCTAAAGCTAAATGGACTAAACTGGAGGCGATTGTCGGGCATCCTGAGCGGTTGAAGAATCTGGCGCGGGATATCGTTTCACATTACGAAAAGCGCGCTGAAGTTTTCGACGGGAAGGCTATGATTGTCACCATGAGCCGCCGCATAGCAGTGGCTCTTTATGCTGAAATCATTGCGTTAAGGCCTCATTGGCACAACGAAGGCCTGAAGAACGGGGCTTTAAAAGTCGTCATGACTTCTTCCTCTTCCGACAAGATGGCGTATGACCCTGAAGACCCGGAGAGTCTGGTGATTCCCGCATACCACAGGACAAACAAAGAAGACCGCCGTTTGCTCGCCGACCGCATGAAGGACCCTCAGGACTCTTTGAAGCTGGTTATTGTGCGGGATATGTGGCTCACAGGCTTTGATGTCCCCTGTCTCCATACGCTTTACATTGATAAGCTGATGAAAAGGCACACCCTCATGCAGGCAATCGCGCGCGTGAACCGTGTCTTCGTGGATAAGCCCGGTGGACTTGTTGTTGACTACATAGGTATTGGCAACGCGCTCAAAGAAGCACTCGCCTTCTATTCTAATTCGGGCGGGCAGGGAAATCCCGCCGAGACGCAGGCAAAAGCTCTCGAATTACTGCTGGAAAAAATGGAAGTCGTTCGCCAGATATTTCACGGCTTCGACTATAAACGCTTTTTCAGCGCCGGGACGTCCGAACGCCTGTCTATTATTCTCCAAACCGAGGAATTCGTTCTTGCGCGAGAACAGGGCAAGGAACGTTTTATCAAAGAATCCACCGCGCTGTCCAGGCTTTTTGCTCTGGCGGTCCCGCATGAAGAAGCGCTTGCTTTGACCGATGAAATCGCTTTCTTTCAGGCTGTTCGGGCGCGGCTCCTGAAGTTTGAAAGCGAAGAAGCCGACGGCCATAAAAAGAGTTATGAAACCGCCATCCGGCAAATAGTGAACCAGGCGGTTGCGTCAACCGAAGTTCTGGATATTTTCGACGCGGCGGGCATTAAAAAGCCGGAAATATCTTTACTCTCTGAGGATTTCCTTCGCGACGTGAAAGATATGAAGCACAAAAACCTTGGCATTGAACTGCTGAAGAAGATTCTCAATGATGAAATCAGGGTACGGTTGAAATTTAATATTACTGAAGGGAGGAGTCTTCTGGCTATGCTTGAGGCATCTATAAAGAAGTATCAGAATAATCTCTTGACCACCGCTGAAATTATCGAGGAACTGCTGGCAATCGCCAGACAAATCCGGACTGTAGATGGTCTGGCTGAGAAGCTGAAATTAACAAAAGACGAATTCGCATTCTACACCGCATTGGAAGTTAACGACAGCGCGGTGAAGATTTTGGGCGATGAAACGCTGAAAAACATAGCACGTGAAATCGCTGACAAAGTCCGTAAGAACGCGACAATAGACTGGGCCATGAAGGAAAGCGCCAGGGCAAAGCTCATGGTCATCGTGAGGCGAACCTTAAACAAATACGGATATCCGCCGGACAAACAACAAAAAGCCATTGATACAGTGCTTAAGCAGGCTGAAGTATTAGCGGATTACTGGGTGGAGAACAGTTAGCCTCCTCTAACCCTTCAGCGCCCCGGGCCCGAATGAAGCGCTCAGTAGTTTAGCTCGTTCGCGTACGAGTACGAAATAATTTCACCATTGTTAGTCTGCTGATATCCCTTTTCCCCATGTGAGAAATCTCGTATTTGAGTAGCATTGTATTCCTTGAAATCTTCCATCACCGAAGCCATGACGCGTAGTTCGCTGGGCGTGAAGACGTTCAGGTCCGGGTCTTTCGCCGCCCTGATCTTTTCACCTACGTATCCGTTAGGATACGGCTCTTCTATGAACTCTACCAGTCCTTTCGAGAAGAGAGTCGCATAGTACATTTCATAGTTGTCCGGTACCGGTCCATACGGCAGGTGCGCATACCGCAGACCTGTAATGGAGAGAGTATATTCCTTGAAATGCTTGAAGTCCGCGTAAAACAGCAGCTTGTTGAGCTTGCTTTTCAATACTCCGCCCTTTGAAAAGAAGAGTATGGCATTGTACAGTCTTGACAGGTTGAGTTTCCTGAAGCCGTTCAGACTATTGGAGTCGGTGCCCCCGAAGTTAACCATGATTGTGTCGTCTAGAGAACACGAGATTTCCTCGGATTCTTTGAGTCTGTCCAGGATGTTCTTCTTTCGGGCCTCGGAGAATACTCCTTCGGATTTCTCTATCAGCTTCACCAGATTCGACGGGTCCATTGCCAGCCTCAGCAAATTTTCATGAGACTCGGTTTGCAGAGCTCCGTTCTCATATCGGTTAATGGTCGCGATTCCGATGCCAAGTAGCTTGGCGAGCTCGCCCTGAGTTAAATGGTGGGCTTTCCGCCATTTCTCTAGCTCCTCCGGCTGAAGTAAAGCATGTTTCTGCCGGTACACCCTGTAAGCACGGTCGAAGGGATCAGGGTTTACCGCCGGGTCCAGTACCTCATCTCCGCAATTCCCGCATCTCAGGTATTCCACGTTTACTACCACCGTTTCTCCTCTTACAGTGAAAGTTTCCTCTTTCGCTACTCTCTCGAATTCGGTCTCCCTTTCACAGTTCGTGCACACGCCGTGAGTGACATTAGTTGTGCTGTTTATCATCTCCCTGCGCCTCCTTCTGTTCTTTTCCTTCTTTGAATGGATAATCCAGCCGCTGCCTTCTTTTCCAAAATACCCATAGCTCGCCCGGTTGATCCATGATATATCAATTGATATATACTGTCAAACGTGTTATCATATGATAAATATTATGCTGCTTTATGTTGTTGAGGATGATGACTCCGCTGCGGCCCTGACCATGCTGGGCGACCTTGAAGTTGCCACTGGCCAAACGACATCAGCGAAGTGGTGGAACACCTATGCCCCCCTCTTTGGCTCCCTCAGCGTCGTGATCATAGCTAACAGAGGTGCCCTCGGCCGCTCACGCGCCGTCTCGCTCGCCAGGTCCCTCTGCGGCAGGGTGGAGAGTCTGAAAATTCTGGAGTTGCCCGCCATGTATGGCCGCCAGGACTTTGGCATCCGCGACTGGGTGAGTGCCAACGGCTCAAAGGAGGCGCTCGAATTCTTGTGCTCGCGCGAACCGGAATGGCAGCCGGTGAAAGAGGATGGCCTGGCTTATATCGTCCCTATCGCCGGTGTGCAGCCCGAAACCGTCGAGTGGCTCTGGTGTCCCTACCTGCCCAAATCCAGGCTGACCCTCCTGGAAGGCGACCCCGGCGTCGGTAAATCCTGGCTCAGCCTGGCTGTAGCGGCCGCGATTTCACTTGGTAGCGGATTGCCCGCACAGGAAAGTTCTATGCCGGCGCCAGTGCTGCTGGCCTCCGCCGAGGACGGACTCGGCGACACAATACGCCCCCGTCTCTCCGCCCTGGGTGCGGACTTGGAGAACATCCATGCCATTGAAGGACCGCTTGCCTTTGACGATGAAGGACTGAGGATACTCGCTGAGTTCATCCGTGACGTCCGTCCGGCGCTGGTAATCGTTGACCCGCTGGTGGCCTACTTGGGAGCGGGTGTTGACCTTCACCGCGCAAACGAGACCCGGGCCGTCCTGTCAAGGCTCGCGGGCATATCTGAAAAGTATTCAGCTTCTATCCTGGCGGTCAGGCATCTGGCAAAGGGCGGGGCCTCGCGTCCTATCTACAGGGGCCTCGGAAGCATTGACATCGCTGCCGCCTGCCGCTCCGTCCTGCTGGCTGGTTGCGACCCTGCGAATCCGCAGAGACGGGCGATGGTCCATTTGAAGTCCAATCTTTCCCCTCCGGGGCGCCCTCTGGGTTATGAGATTCGCGACGGCCGCTTCTACTGGACGGGCGAAAGCTGCCTCACCGCTCGGCAGATCCTTGCCGCAGATGATAACCCCCCGATCTCCGCCCTGGAGAACGCGGCGCTCTTCTTGAGCGAGCGGCTGCTCGGCGGTCCGGCCGAAGCCCGCGCTGTCTTCAAAGACGCAAACGATTACGGCATCGGCGAAATCACCCTGAGGCGGGCCAAATCACAACTCAAAATAGTCTCCCGCCGCGAGGGCGAGCCGGGCAAAAAAGGCGTAGCCAGGTTTGTCTGGGAGCTTCCCCCCGCCCCCGATTCGTGAGCGGAACTATCCAGTCCCTTGTTTTCGGTACCCTGCGCAAAACGCAAAAACCTTCTGTGATCATTAAGGCTATCATACACACCCAAATGATCATCTAAATGCTTTTTAGCTTTAAAATCGCCCCTTTTCCCAAAAACGGATGATCATCTAAATCCCCCGTGATCGCCCCGCGGCATGCCCTCCCGGGNCCCGCCTATACACCCCGCTCTATTATCCGCCTTATCTCCTCCATCTTCAGGCTTCGCCGCACCAGTGAAGCCAGCCTGCTGAAGGCTTCCTCGCGGTCGGGGACAGTGGTGGCGCAGTCCTCTGAGATGCCGGAGCGCCGCCTCAGTGAATTGAGAAAGTAGCTACGGAAACCCGCATTGTTGAAGAGGCCGTGCAGGTAAGTGCCGAAAACCTGCCCCCTGCTATCAACGGCGCCGTCATCATAGGCCGCGCAAGAATCTGATTCGATCCGGCAGAACGGAGACAGGCCGCTGCTGTAGGTCTTCCCCATATGTATTTCGTAGCCTTCCAGTTCCAGTCCCCTGGCCCCTTGGAACAGCCCGTGTCTGCACAGAAGCCGGCCCTTGACCTGCCGGGTGGTCTTGTCCCTTTCAAAGACCGTTTCCATGTCCAGGAGGCCCAGCCCTTCCGTCTGCCCGGTCGTAGATTCCGAACCGTGAGGGTCCCTGATAACTTTGCCCAGCATCTGGAAGCCGCCGCATATTCCCAGTACGGGGACTCCTTCTCCTGCCTTCCCCAGAACAGCCCGGGCCAAGCCTGAAACCCTGAGAGATTCCAGGTCGGAGATTGTGGACTTGCTCCCCGGTATTATTATGATGTCCGGGTGCCCGATTTCCCCGGCATGTTTTACATAATAAAGATTCACCTTCTTTTCCTGTTGCAGAGGCTCGAAGTCGGTGGAGTTGGAAATATGAGGAAGGTGAATTACCGCTATGTTCAAATCGCCGTCCTTGCCGGCGCGGCGACGGTGATAGATTGAGTCCTCCTCGCCCAGGAGAATATCGTGGAAATAGGGCGCCACTCCCAGCACGGGTACGGAGGTGAGCTGCTCCAGCTGCTCCAGTCCGGGCTTGAGGATTTCCAGGTCTCCCCTGAACTTGTTGATGATGAAACCCTTGACATAGCGCTTTTCTTCTTCATCCAGAAGTGCCAGGGTCCCCACCAGCGAGGCGAAAACTCCTCCTTTGTCTATGTCGCCCACCAGAAGCACAGGAGCGCCCGCCATCCTGGCCACCCTCATGTTCACGATTTCCCGTTCCTTGAGGTTTATCTCCACCGGACTGCCCGCGCCCTCTATGATTACCAGCTCATACGAAGAGCGGAGCCTGTCCAGCGCGGCCCCGGCTGTAGCAAGAAGCTGCGGTGTCTTCTTGTAGTAATCCCGTGCGTCCATGGTAAAGGCCGGTTTGCCCATGACCACCACCTGCGACCTGGCATCAGCCTCCGGCTTTAGCAGTATCGGGTTCATGTCCACATGAGGCTCCAGTCCCGCCGCCTCTGCCTGCACCACCTGGGCCCGCCCCATTTCCGCCCCGTCTTTCGTAACGAAAGAATTCAGGGCCATGTTCTGCGACTTGAACGGAGCCACCCGCACACCGTCCTCATGAAAAATACGGCAGAGCGCCGCTGTAATGACGCTCTTGCCCACCCAAGAGCCCGTGCCCTGGATCATCAATACTTTAGACTTCACAATTGTCTATGTTATCATCTTCGCCGTGCTCCGTGCACGCCCTGCCGAAATTGGCTATAATTAATGGAAAATATAAATCTATTTGACATGCAGGATAAGAACAACCATTCAGGGAACGGTAAACCCATAAGAATAGCGGTGGATGCCATGGGAGGCGACTTCGCCCCTTTTGAAGTCGTAAAAGGGGCACTGGAAGTCAGGCCCTCTGACGGGCTGGAGGTGATCTTGGTTGGCAGGACCGAGGTCATCAACGAGCAGATGTCCCGCCTGAACTTTAATGGTTCAAGGCCTTCCATCGTCGAGGCCAGACAGGTTATAGACTATCATGAGCCGCCCTTGAAGGCCATCAAGGAGAAGAAGGACTCCTCTATCGTTGAGGGGATGAACCTGGTGAAAAGAGGAGAGGTCAACGCCTTTCTCTCTGCGGGCAACACCGGCGCCGTAATGGCCGCGGCCCTCATGTGCCTGGGAAAACTGCCCGGGATCGAGCGGCCCGCCATCGGGACTCTGTACCCGACGCTCAAGGGCACAGCGCTTATGATAGACATCGGGGCCAACGTGGACTGCCGCCCCAACTTTCTGGTGCAGTTTGCCCAGTTGGGAAGCACATACACGGAGCGCGTCTTGGGAATTAAAAGGCCCCGCGTGGCCCTCCTGAATAACGGCGAGGAGTCGCACAAGGGAAACCGCCTGATACGGGAGAGCTTCAGCCTCCTGGAAAAGTCCGGCGTGAACTTTATCGGGAATGTGGAAGGAAAGGACGTAATGCACGGGGTGGCGGACGTAATCGTCACCGATGGATTTACGGGCAACGTCATCGTTAAGACCAGCGAGGGCCTGGGAGAAGCAATGGTTGACGTCATGAAGAGGGCGATTTCAGACTCCCTCTACATGAGGCTGGCCACCTTCGTCTTCAAACCGGCCCTCAAGGTATTCGCCCAGAAGTTCGACTATACCGAAAGAGGCGGCGCGCCGTTGCTAGGGGTTAATGGCAATGTTATCATAGCCCACGGAAGAAGCAAGTCGAAGGCCATCGCGAGCGCTATAAAGATAGCCCAGCAGGCTGTGGAGCACAAAGTTCTTGAAGCGTTGAAAGGAGAATTGTAATGGGTAAGCCTGTGGTTGTTACAGATAAGGATTTTGACCAGGTGGTAATCAAATCGAACATGGCAACATTGGTAGATTTCTGGGCGGCCTGGTGCGGACCCTGCCGCATGCTTTCGCCGGTGGTGGAAGAGCTGGCGGAGGAATATGAAGGCAAGATACAGGTCTGCAAATTGAACGTGGATGAAAATCCCGGCGTGGCGTCAAAATTCAATATTCTCAGCATACCGACGTTGATCCTGTTTAAGGACGGAAAGCCCTTCAAACAGATGGTAGGATTCAAGCCCAAGGCCGAATTCAGGAAAGACCTGGACTCGGCATTAGCCCCCAAGAAATAAATCACAACAAAATGGCAAAAACGACAATAACTATCCTCAACGACTCCAGGGTATCCAAGTGTGATGCCGGATGCGCTGTTAACTGGTCCAAAAACGAAGAGATTGAAAGGGCCAGGGAGCAGCTTAAGAGACAGCTCCGCGATGACTTTGTCCTGGAGTATCTGGACATGGTCCGCCCGGAAGTGGAGAGACAATTCGCTCCGGTCGTTCAGAAGACCAGGAAAGCGAAAGCGGACTTTCTTTATCCCCTCCTGATAATCAACGGAGAAATAAGGATATCGGGGGATTTTGACCTGAGGATGCTGGCGGATATGATAGACGCCGCCAGGGAGATGGGAATTGTCTGAACCCTTCGAGTTCATCATCATCGGCGGAGGGCCGGCTGGCCTGACAGCGGCCATTTATGCCGCCAACGCCATGCTGAAGAGCCTGCTGATTGAGAGAGAGGTCCCCGGCGGCCAGATGAACCTGGCTGCCCTCATTGAGAACTTCCCGGGATTTCCGGAAGGAATCAGCGGCTTTGAACTGGGCCAGAGAATGCACCAGCAGGCGGTGAAATTCGGGCTCAACTCGGTCAACGCGGAAGTCAAGTCGGTCCTCCTGGAAGACGGGATGCTCAAGGTCAAAACCAGCGGAGGCGATTTTTCGAGCCATACCATACTGGTGGCGTCCGGGGCGAAGCATCAGAAACTCGGGATACCCGGAGAGGATAAACTTCTGGGAAAGGGTGTTTCCTATTGCGCCGTATGTGATGGCGCACTGTTCAGGAACAAGCCCGTGGCAGTCATAGGAGGCGGCAACTCCGCGGTCAATGAGTCTCTGTACCTGTCCCACTTCGTCTCCCATATCTACCTGATTCACAGGCGCGATTCTCTGAGGGCCAGCGCCCTGCTTCAGCAGCGGGTGCTCTCCAACCCGAAAATTAAGGCCATCTGGAATACGGTGGTGGAGGAAATCGCGGGAGACGACCGGGTGAAGGAGTTGAGACTTCGCAATAGCAAGACCGGGCAGACAAGCGCGCTGGAAGTCAGTGCGGCTTTTGTCGCCATCGGCTCCATCCCGAACACGGACTTCATCAGAGGAGTTGTGACTCTTGACGAGGCGGGCAGTGTGCTTACGAATGACATGCTGGAGACCAGCGTTCCCGGGATCTTTGCCGCGGGCGACGTCAGAAGAAACTCGCCCCGCCAGGCCATTGTGGCAGCCGGCGAGGGCGCCTATGCCGCCCTCCAGGCCGATGCACTCAGGCACCGGAGGGACTGAAAGCTAATGCAAATCGCAAAAACCAAAATGCAAAATGATAGAGTACGTTCTAAAAGAAATGTATGATACGAGCCTTTATCCATTTTGACTTATCATTTTGATTTTTTATCTTAGATTTTTGATTTAGAAGAGGTTACAGGATTATGAAACAGGTAGAAAAAAGAAAAATACAGGTTGTGCTTCTGGAGGCAGTGCCGAAATTAGGAAATGCGGGAGATAACAAAGAAGTAGCTCCCGGTTTCGCCAGGAACTATCTTTTCCCGCAGGGCCTGGCCACGCTGGCTACGCCCGGCGCGATAAGGCTGGCGGAAGAGAGAAGAAACAAAGAGAACAAGCGCCAGCAGAAAACCCGGGCCGCCCGGGAAGAGGTGGCCAAAAAGCTGGAAGGGCTTAACATCAAGCTTACCGCCAAGGCCGGCGCGAAGGGAAGGCTATTTGGCTCCATAACCGCCGTCCAGATATCTGAAAAGTTAAAGGAAGCCAGCGGGTACAACATAGACAGGAGAAAAATCATCCTTCCGGACTCACTTCGTAACATTGGCACTTATGACGTCAAGGTGCGTCTGGCCCCCGACCTCACTCCCAGCCTCAAGGTTGAGATCGCGGCGGCAGAGCAAGCAGCGTAAACTCGAGGGGCCCCGATGTATCGGGCCCCTCGTCTTCGCTTTTTGATTTTTGACTTTTGATCTTTGATTTAGCTTATGACCACGTTCAAGGGTTCTTCATCTTCTCTAAATTCCGAGAAACTCCCTCCGCATGACACCGACGCGGAAGAAGCCACTCTGGGCTCTTTACTCATAGACGGTGAAGCCATACACAAGATTTCCACTTCCCTGAACGGCGAAGATTTTTTCGATCCCAGGACACGGCTCGTCTACGAAGCCTGCCAGGGTCTCTACAAGCGGAACGAGGTCATAAACCAGATAACTGTTGCCCAGGAGCTCAACAGGCTGGACAGGCTGGAACCGGCCGGAGGCCCCGCTTACCTGGCCCACCTGATATCCATTGTGCCTACCTCCCTTCATGTGGAGTACTACAGCCAGATTGTTCAGCGCCTGTCGACCATGCGCCGCCTCATAGACGCCGCTGGCAAAATCGCGGCCCTGGGATACCAGGCTGGACCGGACGTTGATGAGGCACTTAACAAGTCCGAGGATATCCTCTTCAAGCTCAGGCACGGGCAAAGTCAGCGCGACTTCGTCCATATTAGCCAGGTGCTGGATGACTTTCTGGAAAAACCGGAACCTGACGAAAAAGATAAAGGGAAGATTGTCAGCCCCAAGAGCTACTTCACCAAGCTTGATGAGTGGCTGGGAGGGCTGCAGAGGTCCGACCTTGTCATACTGGCCGCCAGGCCAAGCGTGGGAAAGACCAGCTTCGCCCTGTCCATTGCCCGGAATGCCGCAGTGGTCCAGGGATGCCGGGTTGCCATCTTCAGCCTGGAAATGTCCAGGGACTCCCTCGTGCACCGCTTTCTCGCCAGCGAAGCTGACGTGGATATAAAGAATCTCCGGCTCGGACTGATGAACGACAGGGAAGAGAAAAAAGTCTTCGACGCCATGGGGCATCTGGCTGAAGCGGAAATCTACTTCGACGACACTCCCCAACTGAAGGTCGTGGAAATGCGCAGCAAGGCGCTGCGCCTTCATTACGAAAAACCAATAGACCTCATCATAGTTGACTATCTCCAGCTGATTGGCGGGAACAGCAGGGGGGAGAACAGGGTCCAGGAGATAAGCGAGATAACACGTTCCCTCAAAGGCGTGGCGCGGGAGCTCAACGTCCCCGTCCTGGTCGTGTCGCAACTCAGCCGCGCCGTGGAGTTCCGTTCTTCCCACATCCCCCAGCTCGCGGACCTCAGAGAGAGCGGAAGCATAGAGCAGGATGCCGATGTCGTACTGTTCATTTACAGGGAAGAGCTTTACTTCGACAAAGATGAGTGGCTCAAGCAGCACCCCGATAAAGAAGAGAATGAGTACCCAAAAGGAATAGCCGAAGTTCATATCGCCAAGCATCGCAACGGCCCCACCGGCCAGATAAATTTGAGGTTCATACCCAGGACGGCAAAGTTCGTCAATTTGGAAGGCTAGCGCCGGCTCGACGAATGATTGTCATTCCGTCCGATAAGTCGTCCGTCCCAGGCGGATCGCATAGCGGAGAGCGAAACGAAAAATCTCAAAGGATAGGTTGTCATTCTGAGCGAAGCGAAGAATCTGGAGAGGCGCCAACTCATGGAGCAATCATATGGACTCTTTTAAAGGCTTTCCTTCCATACCAAAGCTTTCCGCGTTGCCGTCTGATTTCTTCACATCGCTTCTCTCCCGGATAGACGACATCGACGAGTTGAAGGCGACCCTGGCGGTCCTCTACCTCATGTCGGAGAAAAGGAAGCAGCCGCGCTTCGTTTCTCTGGATGAGCTGGCTGGCAGCAACCTGCTGGAAAATATGGCGCAGTGCCAGTATGATAAAGGACTGAGCCGGGCGGTGGAAAGAGGAACTTTCCTCCATCTCCAGGTGGACAGGAATGGTAAACAGCAGAGCCTGTACTTTCTCAACGCCGCTCCGGAGAAGAAAGCGCTGGAAAGCATCCGTGCCGGTTCGCTGAGCGCCGGGTCCCTGGAGGAAAAGGCATTCGTAAGAAACGAAAAGAACATTTTCACTCTTTATGAAGAGAATGTGGGACAACTCACCCCCCTGGTTGTGGAAGAGCTGGAAGAAGCGGAAAAAGAATACCCGTTACAATGGATAGAAGAGGCTTTCAAGGAAGCCGGGGCTTTGAATAAGAGGAACTGGCGCTACATTTCCAGGATTCTGGAGCGCTGGGCCGTGGAAGGTAAAAGTGGAAAAACTGGGAGACATTCTTCAAAAGAATTTGATCCGCAGGACTATTTCAAAGGAAGATACGGACACATCGTCCACGGGCAAAAGCGCTGACCCGGAAACCCCTGCCTCCGGCGAAACCGCGCTGGAACAGACCACGGAGGAGAACGTATGTCCTCTCTGCCGGGGCGCGGGCTTCGTTTATTCCAGGGCCGCTGTTGGACATCCGGAGTACGGCAAGGCCGTCCCCTGCGATTGCTCCGGCCAGAAAGAGGAGGAGAAGCGGCAGAGATTAGCCAGGATCTCCAATCTCGCCGGGCTGGATAGGTTCACTTTTGACAACCTCATACCGGAGGGCAGAAGTCAGGACCAGAACAACCAGATGCTTTTCAAGAAAGCTGTTGAAGCCTCCCGCGAATACGCGAAAAACCCCGAGGGCTGGCTCGTCTTCCTGGGACCCAGCGGCTGCGGAAAGACCCATCTGGCCGCCGCCATTGCCAATGAGAGACTGAAACAGGGCTCAAATACCTTCTTCATAACCGCGTCCAATCTTCTGGACCACCTGCGCTCCGCCTTTAACCCTGGAAGCCCCATCAGCTACGATGCCCTTTTCGACCAGGTCCGGAAGGTCCCCCTGCTCATCCTGGATGACCTGAGCACTTCAGCGGCCGGCGGATATTCTCCCTGGGCGCATGAGAAACTGCTTCAGATACTGGACTACCGCTATGTCAACAGGCTCCCGATGGTCGTCACCAGCACAGTTAACCTCGAAGATGTGGAGGACAAGGTACGCACCCGCCTCTCCGATCCTGCCCTGAGCGCGGTTCTGACTCTTGAAGAAAGCAGCGTTCATATCCTTTCTCAACTTGACAGTCTGGACCTCCCTTTGCTGAAAACTATGACCTTTGAGAACTTCGACGCCGAAGGCCGGCACCTGAAACCGGAACAGAGAATCAGCCTTCAGGAGGCCTACCGCCTGGCCATGGACTTCGCGGCAAACCCGGAGGACTGGCTCGTGTTCCTGGGAGGAAATGGCTGCGGGAAGACTCACTTGGCCGCTGCCGTTGCCAATCACAGAAGAAGCTTGGGACAGCCCGTATTATTTGTTGTAGTCCCCGACCTGCTGGACCTCCTGCGCTCAACATATTCGTCGGAAAGTGGCTCGGCTTTTGAGCTGCTGGAAAAGCTGAAAAGGGAACCCCTGCTTATCCTGGATGATTTCGGGACCGAGGCCAGCACAGCCTGGTCCCAGGAGAAGCTCTACCAGTTGATCAACTACCGCTATAACGCCAGGCTGCCCACTGTCATCACCAGCTATTTTAGCTTGGACCAGATTGAAGGGCGCTTCAGCTCCAGAATGGGAGACAGCCGCATGAGCACTGTCATAGCAATTACCGCCCCGGATTATCGCATAGACAGGCCCAGGCAGGTGGAGCAGCCTCAGAGACCCGTAAGAAAACAGTTTCGAAGGCAGCAGTATTGAGGTCCCTTCGCTGGCAATGTCATTCCAGGCAAATGGGAATGAAAGGTTACAAACCGGAACTGAAGTGTCAGGGTGAGGGGTTTCCATAAATCTGATGGAGTATAAATGAAAACCGAAGACATAAAGAAGATCGGCGTTCTTGGCGCCGGCAAGATGGGCCACACGATAGCCGCTGCGGCGTCTCTGAAGTTCCCCGTGGTCCTGAAGGTCCGCGAAACAGGCGCTAAAGTGACCCCGGATGAAGCCCGCAAGAGATTGTCAGGCTGCTATCCGGCGCTGGTAAGACGGGGAAAAATCACCGAACAGCAGAAGGAGGAGGCGCTCTCCAGGATTACCATTACCGGAAGGCTCGAAGATCTGAAAGACTGCCAGGTAGTAATTGATGCCCTGCCGGATGACCTGAAAATAAAGAACGAAACACTTTCCCGGCTAAACGGCATCTGCCCTGCTCAGGCCATATTCACTACAACTTCTTCCATCTTTCCCATAACGTCTCTGGCGGCCGCCTCGGGAAGGCCGGAGCGCTTCATAGGCACGCACTTTTGCATACCTGCCCATATGATGGCCCTCGTGGAAGTAGCCCCGGCCCTTCAGACCAGCCAGGAAACCGTGGATGTTACCATGGAGTTCTGCAAAGTCCTGGGTAAGGTTCCCGTGGCTTGCAAGGACAAACCCGGTTTCATAGTGAACTATCTCTTTTTCCCCTATCTGCTTGCTGCCGTCAGGGCGCTGGAGGCGGGGCTTGGCACCGTGGAGGAAATTGACACAGCCATGAAGCTCGGTCTCGGGCATCCCATGGGGCCGTTCGAGCTGCTGGACATGACGGGAATAGATAACGTGCATAGCTTTGCCGCGATATACGAGCAGCTCAAGGACGAACGTTTCGCTCCGCCGCCGCTGCTGTACCGCATGGAAGCGGCCGGGTACCTGGGAAAACTGAGCGGGCGGGGCTTCTACGATTACACCCGGAAAGACAAAGACGGCAAACCGAAGCCTATGAGTTTCTAACCGCTTCCGCTGGGGGCCGGTGTACTGGGGCCCGGCAGCCCTAAGAGGCCTTCCTCAGCTCCCTGGGAAGCAGGTTCGGTATGGTATCCTCGATCGGGTATGTATCCTTGCATTTGACGCAATCGAGAAACCCGGAGATAATCTCCCCTTCTTTCTCTTCCTTTACCGTGAGCTTAAGTTCACCCTTGCATATGGGGCAGACCAGTATGTCCATTAGTTCTCTTCGCATTCAAACCCCCCGCGTAATAAATGGCAAATTACAGAACCCGAATCTCAAACATAAGAGACGGCTGAATTGCCTGTGAGCCGGTCGGCGTCCATGAAGATTATATCAAATCTGAAGTAGAATTAATCCGCATCGTGTTATAATTTTCGTGGAGGCTTAACATAGATAAGAGTAAACTAAAAGTACTTCTCACCCGCTTGCAGAAGAAGGAGATAAGCATTGAGGAGGTCCTCACCAGATTAGAGACTCTGCCGTATGAGGACCTGGGATTTGCTAGGCCCGACCATCACAGGGCGCTGAGAAGGGGATTCCCTGAAGTAATACTAGGCCAGGGAAAGAGCATAGAGCAGATTTCAGAGATCGCTCAAAAGCTGCTTTCGTCCAGTTCGAAGCTGCTCATCACCAGGACCGGCGTGGAATGTTTTGAATGCCTTCAAAAAGAAATTCCCGATGCCGTATATCATGCGGAAGCGAGGGTCATCACTGTAAACAGGGAGATGGGGACAAGGCTTAAGCCGGGCATAGTGGTGGCCTGCGGCGGCACCTCCGATTTGGCCGTCGCCGAAGAGGCCGCCATCACAGCCGGACTGATGGGCAACTCGGTGGAAAAAGCCTACGACGTGGGCATAGCGGGCATACACAGGGTCTTGCATATACTTCCGGCCCTCAGAAAAGCCAGAGTAGTGGTGGCAGTGGCGGGAATGGAGGGCGCTCTCCCCAGTGTCCTGGCCGGGCTTATAAAGGCGCCCGTGATAGCCGTGCCCACCAGTTCAGGGTACGGCGCCAGCTTTGGAGGTATCGCGGCTCTCCTCTCCATGCTGAACAGCTGTGCCTCCGGCGTGGCCACGGTCAACATAGATAATGGCTTTGGAGCCGGTTTCATAGCTGCCTTGATAAACCAGCAGTAGGGCAATTCGTAAGCCGGAACCGGGGAATATCCGGACGATGGACAATCGATTTCTACAAGGCCCCGGTGTCGGGCTGGGGGACTTTGGCTCTATCGGCTAGCATATAGCCTATTCCGCGGACCGTCAAAATGAGACCTCTGGCCCCGCTGTTCTCGAGCTTTCTTCTAAGTCGGTGAACTCCCACATCCACCACGTTTGTTTGCCCCGAATAATTTTCTCCCCAGACCCTGCGCAGCAAGGTCTCATGATTCACCGGACTCCCGGCATTTTCGGCCAGAAAATACAGTAGCTCGAATTCCGTTGTGGAGAGCTCCAGGGGCTTGCTATCGTAAGCGGCGATACCTTTCGGACCATTCAGGTGAAGACCATTGATTGCCAGCTCTCTCCTGGAGGCTGGCTCCCGGCCCCTTTCCAGGCGGCGAATGGCATTTTTGAGGTCCTCTGCCATCTGCTCTATTTTCTGCTGGGACTCCCGGTGCAGAACGCTGTCGGCCAGAGCCCGGGAAACTATCTCGGCGTAGCCTTCAGCCAAGCGAATTTGATCTTCGTTGAACACGCTTGCATTCAACTTTTCAAAAAGAAAAACAAAACCTATCTTATCGTTGTCTGCCTTCAGGGGGACGAGCAAAAGCCCTTTTTCGCCTATCTTCTTTATCCACGCAGGCAATTTCACCTTGTCGTGTGACAGGTTCATGAGCATTACCGGTCTGTCAGCGGCCAGCAGGTCACTGATAGCGCCATCTTTCTCATGATTCAGGGCTAGTTCCCCCAGACTGGACACTCCCATTTCACTGGGATTAAGGCTGCCGGCCCTGACCAGAAGGTTGGCTTTATCTTTATCGTAAAGAGATATGAGACACCCTTTAACCTTAAAAAGGCCGGTAGCGTCTTTCACCATCTGGTCCAGTATTCGCTCTACATCCCTGCTGCTGCCCAGGCGGCGCGCGATATCGAGAAGATTCCTGGCCTGGCTTTCCAGATGGAGCGCCTCCTGCAGCTCTTCTTTTTCCTTCATCTCCTGAAGCCTTCTCCGTGACAAATAACCGCTGAGCAGCGCCGCCAGATACAAAAATATGACTTGAAACGCAATGTAGGGAGTCTGGGTAATGTAATCTCCCGTCAATATGGCGGTGACTACATAGGCGGTGGAAAAAATGGTGGCGCTGAAAAGGCTGCTGGCATAGCCGAAGTACATGGAATAATAGATGACCAGAAGCGGCAGAAGTACAAAAATGTAGCTCCGCACCCCTCCAGCCAGATATAGGCCGAGATTAACGACTACCGCGTCGATCAGGATCATCCCGAATATTACCCGCACACTCTTGAGCCGGGGTATGAGGAACGGTCCCAGAGACATGGCGTAAACCATGTAGCTTAAGAGGAGAGCGACCAGCGGCCAGATGTTGACGGCATCGGTCTTGAAGTAGAGACCGACGCCGACTATAACAAGAGCGAGAAGACGGAACTTTAACGTCTCTCGCTCTGTTTTATATATATGCTCGAGGGTAATCAAGAAGAACCCCCTGAAATTCAAAGCTGCCCCGATACATCGGGGCAGCATACTGCTTCAGTACCCTGCTAAAACGGCAAGCCCCCGGCCAGAGAAGGACGTTCCCCTTCCTCAATAACCACCACGGGTTTGCTCTCCACCAATTGAGGAGGGAGATTGCAGTGCGCCGGTATCAGTTTGCCGATAATCACATTCTCCTTCAACCCCTGCAATTTGTCCGTCTTCCCGTTTATGGCGGCTTCCGTCAGCACCCTCGTAGTCTCCTGGAAAGATGCGGCAGCCAGCCAGCTTTCGGTATTCAACGAAGCTCTGGTGATGCCCAGGAGGACCACCTGGGCAGTCGCGGGTACTCCGCCTTCGGCAAGCACCTTATTGTTGATGTCCTCGAAGAGGAAGCGCCCTACGAGTTCGCCCGGTAGCAGGTCGGTATCTCCCGATTCCTCGACGCGCACTTTAGAAAGCATCTGGCGCACAATGATTTCAATATGCTTGTCATTTATGGTTACACCCTGAGTCCTGTATACTCTTTGTACCTCGTCAATGATGTACGCCTGAACGGCCTCTCTACCCATGATTTTCAATATGTCCTGGGGATTGACATTTCCATCCGTAAGCTGCGCTCCAGCCTTCACCTTGCCACCCCTGGTTGCCCTGATACGAGCGGCGGAGGGGATGGGGTACTCCTTTTCATCCGTTTCCTCGTAGAAAACCGTTACCTGGTTGTCCTGCAAGGCCACTTTTCCGGATACTTTGGACACAAGGGGCCTTACATCCACAAGGGCGTTTTTCTTAATCGCGGCTTCATCGAGCGCAGCCAGCAAGTCTCCGGCCTGTACCATGTCTCCATTCCTGACCACCGTCCTCGTGCCGGGCGGCAGTGTGTATTCTTCAGGCAGAGTCTCCGTCTTACTAACCTTGATCACGCGGCCTTCCTCGGTATTGAGGAGATTAACCTCGCCATCTATCTCTGATATGATCGCCTGCATCTTTGGCGACCTGGCTTCAAAGAGCTCTTCTACTCTGGGCAAACCGGTTGTAATGTCCAGGCCTACCACGCCTCCAGTATGGAATGTACGCATGGTGAGCTGAGTACCTGGTTCGCCGATGCTCTGGGCGGCGATAATCCCCACCGCCTCACCCATCTGGACGAGCTTGCCCCTGGCCAGATCAATTCCGTAGCACATGGCGCATATTCCGCGCTTCGCTTGGCATCCCAGAGGAGAACGCACAAGAACGCGGCTTATGCCGAGAGCGACTATCTGCTTCGCCTTCTCTTCCACAATCTCCTCGTTGCGCTCAAGCAGCACCTCTCCAGTCTTGGGGTCCACTACCCGTTCGGCAGCCATTCTGCCGGTCAGCTTCTCACTCATCGAGGGAAAAACTCCCTTTTCTTTAGGTTCCGATATCCAGAGGCCTGCGGTTGTCTCACAATCCGGCTCCAGAACAATGACGTCCTGAGAAACATCAACGAGCCTGCGCGTTAGGTAACCGCTGTCCGAAGTTCGCAGTGCCGTATCAGCCAGACCCTTTCGAGCGCCGTGAGTGGAGATGAAATACTCCATTACCGTGAGTCCCTCCACAAAACTGGATTTTATTGGAAAGTCGATGACTCTTCCGGAAGGGTCGGTCATGAGTCCTCTCATACCAGCCATCTGCCTGATCTGGTCGATGTTGCCCTTGGCGCCGGCAGTGGCCATGACAAAGATGCCTCCATAGCGATGAAGGTTTTTCTTGATCGCCTCGGTGGTCTTATTAGTAGCATCTTCCCAGACATTCACCGAAGCCCTGTACAAACCTTCTTCCTCAAGAAGTCCCTTGCGCCACTGGCTGTCCAGGACCGCGATTTCCTCCTCGGCCTGTTCCAGAATCTTGGCTTTCTCTTTGGGCACTTCGAGGTCATGCATTCCGATTGTTATTCCCGACTGGGTGGCATAGTGGAAACCCAGCGACTTTATTTTATCCAGGACGTCAGCGGTACCCTGATTGCCCAGAATCTTGTAACACTGCGCCACAATCTTCTTAAGGCTGGCCTTATTCACATCTTTGTTGATGAAGCCGATTTCCTCCGGCAATACCTCGTTAAAGATAATCCGCCCGACACTGGTCCTCAACTGCTCACCGCTCCTTGTTGAGTCCTTTGCCAGGATCTCTTCGTTTATGCCGATCAGCCCTAATTCGTAGACGAATCTGGCCTCGTCAAAATTGGCATAGGACCTGGGCTGAGCCTTGCCGTCGGGCTCCATATGGGTCAGATAGTAACAACCCAGGACCATATCCAGGGTAGGGGTAACCACAGGGTCGCCATTGCTGGGCAACAACATATTGCAGGTGCTGAGCAAGACTTCCCTCGCCTCCCTGCACGATTCCTCAGACAGCGGTATGTGCACTGCCATCTGGTCTCCGTCAAAGTCCGCGTTGAAGGCGGTGCATACCAGGGGGTGAACCTGAATGGCGCTGCCGTCCACCAGTACGGGTTCAAACGCTTGGATGCCAAGTCTATGGAGAGTAGGCGCCCGGTTTAGAAGTACCGGCCTGTCCTTTATCTCTTCAAGTATGTCCCACACCTCCGGCTTCGACTTGTCCACCAATCTCTTGGCCGCCTTGATATTGTAGGCAAGGTTCTTCTCCACCAGTTTCCGCATGATAAAGGGTTTGAAGAGCTCCAGGGCCATGCGGCGCGGCAACCCGCACTGACTCAGCTTCAGTTCGGGTCCCGCGACAATAACGGAACGGCCGCTGTAATCCACTCTTTTGCCTAGGAGATTCTGACGGAAACGTCCCTGCTTGCCGCGTAGCATATCGGAAAGAGATTTCAGCTTGTGATTGCCGCTGCTGGAAACCGCTCTGCCCCTCCGTCCGTTATCTATCAGGGCGTCAACCGCCTCCTGAAGCATGCGCTTTTCATTGTTGATTATTATTTCCGGCGCACCCAGTTCCAGTAAGCGTCGCAGGCGGTTATTGCGGTTTATGACTCTGCGGTAGAGGTCATTCAAATCGCTGGTGGCAAAGCGTCCTCCGTCCAGCTGCACCATAGGTCGCAACTCAGCCGGCAGAACAGGCAGGCGGGTAAGTATCATCCACTCCGGCTTATTGCCGCTTCTCCGGAAAGCTTCGACAACCCTCAGCACCTTGCTGGCCTTCTTGCGCCTCTGTCCCGAGGTTGAGCCGATATCCTTCAGAAGCTCCTGGCGTTTGTCATCCAGATTCAGGGACTTCAGTATCTCCAGCAGCGCTTCAGCTCCTGTTCCCGCCCTGAAGAGGTTATCGTATTTGTATTTTAGGTCGTGGTACCGCGATTCGGACAGGAGCGAACGGGGAAACACGTCTTTTATCTCGTCCGCTTGCTCTTTCAACGCTTTGTCCTTCGCGTCCTTCTCACCCTCGAGCCTGGCTCTTATCTTACCGATTTCTTTTTCAAGCTCGTCATCAATTTTTCTTAATTCTCTGGAAAAGGGCGAGGACTTCACATCCTCGGTCAAGGTGCTCTCATCCTTCTTTTTCTTGCCTGACTTGGCTTTTGCGGGCCTGGCTAACTCCTTTTCCCCTTCGATCTGCTCTTCGGCAGACGTTTCTACCTGCCCGTAACCTTCAGACTCTTTCCTCCTGACCTCCGCAGCGCCTTTCAAGGCATCTATTTCCAGCTGGGCGGCGGATTCCAGGGACATCAGTTCCTGATGCCGGGCGTTCTCCAGGTCTTCAATGATTTTCTTCTTGGCTTCCTCATCAACGGAAATCAGGATATACTGGGCGAAATTCAGAATTCCGTCCAGGTTCCTGGGAGAAATATCCAGAACAAGCCCGATGCGGCTCGGTATGCCCCTCGCAAACCAGATATGGGCCACAGCGGCAGCCAGATCGATATGTCCCATCCTCTCCCGCCGCACTTTGGAAGGTTGAACTTCCACTCCGCACTTATCGCAGATGACTCCCTGAAAACGCTTCTTCTTGTACTTACCGCAATAGCACTCCCAATCCTTGGTCGGACCGAAAATCTTCTCGCAGAAAAGACCGTCTCTCTCGGGCTTTAAAGTTCGATAGTTGATGGTCTCGGGTTTTGTTACTTCTCCATAAGACCAGCCTTTTATTTGCTCAGGTGACGCTAATGCAATCCTTATAGCGTTGAATTCATTAACTTTAGTCATTCCCTCTCCTCATTTTGACGACGAAGTTGGAGCCGGCGGCTCCTGTAACCCTGATCCCTTCTACACTGTTTGTTCAGGCTGCCCCCAGTGGGCGCACGACAGAAGCAAAGTCTAAAGGCTCTGGAACCCTTGGGCCTTCCAGAATCTCATCCTTGAGCGATATCTTCTCCTCGTCCTCGTTCAGGACTTCCACTGACAATCCGAGACTCTGAAGTTCCTTGGTCAGGACTTTGAAAGACTCGGGGACTCCGGGCTGCAGGACGTTTTCGCCCTTGATCACGGACTCATACGTCTTGGCTCGGCCGTTGATATCATCGGACTTGACGGTAAGCAACTCCTGTAGAATATGTGTAGCTCCGTAAGCCTCCAATGCCCACACTTCCATTTCTCCGAATCTTTGCCCGCCGAACTGAGCTTTACCACCCAGAGGCTGCTGGGTTATCAAAGAATAGGGACCGGTGGAACGGGCGTGGATCTTATCTTCCACAAGGTGGATAAGTTTCATAATATAGATGTTACCCACCGTCACGGGCTGATCAAAAGGTTCACCGGTGCGGCCGTCCATCAGGATGCTCTTTCCAAAAGTGGGAGGAATGAGCCTCTTTTCCCTGCTGATCCTGTCTATCAGCGAGGCCATTTCTGCCTCTGTACCGGGTACGTCTTCTCCCAGTTCCTTCAGCCACATCTCCAGGCAGACCCTCTTGGCCTCTCCGGAAAAGTCTCTCGCCAGGACTTTCTCGCCGTCATAACCTTGCTCTTTCAGCCAGGACTTGACCTTTTCCGGGTCAAAAGAGAGCTTCCCCTTCGCGCCCTTGGCAGACAGGGCGTCCGCCTTCTGGATCAACCAGGCGAGCGCCAGAGCTTCTTCTATATCTTCAATTTTCGCGCCATCGAACACCGGTGAAAGAAACTTCGAATCGAGTATTTCCGAAGCCCAACCCAGATGCGTCTCAAATACCTGTCCTATATTCATCCTGGAAGGAACTCCTATGGGGTTAAGCACAATATCCACAGACCTCCCGTCGGGGAGGAACGGCATATCCTCCGCAGGCAGAATCCGGGCTATTACACCTTTGTTACCGTGCCGCCCGGCCATCTTGTCTCCCACCGATATCCTTCTTTTCAGGGCAACCCATACCTTCACCAGCTGGTTAACTCCGGCCGCCGGAAGTTCATCATTGTTTTTCCTGCTGAAAACCTTCACGTCAATGATACGGCCCGACTCGCCGTGAGGCACTCTTAGAGAGGCGTCCTTAACATCTTTGGCCTTCTCGCCGAAAATCGCCCTGAGCAGCCTGTCCTCGGCTGTCAGCTCGGTTTCACCCTTTGGAGTAATCTTACCCACCAGAATGTCGCCAGGGCCAACTTCGGCTCCGACCCGGATAATTCCGCTTTCATCGAGGTTGCGCAGGCTCTCCTCGCTCACATTCGGAATATCCCGGGTAATCTCCTCGGGGCCAAGCTTCGTATCGCGCGCTTCAATCTCATATTTTTCAATATGTATCGAAGTGAATCTTTCGTCCTTTAGCGTCCTTTCGCTGATCAGGATAGCGTCTTCAAAGTTATATCCCTCCCAGCTCATAAAAGCGCACAGCACGTTCTGTCCCAGGGACAGCTCCCCTTCACAGGTTGCATAGCTATCGGCCAGCACCTGCCCGGGCACTACATGGTCGCCTTTGTTGACCACCGGCCGCTGATTGATGCAGGTCCCCTGGTTGGTGCGGAGAAACTTCATCAAAGGATACAGTTTCTCCTTTCCTCCGGCCTCTTTCACAATGACCTCTGTACCGATGGAAGAAATCACATCGCCTTCGCCTCTGCAATAGACAACCTGACCGCTGTCCCTGGCGGCCACTCTCTCCATTCCCGTCGCCACGAGAGAGGTTTCGGGACGGAGCAAAGGGACGGCCTGGCGTTGCATATTGGCGCCCATGAGCGCGCGGTTTGCGTCATTATGTTCCAGGAATGGTATCAGGGAAGTTGTAAGACCGACTATCTGTTTAGGTGAGACATCAACGTAATCTATCTTGCACTTGTCCTGTGACCCGGCACTGCTTTGCACGATTTCCATCTCAGGAGATTCCAGGAAGTACTTCCTTCCCTTTCTCACTTCCACCTTTTCAATCGGAAGCTGCCCCACCTCGTCAAGATGCATGTTCGCCTGGGCGATAACCAGGTCCTCCTCTTTGTCTGCCGTCAGATACTCTATTTCCCCGGAAACATAGGGGCCGACTTTTATCATGAAAGGAGGCATGCCGGCCAGTTTCTTGGCCTCTTTTTCCGTTATCTTCTCTCCGGCCTTGATGACAAGTTTCCCGCCTCCCGCGTGTATGCTCTCCCGCACGGTCCTGCCCACCAGCCCTTCATCCTGGCTGCTCACTTCCCATCTCACCCTGCGCAGCGGGGTCTCAATGAAACCAAACTCATTTATCAGACCGTAAGTGGCCAGAGAGCCGATAAGTCCGATGTTTGGGCCTTCCGGAGTCTCTATGGGACAAACTCTGCCGTAATGGGAATGATGCACATCGCGCACATCGAATCCGGCCCTTTCACGCGAAAGACCGCCGGGGCCCAGGGCCGAGAGCCTTCTCTTGTGCGTCAACTCCGCCAGAGGGTTTGTCTGGTCCATGAACTGAGAAAGCTGTGAGGCGCCAAAGAACTCCCTCAAAGCGCCGATAATAGGACGGATATTTATCAGGACGCTCGGAGTAGCGGTCGCAGGGTCATTGATGCTCATCCGCTCTTTTACGACACGCTCCATCCTCAACAGGCCAACCCGCAAAGAATTCTGGACAAGCTCGCCGATCGTCCTTACCCGCCTGTTTCCCAGATGGTCAATGTCATCCGGCGGCTCCAGCCCTTTATTAACCATTATTATGTGCCTGGTAATTTCAACCAGGTCTTCCCTGGTAAGAACCCTGTGCGTCTGTTGCGGGTCCAGGTTCAACCTCTTATTCAGCTTATATCGGCCCACCCTGCCCAGGTCATATCTCCTGGGATTGAAGAACAGGTTCGTTATGAGGCTGCGGGCATTCTCCAGGTTAGGCGGGTCGGTGGGACGGAGTTTCTTATATATATCAAGGAGTGCGGCAGCTTCCAGGCCGCCCTTCATGTCTTTGATTTCCTTCAGCTTGGGGTCCCTGTCCTCAGCTCTTTGAAGTAGCTCTTTAGCCCTTTCGACTATTTCCCAGTCGCGCTCTATCGAGGCTATGATGTACTGATGACGCGGCCCTTCTTTTTCAATTAGGGAAGGCTCCAGCAGATCAGAAGCATTGTCTTCCTTTTCGAACATCTCAAGAAGCTGTTCATCGCTTCCGTATCCTATAGCGCGGAGCAGGGTGGTTATAGGTATCTTTCTTTTACCGTCTACCTTTACAAAGATTACGTCCTTGCTTGTGGTCTCAAACTCCAGCCACGCTCCCCTGTTGGGTATGAGCTTGGTCATGCATAGCAGCCTGTCGGAGGCAATATCCTTTCCAAGCGCGCAATATACGCCTGGAGACCGCACCAACTGGCTGACCACGACACGCTCCGCTCCGTTTATAACAAAGGTGCCATGACTGGTCATCCAGGGAAAATCGCCCAGAAAGATGTCCTGCTTCTTGATTTCCCCGGTTTCCTTAATAAGAAGCTGCGCCTCAACCCACAAGGGAGAGGAAAAGGTGGCGTCTCGCTGCCGGCATTCCATCTCCACAACTTTGAGTTCTTCGGGGGCAAGGTCTTCCAGGCGGGGCTGCCTGTCCTGGCTCTTCTGTTTCAACTCGGTCTTTAACCTGTTTACTACTTCCTCATCTACGAATTTCGGGAGGCCGAAATAGTACTCACCGAAGCTCAACTCCATCCTGTTACCGGTAAAATCCGCTATGGGGGATATTTCATTGAACAACTCCGTGAGTCCGGATACCTTATCTTCGGGCTTCTCTCCCTTTCTGACAGGTTCCGGCACGAGCCCGATATCTTTTCGATACCGTTCTCCGACGAAAGTATAAAACGAGTCGAGTTGAATCTTGTTCAAATTGGGGATATCCAGGACAGCCTTGATCCTGCTGTAGGATTCTCTCTTCTGGGGAATAAGGTTTGGCTTTGCCGAAGAGGCACCGCCAGAGACAATACTAACCACCATTTACCTGTTCTCCTTAATGGGCAAATTTAAATACAAAAAGATTTAGCTATGTGAATCGCTAGACACGAAGGCAGGAATGCGGGTAATCAATGACATATCTGCAAAACTATAGTATATCACAAATACCTGTTTTGTCAAGAGCCAATGAGGATTTTTTCCCGTTGTTTAACCGATGACCTCTCCAGATTGCATTAATGACGCCTGAATAGTTAAAATAAGGTAACCAAATATGTTAAGGTGTTAAAGAGGTTATGAATGCCAATATATGAATACAGATGTGAAAACGGCCACTTGTTTGAAGCTTACCAGCATATTATAGACCCTCCTCTGGAGAAATGCAAGGAGTGTGAAGCCAGCGCCAAACGGTGTATCTCGAGGGTAAATCTGCCCCGCGGAGCCGGTGTGTACTTCTTCGACCGCGAGCACGGCAATCGGGACATCCTTCACGACCCCACTCTCTCCGACAGTGAGAGGTCTTCTATTCTCAGCCCCGTGCTCAATGACTTGCAGAAAAACAGAGGCGGTTAGCGCTGAGGGGGATAACCGTGACTACAGGCTCTTGTACTTGCAGGTTATTGGCAGCCGGCGGTCTTTGCCAAAGGCGCGGGGAGTTATCTTTATTCCGGGCGGGGCCTGTCTTCGCTTATATTCATTCCCATCAACCAGCCTGACCACTTTTGCAACCACCTCAGGCTTGTAGCCTGAGGCGATGATTTCCTGTGGGCTCTTGTCTTCTTCCACATACAGCTCTAGTATGGGGTCCAGCTCGGCGTACGGGGGAAGGGTATCGCTGTCCTTCTGATTGTCCCTTAGTTCCGCGGTAGGCTCTCTGGTCAGTACCCTCTCAGGGATTATTTCTTTTCGAGCCTTGCTGTTTTCATGATGACCAAGCTTATATACCAGCGTCTTTGGAACGTCCTTGATGAGTGCAAATCCCCCCGCCATGTCTCCGTAGAGAGTACAATATCCCGTGGCGTATTCGCTTTTGTTCCCCGTAGTGAGCAGCAGCCATCCGAACTTGTTGGAAAGGGCCATGAGCAAGTTCCCTCGTATCCTGGCCTGGATGTTCTCCTCCGCGACCCCCATTTTGGTGCCTTCAAAAGGCTTCTTTAGTGTCTTTAGATAGGACTTGTATACATCCTCTATAGGTATAACCAGATGCTGAATTCCCAGATTCCTTGCCAGTATCTCAGCATCAACATTGCTGGCATCTGAAGTGAACCTGGATGGCATGGATACACCGACTACGTTCTCAGTCCCGAGAGCCTCGGCGGCCACAACCGCCACGACACTTGAATCTATTCCGCCGGAAAGGCCGACGACTACTTTCTTGAAGCCGTTTTTCAGCACATAGTCCCTCGTCCCCAGTACAAGCGCATCATGAATCTCCGCGATTGATTCAAGGGGTTCCACGTGTCGTGTCTTGAGAGCCGGTTTCTTTGAGTTCCGTGAGAAGGTAGGAATCTCTATTCGCTCCGCTCTGGCGAGACCCACCTCTTCTTCAAAGCTGATTTTTTCTTTTCTTCTTCTCGGGTCATGCAAACGAGTCCGGAAGACGCTCTCAAGGTTAATATCCACAACTACCAGGTCTTCTTCAAACTGCTTCCCCCTGGCGACCAGCTCGCCCCGCTCATTGAAGACCACGCTGCCTCCGTCGAAAACCAGCTCATCCTGGCCGCCGACTATGTTGACGTAGGCCAGCGCCACCACATTATCGCTGGCCCTGGTCGAAAGCATTTTTTCCCTTTGCTCCCTCTTGCTGGCTCGATAAGGGGATGCGCTGATGTTTATGATTAGCTCCGCGCCCGCCCTCGCCTGAGACACAGCCGGCCCGCTGGGGTACCATATGTCCTCGCAGATATTTACCCCTATGACCTTGTTTTCAAGGATGAATATGGGTGCCTCCCTGCCTTCCTTGAAATAACGGTTTTCATCGAAAACTCCATAGTTGGGAAGGTAGTTCTTGTAGTAAACACCAACCTGTTTGCCGTCGGAAAGAAAAGCCGCCGCATTATACAAATCGTCCTTACGGTCGACAAAGCCTATAATCGCGGCCATCCCCTTGGTACTGCGGGATATTCTCTCGAGTTGCGCCAGGTTGTCTGAAACGAATTGAGACTTAAGACAGAGGTCCTCCGGAGGGTAGCCCGGCACCGCCAGTTCGGGGAACACAACCAGGTCCACCGCGGACTTCCGGGCTTCCTCCAGATAACGGATCGCTTTGTCACCGTTGCCTTGCAGATCGCCTACTATGGGATTTATCTGAGCCAGGCCCAATCTTAAGGTGCGCACAATATCAAGTCAAAACTCATCCGCCCGGGGCGGATGAGTTGTCATTTGGATTTTGGAATTTGTCATTATAGAAGCGGCAGGTATCTCTTCAACTCGTAATCAGTCACCTGGATCCGGAACCTGTCCCACTCTATCTTCTTGTTCTCAAGGAAATTCTTGAAGACATGCTCGCCAAGGGCTTTGCGCACCACCTGACTGCCTTCCGCAAGCTCGATAGCCTCGAATAAGTTTGCCGGCAGGGTCTTTATCCCTCTCTTCTTCCTTTCTTCGGGGCTCATCTCGAACACGTTTTGCGTAACAGGCTCCGGCGGGGTATATTTCTTCTCTATTCCTTCCAGACCGGCCGCCAGCATGACGCTGAAAGTTAAGTACGGATTGCAGCCGGGGTCAGGCGACCGGTATTCAATCCTGGTAGCGTTTTCACGGCCCGGCTTATATTCGGGGATGCGGATCAGGTCAGAGCGGTTTCTCGTCGCCCATGAAATGTAGCAGGGAGCCTCGTAGCCAGGCACGAGCCTCTTGTAGGAATTTACCCACTGGCTGGTGACCGCTGTGATTTCCCTGGCATGCTTCATTAACCCTGCCAGGTAACCTTTGGCCGTTGGAGAAAGGTGGTATTTGTCATCGGCGGAGAAGAAGGCATTCCTTTCGCCTTTGAAAAGGGACTGGTGAACATGCATGCCGCTGCCGTTTACGCCGAAAATAGGTTTGGGCATAAAGCTGGCATACCGATCATGCATCTGGGCTATCTGTTTCACCACGAGGCGGTAGGTCATCACATTATCAGCCATGGTCAACGCATCTGTGTACCTCAAATCGATTTCATGCTGGCTCGGCGCTACCTCATGGTGAGAATATTCCACGCCTATCCCCATCTCTTCGAGGGTCAATACCGTGTCCCGTCTTATGTCGCTCGCCTCGTCGGGCGGAATAAGGTCAAAATACCCTCCCTGGTCTAACGGAACGGGAGATACCGAGTCTTTAAAGTAGAAGAACTCTAGCTCTGGGCCTACGTAGAAAGTATAGCCCAGGTCCGCGGCCCTCTTCAGGTTCTTTTTCAGGACCAGGCGCGGGTCGCCTTCGAAAGGCACTCCGCCCGGTGAAACGATATCGCAGAACATCCTTGCGACGGTGGCCTTTTCTCTGGGCCGCCAGGGCAGCATTTGAAACGTGCTGGGGTCCGGCAGAGCTATCATGTCGCTTTCATCTATGCGGACGAATCCTTCTATGGAAGAGCCATCGAAACCCATTCCTTCCTCAAGCGCCCCTTCCAATTCCTCCACGGTAATAGCAAAGCTCTTCAGGGAGCCAAGAATATCGGTAAACCACAGACGTATGAACTTTACATTGTTCTCCTTGGCCTTCTGGATAACGTATTCCTTCTCCTCTTTTGTTCTTTTTATGTCTATTCTAGGAGCCTTTTTGGCGCTCATCTCCAGTCTCCTTTCAATAAATTTTTTAGTATAATTATAACTTCTCTTACCGTCAAAAGATATAATCCGGCTTCTTTCACAGCACATAATGATTGTGTTAGACTATGAAAAATTTCGAACAAGATGGTCGTTCCTTTGAGAGTGCTTCTTACCAACGACGACGGCATAAATGCTCCAGGATTGTGGGCCGTAGCGGACAGCATATCCTCCTTCGCCAGTGTTCTCGTAGTCGCGCCGGACAGGGAAAAAAGCGGGATAGGCACTGCGGTAAGCCTGCACCGTCCCCTGCGAATCAAACAGGTCAAGCCTCTGAGCGGCGACTTCGAGACTTACACTGTGGAGGGGACGCCTGGCGACTGCGTCATCCTGGCCACGGAAGTACTCAGCCGCAATCAAAAGATAGACCTGTTGATTTCTGGAATAAACGAGGGCTCAAATATCGGACACGACATATTTATATCCGGCACCGTCGGCGCGGCTCTCCATGGTTATTTCCATGGGATCCCCTCCTTTGCCATCTCAATCGCGGCGCTCGAAAGAATGCATTTTCAGGCCGCTTCCAGGCTATCTTCTGTCGCCGCATCGAGTCTGTTGAGAGCCCGGAGTTCAGACGTGAAGAACTTCATTATCAACATAAATCTTCCCAATCTTCCGGCGGAAAAAATCAAGGGGCTGGAGCTGACCCGGATAGGTAGTAGAAGTTACACTGAGACGGTCAAGGAGGAGGGCGACAGTAGAAGAAAATACTACTGGATCAGAAGGGGAAAAGAGATTTCGGAGATGGAGCCCGGAACCGACATAGAGGCCGTGAAGAATGATAAGATTTCCATAACTCCTATTTTCCCCACCGTCTTTTCAAAAGCTTTATCCCAATATCTGAAGATCCTGGGAAATGACATAAGAAAAGAACTCAATATCATCCACGAAAATCATTAGAAGGAGACACGTAATGCCCGGAGCTTTAGAAGGCACATTAATTATCGAATGGACCCAGTTCGTCCATGGCTCCGCCTCCATGCTCGGCGACATGGGAGCGGAAGTGATTCATATCGAAGACCGCGTAAAGGGAGATGCTTCTCGCGGGACCAGCGCTATGTGGGGTGACTCTATAGAACTCCCCGGCGGCCGCAACATGCTCTTCGAGGGCGCCAATAGAAGCAAGAAAAGCTTGACCCTGGACCTGAAAACGGAAAAGGGAAAAGAGGTCCTGTTCCGCCTGGTGAAGAAAGCCGATATCTTTCTTCACAACTACAGGCCCTCCGTAGCCAAAAGGGTCGGACTTGATTATGCTTCCCTGGCCCATGAGAATCAACGCCTTATCTACGTTTTAGCCAGCGGTTATGGCAGCAAGGGCCCCTGGTCGGAGAAAAGGGCCTTCGACCCCATCTGCCAGGCGCTGTCCGGCATCATGTGGGCTATGGGAGACCGGGATTTCCAGGAGCCTGTGCAGATATCCGGTGCGATTTTCGATGTCCTCGGCTCCATAATGACCTGCTACGGCATCATGGCGGCTCTTCTGCACAGGGAAAAGACCGGAATGGGCCAGGAGCTGGAGGTGTCCCAGCTCGGTTCTGCGTTGGATCTCATGTCTGTCCAGCTCAACGGCATGTTGTGGCTTGGACATTCTGTTGCCAGACATTCCCGTTCCCGTGCCAGAAACCCCATGGCAAACCATTACCGCTGCGCCGACAATAAATGGCTGATGCTGGCAGAGCCCCAGTCCGACCGCTTCTGGCCTGATTTTTGTGGAGCTCTGGACATAAGTGACATAGAGAAAGACCCCAGGTTCGCAAACTCACGCGCCAGAAGGGAGAATTACAAAGAGATGAATGCTTTTCTGGACCGTAAGTTCCTTGAAAAGACCCGGGACGAGTGGATAAGCCTCTTCGACCAGAAGCAGCTGGGGTTCGCATACGCCCCTGTGCTCACCTCCCAGGAAGTAGTAAATCACCCTCAGGTGCTGGCAAACGAATATGTGATAGAGCATGACCATCCCACGATGGACAGGGCCAGGAGTTTCAATTCGGCTATCAATTTCTCCAAAACGCCCCTCAATTTCTACCCCGCGCCGGAGTTCGGGCAGCACACGGAGGAAATCCTGAGCGAAATTTGCGGCTATAGCTGGGACGAAATAGGCCAGATGAGGGTGGAAGAAGTAATCTGAAGAATTCAAATGGATTTTGAAATTCATTTGGATTTTGGTCTTTGGAATTTGGATTTTTAGAAGGGGGGTTTCAATGGCATACTACAAGGATATGAGGGAATTCCTGAAGGCGCTGGACAAGGCGGGAAAGCTGAGGACGGTCAGCAAGACAATCAACAAAGATACCGAGATGCATCCCCTGGTCCGCTGGCAATTCCTGGGTCTTCCCGAACACGAGCGCACCGGATTTCTTTTTGAGAATGTCAGCGGCCTCAAGAAGAAAAAATACAATTGCCGCGTGGCCACGGCCGTAATGGCCGCCTCCAGGGAAATCTACGCCATGGGAATGAAGACCACGCCCGACAAGATCCACGAGGCCTGGCGCAGGGCATACGCGCACCCGATTCCTCCCACCCTGGTCAGCACAGGGCCGGTAAAAGACGAAGTACACGTCGGGGATAACCTTCTTCAGCATGGCGGCATGGATGAATTTGCAGTTCCTTTTTCCACCAACGGGTGGGAGGGCCTGCCCCGTCTGACCGCCGTATCGTGGCATACCAAGGACCCTGATACCGGCATCATTAATATAGGCACTTATAACGGCACGGTTCTTGAGCGCGACCATATTTCCTGCCGGGCCAATAGCGCCAATACACATCTGCACCTCCATTGGGACAAGTGCAAACAGAGGGGCATACCCCTTCAGGCCGCCGCTGTACTAGGCGCCGTGCCGGCCATATCTTATGTCAGCGTCAGCAAAGTGCCCTATGGAATACCGGAACAGTCCGTAGCCGGAGGCATCGCGCAGGAGCCAATAGAGATGGTCAAGTGTGAGACTATGGACATGATGGTCCCGGCCACCGCTGAAATAGTGCTGGAAGGCGAGATTTCCACAGATTACGTGGAACCCGATGCCGCCAGCGGCGAGCACCTGGGTTACACAATTGTCGGAGGCTATGTTTACGCCTTCAAAATCAAAGCCATAACTCACCGCAAGAACCCTATATGGCATGATTACGTCAGCCAGATGCCACCCAGCGAGTCCAGCACCCTCAGAGGCATAGGAGGCGAGGGCAGGTGGCTCACCTTCCTCAGGGACCATGTCGGCATTCCTCAGGTCAAAGATGTCGCTTTCCATCACTGCGCCGGGGCCTGGAGAATCCTGGTTATCCGGATGCAGGATATCGGGGGAAAAAGGACCCAAAACCATGTGGTCCAGCAGGCTTTGCTGGCATCACTGTCGGTGCAGGCCGGCTTTCCAAAGATAGCCATAGCTGTTGACGAGGACATAAACCCCTGGGACCTGGAGTCCGTTTTCTGGGCGGTTAGCTTCCGCTTCCAGCCCCACAGGGATGCCAAAATAATCCAGGGAAGAATCAGCGGGCTTGACCAGTCCATCTCCCCTTATGGAGAAGATATGGAAGAGGAAGGTCAGGAGGAGGACAGCTTCCCCCTTTCCAGAACGGGCCCTCAGGGCGCTTCAGCCATGATGATAGATGCCACGCGCAAATGGCCCTACACTCCGGTTGCCCTGCCAAAGAAGCAGTACATGGAGAAAGCCAGGAAGATTTGGGAAGAACTTGGCTTCCCCAGACTGAAAGAGACGGAGCCCTGGTATGGCATCTCCCTTGGAGTCTGGCCTGAAAGATACCAGAAGCAGGCCGAATGGGCGGAAAAAGGCCAGTTCGAGAAAGTAGCCGCGGACCTCATGAAAGGCGCCAAGAAGGTCTAAGACCGGGATACTGCCTTCTGTAGCCAATATAATAATGTAGGGGCTCCGATTCATCGGAGCCCCTATCACTTCTCTATGCAGCGCTCATCTCTGACAGTTATCCTGCGCACTCGATTTGACAAATTCCCCGAAAAGCTTTATCTTAATATCGCCAGCGACTGAAAAGCGCCGAGCAATCTAAAGGACTTGTTTTATAAACTTATCCCTTTAGCTAGCGTCAAAAGAATTTAATAAGACTTGTTTTCCGCTTGGATCGGTAACGACCGAGACGGGGTAGGCCAGAGTTTTTGAAACCCTCTCGAGTTTTCCGAGAGGGTTTTTTGTTTTTTAAGGCCAAAAAATGGAAAAAATAGGTTTTATCGGAGCCGGCACCGTGGGAACAGCCCTTGCCTTCAGACTGAGGGCAAAGGGCTATCCGATCGTCGCCGTTTACAGCCGCACCCCGGCTTCGGCCAAACGCTTCTCAGCTATGGTGGATGACAGCCAGGTGTGTTCGAGCTCCCAGGAAGTGGCCGATAAGGCAGACCTGGTCTTCATCACTACCCCCGATGATGCCATTGGAGAAGCGGTCTCCATGGTAAAATGGCGTAAGGGGCAGGGAGTCGCCCACTGCAGCGGGGCCGATTCCCTGGATATCCTCGAACCCGCGAGACTTGAGGGTGCCCTGGCGGGAGCCTTCCATCCCCTTCAGACTTTTGCCAGCATTTCTTATGCCATAGAAAACATCCCCGGCTCGACCTTCGCCATCGAAGGCAGCGGGGAAATCCTGCATACGCTCCAGGGGCTGGCGACGTCCCTCGGTGGAAGCTGGATACTCCTGAAGGCAGAAGACAAGGTCCTCTATCATGCCTCTGCCGTGATAGCCTGCAACTATTTCGTTACGCTGGTCAAACTATCTTCGGACTTGTGGCAGGAGTTGGGGCTTACCAGCAACGTGGCCATAAAGGCCCTCACACCTCTCCTGAAAGGCACCCTGGGAAACCTTAATAATTTGGGCCTCCCCAATGCTCTCACAGGCCCCATCGCCAGGGGCGACCTGGGCACGGTCAGGAAACACCTCGATGCCCTGGAAAAGAGGGCCCCTCAGCTTCTCTCCACTTACAGGGAACTGGGCCTTCAGACCATACCCATCGCCCTCGCCAGGGGAAGAATAGACAGGAAAAGGGCGCAAGATTTAAGGGAACTTCTGGGCGGAAAGAGCTAATAGCCAAAAGAAAAACAAACTAAGGAGGATACCGGCGATGCAAAGAATAATGATGAAAGGGAAAATCCACAGGGCTACCATCACCGATACCAACGTTGACTATGAAGGTAGCATCACCATTGATAGTCTTCTGCTTGAGTCCGCCAACATCCTCCCCTATGAACAGGTGCACGTAGTAGATATCAACAACGGTTCCCGCTTCGAGACCTATGCCATAAAGGGCGAGCCCGGCAGCGGGAAAATATGCGTGAACGGCGCTGCCGCCAGGCTGGTAGCTAAAGAGGACAAAGTTATCATCATAGCCTATGCCGCGGTCGAGGACGAAAAAGCCCGGGACTGGAACCCGGATATCGTCCTCGTTGACAGCAAGAACAGGATAAAGTCCCACGGGGCGTCATCCGGCCGGGTCAACTTCACTGACATGGCCGGCGAAAAGTCCAGAGCCTGAACCGTAAAGTAGTGTACTGGCTTAAAGCCGGTAAACGCTTACATGACCAAGGACTATTACCCTTTCCTCAAACGGACTTTCAGCCTCCCTGCGAATGAGGGGAAAGACAAGGTAGTTCCCCTCAGTGAAGCCGTACGCAGATACGTCAGGCCCCGGTACGTGCTGCATATTCCCCGCGAGTCAGGAGCCGCCTCCAATGAAATAGTCCGGCAGTTCTCGGGGAAAAATCCTCAGTTTACCGTAATCAGCAGCGTTTTCACGGCCAGCCCGCTCAACCTCTTCTTCTCCGGCCTTGTCTCCCGCATAATCACTTCGCTAATAGCCCACATATACCCCTCTCCATATCCGGTTAAAGCAGTCATAGACGCCCACACGCAAGGCCGGATAGAGATAGAAAGCTGGTCCCTCTATACTCTGGAGCAAAGGCTCATGGCGGCGGCTATGGGACTCAGTTTCCTTCCGGCAAACTCTATTCTTGGTACATCTCTGGTTGGCGAGAACCCTGAAAACTACCGTCTCATCAAAAACCCCTTTGAGAAGAGCGGCGGCGAAGTCGGAGTGATCAGGGCATTGCAGCCCGACATATCCATCATTCACGCTTGCGCCGCGGACCCGTATGGAAATGCCATCCTGCCCATGCCCTGCGAGGATAACATCTGGGGACCCAGGGCCAGCCGGGAGGGCGTCATACTGACCACCGAGAGGCTGGTCAGCTCCAGCTACATTCGAGCCCGCTCCGCACAGGTAAGAATACCCGGTTACCTGGTCAGGTCGGTATCGGTCGCGCCCTTTGGCTCCCACCCCATCGGCCTGTTCTCTCCCGACATGGCCAAAGGCGTTAACTACGCTATCGACTACGACTATATCACCGCCTCCCGCAGGGCATGCATGAACCCTGAAGGAATCAGGACTTGGCTGAAGGACTGGGTGTTCGACTGCCCGGACCACGATGCCTACATAGAGAAGCTCGGCCATGAGAGGACCGCTGCCCTGAAGGAAATTGCCCTTCCTCAAAAACAGAAGGAGAAACTGAAATCTCTCGCTTTGCAGAACCGCGGCGGACCGGCCACTCCCGGCGAGTGGATGACAGTTGCCGCCTGCAGGAAGATAGTGGAAAGAATTCTGAATCAGAAATTGCGCACGGTTCAGGCGGGAATCGGTGCGTCCTACATATCAAGCACAATGGCCTATTATTTGCTCCGGGAAAAGGGTTACTATGTGGATATGGCTACCGGAGGCGGGCAAATAGGATTTTCCCCCTTTCCGGGAGACCCCAGCGGCGGCAGTACCGCCTCCATAGGAACGTGCAAGATGCTGACGGACAGCACGGAAGCCTACGGCACCGTCGTCGGAGGACAGGGGAACAGATGCCTTTGTGTCCTGGGCACGAGCCAGATAGACCCCTACGGCAATCTGAATACGTCCAGGAGCGGCGGAGCTTTTTTGCTGGGCACGGGTGGCGCACCCGACGGTGCTCGATCCCGCGAAACCCTGGTGGTCGCCAAAGCTTCCCGGGAGCGCCTCTTGCCGGAGATCCCCTACATCAGCACACCGGGAAACAGAGTGCGCACATTCGTCAGCCAGCTCGGGATCATGGAGAAACCGGACGACAAGGACGAGTCCTGCGTTCTCCATAGCGAACTCGTTCTTACTTCCTGTTTCAACTATCATCCTGGACTTTCAAAAGAGGCTATGATAGAAAACATCAGGAAGGACTGCGGATGGGAACTGAAGATATCCCCGGCTCTAAGAGAAGAGCCGCCGCCCACAGAGAAGGAACTTGTCATATTGAGAGCGCTGGACCCGGAAGCCCTGTTTACGACACTCTAGGGAACACATCGTAGGGGCGCGGCGTGCCGCGCCCGAATAGCGAGTTTTGCAGCAGGGACCCCGATGTGTGTCGGGGCCCGAATAAAGGAGGGCATCATGAGAGTCACCATAAACGATATTAAGGAAATGAAGCTCCGCAAAGAGAAGATATCCATGCTCACCGCCTACGATTTCGCCACGGCTCGCCTCCTTGATGAGGCTGGCATTCCCCTGATCCTCGTAGGGGACAGCTTGGGCATGGTGGTACTCGGCTATGAGTCCACCATCCCGGTGACCATGGATGAAATGCTGCATCATACGAAGGCCGTCGTCCGCGGAGCCAGGAAGGCCCATGTCATAGGCGACATGCCTTTCATGACGTATCATACTTCCAGCAGCGATGCCCTCCGGAATGCCGCCAGATTCATTCAGGAGGCGGGAGCCCAGTCAGTCAAGCTCGAGGGCGGGGCGGTGATGGCGGAGACCGTCAGGCGACTGGTTGTCAGCGGGATTCCGGTCATGGGCCACATTGGCTTGACTCCCCAGTCCATCCACCAACTCGGGGGTTTTAAGGCCCAGGGCAAGACCCCTGAAGCGGCCCTCAGGCTATTTCAGGACGCTCAGGCGCTGGAAGAGGCCGGGGCGTATGCCGTGGTGCTGGAATCCGTGCCTCACGCGTTGGCCAGGCTGATCACCGAAAGGCTCAAGATTCCCACCATCGGGATTGGCGCCGGACCCAACTGCGATGGCCAGGTGCAGGTAATCAGCGACCTTCTGGGCCTTTACACCGAGTTTGTCCCCAAACATGCCAAGCAATACGTTAAACTCGCTCCTCAGATCAAAGAGGCGGCGGCCCAGTACATCAAGGAGGTAAAGGAAACGGTTTTCCCCACCACTCAGCACAGCTACTCTATTGACCCCGAGGTGATAGAGGACCTGAAGGCCGCTCTGGGCAGCGCCGGCTCGGGCAAGGAGTAGACGCAATCCTTGCGGTTGCGCAAAACAACGAAATCCATGCGCATAGTTACTTCCGTAACCGAAATGGTCCGCCTCCGCGGCGCCCTTTCCGGCACGGTGGGCCTTGTCCCCACCATGGGCTATCTCCACGAAGGGCACCTCTCACTCGTGCGGAGGGCCAAAAGCGAGAACCGGTACGCGGTGGTCAGCATTTTTGTAAACCCCACCCAGTTCGGTCCGTCTGAAGACCTGGCAAAATATCCCCGCGATATGCCCAGGGACCTGGAGCTGCTCAAGAGCGTCGATGCCGATGTTGTCTTTACGCCTTCCCCGGAGGACGTCTATCCCCCGGGCTACCGCACCTGGGTCCAGGTGGAGGAGATATCCGGCCGCCTCGAAGGAGCATCCAGGCCGGGACACTTCCGGGGCGTGGCCACCGTGGTCGCCAAGCTTTTCAACATCGTTCAGCCCGCCAGGGCCTATTTCGGGCAAAAGGACGCCCAGCAGGTAGTTGTCATAAAGAAAATGGTGCAGGACCTGAACATGAACCTGGAAATGATCCCCTGCCCTACCGTTCGTGAACCTGATGGCCTGGCTATGAGTAGCAGGAACGTATATCTGAATCCCGAAGAGAGAAAAGCTGCCGTGGTCCTCTGGCGCTCTCTGCGGAGGGCGCAGGCCCTATGGGAACAGGGTGAGCGAACATCCGGACCCATCCGCAATTCCATGCTGGAGATTCTGAACCGGGAGCCGCTGGCGAAGGTTGACTATGTCAGCGTTGCCGGCGCGGCTACCCTGGAGGAGATGGAACACGTAGACGGACCCTGTATTGTCTCGCTCGCGGTCCGCGTAGGCAAGACCCGGTTGATTGACAATATTATGCTCGGGGTTTCCTGACCACTACCAGCAGTCCCACCAGCGCAAGAACGGCCATGGCCGCGCCAAAAAAGAACGGCGCCGAGGGACTTATCGTCTGCCACAACACCCCCGCAATAACGCTGGCGGGGAGCACGCTTATGCCCACAGCCCCGTGAAACAGCCCGTAAGCGGTGCCTCTTCCGTCAGCCGGCACCAGGTCCGCAACATAGGCCCTTGCCATACCTTCTACTACCCCGTAATAAAGCCCGTAGGCCACAAAGAGGGCAACCACCTGCCACGCGGCGGAAGCGAAGCCGAATCCCAGATAGATTAGTGCGTACACCGTCCACCCCATCGCGATAAGGGTCTTTCTTCCCAGTTTGTCGGAGAGTATGCCGGCCGGTGTTGCTATCAGGGCATACACCAGGTTGAAGAAGACCAGCAGAATCAGTATCTGAAGCGTCGACAGTCCGAGGTTCTGCGCCCTTAAAATCAAGAACGCGTCGCTGCTGTTGCCCAGGGTGAAGAGCACCATCACCCCCAGAAACATGTAGAACGTTTTGCTGAAAGCAGCCTTGCCCGCCGCAGGCGGCTTAACCTCAGCCGGCAGCTTCACCGGCTGCGCGGTCTTTTCTCTCTTTGCCTCTTTGACCAGAAACCACACAATCACGACGGCAAGAAGTCCCGGTATTACTCCTACAAGAACAAGTCTCTGATAAGTCCCTCGTTCGAGCGCTACTTCGTTCTGCTGGAGGAAGAAGACGATCGCCGCCGCCAGCGCTAGTCCGATGACCGCTCCGGCTGTATCCATGGCCCGGTGAAACCCGAAGCTCTTTCCCCTGACGGCTTCCGGAGCGGAATCAGCAAGCAGCGCGTCCCTGGGGGAGGAGCGGATTCCTTTGCCCAGACGGTCCGTGATGCGAACACCCAGGACCATGCCCCAGGCAGTGGCGAAATAGAGAAGAGGCTTGGACAAAGCCGAAAGGGCATACCCCACCGTCGTTAGTCTCTTCCGGTTTCCCCATCTATCGCTCATCCAGCCGCTGGCTATTTTAAGAAGAGTGGCCGAGCTTTCGGAGAGCCCCTCGATGAGGCCGATAACCGGCATTCCGGTCGCGAGCACGTTTGCCAGGAACAGGGGAAGGATGGTGAGGGTTATTTCGCTGGAGATATCGGTGAAAAAGCTGACAAGCCCAAGGAAAAAAACGTTAGCTGTAAAGCCGAGTATCATCCTTCTGTTCTTCATATAGACCGGAATTATAGCGTATTTCCGGCATTACCGTCACAAAAAATGTAGAATATGATCATGTACGATGACACGATCGCCGCCATTTCCACTTCTCCCGGCGAGGGCGGCATAGGCATCGTCCGCCTCAGCGGCCCGAATTCCAGGGAAATAGCCGCGAAGATATTTACCGGCAAACTGCGCCACCGCCACCTGGCATACGGCAGGGTCATCGACCCCTCCTCGGGGGAGGTCCTGGATGAGGCGCTGGCGGCGCTGATGCTTGCCCCCCACACCTATACCCGCGAGGACATGGTGGAAATAAACTGCCATGCCGGCCCGCTGGTGCTGCGCCGCGTCCTTGAGCTCGTGCTGAAAATGGGCGCGCGGCTGGCAATGCCGGGAGAGTTTACGCTGAGGGCTTTTCTCAGCGGCAGGATTGACCTCTCTCAGGCTGAAGCCGTCATTGACGTAATAAAGTCCCGCACCGGCTCAAGCCTTAAAGCGGCCATCTCAGGACTGGAAGGCAACCTCTCCCGCGAAATTAAGAGTCTGCGGAATAACCTGATGGAATCGCTGGCCTATCTCACTGCCCTAACGGATTTCCCCGAGGACGAAATAGAGCCCAGGGACGTAAGGCCATATCTGGAGAAGGACCTGAAACGGATCAGGGAACTTATCTCCGGCGCCGAAGCCGGCATCATCTGCCGCGAGGGATTGAAAACTGCCATAGTCGGCCGGCCAAACGTGGGCAAGTCCAGCCTTCTCAACAGGCTTCTGAGGTCCGACAGGGCTATTGTCACGCCCCTACCCGGCACGACCCGTGATACCCTGGAGGAGACCGCCAGCATAAGGGGCCTTCCTCTGGTCCTGATTGATACGGCGGGAATCACCCGGAGCAACGACATGATCGAGGCCCTCGGGATCGAGAGGACCCACCAAGC
>JGI1356J14229_10000119_pt1 | contig 85283 bp, 64 predicted proteins | sample Subgrocontami58m_FD_14229 | JGI IMG/M metagenome (IMG submission 14229) | reverse complement strand
CCTGCCGATGATTTCTCTGCCGAAGTATTTGTATTGTCGGTTCATAAAGAAAATTAAGGTTATTAACTTGCTTGATTTTTATGAGTATCGGCGGGAAGAATCAATAAAACTTTTGGAAAGGGAATACGGGTATAGAAATTACGGATCGAAGCACGAAGAATCTCTTTTTACAAAATGGTTTCAAAACTGGTATCTTCCGAGAAAATTCGGTTTGGACAAAAGAAGACCTCACTATTCCTCGATGATTCTTTCGGGGCAGATGACCAGAGAAGAAGCTCTGAAAAAGTTGAATGAGCCGTTATATTACCCGCAACTTGGAGACGAAAAGGTCGAGGAACGGATTTTAAGCTACCCCAAACACGAATACTCGGACTATCCGAATAATAAATTTTTATGGGATTTGCTTTCAAAAATGTATGCCAAAATTAAAAGGTAAAGGGCGGAAAAGATTAAAACGGAAAAGAATTTTACAAAGTCGTTTGAAACATCACGGGACAAAGAGTTCGTGTAAACTTCATATTAAGAGAGTGCCTAAAAAAGTGATTGAAAAACTGCCAAAAAAGTCGTGGTGGCGTAGATTTATAGAATGGATATTTTAGCAACAGACAAAGATTTTACAACAAGTTTGATTAAAGCTCTTGATGAAACAGATTATCAATGGCGGGATTATGACGGGCTTATAATCGCAGGGACGCATACGCCGGAAAATGTCCCAGAAAAAATTGAAAAGATTAAAGATGCCCGCCGAAGTCATCTTCCTTTTCTTGGAATATGTTTCGGGTTTCAGTTGATGGCGATTGAATATGCTCGCACCGTTTTAGGGAAATGGAAAGCTAATTCGATTGAGATAGACCCTGATACGAATTTTCCGATAATAGTTAAAACCAATAAATTAAGAGTGGGAATGAAGCCGACTTTGGATTTATGGGGCAATCAGCGAATGGAAAGTTTCTGGCATAATTATAAATTAAATAATGAGTATCTTTCCGAGTTTACGAAGGACTGGAAATTTACGCAGGTTTACGATTCGGATTTAGGGGAATCAATAGTAGATTATTTATTTTACAAGCCAGCACTGGATTACGGCTCGATATTTCTTGGCACGCAGTTTCACCCAGAGTATCAAAGTTCTGTTAAAAAACCGCACTGGGTTCTGACGGAATTTTTGAAGGTCGCAAAGTATAGGATAAAGAAATGAACTACTGTCATTGGGCAAAATCTTTGGGAGCTTTGGAAGATACTGCCGAGAATGTCTGGGGAACAGAGAAATATATCTTGTGGAAGCATTTGAAAGAACCTACTGTTTTTTTCGGGATGTATGATGTACGGGATTATTTGGCTTTGAGTATTCATCGAGGAAAATCTTGGGTGTTATGGGCTGGTGGAGATATTAAAAATTTAATTAGGGGATTTAGTTTGAATGACGGCAAGTTAAAATGGTTCGGGAAGTTTTTACCTCTTACTTGGTGGTTGAAACATATGTTGTGCAAAGCCGAACATTGGGTTGAAAATGATTATGAAGCAGATAAATTGGCCAGTTTCGGATTAGACAGAAAAAGAATTTATGTTTGTCCGTCTTTTTTGGGAGATATAGATTTTCCGATAACTTATGAATGGAATAAAACGATGAATGTTTATGTCAGTTCTGGAGCCGACAGGCAAGAGGAGTATGGGTTTGGGATTGTCGAGCGAATCGCGGGCAAGTTGCCTTTTATAAAGTTTCACCTTTTCGGGGCAGAGTGGACTACCAAGCAGGAAAATGTTATAGTTCACGGCAGAATAAGCAAGGAACTGATGAATTTCAGAACTTCGTATATGCAAGTCGGGCTACGGCTGAATGAGTTCGATGGGTTTTCGGAAATTCTTGCGAAAGCGGTTTTGCGGGGACAATATGCTATTGGGAAAGTTAAGCACCCTATGATTCCGAGTTTTGAAAACGATATGGATTTGATTTTGAAACTTAATACGCTTCGGCATAAAACCGAGCCGAATCTTGAAGGTCGGGAGTACTACAAACTTGCGTTGAATAAGTATCCGTGGTACGATAAAGAGAATGAGAGATAAATTTGGAAGATTTTTGAGGGGGAATAAAGTTATTAAGCCGTTTGTAAAAGGAAATACCCTGCGTTTGGGTTTGGAAATGAGTCAAGAACAAAAGAGCAAAATAAGTATGAGTAATAAGGGGAAAAAGTTAAGTAAAGAACATAAACAAAAAATATCTAATTCGCATAAAGGAAAGAAAAAAATATGGATGATTGGGACAAGATACGGTTCTTTTAAGAGGAGTGTTGAAACCAGAAAAAGAATGAGTGAATCCCATAAAGGAGAAAAAAGTTATTTGTGGAAAGGTGGAGTTACTTTAGAAAATCAAAAGATAAGAGGAGGAATAGAATATCGTTTGTGGCGCGAAGCAGTTTTTGCTCGTGATAACTGGACTTGTCAAATGTGTCATCAAAGGGGAGGTCAATTAGACCCAGACCATATAAAGATGTTTGCTTATCATCCTGAACTTCGACTTGCTTTAGACAATGGCCGGACGCTTTGTAGAAAATGCCATAAAGGATTGTGGACTTCAAAAAGTAAAAAACATACTTGTTGCGAATTATGATTACAATTATTCCAATAGTTGCTACTTTAGTTCTTTTGATTGTTCCGGACGCTTCCTTGTGGTGCGATACCAGAGGCCCGGCATGCTACAGTTCTGAAACCAATCTTATCGTGATGGACGAAAGAATCAAGCCAAAATATATTCCGTGGGTGTTCCTCCATGAGTTCGGACACTATTTGGGGAAAGACGAACAAGGAGCGAACGAATGGGCGAAACAATTTAAGGGAGTGGTTATTCCAAAAACAATAGAAGAACTAACGATATGAAAGGACTTCTCAAAACTACAAATTGGCAGAGGAAGTATTGGAAAGAACGGAAAATTGATTGGCAACAGGCATACTTCACGCCTGATCACCCGCACCGCCAGTTAATCATTTCCGCTCTAAAACAATTTGGGTTTTTCAAAAGTGTGCTGGAGCTTGGTTGCGCTGCCGGAGCGAACATTTATAAAATCAAACAGAACTTTCCTCATGTGGATGTCGGAGGGATTGATTGGAGCGCCGATGCGATAGAAACCGCTAAAAAGTTTCTTCCGAGAGCCACTGTCCTCCAAGTCGGCGAGGCACAGGATATTTATATCTCGTCCGGTGGTGCGGACATTATTTTAACCGATATGTGTCTTATTTACCTTTCAGGAAAGGATTTCAGAAAAGCGTTGAGGGAATTCAAGCGAGTTGCGAGAGTAGGTTTGGTTTTGTGCGAGTTTCACAGAGAAAGTTGGTTTGAGAGATTGGGCGTAAAGATTTTGACGGGTTATAACTCATACGACTATCGTAAGGAATTGACGCGAGCTGGATTTCATCAGATTGAAATAACTCCTCTAACCATTCAAGATTGGCCCGACACCGAAAAGGAAAAAGGTCTAAGATGTATAATAACGGCAAGATGAATGTTTTAATCATAGGAGGAGCGGGGTTTTTAGGTTCTCATCTTGTCGAACGATGTCTGAAAGAGGGATATAGAATTTTTTTGATAGATAATCTATCTTCGGGGAAAATTGAAAATCTTCCGAAAGAAATAATGAATCAGTATTCTCGGTATGACAACCCGACAATTTTCCTTTATTCACAGGGGGATGTTAAGACCTTTGATTTTTTCGGTTCTTTTGAAGACAAGATAGATGTTATTTTTTATCTTGCCACGAAACCTGGAATACCCTCGGTGGTTCAAGCGAGCATAGACAACCCTCGGCCTTTTAACGAGGATAACGTGGGAGGATTTCTGAATATGTTGGATTACGCCAGAAGAAAGAATATACCAGTAGTTTTTTCTTCAAGCTCGGCGGTTTACGGAGACGGAACATTGCCTACGACGGAAAGAGCGAACCTCAATCCTATTTCGCCTTACGCTTTGCAAAAACTCATTTGTGAGCAGTATTTGGAGCTTTTCAATAAAATTTATGGATTAAAGAGCGTAGCTTTGAGATATTTTAATCTTTATGGAGAACGACAACCTGATGGTGGAACTTACGCTTTGGTGATAGGCAAATTTATGAAAGCGCATAAAGCGGGAAAACCTTTTATTTCAGTAGGAGATAACCAGCAACGGAGAGATTTTGTTTATGTCAAAGACGTGGTAGACGCGAATATAAAGGCGGCTGAATATGTTTTAAGCGGAAAAGATTTTGAAGTATTTAATATAGGGAGCGGGGTTAATTACAGCGTTCAAGAGATAGCCGATATGGTTACCAAAGGAAAAACTAAATGGGGGGAATTACTGCCAGCGAGGTTTGAACCTAAGGTTACTTTAGCCGATTGCTCAAAGGCCGAGAAAATGTTGGGATGGAAAGCAAAAACAACTTTAAAAGAATGGTTTCAATAATCCTTACAACGATGAACAGGGCGAAGATTCTTAAGGAACGCTCCTTGAGAAGCGCGCTGAATCAAAAGTTCTCCGATTATGAGGTTCTTGTTATTGACGGCGGGTCGGACGATTCCGAAAAAGTTGTTGAAGAGTCGCGGAGAAAACATCTTTACTATTTCAAGGTTGAACCTAAAGGGCTTTCTCACGCTCGGAATTTCGGAATTAAAAAATCCAAAGGGGAATACATTGTGTGTCTTGACGATGACAACGAGTTAATGCCCGATTTCTTGCGGAAGACCATTGACAATATAGGAGATTATGACGCTATTACGACAGGTAGGGTGATTCAATACAAGGATTTCGCTCACGAAGCCGTCCCAAAACTCGGCAGATTTTGCTCGATTGACTGGGGATGGTTGATTAGAAGGGATGTTTTTGATACGATTCAATATGATGAGGAAATGAAAGCCAACGAGGACGCTGATTTTGGGATTCAGTTTTTCAAGAGATTCAAGGCAAAAGTAATTCCTGATTTATTGGCGGTGGCTTACGATGAATTCGGCGACCCAAGGAACTCAATGTCTTTTCCGAACCAAAGGGAATTGAGAGGAATGTTGCATTTCCTTGAGAAGAATCTTAAGGAATATGACGACCCGAATGAATTAAGATATCTTTACCGGCTATGCGGAAGAAAATTTTATCGAGGAGGATTTAGATTGAAAGGTCTGTCGTTTTTTTGGAAATCGTTTAGAGCTTGTCCGAACTTAAACTCTTTTCTTAATCTGTTTTTTATTTTGTTCGGCTGGACTATTTACGACAAATTTATGACCTTAACGGAAAAATTAAGATGATACTCCCGAATTTCGCCCAAATAAATAAAGAAGAAGCGGAGTTTCTTGTCGAGAATCTTATCAATTTGCCTGATGGCTCCGTGATAGTTGAGCTTGGAACATATAAGGGCGGAAGTGCTTTTGTAATGAGCGAGGTGTATAAGCGAGGCAAGATTTTCAGCATCGACCATTATGAAGATTGCACAGTTGAGGAAGTCAAGAATAATCTGGTTGGTCATGATGTGGAGTTATTGAACGGCAAAACCTCCGATTTGGCTAAAACTTGGTCTTTGCCGATAGATTTTCTTTTCATAGACGCGAGTCATTATTATGAAGATGTTATGGAGGATATTAAAAACTGGTTGCCGAAAGTTAAGGACAAAGGATTGATTATGTTCAATGATTACGATTCTTGGCCCGGAGTAACGATGGCGGTTCATCGGGCAATAGAGAAAAAATGGATAGAGCCGTTATCAAAGGCGGGTTCAATGTTATTAACCAGAAAAAATAATGAAATATAAACATTTTGCACTCGTGCCATTTACAGGTTTGGGTCTTCATAACGGCTATCGAGGGGACGCGTGGTTGAAAAACCGCATAGAGATTTTCAAGTGTTTTACTTTACAGTCAATCTTGAATCAAACAGATAAAGATTTTGTTGTTTGGGTTTGTTGGCGCGCCGAAGAAAAAGAAAATCTTATTGTCCAAGATTTTATTACTTATCTTTCGAGTTGGTATGGATATTCTTTCGTTCACACTTTTCACGGGATACCTTTCTGGGACGACAAATACGATGACAAAACTGCAGGTAAAAGATTGATGGATACTTTGAAAGGTTCTCTGCCCGAATTAAAAGATATTGTCGGGGATTCAGAAAGAGTTCTGCTTACTATACAGCCGAGTGATGATATGTATATTTCAACAGCGATGGCGCAAGTTAAGGAAGCATTGAAAGGCGAGAAAACGAATCGTTCGGCGGGTTGGAAAGAGGGGTATATAATGAACTACCGAACAAAAGAAATAGCCAAGTATTCTACGGAGGGCTGGAAGACAGACCACATTTCGACTTACAAGACCGAAACAATACCTCCGTTTTTTACGATTCTTTTCTCAAGAGAGGAATTTTTAGACCCTGAAAAGCATTACAAGCATATTAGTAAATATGTTGGAAATAAAGTAAAATAATTATAATGTCATATAAAAAAGGACAAATAGGATATTGGCGGGGCAAGAAAAGATTGCCAATGTTAGAAGAACATAGAAAGAAAATATCCAGAGCATTAAAAGGGAAAATGCCCAAAAATTGGCATCCTGAAATAGGATTCAAAAAAGGCAATTCTATTTGGAAAGGAAGAAAACATACCGAGGAAGCTAAAAAGAAAATAAGTCAAAGCCATAAAGGAAAACCCTCTTATATTAAGGGAAAAACTTATAAAGAAGTTGGTAGAGTTCCGAAATTGATAGGAGAAAAGAATCCAGCTTGGAAAGGAGGGATTACACCGATAAATGAAAAAATAAGAAGGTCTCCAGAATACATACTTTGGCGTAAGGCGGTCTTTGAACGAGATAATTATATTTGTGTATGGTGTAAGGCGACAAAAGTTTTTTTGGAAGCTGACCACATCAAACCTTTCGCTTTATACCCTGAACTCCGCTTCGCAATAGACAATGGACGCACTCTCTGTCGGGAGTGTCATAAAAAAACTGAAACTTATGGCAGAAGATTTCAATATAGATGATTGGCAACCTTACCGTTCGCACGAAAATATAGGGGATGTCACCGAATACACCGAGCTGGAGGGCAGAGGATTCGTGGTAGGTTGCCATATGGAAAATATATCAACGACATTCACACACCGCTACAAAGGTCGCACCCTGTCAAGAGATGAAACAGATGAAGTTTTGAGGGATACGGGGACTTTACTTTCTGAGCCGATTGTGCTACCTTTATCTCCAAGAATGAGGATAAGGAGTTTAGTCAATAAAATCCCATTCAATAATTTGCTTAAAAAAATATACTATCTTTTGCCAGGCAGAATAAGAATAATATGATAAACAGAATAAAAGGTTGGTTCTTTCTTAGATTCTATCGAGGGGCGTTTCTTAAAAGATTCCGAAGCAAACGCGCCAAGCAGATGTTCTTTTTGAGGCAATATGAGGGAACGCAGAAGAAAATCTGGGGAATGGAGTTTGTGGTCGAAGGGTTAAAAGAAGGACGGGAAGGATTAAGGAGAGAATACGACAAACTCAACGAAACCCTTGACGCTTCAAAGATAGCTTACGAAAAAACCGAAGGCGAAGCCAAAGAAAAACTGAATCAAATGGTTGAAACTAAACTAAGAGAAATCGAGGAATGGAAAAAGAAGATTGACATGGCCGACGAGACGATTCTTCAAACACAAGACCAAGTCGATGGTCTTTACGACCAGCTCCCGAAGCTGGAAAAAATAATTAAAGAATGAATCCAGTTGAGCTGATAATTCAGCTTCTAAAGATAGGTTTCGGAATCTATTTTGTATGGTGGAGTTGGTATATTGTTCAATTACTTAAATGAAAATTTTAATTACCGGCGACAAAGGATTCGTTGGCGCAGAAACTCGAAAGTTTCTTGAAGGCAACGGACACGAAATTATCGGATATGACATAATGGATGCGTTAGATGTACGAGATTCGGTTCAGTTTGATAACTTCGTAGCGAACACAAGACCGGATAGGATTCTTCATCTGGCGGCCATAGCAAGGTTCAGCGAAGCCGATAAAGACCCTCGACTGGCTTTTGAGACGAATGTAATGGGGACGCTGAATGTCTCAAGAGTAGCGGCTAAGTTTCATATACCTTTGGTTTATGCTTCGACTGGTTCGGTGTATATGCCTATTAGGAGAGAGCCGCCGATTACTGAAGATTTTGAGGGCATGGGAAACTCTGTTTACGGTTGCACGAAATATATAGGTGAAGTGTATGTCAAAGGAGTAGGGAATCCTTACATCATACTTCGATACGCCCATCTTTACGGAAAAGAAAAGAGAATGCACGGATTGATTGGAGGATTTATGGAAAGGATTAACCGAGGACTTAACCCGATGATTTATGGGGGTCAACAAAGTAACTCATTTACTTACATTAAGGATATAGCGAAAGCGAATTATTTGGCATTAATTGCTCCTTGGGATAAGTGGAATGAAGTTTATAATATCGGAAGTCCCGAAGAAATAACAGCCGAGGATGCTGGAAAAATGATTTGTGATATTTTTGGTTATAAGGGGGGAATAGACAAAAAGGAAGCAAGAGGCGTAGACCCTTTAAGATTTTGGTATAACTGTAGCAAGGCAGAAATAATGCTTGGTTTCAGGCCAGATTTTACTTTAAGGCAGGGATTGCTTGATATGGCAAAAGAGATGGGGTATAATCAGAGTAATGATAACACCAGCAAGGAGGGTTTATCTGAATACTTGGAGGGCAAAAAACCGCCTGAAATTAAGAAAGGTAAGTAAGAATTGGTATGCTCAAAACAAACATAGGCAAGACTTAAAAGAAAGTAAGAAAGAATGGTGGCAATCTTGGTATGAGAGGAATAGAAGTAAAAAGATTGAACAAGATAAAATTTGGCGAAAAAATAACATTGAGAAAGTTAGAGAGAATAAAAAGCGTTGGAGACAAAATAATCCATTAAAGGTCGCGGCTCAAAAAAGGAGATATATCAAGAATAATATAAACGCAAGAATTGCATTAGGTCTTAGGGCTCGTCTAAGATTGGCTATATTGGCTCAATCGGCACAAAAGAAAGGAACGCTGACAGAGTTAATAGGTTTGTCGATGCCAGAATTAAGAAAACATCTCGAACGACAATTCAAAGAAGATATGTCTTGGGATAATTACGGCAAATGGCATATAGACCACATAAGACCGATAAGTTCTTACAATATATTACTTGTCAAAGAACAGAAGTTGGCGTTTAATTACAAAAATCTGCAACCATTGTGGGCGTGGGAGAATGAGACGAAAGGTTCAAAGTTCAATGCAAAATAAGATTTACAAAGAAGAATTAAGTAACATAAGCTCCAAGAACATAGGGACTGGTTGTGTTTTGCATTCGCACATTTGGATAGGGAGAGATGTCAAGATAGGAAATAAGGTAAGGATTCAGGCATTCTCGTTCATTCCCGACGGAGTGGAGATTGAGGATAACGTTTTCATAGGGCCTCATGTAGTTTTTACGAACGACAAAAAACCGCCGAGTGATAACTGGCAAAGGACTTATGTAAGGAAAGGGGCGAGTATAGGGGCTAACTCTGTGATTCTTCCTGGCCTAACAATCGGCGAGAACGCCAAAATAGGCGCAGGAAGCGTTGTAACCCACGATTGCGAACCAAATAAAACATACTATGGAAACCCAGCAAGAGAACATTGATAAACCTGATAAGCTGGAAATAAGCAGGAATCCCGATGGAACATTCAAGGAAGGAGTAAGCGGTAATCCCGAAGGTCGCCCCAAAGGAAAAACTCTTAAAGAATGGGCGAGAGATAAGCTGATGGGAATGACTGATAAAGAGCGAGAAGAATTTATCAAATCTCTTTCTAAAGATACTTTCTGGCGAATGGCTGAAGGCAATCCTCACCAAACTATTGACTCCACTGTTGAATTGAAACCAACTCCCTTATTAAATGTTTTGCATAACAACGGCACTAAAGAAGATAAGCCAGCTGAACAAAAGAATTAGAGCCGTTCAAGGTGGAACTTCTGCCGGTAAGACGATAGGGATTATAGAGTTTTTAATCGACTTAGCTCAAAGAGATGAAGTTCCTACGATTACAAGTATTGTTTCCGAGAGTTTCCCCCACCTCAAAAGAGGAGCGATATTAGATTTTATTTCTATCTTAGAACAGCACGGATATTTCAAAGATAAAAGATGGAATAAAACTGATTACACTTATACATTCGAGACGGGAAGTAAGATTGAGTTCTTTTCGGTAGATCAGCCGGGAAAAGTAAGGGGGCCGAGAAGAGAGAGATTATTTATAAACGAAGCGAACAACATTTCTTACGATACGTTCGACCAGCTTGAAGTTAGAACCAAAGAGTTTATTTTTCTTGATTGGAATCCTGTATCAGAGTTTTGGTATTACGACAAAGTAGCGAATAGAGCAGATGTTGAACATTTGATTTTAACTTACAAAGATAACGAAGGACTTGATAGTAGAATCATTGAAGCTATTGAACAACGAAGAGAACGAAAAGGTTGGTGGAAAGTTTACGGTGAGGGACTCTTAGGCGAGGTCGAAGGAAAGATTTACAAAGATTGGCAGATAATAGATGAAGTTCCTCACAACGCGAGATTAGAAAGATACGGACTGGACTTTGGATATTCCAATGACCCTTCTGCAATAGTGGCTGTATATTACTATGACGGAGGATATATTTGGGACGAGATACTTTTTCAAAAAGAGCTAAGTAACAAGCAGATAGCGAATATATTAAACAATCAACTTTCAGCTTTGGTAATAGCAGATTCCGCAGAACCGAAAAGTATTGATGAAATTAAAATACACGGAGTTAATATCATCGGAGCAGAGAAAGGAAAGGATTCTGTAAATAACGGGATTCAATTAATCCAAGACCAAAGGATAAGCGTGACCAAAAGGTCTGTGAATATAATCAAGGAGTATAGGAATTATCTTTGGGAAACGGATAAAAACGGAATTATACTCAATGAACCCGAACATACATTTAGCCATTCAATGGATGCAGGAAGATACGCAATGAGTTCGTTAATCAAAAAACCGATTGTAATGTCGATGGCTTCTCCTCTGGCTAAACCTTATTATCCTAAACTTGGAATATGAGCTACATCACATTAAAGTTAGGCGGCGAAGCTCAAGAGATTGAGCGGTGTAGGAAAATCATACACCAGTTATTTGAAGATGGATTATTCAGTATTCGGAGCGGTTCGTTCACGGCTAACTTCGATGAGAATGGAGAAATGCCTACTACGGAAATTAGATTGGTAAAGAGACGGAATAAAATACTTCCTAAAATATCTGCATTAGAACAGTTTACTATCGAAACTTTGCCTGTGGATAACTCCTCTATTGCAAAGCCCTTGACAAATGCTAATATAGGAATATAATTTAATAAGTCAGGTCTCCACCTCGTACTCCGAGCGGACGCAAACAGCGTTCGTTTTTTTATTATGGAATACGCAATCACAACAGGGAAAGGAATAAGCGACTTGATGCTTCGGCTTCAAGGCGAGAAAAAAACAGCCCGTGAGTTCCAAGAAAGGAAGCACGAGAACTGGAACGAGATTTACGAACTCTCAAGAGGAAAGGTAAGAACCAATCGTTTGACTCAAAGACAGTCCGTGAACATTCCCTTGATGAAAGAAACCGAAAAGACCATTTTATCAAGAATTGACGAACGACCGAGTGTCGAGTGGAAAGAGTTAAGCGGAGATGAAGGCAAAGAAATTATTATGCAAACGTTGTGGGAAGATTTTATCCGAGAGAAGAATATTGAGCTGATAGATATGCAGGATAAGAAAACCTGCTTGAGGTATGGACGACCTACGAAGAAATTCGTGCCTGGCGGGTTATACCCCGATGTTTACGCTTTGGATATATTTGATGTCGTTTATGACCCATTGATGAATCCTTTGGATGTCGAGACGGCGAGGTTTATTATTCATCAAAACATTTACCGTTCCGTAAGAGAATGTCTCGCTGATAAAAGATATTCCGAAGAGGGCAAAAAGTATTTAAGGGAATTCGCCGACAGCAAAGCAGGGATAATTATTTCAGGAAACAATAAGGAGGAGATGGTGAAACGGAACGAACGGCTCATGGCTATGGGTGTAGGTTCAGACCAGTTCGACAGATTTGCTGGAGGAGATACGATAGTTAATTTAACGGAACATTACACGAACCAGTGGAACGCCAAGACGAAAAAGTTTGAGAGGAGAGTGATAGTTTACTGTGAAGACACGATTACTCTGCTTGATGAGCCACTTGAAGATTTAATCGGGATTGACAAGTGGCCGTTTGTAACTTGGAGCGAGGATTTGGAAACGAATGATATTTGGAACGATTCGATTGATGACTTAGTAAGAGTTCCGAATCAGTTAATTAACGTTTGGTTTTCTCAATTAGCCGAAAACAGGACTCTGAAGAACTTTCAGATGCACTGGTATGACGCTACGGTTCAGGGCTACCAACCCCAGACCTACGAACCAGGCCCTGGAAGAATGCTTCCCGCCCCTGGAGACCCTAATAAGACAATAATGCCCGTGAATGTTTCAGGTTTAGACGACACTTTGGAAGCGATTAACTTTTTAATAACAGTAGTTGAACGGGGTACGGGAGCGACTGCGATTGAGAAAGGAGTTGGTGAACAGAAACAGCAGACTTTGGGCGAGGTTCAGATTCTTGTTGGAAAGGCGATGGAACGCTCGACTAACATAGCGAAGTATTACAATAAGGCGTGGTATGACTTTTCAAAGCTGTGGATTTCACTGATGGAAGCGAATTCAAGAGGAAAAAAGAGTTTATACAAAACAGGGCAGAGCGGGAAACTTTATCCGAAGAAAATTTACCGTTCGGATTGGGTTTCTGAAGCGGGTTATGAGCCGATGGTTAGATCGTCTTCCGAACAAGAACAGGATAATGTCAAAGCTATTCAGAAGTTTCAGTTCTTGCTTGGTATGTTTCCGAACAATGGAGCGTTGCGCAGAATCGCCCAAAAGAGAAGTCTTGAAATAGTAGATATATCCGCCGATGAACTAAGGCAGGTTGAAGAAGAAGAAAAGAATATGCAACAAATGCAAATGATGCAACCACAGCAACCACAAACCCAACAGACTGGGTCGCCCTCGATGCCTATGGCATTAGAACCGGCTCCAGCTCTGGGTCGATAATGTGGAAGTAGTCGATTAAACAAACCAATTAAAATACTAAAATTCCAAATTTAATTCACGGACAAGACCCAGGAGGGGCTCTTCGTCCGATTCAAGTAGATGATAACGGTAATCTTCAAATAGATTTAGTTTCAGGCGTTTCAGTTTCGACTTCGATTACGGGAACGATGACGGTAGACCAACTGTCGGGTTCTCAATGGAGTACGGTAGTTAATTCAACGCTTGTAGCTTTAGATGTAAAGCAGGTAAGTGGCTCAACTGACAGTGTAAGTATTGTGTCCAACATTGCCGCGTTAGATGTAATTCAGGTTTCAGGAGCGACAGACAGTGTAAGTATAGTTTCTAATATAGCCGCGCTTGACGTAAAACAAGTATCAGGTTCTGTAGACAGCGTAAGCGTAACGGAGTTCGCGGCTGGAGCGCAGTTAAATACGCTTCAGGCCTCTGGTTCAGTGGACAGCGTGAGTATTGCTTCTCAACCTATAACTTTAGTAGTAGACCAGTTATCTGGTTCAACTTGGAGTTCAGCTGTAGTTTCGGGAGCGACTTCGTTAGACGTCAAACAGGTTAGTGGAGATGTAAGTTCGACAGTTGTCAATTCAACACTTACGGCTTTAGACGTAGTTCAAGTATCAGGTTCGACTTTCAGCATTGCTACAGGCCCGACAAGCTTAGACGTAAAACAGGTATCTGGTTCGGCGGACAGTGTTGTAGTCAACTCATTCGATACCTCTTTGTCAGTCAATCAGGTATCGGGTTCAAACTTCTCAAGCGAGGTAAGTGGAATAGCAAGACAAACTAATCCGACTGCAGTAGCGGACGCGGCGGTAGTAAAGGCGTCATACGACGACCTTGGCAGACAAGTAATCACACCTTATCAAGTCAGGGACTTGGTTTCTACGGCGTACATCACAACTACGACGGGGATAGAAACAACTCTGTTGGCGGGAGTAGCAGGAGTGAATCTTGACTTAGTGCAGATAGTCGCGGCGAATACCTCGGACGCGGTGGTTGATATAGATTTTCGAGCGGTAACTGCGGGAAATGTCGAATTCTCGCTTACTGTTCCGGCTGACGCGACTGCAGGATTCATTCCAACTGTTCCTTGGCCACAAGCGGCTACGGGGAATAACTGGACTGCGGATGTCGCCGGAGCTGATATAAGCAACACAACGGTCAATACAAGCGCGTTGTTCATTAGGAACGTCTAATCTAACAATCCCCCGTCTTTGGGCGGGGGAGAAACCAAAATGGCAAAAGTATTTCAAGTAGATACAGGGGGCACACTGACGACGAGTCTTATTTCCTATTGGAAGTTGGATGATGTTAACGACTTTTTTAGCACAAATAACTTTACCAACGAAAATGCTGTTGCCTTTAATGCTGGTAAGGTAGGTAATGCTGGCGACACTGGAACTGGTAACACGAATAAAGCACTTGCACTTGCCAGTGCTCTTGGAATTGATGGGGGAAATTGTTCTATTTCTCTTTGGGTAAAACTCACCGATGCAGTATCTGTTGGAAAAACATTTGCTAATCAGGCTTCAAACGGAAGCACTAACACTGGCTACACGCTGCAATATGATGGCACAACTCTTGCTGCAAATAGATATAAAAATGGAACATCTGATAATAGTGCGACTGAAACGGTAACTCTTTCCACAGGAACTTGGTATCACATTGTGCTGACTTACGACGGGACGACCTTACGTCTTTATCGAGATAATGTCGCCAAAGGAACTCTGGCAACAAGCGGAAATGGAGTAAGTGCCACAATTGCGGCGTTTAACTTATTCAAACACAATGTCGAACGGTTTTTGAGTGGTCTGATAGACGAAGTGGGAGTTTGGAGTAAGGCACTCAATACTACGGAGATAAGCGACCTCTACAATGGTGGGAGCGGGCAGACGATGATTGTTGGCGCAACGGCAGGAAAATATGCCTCTAACAGAACGATGCTTAAAGTAGGATGAACCAATTACTTTCAAAACTCCTCGGTAAACGGGGAATCACAAGGGAAGAATTAAGCGACAAACCCATAGCGGGAATGATTTCCGAGAAAGGCCAGTTTGAAAATTGGGAAAAGATTTTGAGCGAAGAACCTATTACAGTTCAGGTTATAGAGGACTTTTGCAAAGACCAGATAAGCAAGATAGAAATGCAATGGGGAGATTTCTCTAACGCTAGCCAAAAGAACGAACGATTAGTGATAGCTCATACGATTTATTCGGCGATTCTGAAGGCGACAAAAGCACCCAAGGTCGAACGAGAATCGCTGGAACGATACTTGAATCAGATAATTCAATGAAAAAAACAGAAAGGGAACTCACCCGAAAATTGAGAAAGGAAGGTTACAAAGGAAAGAGATTGCTTGAAGCCGTAAGAGACGGAGTGGATGTTGTAAATGTCGGGACAAATGTCGATACGGCAGTGGCCGCAGTCAAGGTCGCAAAGAAAATTAAGGTAAAAACTAAAGTGGCTAAAGCAAAGAAAGGAAAGAAAAAGTAAAAGTCGGGAGGAGCATACCTCGTTAAAAAACAGGACTAAACCTCAAATGCAAAGGTCGAACACAAAAGTTCATTAAAAAATGGAACAAACATTGGAGAAGGTAACTCCGACAAATCCAACAGAGCAACCTGTCGAAAGCAAAACTGCCGAGGAAATACTCGCAGAAAGAGACGCTGAAATAGCCGCTCTTAGACAAAAGGAAACGGAACTCCAAGCTCAAAAAGAGCATTGGAGGGGGAAGTATGACAGGGATATTACTTCCGTAATCCAAACTCCCACACCTTCTGAGGAACAGGATATGTCCGATGAAGGCAAGGCACTGAAAGGCGACATTTCTAAAATCAGCCAAGAGCTTAAAGAAATTAAGCGCAAGGAAGACCGAAGGGATGCCGAAGCCGAATTCCCTGTTTTGAAAGATAAACGGAGCGAGTTCGACGAATTCTTGGAGGATGAGGAAAACAAAAAACTCTCCGTTAAGAAAGCCGCTCAAGTGTTTCTTGCCTTAAACAATCTGTTGACTCCCGAACCGCCCGAAAGGAAAGGCTTGGAGAAGCCAGCAGGCGCAGGACAGACACCGCCAGTTCCTGGATATACCGATGAACAGCTCGAAGATTTGCGGAAAAATAACTATCGCAAATACACAGAGTTGATTCGCACAGGTAAGATTTAGGTCGCGGAAGGTAGTAAGTTAGAAAAAAATGGCTATAACAGATTTTGGAATTAATTTCCATAGAAAAGTCCTTAGAAAGTTCTACGAGAACGCGGTAACACCCGCGCTTGTAAATCGGAACTACGAGGGAGAAATCAAGGAGTTCGGTGACCGAATCCGTCTTTTGTCATTCTTGCACGATATTCAGTTATCTGATTACACGGTAGGAACAGACATGACGGTTCAGCCACTCTTTGACACTTCGGAAGAGCTTGTCATCAATCAACAGAAGAATTACAACTTCGGGATTGACAAAGTCGAGGAATTGTTCACTTATGGTTCTGATATTGCTGATGCTCTCATTGAGAACGCTGCAAAAGAACTTCAGAAAACGGTGGACAGCTTCGTCTTGGGACAACTCGCCGCAGGTGTTGCGGCTGGGAATTGGCTCGGACAGAACGCGAGAGTTGCGGGAACTGCCACTTCGACGATGGCTTCAATAGCCACTACGGCGACAGGAGGCACATTAACCCTTAACTCGGACTCTGCTGTCGAGGCAAATATCCCCTCGGCTGAACTTCCTGATGGAACTCTCATCTACGGCGGATTTACGACTGCCGACTTGGGTAAACCGATTCGTTTGACTTCCGGAGCTACTTGGGCAACCGAGTGGTACAGGATCACAGCGAGAACGGACTCAAGCGCGGTTTCAATCGTGAACTGGGACGATGCGACAGAAGGATTTCCGATTCCTAACGGCGATGTGTTGAGAGGCCTCTACGGTGGCGCGGACTTTACGTCCGATTCCAACGGAGACGGCAAACCGACAGTACTCGCTGGTTGGGGCTGGGAATTCCAAGCCGCGATACCGACAACGGTAACTTCATCGAATATCTACGAGCATTTTACTGTGCTTGGCGAAATACTCGATAAAGCGTTAGTTGCTCACGATGACCGACACGTTGTGATGCCGTTCGCAGGACGGACGATGCTCTTACAGGCATCCGAACTCCAGCCGAGCGGAATTGAAATGCTCTACACCGACACTATCATTAATGGTAAGGTCGCCCGTGTAGCGGGTTTCGATGTTCACACGACTCATCAGGGTCGGTTCTCGACTGCTGTAGGACACGCCACAGCGACAGGAACTGGGGCTGACACAGCTACGGTTACTGGGACTACTGGTTATTGCTTGCCTGCGATTCATACTTCGTTCTACTCCTTCGCGGAGAAATGGAGCGAATCAAGGACAGTGATGGCCGAAAGGCAGTTCGCCAAATTGTATCAGGGCTTGTTCCTCTACGGAGGCAAAGTCCCGATTATGAGGAGAACCGCCGGAGCTTTGCTATACGCGCAAGCTGTATAGTTTGTCCACTCTGAACCTCTACTAAAAAGGGGTTCAGAACTGGGCAAGACCCAAAAAATGATAGGAACATTACGATTCATAAAAATCTTCTATAACTTCTGGTATCGGTTTTTTCCGCCTGAATTAGTTCAGTACTGGAAAAACAACGATATGGCCAGGGCAAAACTCGTTACTTTAGATGACGGGGCTTATGCTATGAAAATTGAGGGTGAGAAGTACCCTCTTTACGGATTCCCTCGCGGGCCTGTCCTCTTTGGCGCGTTGGCCCGACTGAAGCATTTGGGCAAAAATCTTATATTCAATGAATCGTGGAGATTGCTCGAAGAAGGCAAGACAAACGAGGAAGTAATGAATTATCTCAAGAGTGTCGCCTTGCCCGTTATCTTCCAAGAAATCCAGAAAAACAAATATGATATGTTCCCGCCAGAAAAGTTGTGTCCCGCTGTCAAAGAGTTGTGGCGGGCTTTGAGCGTGATTGAAGGAAGGATTGACAATGATAATTTCAAGAATTTCAAACAAGGATTGACTTTCTTCCTTCAGGAAGATGACGCTTACCGATTCAGGTTTCAATGGTTGTCTAAATACATCAACCCGAACTCCTTATGGAGAAAGGTTTGGTATTTCGGCAGAGAGTATTCATTGAAGAAGGAACTTGATTTCGCTTTTAACTTCTTGGAGAACGCCGAAATAGTCCCCGATATGAAAGGACGGACGAAACTGATTAAAAGGGTTTTGTTCGCCGTGATGGAGGATAAAGAGTTTGGAAAGATAGTCAATGAGTTGTTCAAGGAACTTGACTGGAAGAAACTCCGACTCTCTAAATCGGATTCCTATTATTTCAGGGGCAAGTATTTCAAAGTCGATTTCGACCACTTTGACTATTAACATGGCTGATAAAACAAAGGTAATTAAAATCGAAAGTATTTTAGGAGGTCAATCACCTGCGGCGTATTTCGGCAGGAACGACCAATTCAGGGCTTCACTTGGCATAAACCCAGCGTTGCCGTTTGATACTGATTCAGGGACGAGTACTTTAGGTTCTATAGCGAGCGGATTTTTAGTTAACGCATCGTGTACGACTATTTTCACTGTTACCGATAATTTACAGGGTTCGCCTTTTTGGATGGTTAACAATCCAAAGGACGCGTTTACCTATGTGTATGATTCTACGGGTTCTACGTTTACGGTTGATAAATTAGTCCAGACTCAGGTCGCGCTTAGCGATGGCGGTACGATGTCAAGCGCGTCCGGTAACGGCGCGGCGTATTACGATAATTATATATATTTCGCGAAGAACACCGATATTGCTCGTTATGGCCCGTTGAACGGCGCGGCGGCGTTTGTTGGCACATACTGGACGGGGACATTGGGAAAGACAGCGTTGGGAAATGTTGTTTATCCAGCAAGTGGCAATGTAACGTTACCGAATCACGTTATGCACCGTCATTCGGACGGCAAGTTGTACATAGCGGATGTTACGGGAAATCAAGGGGTTATACATTATATCGCCACCAAAAAAACTACTGTCGAAGGAGATACGGATGACGGTTCGACTTATAACAAACTTATTTTCGGGTATGGTTTATGGCCGATAGTCCTTGAAAGTTACGGTTCGGATTTGGCGATTGGCATTATCGAATCTGATGTAACTTTGGCGGCTGATACTTTACTCAATTATAGAAAAAGAACAAGAGCGAAAATCGCTTTTTGGGACACTACATCGCAGAATTACAACAAAATAACATGGGTGGAATTTCCGGACGCTTACATAACCGCGATGAAAAATATCAACGGCGTGTTGTATGTTTTTTCCACAAGCGGGACGGGCACAGGTGCTGGTTTTAGGATAACAAGATTCGTGGGAGGGTACACTTTTGAAGAGATAGGGTATTTTGAGAACGGAAGCGCGCCGTTGCAAGGTGCGGTGGACGGAACGAGTGCCAGACTTTTATTCGGAACCTATGTTGTCACCCCAGAAACGGCAGGCACGGTTTTTTCTCTTGGTCTTCAAAAGAAATCGTTAAGTACGGGTTTGTTCAGTGTGGGAAGAACGTCATCAAACAGTCAAGTTACGTCAATAGCATTAGTGCGTTCCAATGGTGGTTTTTATAACGATTCTCCAATCGCGGGATTTGGAAACACTATTAACGAATTTATAGCTGGTACTTATCTTTCTGCCTCGGTTTTTTGGAGTCAAATTTATAAAATAGGACAACCGTTCAGGATTACTAAAATTCGCATTCCTTTGGCCGACAAGTTGTCTTCAGGTTCCGCCGCGAGTAAATCAATAGTACCGAAAATCTATACAGATGACGGAAAGGGAACTACTTATACTTTGACGACAATAAACAATACTAACTTCGTTGGCCAGAAGTCCGTTGTTTTTCGGCCCGAATCGCTTACGGGCGACCATAATTTTTGGCTGGAACTGCGTTGGGACGGCGCAACTCTTTGCACAGTCGCTTTGCCGATAACAATAGAATTTGAATTATTAGATGACTAACATGGAACAATTCAAACAGTATCAATTTGAAGAAGAATTGGACACGGTGGAAGATTTTATTTCTACTGGAAATGTTTTGCAAACCGCGAAATCAATAATAGTCGGCAAAGATAAAGTTAGTCTTGACCCGAATAAAGGATTACTTACCAACTTCGTGGTTCGAGGGGTTAACTCCACAGGTTACTCTTCGGTTGTCGTTTTCGACGCTGACCAAAACGGATTCCATCAAGTAAGAACCAACGGGGATTACGGGAACGCTACGATAAATATGAATCACGGCGGCCAGAAAGGACAAGAAATTTATATCAGGGTCGATAATGATTCCGACGGAAACAAGACGATAACTTTCGGGACGCCTTTCAAAGTAACGGGTACGGTTGCGGGTTCGACCTCCGTATCAGCCATGCTTCATTTCATAAGCGATGGCACTAATTTCTGGGAAGTCAGCAGGACTACCGGACTATAAATATGGCATTAAACAACGTTGGAGATTTACAAAGTCAGTTCTTAGTAAGAAACAACCGCACTACGACAGACGCGTTTATTACGGATACTTATTTGAATGATTGGGTGCGCGAGGCGTACAGGTTCGCCTCTGGGTATAAAAAGTGGCCGTTTACCGAAGGCAGGGTTTCAACGACTTACGTAGCGGACAACACGAGTATTGAGGTAGGCTTTGGTTATCCCGAAGGGTGGAAGCCAGACTCAATAAGATTTCTCCAAGTCGGAGGCAAGAGATTCAAAAAAACTAACTTCGTGGGATACCAGAAATTCAGAGAGGATTGGTCAAGCAGTAAGGATAAGATTTTCTCGGATTATGGAATGCTTTACTTCATCAACCCGAACGCCGATGTTTCGGGAACGACTACCCTGTGGGGACAGTACAACACGATTATTGACCCGACTGATAAGACGGCCACTACGGTATTTTCGGACATAGACGAAAAAGGAAACGACGCTATCGTGGAACGAATGACCGTTTATCTGAAAAGACGAGAGAATCTTACCAATGAAGCGGCAATACACGATAAACTGGCAAGAGAGATGCTCGAAGAAGTATGGAAGCAAATTGCAGATGAACAATACAACTATCAAGACGCTGATAACGAGGGAATGTTCAAAAGAGTCGATGTCCTTCGCGGCGACTTTTACTCGGATATAATCAAGAAAAATCAATGGTTCTAAAATAATGGCAACTTACTTTAAAAGCGGACAAACTTTCGCAGAACAACAACAAGACCCGATAAACAAATTGATGGGTTCGGGGAGTTACAGGGATATTCCCGCTTACATACCTAACGATTATTTCGCGGGAAAAATCAGTCAGGAAGAAGCAATCGCACTAATTACTGGTACTCCTGTTTTCAACCCGAATATCGGCCCGCAGATAAACACAGGTCAGGGCGTTCAGCCAGCGTCTCAAGCAGGGTTTCAAGTCAACCCAGAGGTAGGCGCGGGGTTTTCCACGAATCAATCTAATCTAAATCAAGCAAAAGCCCAGGTTCAGCAAATACAACAGCAAGCTCAACAACCAATACAACCAACACAACCTACTGTGCCTCCCGTAGGCCCGCAAGTAAACTACGGACAAGGAAACGTGCCGTTTACAGGGACATTCAACCCGCCTCCAGTTACTCCTCTAATTCCTCCGACCCAACCAGCGCAACCAGTGCAACCAACTCCTCAACCGATAACTCTACCAACGCAACCTACAGTCCCGAATCTTACTCAACCAAATAATCAAGTCGGAGACCTCACGAAAGTCCCTGTGGGTCAGCCGTTTAACTACGGTGGGACGCAATACATAAAAGACGCTTCAGGAGGGATTGCTCCTTATACCACTCCACAACCTACCCAACCTGCCCCTACTCAACCCGTTCAACCTGTTACCCCAGCACAACAACCGCAATCCGTTCAACCTACTCAACCAGTTCAGCAACCACAGCAACCGCCTGCGCCAGATTTAACGCTTCCAAACAACCAAGTTGGGGATTTAACTAAGGTGCCTATCGGACAACCATTTACTTACGGCGGTAATCAGTATGTAAAAGATACGGGCGGGAATATAACGCCTTTTAGTCCGACAGGAACTCCGCCTCCCGTTTCTCCAATTTCTCCGCAACAGTATCAATTACAACCAGGAGAGACTCCAGAACAATACAACGCAAGAATTGCTACATTAAGAGGGGATAGCACCGCGCAACTTGCCAATCAGCAAGCTCTTACGCAACAAACGACAGGTCAAGGGTTTAATCAAAGTTTCAGTCCTCAACCAACTCAACCGCCAGTAACTCCGCAAGATGCCGCTACTGCAGCGAAAACTGGAGGTCAGGCCGCCGCTAACGCAGTAACTCAAACATCAAATTACGCTGATTTGTCGCAATCTCTCGCTCAAACGCAAGCAGCCGCTGTTTCGCAGGCCGCTTTCGCCGACCAAGTAAAAAGTCTTTTGAAAGAATACGGGGTTACGCCACCGAGTTCGACGCAAAGTCCTTATACCGCTTTCGCCGATACGTTCAAACAGATTTATCAAAATCTGGGGATGCCGGATATTAAAGCCCAATATGATTCAATCACCAAACAGTACTCCGATTTACAAAACGAACTACAGGATAAAATCTCAAACATTAACGATAATCCCTGGATTAGCGAAGGCATAAGATTGACGAATATCCAAAAACTGAAAGATAAATACGAGGCTAAGACAAGTATTCTTACGAATAAGTTAAAACTCTACAGCGACCTTTACAACAACGGTCAGGAAGAAGCCAAATTTATCGCCACAAGTACATTGACGGCAACTCATCAGAATCAAGTTTTGGCGCAAGATATGATTTTGAAAGTGATGGATTCGGTAACAAATGCCTCGCAAGCTGAACAAAAATTCCAGCAACAGATTTATCTTCAAAACTTAAAAGATTCCGCCGATGCGGCGTTAGCTTCTCAAAGAGCGCGAGAAACGGCAGCCACCCCGACAACCGAAATTAAAGATTATCTTTACTCCGTGCAACAAGGCAATACGGGAACTTTCTTGGATTATATGAACTCGAAGAAAACAAGTCTTACTGAAAGTGTTGTTGATATAAGACAACGCAGAGGAGATTTAGCCGATTTGCTCGGACAAGTGGCTTCTTACGAAAATAGAGACGAAGCGTTAAGCGAACTCAATAAGTATCAATCATCAATAACTACAAAAGTCGGGCAGGAAGGATTGAATCAACTTCAGCAAGAAGTTGACAGATTATTCCCTCCGCCAAAAGAGGAAACAAAAGAGGAAATCGGCGGAGGGGTTTTAGGAGTAGTCGGAGGATTCTTCAGTCGTTTATTCCAAAGATAAAATATGGGATTCGCTGATGTATTAGATAAAAAAACTCAAAAGACCGGATTCGGTTCGGTTTTGGGCGGTGGGTTGAGCGGTGGAGGGTTTGCCCCGAAAGCAGATGTTTCAACGATTGGAGGATTGGAACAAGTAGCGAAAAAAGAAGGACTTGCCGAAAGAGCAAAAGATATTCTGTCCGAGAAAGGTGAAAAGCCGAAAGAGATTTATTCAGGTGGATTTGTAATGGATATTTTTGACACTCTTAACGCTTTACAGCACGGCGTTACTGGGTTGATAAAAGGCAAAAGTTTCAGCGAGGGAGTTAAAACCAGACAAAGTTTTTCCGACCAAGATGCTTTGGGAGATTACGGGCTTCCAGGCGCAATCGGCGGGATTGCTTTGGATATTGCAGTTGACCCGTTGACTTATGTTCCTGTTTTCGGTTGGGGCAAGGCGGCGCTGAAAGGGATTAAGGATGTATCGCAAGCGGTGGGAAAAGCGGCGGTTAAAGCTCCTGTTGTCGGCGGAGCGGCGGAGAAAGTCGGGAATACATTAGGCAGGGCTTTTATTTATCGCTTTGGACAAGACCCGCTTTACAAAGAAATCGCTGAACGAAGTATTAGAAATATCGCAGTAGGGAATCAGAATCTTTTAGAACTGGCAAGGCCTCTTACTAAATTAGATTCTGTTACGCAGGTTGCTATCGCTAACGCCAGAAAAATAGGTGAATTAGAAAAATTACCAACTGAACTTTTGACTAAAGCCAAGCCCGCTTTTGATGAATTGGACAGATTAGGAAAAGAAGCAGTTGAAGTCGGTTTATTGAAAGCCGAAACCTACGCCGAAAATGTCGGCAGTTATATTGCTCGTCTTTACCGCAAGCACGAAGTTCCTGAAGGGGTAATTGGAAAAGTTAAAACATTCTTTGAAGGTAGACCGACAAGAATTGATTTATCCCGATTCAAAAAAAGAACAGACATACCGGAAGATGTTAGAGAAGCAATGGGTGAAATTATGGAAGCAGGTTATCCAACTGCCAAAGGTTTAGTTCAGTTAAATCAAGCTATTGAAAGGGCTAAATTCTTCGGGGAAGTTGCTGGGAAGTGGGCGAAAGACACTATTGAAGATGGGTTTACTAAATTGCCAGATGTAAAAACTCTTGGAGCGTTGTCAGGTAAGGCCGTTCCTACTCCGATTTTTGACGACATTCAGGAAATTATCAGGGTTAAATCTCCCGCAGAAAAAGTGTTAAGCAAGGTTGTCGGCGGGTTCAAGTTCAGTAAAGTTATTCTCAATCCTGCCACTCACGCCCGGAATGTGATGAGTAATTTTATTCTTAATAGTTTTGAAGGATTAAGCCCCGCAAGATTGGATATTTACGCAAGTGCGGCGAAACAGATAGCTACCAAAGGGGATTTATACCAAGAAGCCCGTAAAGTCGGATTAGGATTAGATACATTTGCCTCAAAAGAATTAAAAGATATTTTACTCGGCCCGGAAGGACTGGAAGCGGGCAGAAAATTTGGCAATGGTTGGAAAAATGTAGTCAATAAACTCGGAGACATTTACCAAAAAGAAGAAGAATTTGCGAAAATGGCGCAGTATATTTTTCAAAGAGGCAAGGGGCTTACGCCAGAAGACGCATACAAAGCGGCAGAACGAGCGACTTTTAACTATGCTCAAGTTACGCCTTTTATCAGACGTGTAAGAGAAAGCATTTGGGGATTTCCTTTCGTTACTTTTACTTACAAGGCGACCCCGCAAGTGGCGAAAACCTTGATAACTCAACCGACTAAAATTTCCAACATAGGTAAAATCAAAACAGCTATTGAGAATCAAGCGGACTTGAAAGAGTTAGAACGGGAACGAGCCAGCGAGCCGGAATGGATAAGAGATGGGTTTTATATCAAATTGCCAGTTAAAGATAAGTTTGGAAGAAGCGCGTATTTGGACTTGAGTTATATTCTGCCATTCGGAGATTTGATAACCGGTAATTACTTGGAAAGGGATGTAAGCAGAGAAACTGGATTGCCGGAAAGTCCGGGAGAAGCGGCGATTAAAAAATTGCCTTTTATAAACATAGTCAGAGAACTGGGCAAGAACCAAGATTTTTACGGAAATAAAATAGTAAAAGAAGGAGACACAATAGACCAACAATTAGGAGACATATTCAGGCATTTGGTTAAAACATATTCTCCGCCCCTTGTTTCCGAGTTGATTCCCGGTGGGTATAGGGCTACTGGCGAAAGAAAGCCGACTTCTTTTGAAAAGATTTTTGAACTTGAAAAAGGTGGAATAGAAGCTGGCGGCGCGCAAACAAGAACGGCGGTGCAGGAATTATTAAGACAGGTTGGATTGAAGATTTCACCAGTTGATATTAAACTGCAAGAAAGTTTTATGGAAAGCGAAAAGAAAAGAGCGTTGAGAACATTGCTCGGTGAAGTCGGGGCAGTAAAAGAATTCAAATCAACATACATACCAAAATGATTACATTGGGAATTTCGTTACTTTCTTTATACTCGCTTTCCAAGTATGAAGATAAAATAGGCAGAAACAGCCAATTATTCTCGTTTCTTTTGATGATGAACTTGGTTATTATCGGCGTAATTTTGTGGGACTTAATCGGACTAAATGGAGGAATCGGTGGGTCGCCGTATTTAGATTATTACGAATAAAATGCCCCCAGAAATCTTACAACTCGGCGCAGTAGCAGTTATCTTCCTTTTCGCGGTCAAGGAGTTTTTCGCTTATCTCAGGACTAAAAAAACCAATGGAAATGGAAACTCCTCGTTAAATCAAGCCATCTTATCTGAACTTCAAATGATGAATGAAAATCATCTCCACGCTTTGAAAGATGCAATCGAAAAAGGAAACGAACGGCTGGTTGATGTGATTCATAGCGACAATACAAGAATAATAGAGGCGTTAGGGGAAATTAAAGGTAAATTATCAAAATGAAATTAGAAATTTACTATCCCGTTAAACCATTTTCCGTAGGTCAGAAATTCGCAGAAAATAAAGCGTGCTCGTTTCCCGATAAAACAGGAGTGGTCTCGGAACTTTCTGATGGGACATGTCCTGTTGGAAAAGTGAAACTTTATCCGCTTTTGGGAATGGCTAAAGGACATACTGGATTAGACCTCTATGCCCCAGATGGTTGGATAATCCGCGCCCCTTTTGATGGCGTGGTCAAAGAGCTTCAGCTTGAACCAGAACGAGGACTTGGGGTAGGAGTTATTACCCACGACCGAATAGATATTGGTGAACACGGCACTCATTTCGCTAAAGTCCGTCAATGGCACGGTAAATTGATTTTTGTGTCATTAGGTCAAACAGTAAAGTGCGGCGACCCGTTGATGTTTGCCGATAATACGGGTTTTTCTTCGGGTTCACATAATCACTTTGAAATGAAACCCGTAGAGTATAATGCGAACGGGAATCACTACAACGTGTTTCAAGACAATGGCTGGTTTGGTTCGGTTGACCCAACTCCATTTTGGAACGGAATGTATGCCGAGGATTACAGAAGTTTCTCTGACCAACTTGCTTTCATTCGGAAAAAGGTCGCGGAGCTTTGGAAAATTATATTTAACAAATAAAATGGAATACGCACTTGGAGTATTAGTTTCAATAGTTGTTGAAATAGTTAAAAGATATTTCGCAACTGATACATTAAAAACTTATGTAACTCTCGCTTGTGTTTCTTTATTGGTTGGCGGGGTTTATGTAGGTCTTTCGATGTCATCATTCTGGCCAGTATTGGTTCAGGTGATAACTGTTTCTGCGGCGTTTCATAACTTGGTTATCAGGAGAGTTTAGGTTTTTAACTTGCGCCGAAGTAAATATCTCTTAGCTTCGGCGTCAGTTAGCAACTTAACATTTTAATAAGGAGGTCGTATGTATATTTTCAAATGCTACCTCTGCCATAAAAACATAAATTTATGGGAGGGCGATGCTTACCGCACCGAGATTGTAAGAATCAACGGCCATTGGGTTGAAGTGCAAGTGCACTTAAATCCTGTCTGCGGGAAAAAGGAAAACCCGTTTCATTTGATTCAAGGAGGACGAAATGAACTGGATTAAGAAATGGTTTATAGAAATTCGCATTGTTCTGCTGTTCGCCGTCCTACTGGCTTTGCTTTACTCGCTGGAAGGACGGGCCGAAGACAAACCTCTGGCTGGTTTCAAACCGCTCACGGGAATGACTATTTGCCGGGATGTGATGTTGCCCTGCATCCCGATGATTCCGAAGGATACGGATTTGCACTTCGCCGTGTTTTCCCCCGAAGGTCGCCTGATTGCAATTACTCGAATTCACGATGGCAAGGAGGAAACAATCTGGGGCAAATTGCCTTTACGAAAAGGCGAGAAAGAAATCTGAAAGGAGAACGAAATGCTGTGCCATCGTTGTCAGGAACACATCCCTACCGGCTCGGCCTGCTTTTATGAACAATTAAACGGAGGCCATCACTGGTTTTTTTGCTCTACGTGCTGGCCAAAACGCAATGACGAACGCGAACAAGCCGAGCAACGCCTCCAGAATGTCGTCAATATGGCGCGAATGACGCATTGACAACCCGTAAATAGATAGGAAATGCTTAGGGGCGAAACAGCAATAAGAATAAGGAGGTCTGAATCCCTCCTCGCCCAACCAAATCCTGCTGTGCAAACGGCAGGTTTTTTTGCAAATAAAAAACGCACCACCCTCATCGGGACATAGGTGCGTTCAAAATGCTATTTTGATTTTATGAGCTCTACATATAAAACGATTCTTGACAGAATAGGATACTTATATTGTCGTTATGGAAAAAGTGTATAAACTGGTTGCGAAAGACGGCGAAATGGTGTATATTCAAAGTGGTTAGAGTGATAGCGTCCCTTTAGGTAGCGGAGAAAAGGATTGTTCGTGCTTTAAGTTATCAACGAGAGTTGGTATATCATTCATTGGGCAGGAGCAGTTCTTTCTCTCCGCCAGAGCTGTGATAGTTCCTGTAATTATCCATTTCTGGCGGGGAAACCAAGCGGTTCGTTGCAACTTTACAATGATTATGTTACGATAATCATATGATACTCAAATGCACGAAATGTCATAAAGAAAAAGGAGATACTGATTTTCATTGGAGAACTGGTAGTGGTTCTAAAAAGCATCGTATGTCTTGGTGTAGAGATTGTCATAAAGAATACTGCATTAAATATCGGGAGGTTAATCAAGAAAAAATACGAGTTAAACAAAGAGAGTGGTCTAAAATTAGAAAAATAATTCAAGCCGACAAAATTTTAACTCGGCAAATGGTAGTATCCGCTGTAAGGCAGGGAGTTATAAAAAAACTTCCTTGTAAAAATTGTGGCGATATTAAAACTCACGGACATCATCCAGATTACGATAAGCCCCTTGAAGTTATGTGGTTATGTAAAAAACACCATTACGAAATTCACAGAAAAACAGCGAATCAGCAATGAAAAAATTATGAAAATAGATAAAAGTCAAATAAAAGTTTCCTTTGAATTTTCGCCCGCCAGCCATTTTCTTGTTTTATCCAGTAGGCGATATAATGACGGAGAAAAAGAATGGTCGCTGAATTACAGAATAGACCGAAGTGAAAAAGGAAAAGATGATGACATAGGCGAAGCGATTATTTATTTGAGCGATGAAGAAGCCGAAGAATGTAAAAAAGCTGGATTTAGTTGGATAGAATTATGAAAATCCAAAAACTGTATTTAATAGATTCTAAAATAAGCTGGCCGGTGTTCAAGAAGCTCAACGATAAGTTAGTTAAAGATTCCGGCCCGAGTCCGAAGAATATGGACAAGATGCTCTGGCAGATGATAAAAGAAAAACGGATACTTGCTTGGTTCGCAAATGAGTTAAAAGATGATATGGGATTAAGTTTAACCGTGCCAAAACATCGAGAGTTATTTATTATAGGAAACCCGAAAAAACCGTTTGTAATCTGCCGAGACAAAAAAGAAATCAAAAAAGCGGATAAAAGGTCTTAACATAATGTCCGACTAATTATCGGACTTGCTCCGAATAGGAGCGGGCGGTAAATGGTTCTTTGATTGATGAGAGTGTAGGGCTAAGTCCATTGCCGAGCGTACGGAGGCAAATGGTGTAATAACGCCTATATGTGTTTGGATGTCGCATAGGAGTATGCGTCGCTCAAACGAGTTGCTACCTGTATACAAGGACGGCAGACCATTCTCATCACTCAACGAATCATCCGCTAAACATTATTAGACATAAATGGAGGAAAGTAATTTTATACCTGCTGGCTCTGGTTTTAATAACACTTTTTGCGAGGTTTTTTACGGTTTCTGCGGTTTATGAAATTGCGCCCATTAAGACGGCTCGCGCGCAGGAATTGAAAGTAAGCACCCTGACACTTGATAACTGGATAATCAAACTTGAAGAAAAAGAATCCGGACGAACGGCGAATCTTAAAATTTGGGACGTTCATAGTTTCAGTTTCGGTTGCCTCCAGTTCAAAAAGGGAACGCTGGAAGAATTCGCAAAGAAGTTTGGATTTCGCCAAGAAATAAACGAAGAAGACCTCTATAATTGTCATCTCCAAAAACAAGTGGCGAAACGAATGATATTGTCCGATTATTCGCTTTGGAGGCGATGGTATCAAGTCAGCTTGGCGATAGGATTGCCGCCGAGAAAATAGGGGTATTGACAATCCGTTGCAACAGGCGTAGAATACCAAGTATATGAACGAGGTCAAAGTGTCTAAAAAAGCGTTGCAACGCCAAAAGAACGCCCCGTGCGGTTGGTGCGGACTAAGTATCATAATCAAGGGAGCCGGAAAATCCAAAAGAAAGTTTTGCTCGGCTAATTGTCGTTTTCTTTTCTGGCAAAAAGAACACCGCCCAAAGGTCTGCCCAAGTTGCGGATTTGAACTTTAATGCCAAAAAAAAGAAATCCAGCAGTTAAAACTTTGTTAAAAGAATGACCGAAGAAACCCTTGATATACAAAATCTGGCCGTTCTTGAAAGAGAACTTATCCAAATAAACACAGAAATGTTTTTAGATTATAAAAGTTATCCGACTTTTTTTTCTTACTCCGGCGCGAAACCAGATGAACAATGGCCGCGAAATGAATTAGTTGAAACGCGAAATGGATGGAATTATTGGAAAAAGTTAAGCAAAAAACAAACTGACGCAATACCAGAACTTCTTAAAATGATGAATATGACCCAGATAGCCAAAGAATACGGAGTAACTCCTGAGGCGATAGGATACTGGGTGAGAAAACAGCGTTCTTTGACAAAATAACGAATTGTGTCGTTTTATGACTTTTTGGGGATAAGGCAGGGGTTGTAAAAGTTATCCACTTTTGTATGCTTGACTTTGAGTGTAGGTATGCTAAGCTACCTTTGCTCACCTCGAGTTATGGTGTGGGACGCAAACTTCCGGCAACGGCTCCCAACAATAACTCTGTTGGGAGTTTGCGTTTGATAGGGCTTAGATTTTACATCACGAATAAGAAAGTTCGCCGAGAAAACAGGCAAAAGAAAGAAACGGTGTTGAGTCGGTATATATTGCGAACCAAGCTGTCGCTAAAGAATTTACGGGACTCCATTGAGTTGCTGAAGAAGTCCGAAGTGTCCACTCGCAATATCTGTTTCTTTTCTTAGTTAGGTCTTAGCCACTCTCTGCTTACTGACTTGTTTGCTTCATAGCTTTCTTCTCAATTAAACCGAACCTAACTTCCGCTTACAAGTTAGGAAAAATAACCGAACGAAAAAAATGTTAGACAATAATTTACCGAGCCATTATGAAAGTGAATTGTGTCCGAGTTGCCGAGCCGATGACAGAAGAAAATCGGAGTATATCGGCGTGTTGAAAATAAGGAAAGGTAAATTCGGCAATTTCTTAGGTTGCACGAGGTATCCTGATTGTAAATATACTTATAATGTGGTAATATCAAAAAATAAATATGGCAAAGGGATATTCTAATAAAACAGGAAAGCCGTTTATACCGCCTTCTTGGGCGGGTAAAAAACATTTAGAAACGACAAAAAAGAAAATGAGAATGGCTCGTTTGAAAAATCCAATTTTCTTTTTGGGCGAAAATCATCCTAATTGGAAAGGCGGATTAACTATAAATGGAGAACATCGGCGAACTAAATTAAAAGAATGGGTTAAGAGAGTAAAGTTAGAAGTTTTTGAATTACTTGGAAATAAATGCAAAGGATGTGGGGTTAGTGATTGGCGAGTATTACAGATTGACCATATAAATGGCGGGGGAACGAGAGAAAAGAAAATCGGAAATTATTGGACATTTTTTAGAAAAGAAATCCTAAGTGGTTCTAAAAAGTATCAACTCCTTTGTGCAAATTGTAATTGGATAAAAAAATACGAGAATAATGAAGTTCGACAGAAGAAGATAAAAGTTGCCGAATGGACGCAACATAAATGTAAAAATCGTCCGCCGAAAAACTAAACAATAAATTCGCCAGAGAAAATAAAAGAAGATTAAACTAAACCCTAACCCCCGACAAAAACTAAGATGAAAAAGAATTTTGGGCGAAAGAAAAAAAGAAACAACGAGCCAAAAAAAGGTCTAAACCCCAAGTGCGTATAATTAGAGATAGAGGAGATAACATTAAATAAAAAGAAATGAAAAAGGTTAACAAAAGATTCTTTGAAAACGAACGGTTAGAAATCGGGCGGGTTTTGATTGAAGAACTGACTAATTGGGAATCCGCCAAAAAACCGACCGTAGAAGAATTTTGCAGATTAATAGATAGATTATTTGAAGCAAAGAAACTCGCCCCGAAAAAAAAGAAACCGGAAACAAAAGTATAAGATGAATAGATGAATAACTCCGACAAAATAATTTTAGATTTATGCGGCGGAACCGGAAGCTGGGCGAAACCTTATAAAGACGCAGGGTATGATGTTAGAAATATAACCTTGCCCTTATATGATATTTTAAAGTGGCGTAATTATCCTGAAATTATTGAGCCGATAGAAAATGGAAGTGTCTATGGTATTTTCGCCGCTCCCCCCTGCACAATGTTTTCACGCGCTCGAACAACCGCCAAAACTCCGAGAGATTTCAGAGGTGCTACCAGTATAGTTAAAGCTTGTTTGGAAATTATTTGGGAAACTCAATATGAAAATAGATTTGATTTAAAATTTTGGGCTATTGAAAATCCAGCGGGACATTTGCAAAGATTCTTGGGAAAACCAGCGTTCAAATTTCATCCTTACGATTTCGGGGATAGACATTCAAAGAAAACTTATATTTGGGGAATGTTCAATGAGCCGAAAAAAACCCCTGTAAAGTTAAACGCCGAAGAAATTTTAAGGTCAAGAAATAATACCCGGAAACTTCCTGAAATTCCCGCCGATTATGTAATAGATGAAAATATGAAGCCAGTCCAGATTAGACGCTCAATAACCCCTCAAGGATTCGCAAAAGCATTTTTCGCCGCCAATCAATAATCTAAAATGCCAAAACCTAAGGGATTAAGGAAAATAGACCAGACAAAGTTGAAGAAGAAGCTAAGGAAGAAGTTAGATGTCTTGGTGTCAAAGTTAATCCACGAAAGGGATAAGGGGAAACCTTGTATAGACGGGTGCGGGCGGAAAGGAGAACAAAGCGGACATTTTAGACGGAGAGAATTGATGTCCACGCGCTGGCACTACCAAAACCAAAATCTCCAAAGCATTTATTGTAATTGTTGGCTTTCGGGAAATGAGTTTGAGTATGCGATTGGGTTAGACCGAAAATTCGGAGCGGGAACTTCAAAAAAGATTTATAAACTTTCGCAGAAAACAAAAAATTGGGAAGTGTGGGAACTTGAAGCTCTGATTAAAGTGTGCGAAAAAGGATATGATTTTTATTGCGATATTTACGATTCAATGAAGATTTAGCTGTGCAAAACTAACGATTTGACTTCCGTTAAAAAATAGATTACTATTACTACTATATGAAACACTATTGCTGGGGCGGATTAGACGGAGTTTATAAATGGAAGCCCCGAACAAAAAATCCAAAGAGTTGCCCGCGTTGCAAAAGTCGCTTAGATTCAAAGCCAAAGAAAATAAAGTAAGCATCATGGAAACGACAGGCGTTTTAATTCGCGCGGCGATAAAAGAATTGGAGAGTAGATAAAAACTATGAACAACAAAAATCTGTGTTCCTGCGGACACGAAGAAGAAAGGCATTATTCTCCAGAATTAAGACACTTTTATCGAAGTGCTTGTGCGGGCGCATTTCAAATTCTATGTAAGTGTAAAGATTTCACCCCCCTCCCACAAAAGCCCGAAGGAGAAATAGTCGCAGGATTAAATCATCAAAGTTCAGATGCGAACGGAAGCACAAGATTATATCAACCCCGCCCCGACCCGCAGGAAAAATGTGGATTATGTGAACACGAAATGTTCGCACCTGCGGCGCAGCCCTGTCCTCACTCAAGATTGGATTTAGAGAAAGTTCAGCCCCCTGCACCGAGAGAATATGACGATGATGATTACTTTTTTGGGAAAATAGGAGAAACCCCGCCCCCGCCAAAAAACCAAAAAATAAATAGATGAGATATATTGAAGAATTTTTAATATGGCTTGGAATAGTTTTTGCTGTAATGATATTTTTCCCGCCGCTTCTTTATCAAATAATTAAAATCGGCGGAAGATTACTTTTGATAGCTTGGAAATCATTAGGAATGTTTAACTAAAATGACCCTATCAAAGAAAATAAGCGAGATATAATAAGGGCTAAATGAGTTTTGCACAGGAGGGGATAACTGCCCTTGTAATCTTACACGAAATAAGCTAACATAAAAGAGTTGAATAAGGGCGGCTCAAAAAACATTATAGGCGAGTAGCAGAACTACGACCCACTTTTATAAGAACCGCCCTCTCAACACTTAACCAAAATGAATACCCCGATAAAAAAACTTTGTCCGAAATGCCAAGAAATAGTCCGAAAGGCAGACGCAAAATTTATGAGAAATTATAGAGCTAAAAAGGTCGGGCAAGGGAAAGCCAAAATAAAATCCCGAAACAAACAAAATGAATTCAACATTCTATCAGCCAAACAAAAAACCTCACCCAATAGCTGAATTTCTCTGTGTAGTCGGAATTTTCGCTTTTGTTTTCGGCGGAATAATAGCAATAGGAGCATAAATCAATGAAAGAACATCAACTTAGATTACTAAACAATGCAATAGCCAACATTCTGCTCTTTGCGGGTGAAGAAGATTTAGTTAGGGCGGGCCGTGCGGCGCAAGCATTGGGGGCTATCTTGATAAGTTGGAAAGTAAACGGCAAGACAAGGGTATGGAAGAAGAAAAGTGGCGAAATACTAAAAAAATATAAAAGGTCTAAATAAACGGTTGCACTTTTCTCTCAGTTATTCGGCAACGGTTAGCTGGGAGAGAAGTAGATAAAAAAATGTATCGGAAAGTTAAAATAGATAAAAGAATTGGGGCAAAAAAAACAGAATTAAGCGAATTTTGTAGAAATTATAAAGGTAAAATAAATCATGCTTGGAAAGGAAATAAGGTTAGTTATAGAGCATTACATTCTTGGGTTGAAAGGACATTGGGAAAATCTAAAAAGTGCGAAAAATGTGGAACGATAAATGCTAAGAGATATGATTGGGCAAATAAATCAAAAAAATATAAAAGAGATATTAAGGATTGGATAAGATTGTGTCGTAGTTGTCATATGAAATATGACGAAATCAATAAAAAATTACTAAAATAAAAAATACTTTCCCTCGTTCGCTGACAAGCTGGGGCAGAGGAATCTAAATAAACAAAATGAACTACTTACAAGAACTACAAAAGAAAATAGAAAACGATTTCAAGATAATGTTCGCCCCAGAAGACGAAAAAGAAGTTGAGAAAATGACCGAGCAGGAACTAAACGATACCTTTGCCAAACTCCACCCCGATTCAAGGGTCAGCAACGGGGGAGAGAATAACGAATTTGAGGGGTCGGAAAAAGATTACGATAGGCAGGAAGCCGATAGCCACTTACACAACTAAAATGAAATACACTTTGGAATTAAAAACTAAAACCGAAACAATGAAACACACCTTTACGCCAGCGATGCTCCCAGACGAGCGCACGAAACAGATTTTGTATAGTCAGGCGTGGAATTTGGCGGTAGCTCGTTGTTCCAGGAATGACGAAGCGTTAGAATCTCATCAAAAATACTTCTTTGACCAGCTTATGAAACCCTACGAACCCCTCTTGAAAGCGCGGGAAGAAAGGGAAGCGATACTCAACAAAAAATCCGGGAAAGCAGAAACCAAAGAAAAGGGCGAAGATGATATAAACTACGAAAACGATTTATGATTTGTCCAAAACACAATGTTGAGTTCGTTTTAAGACCGGCAGGGATAAGCCAAGCCACTAAGATGCCCTACAAGGCGTTCTGGGCGTGTCCCTCCCCGAAAACCGAGCAGGGATACTGCCAAGAAAAGCCTCCGTCCAAGAATGAGATGGCTTTAGAGAGAATCGAGGCAAAGGTTGATGAGATTAAGAGAATGTTAATGGCGGAAGCAAAATAAAAAATGAAAGACCCTGAAAAGCAAGATACATATGTTTTGAAGTTAAGCGGGAAAGCCGAACTTTTCGCCCCACTCACGATTGGACATAACATCAAGACGACTATTGATGGGTCAATCACTGCCGAAACGATAAGCGACAATCAAGACGGCTCGCACACCCACTATTACAAGTTTGAACCCGTGATTGTGGAAACGATAAACGAAAAGGGCGAGCGTATGCGGGCAAAAGACACCAGAAGCCGAAGCCAGCAACTCCGTTCGCTCTTGGTCAAGAAATGGCGGGAATCAGCCGAAAACATAACCCAAGACGAATACTACGACAGAGAAATGGTCAGAATAATGGGCGAAAACTTCTAGCCCCCCAGAGATAACATTAACTAAATAAAGATATGAAAGAAGAAATATGTCAGTGTAGTGAAATAATGGAAAACTTTAGTGGTAGAAAAGGAAACTACATACATTTAAGTGGTTGCCCTGAAAGTGAATGGGCTAAAGAATATAATAACTTAAAATGGTGGCAAAAATTATCTGGGAATAATCCCCGAAAAATATACAATATTCACAAATCACAAATCACAAACAGGAACTTATTAACCCCCTAACATTAACAAGTAACCCCCCCAAAGAATAAAAATGAGTTACATCTCCCAGCATCAAAAAATAAAGAGCATGTGCGCTGACGGGGAATTTCATTGTCAAAACGAGTTTCGGGCCAATTACATATTCAGTCCGCACAAGAGGCGGTGTGAAATCGAGGGAAGAAGAAACCAAAGAGAACCAATTACTGGAAAATTCTACTTCAGAGAAAGAAAATGTGAACATGGAGTTGGCGGGCAGAAGGATTATCTAATGGTCGAGAATCCTGATTATGTCCCGCCGAGAGAACTTACTTCCGAACAGATTTTGATTGAAGCAATGCGTTAAAATGGGAATCCGTCCAAAAATGCAAAAGTGCCAAAGATGCAAAAGAAAAAGAGACATACAACTGCTTTACCGTATTTTTAACGGGTTCAAAAAAGTATGGTTCTGTAACGATAACAATGAGTGCAAAAAGTTCGTTAAAAAATGAAATATCTCATTATAATTTTTTTCTTATTCGCCAGTTTTGCTTACGCTTATGAGGTTAAAGTAACCGCTTCGGTAAATGCTTGGTATAGATGTGAAATTGTGAATCTTGATTTAATATGTAATACTAATGCCCAGAAAATAATTATCAATAATAAAATCTGGTAAAAGGGAAATGAGTTTGATTTATAAGTCAGTCAGAGTGGGTCAGTTCGGGAAACCTTTTATTCTTTTCAAGTTTCAAACGATGTGTGATGGTGCGGAATGGATGGGTGGAAGTTCAACGGCTGATGATGACCCCAGAATCACGAGGATAGGCAGGATTTTAAGGAAGACAAAACTTGACGAACTTCCGCAAATTTATAATTGGTTGAAAGGGGATATGGCCTTGATCGGCTGGCGACCCGAAGTCCCTGCTTACTTACATACCATTCCTACCGAGGTTTTGATGACTAAGCCAGGTATTCTGGGCTGGGCAACACTTTTTGATATAGACGAAGGAGCGACACTGAAGGGCAGTAAAGACCCTGACAAGGACTACGAGGAGAAGATTCTGCCGATGAAAAGGGAACAAGAGTTGTATTATGTAAGGAACAAAAACTGGCGGCTTGACATTTTTATAGTTTTTGCTACTATTAAGAAAATACTCTTTCGTTCCTAACCCACAAAAATGGCGGAAATCAAAAAAATAAAATGTTCTACTTGCGGGAAAGCATTTATCCCAAAAGAGAATAGAAAGAATAGAAAAACAAAATTTTGTTCTCGAAAATGCATAAGAAATAGCACGCAATTTTCGTTAGGACATAAACGAACTCTTATTGGAAATAAAAGATGGGATAATCCTGAAACTAAAAAAGTGTGGTTCAAGAAGGGAGAAAAACCGCCATTTTCTTATTTTGGTTCTCCCAATTGGATTCCTTGGAATAAAGGATTGGATTTTGGCGGTCAGGAACGATTTAGGAATAAAATTATGGGTCTCACTATGTATCGAACTTGGAGAGAATTAATAAGACAAAGGGATAATCAACGATGTGTTCTTTGTGGTGAATCTGATGAAAAACTTCATGTAGACCATTATCCCAAATCGTTTGCTAAAATCATTAGTGATAATGGAATAGAAACTGTCCAACAAGCCAAACTTTGTAATGAGTTTTGGAGCTTAGATAACGCAAGAACATTATGTTTTCCTTGTCATAAAAAAACAGAAACTTATGGAAAAAGATTACGCTAAAATTGCAAAAGAAACGCGGTTAGAGGTTTTAAAAATGATTCATCGTGCGAAGACGAGTCACATTGCAAGTAATTTTTCTGCGGTAGATTTAGCTGTGGTTCTTTATGAAAATGCCGACCATTCAAAAGATAAAATTTGTTGGTCGAAAGGTTGGAGTGCGGCTTTAATATATTCGTTATTAGCGAGGCATGGGTTCATTCCGAAAGAAGATTTAGATAAGTTTCCTAACGCACCTTATTTAGGACTTGTCGAACCACCGATAAATGGAATATACGGAGCAGGAGGGTCGATGGGACATTTATTACCTATCGCAGTAGGAATGGCTCTTGGGAAAAAGTTGAAAGGCGAAGAAGGAAAGATTTACTGTGTGATGTCGGACGGAGAATTGAACGAAGGCACGACTTGGGAATCGGCTGCTCTTGCTTCGCATCATAAACTTGATAATCTTGTCGTCCTAATTGACGCGAACAAGTGGCAAGCAATGGGACGGACGAGTGAGGTTCTTAACTTTGAGCCGATTGAAAATGTCTGGCGGGGGTTCAAATGGTATGTCGAGAGAGTGGACGGACATAACTATCAAGAGTTAGATGGAGTGATTAACGCTAGATTCCATTGGCCGACTGCGATAATCTGCGACACGATTAAAGGGAAAGGTGTTTTATTTTTTGAGAATAGTTTGCTTTACCATTATAAGAATGTGTCGGATGAGGAATACGAAAAAGCGATGTTAGAACTCTAATGAGAAAACCATTTATAACAACCTTGACTGAGTTAGCCGAGCGTGATGATAAAATTTTACTCATCATAGGGGATGTCGGATTTTCGTTTATTGAATTATATCGGGAAAAATTCCCGAAACAATTTCTTAATGTCGGGTGTCTGGAACAGACGATGATGGGCGTAGCGGTGGGGTTGGCTCGCGCCGGATTCAAGCCGTATGTTTACACGATGCGGAACTTTGTTGTCTTCCGGCCTTACGAGCAAGTCAGAAACGACATCGCATACGGAAACGCTAATGTTAAATTATTCGGTGTTGCTGGTTCGGCGGCTTACAAATTTTTGGGGTATAGCCATAATACTTTCAAATACAAGAACGGGGTTGACGAAGATGTTGCGATGATGAGCGAACTGCCGAATATGAATGTCTATGTTCCGAAAACCGAAGAAGAAGTTAGGGAAAAGATGCTGAAAGAATACGAAAGGTCAGGGCCTGCGTATTTTGTAATATGAAGAATAAACGAATCTTAATCACCGGCGGAGCGGGGTCGATAGGTTCGGAACTTATCAAACAGCTTTACAAGCAAAACAAGATTTATATTTTAGATATAAATGAGAGCGGAATTTTTGATTTAATAGAAGGACTCGACGAAAAAAAGTTCGTTACTGGGAGAGTCGGAGATATAAGAGATTATAAAACGGTGGGAGATGTTTTTAGTGATTTTAAACCACAAATAATTTTTAATTGTGCCGCTTATAAACACGTTCCTTTGATGGAGTATACTCCTATGGAGGCAATACAGACTAATATTTTAGGACACTATAATTTAATTCATTGTTCTAAAACGTGGGATTTTGTAGAAAAGTTCATTTTTATTAGTAGTGATAAAAGTGTAAACAATAATTCGATTATGGGGGTAAGTAAGAAAATGGGGGAGGTAATAACTTGTAATCAAGGTAGGGGTTATATCGCTGTTCGTTTCGGGAATGTTTTAGGTTCGCGGGGTAGCCTTTCAACAATTTGGCAAAGACAATTTGATTTAGGAAAACCTTTGACAGTTACGGATTCACGAATGGAACGTTATTTTATGTCTATTCAAGACGCTGTTAGACTTGTCATAAAAGCGACTGAAATTGGGAAGGGTGGAGAAGTAATTTGTTTAGATATGGGGAAAAGGGTTAATATTCTTGCTTTGGCTAAAAGATTGACAGAGGAAATAAAGTTTGGTAGTATAAAGATAAATGGAATGAGGGACGGTGAAACTTTAACCGAGGAATTGATGACTGAGGAAGAAACTAAACGGGCTTTTAAAAAAGATGAATTTTGGATTATACCTAAAATATGAGAACAAGAGAGCAAATAAAAGAATATCAGAAGTTGTGGAGAAAACGGAATCCCGATAAGGGACGGGTTTATTCTAAGAGATGGAGGAAGAATAATTATCAAAAGTCATTAGAATATCAAAGGGATTATCAAAAAAAATGGCGACAAGAAAATAGGCAAAAGAGTAGAGATGCAGTTAGAAAAAGTTATTATAAAAATCATGCTGAACGTCTAAAAGATAGAAGGGAATATTATAAAAAAAATAAGCAAAAGGAAAATAAATACCGTGTTAGATTGGCAATGGGTAAATATCGTAGTAATCCTGAAAGTTGGATAATAATGAATTTAAGAAGTCGGTTGTTAAGGGTATTAAATCGCGGAACTCAAAAATTAAGAAAATCGGGACATACTTATAAATTATTAGGTGCAGATATTGGAATGATAAAAAAGTATCTTGAAAAGAAATTCAAAAAAGGAATGACTTGGAATAATAGAGGAAAATGGCATATAGACCATATTAAACCGCTTTCGAGTTTTGATTTATCTAAATCTGAACAACAACAAAGAGCTTTCCATTATACAAACTTGCAACCTTTATGGGCGAAAGATAATTTAAAAAAAGGAAACAAATCAAATGAAAGTTAGATTTTTTAATCCAGCGTTAAGTTATCTAAAGCATAAAGCCGAGTTTGATTCCGAGATTCAGAGGGTTCTTTCCGCTGGGGATTTGATTTTACGGGACGATGTCGAGAAGTTCGAGGAAAATTTGGCAAAGTTCGTAGGCACAAAATACGCAGTAGGTCTTAATTCAGGCACGGATGCTTTGTATCTTGCGCTTAAAGTTCTCGGTGTAGGAAAAGGAGATGAGGTAATTGTTCCGAGCCATACTTTTGTTTCTACGATTCAGGTAATAGTTCAGTGCGGAGCTACGCCTGTTTTAGTGGATATGGACGGAAAGTTTGAAATCACGACAAAGACAAAAGTCATTTTACCAGTTCATATAGCTGGAGAAGTTCAAGAGATAAAAGTTCCGGCTTATGAAGATTTGTATCTTGTCGAAGATGCTTGTCAGGCATTAGGAGCCGTTAAAAATCCTACAAGTTCAGCTCAATGTTGGTCGTTTTATCCCGCTAAGATTCTCGGTGCATTCGGAGATGCGGGAGCTTTGACTACAAACGATGAAAATATCTACAACGAAGTCAAGGAATTAAGAGGACACTACAAAAAGGATTACTCGAAGTGGGGCATCAATTCTCGAATGGATAACCTTCAAGCGGCGTGTCTAAATATCAAATTGAAATATCTCCCCGAAGTTTTGGCACGGAGAAAAGAAATAGCTGAAATTTATCTGAAAGAATTAAAAGGGGTTGGCTTGCCGAACAATCAAGAAGGCCGCGTTTGGCAGGATTTCATTATCCGAACCGAAAAGAGAAATGAGCTTTACCAGTTCTTGAAAGAACAAGGAATTGAAACGATGAAAAATCTTTATCCCTTCCCGATTCCTAAACTTCCCCTTTCGTTGAAATATGAAGCTGAAACTTTGCGGATTCCGTGTAACGAAAACTTGAAAGATTCTGAAGTCGAATATGTCATAGAAAAAATCAAAGAATGGACTACAAAATCTGCGTAAAATGTGTCCTTGATAATTCAATAGACATAACTTTTGACGAAAAAGGAGTGTGTAATTTCTGCCGTCAATGGGAGAAAACCGAAAAGCAAAGAAAAGCCGAGAGTTATCATCCAGGCAAGGCGACTATCTTTTATCAGTTAAGAAAAGCAGGGGAAGGGAAACTTTACGATTGCCTTTTAGGGATGTCCGGCGGTGTTGATTCCTCGATGTGTTTGCATTATTTAGTAGAAAACGGAATCAGACCCTTGTGTTTCTCAATAGACAATGGCTGGCAGAGTAAGGAAGCTCAAGAAAATATAATGCGAATGGTTGAGAAGCTCAAAGTCCCGTTTTATAGATTCACGATTAACCTTAAAGAATTCGGAGATTTACAAAGCGCGTTCATTCAATCAGGTGTTAAGAATTTGGAGGTAACAACAGACCATATCTTAATGGCTTCGACCTATTTAATGGCTTACGATAACGGGATTAAATACATCATTTCGGGTGGGAATCACGCTACCGAAGGCGTTTTGCCGGAATTCTATGGTTATAATGCGCGGGATTTGAGAAACATAAAAGCCATCTTCAAAAAGTTCAATGGGCGGAACTTAAAAGACCTGCCGATGATTTCTCTGCCGAAGTATTTGTATTGTCGGTTCATAAAGAAAATTAAGGTTATTAACTTGCTTGATTTTTATGAGTATCGGCGGGAAGAATCAATAAAACTTTTGGAAAGGGAATACGGGTATAGAAATTACGGATCGAAGCACGAAGAATCTCTTTTTACAAAATGGTTTCAAAACTGGTATCTTCCGAGAAAATTCGGTTTGGACAAAAGAAGACCTCACTATTCCTCGATGATTCTTTCGGGGCAGATGACCAGAGAAGAAGCTCTGAAAAAGTTGAATGAGCCGTTATATTACCCGCAACTTGGAGACGAAAAGGTCGAGGAACGGATTTTAAGCTACCCCAAACACGAATACTCGGACTATCCGAATAATAAATTTTTATGGGATTTGCTTTCAAAAATGTATGCCAAAATTAAAAGGTAAAGGGCGGAAAAGATTAAAACGGAAAAGAATTTTACAAAGTCGTTTGAAACATCACGGGACAAAGAGTTCGTGTAAACTTCATATTAAGAGAGTGCCTAAAAAAGTGATTGAAAAACTGCCAAAAAAGTCGTGGTGGCGTAGATTTATAGAATGGATATTTTAGCAACAGACAAAGATTTTACAACAAGTTTGATTAAAGCTCTTGATGAAACAGATTATCAATGGCGGGATTATGACGGGCTTATAATCGCAGGGACGCATACGCCGGAAAATGTCCCAGAAAAAATTGAAAAGATTAAAGATGCCCGCCGAAGTCATCTTCCTTTTCTTGGAATATGTTTCGGGTTTCAGTTGATGGCGATTGAATATGCTCGCACCGTTTTAGGGAAATGGAAAGCTAATTCGATTGAGATAGACCCTGATACGAATTTTCCGATAATAGTTAAAACCAATAAATTAAGAGTGGGAATGAAGCCGACTTTGGATTTATGGGGCAATCAGCGAATGGAAAGTTTCTGGCATAATTATAAATTAAATAATGAGTATCTTTCCGAGTTTACGAAGGACTGGAAATTTACGCAGGTTTACGATTCGGATTTAGGGGAATCAATAGTAGATTATTTATTTTACAAGCCAGCACTGGATTACGGCTCGATATTTCTTGGCACGCAGTTTCACCCAGAGTATCAAAGTTCTGTTAAAAAACCGCACTGGGTTCTGACGGAATTTTTGAAGGTCGCAAAGTATAGGATAAAGAAATGAACTACTGTCATTGGGCAAAATCTTTGGGAGCTTTGGAAGATACTGCCGAGAATGTCTGGGGAACAGAGAAATATATCTTGTGGAAGCATTTGAAAGAACCTACTGTTTTTTTCGGGATGTATGATGTACGGGATTATTTGGCTTTGAGTATTCATCGAGGAAAATCTTGGGTGTTATGGGCTGGTGGAGATATTAAAAATTTAATTAGGGGATTTAGTTTGAATGACGGCAAGTTAAAATGGTTCGGGAAGTTTTTACCTCTTACTTGGTGGTTGAAACATATGTTGTGCAAAGCCGAACATTGGGTTGAAAATGATTATGAAGCAGATAAATTGGCCAGTTTCGGATTAGACAGAAAAAGAATTTATGTTTGTCCGTCTTTTTTGGGAGATATAGATTTTCCGATAACTTATGAATGGAATAAAACGATGAATGTTTATGTCAGTTCTGGAGCCGACAGGCAAGAGGAGTATGGGTTTGGGATTGTCGAGCGAATCGCGGGCAAGTTGCCTTTTATAAAGTTTCACCTTTTCGGGGCAGAGTGGACTACCAAGCAGGAAAATGTTATAGTTCACGGCAGAATAAGCAAGGAACTGATGAATTTCAGAACTTCGTATATGCAAGTCGGGCTACGGCTGAATGAGTTCGATGGGTTTTCGGAAATTCTTGCGAAAGCGGTTTTGCGGGGACAATATGCTATTGGGAAAGTTAAGCACCCTATGATTCCGAGTTTTGAAAACGATATGGATTTGATTTTGAAACTTAATACGCTTCGGCATAAAACCGAGCCGAATCTTGAAGGTCGGGAGTACTACAAACTTGCGTTGAATAAGTATCCGTGGTACGATAAAGAGAATGAGAGATAAATTTGGAAGATTTTTGAGGGGGAATAAAGTTATTAAGCCGTTTGTAAAAGGAAATACCCTGCGTTTGGGTTTGGAAATGAGTCAAGAACAAAAGAGCAAAATAAGTATGAGTAATAAGGGGAAAAAGTTAAGTAAAGAACATAAACAAAAAATATCTAATTCGCATAAAGGAAAGAAAAAAATATGGATGATTGGGACAAGATACGGTTCTTTTAAGAGGAGTGTTGAAACCAGAAAAAGAATGAGTGAATCCCATAAAGGAGAAAAAAGTTATTTGTGGAAAGGTGGAGTTACTTTAGAAAATCAAAAGATAAGAGGAGGAATAGAATATCGTTTGTGGCGCGAAGCAGTTTTTGCTCGTGATAACTGGACTTGTCAAATGTGTCATCAAAGGGGAGGTCAATTAGACCCAGACCATATAAAGATGTTTGCTTATCATCCTGAACTTCGACTTGCTTTAGACAATGGCCGGACGCTTTGTAGAAAATGCCATAAAGGATTGTGGACTTCAAAAAGTAAAAAACATACTTGTTGCGAATTATGATTACAATTATTCCAATAGTTGCTACTTTAGTTCTTTTGATTGTTCCGGACGCTTCCTTGTGGTGCGATACCAGAGGCCCGGCATGCTACAGTTCTGAAACCAATCTTATCGTGATGGACGAAAGAATCAAGCCAAAATATATTCCGTGGGTGTTCCTCCATGAGTTCGGACACTATTTGGGGAAAGACGAACAAGGAGCGAACGAATGGGCGAAACAATTTAAGGGAGTGGTTATTCCAAAAACAATAGAAGAACTAACGATATGAAAGGACTTCTCAAAACTACAAATTGGCAGAGGAAGTATTGGAAAGAACGGAAAATTGATTGGCAACAGGCATACTTCACGCCTGATCACCCGCACCGCCAGTTAATCATTTCCGCTCTAAAACAATTTGGGTTTTTCAAAAGTGTGCTGGAGCTTGGTTGCGCTGCCGGAGCGAACATTTATAAAATCAAACAGAACTTTCCTCATGTGGATGTCGGAGGGATTGATTGGAGCGCCGATGCGATAGAAACCGCTAAAAAGTTTCTTCCGAGAGCCACTGTCCTCCAAGTCGGCGAGGCACAGGATATTTATATCTCGTCCGGTGGTGCGGACATTATTTTAACCGATATGTGTCTTATTTACCTTTCAGGAAAGGATTTCAGAAAAGCGTTGAGGGAATTCAAGCGAGTTGCGAGAGTAGGTTTGGTTTTGTGCGAGTTTCACAGAGAAAGTTGGTTTGAGAGATTGGGCGTAAAGATTTTGACGGGTTATAACTCATACGACTATCGTAAGGAATTGACGCGAGCTGGATTTCATCAGATTGAAATAACTCCTCTAACCATTCAAGATTGGCCCGACACCGAAAAGGAAAAAGGTCTAAGATGTATAATAACGGCAAGATGAATGTTTTAATCATAGGAGGAGCGGGGTTTTTAGGTTCTCATCTTGTCGAACGATGTCTGAAAGAGGGATATAGAATTTTTTTGATAGATAATCTATCTTCGGGGAAAATTGAAAATCTTCCGAAAGAAATAATGAATCAGTATTCTCGGTATGACAACCCGACAATTTTCCTTTATTCACAGGGGGATGTTAAGACCTTTGATTTTTTCGGTTCTTTTGAAGACAAGATAGATGTTATTTTTTATCTTGCCACGAAACCTGGAATACCCTCGGTGGTTCAAGCGAGCATAGACAACCCTCGGCCTTTTAACGAGGATAACGTGGGAGGATTTCTGAATATGTTGGATTACGCCAGAAGAAAGAATATACCAGTAGTTTTTTCTTCAAGCTCGGCGGTTTACGGAGACGGAACATTGCCTACGACGGAAAGAGCGAACCTCAATCCTATTTCGCCTTACGCTTTGCAAAAACTCATTTGTGAGCAGTATTTGGAGCTTTTCAATAAAATTTATGGATTAAAGAGCGTAGCTTTGAGATATTTTAATCTTTATGGAGAACGACAACCTGATGGTGGAACTTACGCTTTGGTGATAGGCAAATTTATGAAAGCGCATAAAGCGGGAAAACCTTTTATTTCAGTAGGAGATAACCAGCAACGGAGAGATTTTGTTTATGTCAAAGACGTGGTAGACGCGAATATAAAGGCGGCTGAATATGTTTTAAGCGGAAAAGATTTTGAAGTATTTAATATAGGGAGCGGGGTTAATTACAGCGTTCAAGAGATAGCCGATATGGTTACCAAAGGAAAAACTAAATGGGGGGAATTACTGCCAGCGAGGTTTGAACCTAAGGTTACTTTAGCCGATTGCTCAAAGGCCGAGAAAATGTTGGGATGGAAAGCAAAAACAACTTTAAAAGAATGGTTTCAATAATCCTTACAACGATGAACAGGGCGAAGATTCTTAAGGAACGCTCCTTGAGAAGCGCGCTGAATCAAAAGTTCTCCGATTATGAGGTTCTTGTTATTGACGGCGGGTCGGACGATTCCGAAAAAGTTGTTGAAGAGTCGCGGAGAAAACATCTTTACTATTTCAAGGTTGAACCTAAAGGGCTTTCTCACGCTCGGAATTTCGGAATTAAAAAATCCAAAGGGGAATACATTGTGTGTCTTGACGATGACAACGAGTTAATGCCCGATTTCTTGCGGAAGACCATTGACAATATAGGAGATTATGACGCTATTACGACAGGTAGGGTGATTCAATACAAGGATTTCGCTCACGAAGCCGTCCCAAAACTCGGCAGATTTTGCTCGATTGACTGGGGATGGTTGATTAGAAGGGATGTTTTTGATACGATTCAATATGATGAGGAAATGAAAGCCAACGAGGACGCTGATTTTGGGATTCAGTTTTTCAAGAGATTCAAGGCAAAAGTAATTCCTGATTTATTGGCGGTGGCTTACGATGAATTCGGCGACCCAAGGAACTCAATGTCTTTTCCGAACCAAAGGGAATTGAGAGGAATGTTGCATTTCCTTGAGAAGAATCTTAAGGAATATGACGACCCGAATGAATTAAGATATCTTTACCGGCTATGCGGAAGAAAATTTTATCGAGGAGGATTTAGATTGAAAGGTCTGTCGTTTTTTTGGAAATCGTTTAGAGCTTGTCCGAACTTAAACTCTTTTCTTAATCTGTTTTTTATTTTGTTCGGCTGGACTATTTACGACAAATTTATGACCTTAACGGAAAAATTAAGATGATACTCCCGAATTTCGCCCAAATAAATAAAGAAGAAGCGGAGTTTCTTGTCGAGAATCTTATCAATTTGCCTGATGGCTCCGTGATAGTTGAGCTTGGAACATATAAGGGCGGAAGTGCTTTTGTAATGAGCGAGGTGTATAAGCGAGGCAAGATTTTCAGCATCGACCATTATGAAGATTGCACAGTTGAGGAAGTCAAGAATAATCTGGTTGGTCATGATGTGGAGTTATTGAACGGCAAAACCTCCGATTTGGCTAAAACTTGGTCTTTGCCGATAGATTTTCTTTTCATAGACGCGAGTCATTATTATGAAGATGTTATGGAGGATATTAAAAACTGGTTGCCGAAAGTTAAGGACAAAGGATTGATTATGTTCAATGATTACGATTCTTGGCCCGGAGTAACGATGGCGGTTCATCGGGCAATAGAGAAAAAATGGATAGAGCCGTTATCAAAGGCGGGTTCAATGTTATTAACCAGAAAAAATAATGAAATATAAACATTTTGCACTCGTGCCATTTACAGGTTTGGGTCTTCATAACGGCTATCGAGGGGACGCGTGGTTGAAAAACCGCATAGAGATTTTCAAGTGTTTTACTTTACAGTCAATCTTGAATCAAACAGATAAAGATTTTGTTGTTTGGGTTTGTTGGCGCGCCGAAGAAAAAGAAAATCTTATTGTCCAAGATTTTATTACTTATCTTTCGAGTTGGTATGGATATTCTTTCGTTCACACTTTTCACGGGATACCTTTCTGGGACGACAAATACGATGACAAAACTGCAGGTAAAAGATTGATGGATACTTTGAAAGGTTCTCTGCCCGAATTAAAAGATATTGTCGGGGATTCAGAAAGAGTTCTGCTTACTATACAGCCGAGTGATGATATGTATATTTCAACAGCGATGGCGCAAGTTAAGGAAGCATTGAAAGGCGAGAAAACGAATCGTTCGGCGGGTTGGAAAGAGGGGTATATAATGAACTACCGAACAAAAGAAATAGCCAAGTATTCTACGGAGGGCTGGAAGACAGACCACATTTCGACTTACAAGACCGAAACAATACCTCCGTTTTTTACGATTCTTTTCTCAAGAGAGGAATTTTTAGACCCTGAAAAGCATTACAAGCATATTAGTAAATATGTTGGAAATAAAGTAAAATAATTATAATGTCATATAAAAAAGGACAAATAGGATATTGGCGGGGCAAGAAAAGATTGCCAATGTTAGAAGAACATAGAAAGAAAATATCCAGAGCATTAAAAGGGAAAATGCCCAAAAATTGGCATCCTGAAATAGGATTCAAAAAAGGCAATTCTATTTGGAAAGGAAGAAAACATACCGAGGAAGCTAAAAAGAAAATAAGTCAAAGCCATAAAGGAAAACCCTCTTATATTAAGGGAAAAACTTATAAAGAAGTTGGTAGAGTTCCGAAATTGATAGGAGAAAAGAATCCAGCTTGGAAAGGAGGGATTACACCGATAAATGAAAAAATAAGAAGGTCTCCAGAATACATACTTTGGCGTAAGGCGGTCTTTGAACGAGATAATTATATTTGTGTATGGTGTAAGGCGACAAAAGTTTTTTTGGAAGCTGACCACATCAAACCTTTCGCTTTATACCCTGAACTCCGCTTCGCAATAGACAATGGACGCACTCTCTGTCGGGAGTGTCATAAAAAAACTGAAACTTATGGCAGAAGATTTCAATATAGATGATTGGCAACCTTACCGTTCGCACGAAAATATAGGGGATGTCACCGAATACACCGAGCTGGAGGGCAGAGGATTCGTGGTAGGTTGCCATATGGAAAATATATCAACGACATTCACACACCGCTACAAAGGTCGCACCCTGTCAAGAGATGAAACAGATGAAGTTTTGAGGGATACGGGGACTTTACTTTCTGAGCCGATTGTGCTACCTTTATCTCCAAGAATGAGGATAAGGAGTTTAGTCAATAAAATCCCATTCAATAATTTGCTTAAAAAAATATACTATCTTTTGCCAGGCAGAATAAGAATAATATGATAAACAGAATAAAAGGTTGGTTCTTTCTTAGATTCTATCGAGGGGCGTTTCTTAAAAGATTCCGAAGCAAACGCGCCAAGCAGATGTTCTTTTTGAGGCAATATGAGGGAACGCAGAAGAAAATCTGGGGAATGGAGTTTGTGGTCGAAGGGTTAAAAGAAGGACGGGAAGGATTAAGGAGAGAATACGACAAACTCAACGAAACCCTTGACGCTTCAAAGATAGCTTACGAAAAAACCGAAGGCGAAGCCAAAGAAAAACTGAATCAAATGGTTGAAACTAAACTAAGAGAAATCGAGGAATGGAAAAAGAAGATTGACATGGCCGACGAGACGATTCTTCAAACACAAGACCAAGTCGATGGTCTTTACGACCAGCTCCCGAAGCTGGAAAAAATAATTAAAGAATGAATCCAGTTGAGCTGATAATTCAGCTTCTAAAGATAGGTTTCGGAATCTATTTTGTATGGTGGAGTTGGTATATTGTTCAATTACTTAAATGAAAATTTTAATTACCGGCGACAAAGGATTCGTTGGCGCAGAAACTCGAAAGTTTCTTGAAGGCAACGGACACGAAATTATCGGATATGACATAATGGATGCGTTAGATGTACGAGATTCGGTTCAGTTTGATAACTTCGTAGCGAACACAAGACCGGATAGGATTCTTCATCTGGCGGCCATAGCAAGGTTCAGCGAAGCCGATAAAGACCCTCGACTGGCTTTTGAGACGAATGTAATGGGGACGCTGAATGTCTCAAGAGTAGCGGCTAAGTTTCATATACCTTTGGTTTATGCTTCGACTGGTTCGGTGTATATGCCTATTAGGAGAGAGCCGCCGATTACTGAAGATTTTGAGGGCATGGGAAACTCTGTTTACGGTTGCACGAAATATATAGGTGAAGTGTATGTCAAAGGAGTAGGGAATCCTTACATCATACTTCGATACGCCCATCTTTACGGAAAAGAAAAGAGAATGCACGGATTGATTGGAGGATTTATGGAAAGGATTAACCGAGGACTTAACCCGATGATTTATGGGGGTCAACAAAGTAACTCATTTACTTACATTAAGGATATAGCGAAAGCGAATTATTTGGCATTAATTGCTCCTTGGGATAAGTGGAATGAAGTTTATAATATCGGAAGTCCCGAAGAAATAACAGCCGAGGATGCTGGAAAAATGATTTGTGATATTTTTGGTTATAAGGGGGGAATAGACAAAAAGGAAGCAAGAGGCGTAGACCCTTTAAGATTTTGGTATAACTGTAGCAAGGCAGAAATAATGCTTGGTTTCAGGCCAGATTTTACTTTAAGGCAGGGATTGCTTGATATGGCAAAAGAGATGGGGTATAATCAGAGTAATGATAACACCAGCAAGGAGGGTTTATCTGAATACTTGGAGGGCAAAAAACCGCCTGAAATTAAGAAAGGTAAGTAAGAATTGGTATGCTCAAAACAAACATAGGCAAGACTTAAAAGAAAGTAAGAAAGAATGGTGGCAATCTTGGTATGAGAGGAATAGAAGTAAAAAGATTGAACAAGATAAAATTTGGCGAAAAAATAACATTGAGAAAGTTAGAGAGAATAAAAAGCGTTGGAGACAAAATAATCCATTAAAGGTCGCGGCTCAAAAAAGGAGATATATCAAGAATAATATAAACGCAAGAATTGCATTAGGTCTTAGGGCTCGTCTAAGATTGGCTATATTGGCTCAATCGGCACAAAAGAAAGGAACGCTGACAGAGTTAATAGGTTTGTCGATGCCAGAATTAAGAAAACATCTCGAACGACAATTCAAAGAAGATATGTCTTGGGATAATTACGGCAAATGGCATATAGACCACATAAGACCGATAAGTTCTTACAATATATTACTTGTCAAAGAACAGAAGTTGGCGTTTAATTACAAAAATCTGCAACCATTGTGGGCGTGGGAGAATGAGACGAAAGGTTCAAAGTTCAATGCAAAATAAGATTTACAAAGAAGAATTAAGTAACATAAGCTCCAAGAACATAGGGACTGGTTGTGTTTTGCATTCGCACATTTGGATAGGGAGAGATGTCAAGATAGGAAATAAGGTAAGGATTCAGGCATTCTCGTTCATTCCCGACGGAGTGGAGATTGAGGATAACGTTTTCATAGGGCCTCATGTAGTTTTTACGAACGACAAAAAACCGCCGAGTGATAACTGGCAAAGGACTTATGTAAGGAAAGGGGCGAGTATAGGGGCTAACTCTGTGATTCTTCCTGGCCTAACAATCGGCGAGAACGCCAAAATAGGCGCAGGAAGCGTTGTAACCCACGATTGCGAACCAAATAAAACATACTATGGAAACCCAGCAAGAGAACATTGATAAACCTGATAAGCTGGAAATAAGCAGGAATCCCGATGGAACATTCAAGGAAGGAGTAAGCGGTAATCCCGAAGGTCGCCCCAAAGGAAAAACTCTTAAAGAATGGGCGAGAGATAAGCTGATGGGAATGACTGATAAAGAGCGAGAAGAATTTATCAAATCTCTTTCTAAAGATACTTTCTGGCGAATGGCTGAAGGCAATCCTCACCAAACTATTGACTCCACTGTTGAATTGAAACCAACTCCCTTATTAAATGTTTTGCATAACAACGGCACTAAAGAAGATAAGCCAGCTGAACAAAAGAATTAGAGCCGTTCAAGGTGGAACTTCTGCCGGTAAGACGATAGGGATTATAGAGTTTTTAATCGACTTAGCTCAAAGAGATGAAGTTCCTACGATTACAAGTATTGTTTCCGAGAGTTTCCCCCACCTCAAAAGAGGAGCGATATTAGATTTTATTTCTATCTTAGAACAGCACGGATATTTCAAAGATAAAAGATGGAATAAAACTGATTACACTTATACATTCGAGACGGGAAGTAAGATTGAGTTCTTTTCGGTAGATCAGCCGGGAAAAGTAAGGGGGCCGAGAAGAGAGAGATTATTTATAAACGAAGCGAACAACATTTCTTACGATACGTTCGACCAGCTTGAAGTTAGAACCAAAGAGTTTATTTTTCTTGATTGGAATCCTGTATCAGAGTTTTGGTATTACGACAAAGTAGCGAATAGAGCAGATGTTGAACATTTGATTTTAACTTACAAAGATAACGAAGGACTTGATAGTAGAATCATTGAAGCTATTGAACAACGAAGAGAACGAAAAGGTTGGTGGAAAGTTTACGGTGAGGGACTCTTAGGCGAGGTCGAAGGAAAGATTTACAAAGATTGGCAGATAATAGATGAAGTTCCTCACAACGCGAGATTAGAAAGATACGGACTGGACTTTGGATATTCCAATGACCCTTCTGCAATAGTGGCTGTATATTACTATGACGGAGGATATATTTGGGACGAGATACTTTTTCAAAAAGAGCTAAGTAACAAGCAGATAGCGAATATATTAAACAATCAACTTTCAGCTTTGGTAATAGCAGATTCCGCAGAACCGAAAAGTATTGATGAAATTAAAATACACGGAGTTAATATCATCGGAGCAGAGAAAGGAAAGGATTCTGTAAATAACGGGATTCAATTAATCCAAGACCAAAGGATAAGCGTGACCAAAAGGTCTGTGAATATAATCAAGGAGTATAGGAATTATCTTTGGGAAACGGATAAAAACGGAATTATACTCAATGAACCCGAACATACATTTAGCCATTCAATGGATGCAGGAAGATACGCAATGAGTTCGTTAATCAAAAAACCGATTGTAATGTCGATGGCTTCTCCTCTGGCTAAACCTTATTATCCTAAACTTGGAATATGAGCTACATCACATTAAAGTTAGGCGGCGAAGCTCAAGAGATTGAGCGGTGTAGGAAAATCATACACCAGTTATTTGAAGATGGATTATTCAGTATTCGGAGCGGTTCGTTCACGGCTAACTTCGATGAGAATGGAGAAATGCCTACTACGGAAATTAGATTGGTAAAGAGACGGAATAAAATACTTCCTAAAATATCTGCATTAGAACAGTTTACTATCGAAACTTTGCCTGTGGATAACTCCTCTATTGCAAAGCCCTTGACAAATGCTAATATAGGAATATAATTTAATAAGTCAGGTCTCCACCTCGTACTCCGAGCGGACGCAAACAGCGTTCGTTTTTTTATTATGGAATACGCAATCACAACAGGGAAAGGAATAAGCGACTTGATGCTTCGGCTTCAAGGCGAGAAAAAAACAGCCCGTGAGTTCCAAGAAAGGAAGCACGAGAACTGGAACGAGATTTACGAACTCTCAAGAGGAAAGGTAAGAACCAATCGTTTGACTCAAAGACAGTCCGTGAACATTCCCTTGATGAAAGAAACCGAAAAGACCATTTTATCAAGAATTGACGAACGACCGAGTGTCGAGTGGAAAGAGTTAAGCGGAGATGAAGGCAAAGAAATTATTATGCAAACGTTGTGGGAAGATTTTATCCGAGAGAAGAATATTGAGCTGATAGATATGCAGGATAAGAAAACCTGCTTGAGGTATGGACGACCTACGAAGAAATTCGTGCCTGGCGGGTTATACCCCGATGTTTACGCTTTGGATATATTTGATGTCGTTTATGACCCATTGATGAATCCTTTGGATGTCGAGACGGCGAGGTTTATTATTCATCAAAACATTTACCGTTCCGTAAGAGAATGTCTCGCTGATAAAAGATATTCCGAAGAGGGCAAAAAGTATTTAAGGGAATTCGCCGACAGCAAAGCAGGGATAATTATTTCAGGAAACAATAAGGAGGAGATGGTGAAACGGAACGAACGGCTCATGGCTATGGGTGTAGGTTCAGACCAGTTCGACAGATTTGCTGGAGGAGATACGATAGTTAATTTAACGGAACATTACACGAACCAGTGGAACGCCAAGACGAAAAAGTTTGAGAGGAGAGTGATAGTTTACTGTGAAGACACGATTACTCTGCTTGATGAGCCACTTGAAGATTTAATCGGGATTGACAAGTGGCCGTTTGTAACTTGGAGCGAGGATTTGGAAACGAATGATATTTGGAACGATTCGATTGATGACTTAGTAAGAGTTCCGAATCAGTTAATTAACGTTTGGTTTTCTCAATTAGCCGAAAACAGGACTCTGAAGAACTTTCAGATGCACTGGTATGACGCTACGGTTCAGGGCTACCAACCCCAGACCTACGAACCAGGCCCTGGAAGAATGCTTCCCGCCCCTGGAGACCCTAATAAGACAATAATGCCCGTGAATGTTTCAGGTTTAGACGACACTTTGGAAGCGATTAACTTTTTAATAACAGTAGTTGAACGGGGTACGGGAGCGACTGCGATTGAGAAAGGAGTTGGTGAACAGAAACAGCAGACTTTGGGCGAGGTTCAGATTCTTGTTGGAAAGGCGATGGAACGCTCGACTAACATAGCGAAGTATTACAATAAGGCGTGGTATGACTTTTCAAAGCTGTGGATTTCACTGATGGAAGCGAATTCAAGAGGAAAAAAGAGTTTATACAAAACAGGGCAGAGCGGGAAACTTTATCCGAAGAAAATTTACCGTTCGGATTGGGTTTCTGAAGCGGGTTATGAGCCGATGGTTAGATCGTCTTCCGAACAAGAACAGGATAATGTCAAAGCTATTCAGAAGTTTCAGTTCTTGCTTGGTATGTTTCCGAACAATGGAGCGTTGCGCAGAATCGCCCAAAAGAGAAGTCTTGAAATAGTAGATATATCCGCCGATGAACTAAGGCAGGTTGAAGAAGAAGAAAAGAATATGCAACAAATGCAAATGATGCAACCACAGCAACCACAAACCCAACAGACTGGGTCGCCCTCGATGCCTATGGCATTAGAACCGGCTCCAGCTCTGGGTCGATAATGTGGAAGTAGTCGATTAAACAAACCAATTAAAATACTAAAATTCCAAATTTAATTCACGGACAAGACCCAGGAGGGGCTCTTCGTCCGATTCAAGTAGATGATAACGGTAATCTTCAAATAGATTTAGTTTCAGGCGTTTCAGTTTCGACTTCGATTACGGGAACGATGACGGTAGACCAACTGTCGGGTTCTCAATGGAGTACGGTAGTTAATTCAACGCTTGTAGCTTTAGATGTAAAGCAGGTAAGTGGCTCAACTGACAGTGTAAGTATTGTGTCCAACATTGCCGCGTTAGATGTAATTCAGGTTTCAGGAGCGACAGACAGTGTAAGTATAGTTTCTAATATAGCCGCGCTTGACGTAAAACAAGTATCAGGTTCTGTAGACAGCGTAAGCGTAACGGAGTTCGCGGCTGGAGCGCAGTTAAATACGCTTCAGGCCTCTGGTTCAGTGGACAGCGTGAGTATTGCTTCTCAACCTATAACTTTAGTAGTAGACCAGTTATCTGGTTCAACTTGGAGTTCAGCTGTAGTTTCGGGAGCGACTTCGTTAGACGTCAAACAGGTTAGTGGAGATGTAAGTTCGACAGTTGTCAATTCAACACTTACGGCTTTAGACGTAGTTCAAGTATCAGGTTCGACTTTCAGCATTGCTACAGGCCCGACAAGCTTAGACGTAAAACAGGTATCTGGTTCGGCGGACAGTGTTGTAGTCAACTCATTCGATACCTCTTTGTCAGTCAATCAGGTATCGGGTTCAAACTTCTCAAGCGAGGTAAGTGGAATAGCAAGACAAACTAATCCGACTGCAGTAGCGGACGCGGCGGTAGTAAAGGCGTCATACGACGACCTTGGCAGACAAGTAATCACACCTTATCAAGTCAGGGACTTGGTTTCTACGGCGTACATCACAACTACGACGGGGATAGAAACAACTCTGTTGGCGGGAGTAGCAGGAGTGAATCTTGACTTAGTGCAGATAGTCGCGGCGAATACCTCGGACGCGGTGGTTGATATAGATTTTCGAGCGGTAACTGCGGGAAATGTCGAATTCTCGCTTACTGTTCCGGCTGACGCGACTGCAGGATTCATTCCAACTGTTCCTTGGCCACAAGCGGCTACGGGGAATAACTGGACTGCGGATGTCGCCGGAGCTGATATAAGCAACACAACGGTCAATACAAGCGCGTTGTTCATTAGGAACGTCTAATCTAACAATCCCCCGTCTTTGGGCGGGGGAGAAACCAAAATGGCAAAAGTATTTCAAGTAGATACAGGGGGCACACTGACGACGAGTCTTATTTCCTATTGGAAGTTGGATGATGTTAACGACTTTTTTAGCACAAATAACTTTACCAACGAAAATGCTGTTGCCTTTAATGCTGGTAAGGTAGGTAATGCTGGCGACACTGGAACTGGTAACACGAATAAAGCACTTGCACTTGCCAGTGCTCTTGGAATTGATGGGGGAAATTGTTCTATTTCTCTTTGGGTAAAACTCACCGATGCAGTATCTGTTGGAAAAACATTTGCTAATCAGGCTTCAAACGGAAGCACTAACACTGGCTACACGCTGCAATATGATGGCACAACTCTTGCTGCAAATAGATATAAAAATGGAACATCTGATAATAGTGCGACTGAAACGGTAACTCTTTCCACAGGAACTTGGTATCACATTGTGCTGACTTACGACGGGACGACCTTACGTCTTTATCGAGATAATGTCGCCAAAGGAACTCTGGCAACAAGCGGAAATGGAGTAAGTGCCACAATTGCGGCGTTTAACTTATTCAAACACAATGTCGAACGGTTTTTGAGTGGTCTGATAGACGAAGTGGGAGTTTGGAGTAAGGCACTCAATACTACGGAGATAAGCGACCTCTACAATGGTGGGAGCGGGCAGACGATGATTGTTGGCGCAACGGCAGGAAAATATGCCTCTAACAGAACGATGCTTAAAGTAGGATGAACCAATTACTTTCAAAACTCCTCGGTAAACGGGGAATCACAAGGGAAGAATTAAGCGACAAACCCATAGCGGGAATGATTTCCGAGAAAGGCCAGTTTGAAAATTGGGAAAAGATTTTGAGCGAAGAACCTATTACAGTTCAGGTTATAGAGGACTTTTGCAAAGACCAGATAAGCAAGATAGAAATGCAATGGGGAGATTTCTCTAACGCTAGCCAAAAGAACGAACGATTAGTGATAGCTCATACGATTTATTCGGCGATTCTGAAGGCGACAAAAGCACCCAAGGTCGAACGAGAATCGCTGGAACGATACTTGAATCAGATAATTCAATGAAAAAAACAGAAAGGGAACTCACCCGAAAATTGAGAAAGGAAGGTTACAAAGGAAAGAGATTGCTTGAAGCCGTAAGAGACGGAGTGGATGTTGTAAATGTCGGGACAAATGTCGATACGGCAGTGGCCGCAGTCAAGGTCGCAAAGAAAATTAAGGTAAAAACTAAAGTGGCTAAAGCAAAGAAAGGAAAGAAAAAGTAAAAGTCGGGAGGAGCATACCTCGTTAAAAAACAGGACTAAACCTCAAATGCAAAGGTCGAACACAAAAGTTCATTAAAAAATGGAACAAACATTGGAGAAGGTAACTCCGACAAATCCAACAGAGCAACCTGTCGAAAGCAAAACTGCCGAGGAAATACTCGCAGAAAGAGACGCTGAAATAGCCGCTCTTAGACAAAAGGAAACGGAACTCCAAGCTCAAAAAGAGCATTGGAGGGGGAAGTATGACAGGGATATTACTTCCGTAATCCAAACTCCCACACCTTCTGAGGAACAGGATATGTCCGATGAAGGCAAGGCACTGAAAGGCGACATTTCTAAAATCAGCCAAGAGCTTAAAGAAATTAAGCGCAAGGAAGACCGAAGGGATGCCGAAGCCGAATTCCCTGTTTTGAAAGATAAACGGAGCGAGTTCGACGAATTCTTGGAGGATGAGGAAAACAAAAAACTCTCCGTTAAGAAAGCCGCTCAAGTGTTTCTTGCCTTAAACAATCTGTTGACTCCCGAACCGCCCGAAAGGAAAGGCTTGGAGAAGCCAGCAGGCGCAGGACAGACACCGCCAGTTCCTGGATATACCGATGAACAGCTCGAAGATTTGCGGAAAAATAACTATCGCAAATACACAGAGTTGATTCGCACAGGTAAGATTTAGGTCGCGGAAGGTAGTAAGTTAGAAAAAAATGGCTATAACAGATTTTGGAATTAATTTCCATAGAAAAGTCCTTAGAAAGTTCTACGAGAACGCGGTAACACCCGCGCTTGTAAATCGGAACTACGAGGGAGAAATCAAGGAGTTCGGTGACCGAATCCGTCTTTTGTCATTCTTGCACGATATTCAGTTATCTGATTACACGGTAGGAACAGACATGACGGTTCAGCCACTCTTTGACACTTCGGAAGAGCTTGTCATCAATCAACAGAAGAATTACAACTTCGGGATTGACAAAGTCGAGGAATTGTTCACTTATGGTTCTGATATTGCTGATGCTCTCATTGAGAACGCTGCAAAAGAACTTCAGAAAACGGTGGACAGCTTCGTCTTGGGACAACTCGCCGCAGGTGTTGCGGCTGGGAATTGGCTCGGACAGAACGCGAGAGTTGCGGGAACTGCCACTTCGACGATGGCTTCAATAGCCACTACGGCGACAGGAGGCACATTAACCCTTAACTCGGACTCTGCTGTCGAGGCAAATATCCCCTCGGCTGAACTTCCTGATGGAACTCTCATCTACGGCGGATTTACGACTGCCGACTTGGGTAAACCGATTCGTTTGACTTCCGGAGCTACTTGGGCAACCGAGTGGTACAGGATCACAGCGAGAACGGACTCAAGCGCGGTTTCAATCGTGAACTGGGACGATGCGACAGAAGGATTTCCGATTCCTAACGGCGATGTGTTGAGAGGCCTCTACGGTGGCGCGGACTTTACGTCCGATTCCAACGGAGACGGCAAACCGACAGTACTCGCTGGTTGGGGCTGGGAATTCCAAGCCGCGATACCGACAACGGTAACTTCATCGAATATCTACGAGCATTTTACTGTGCTTGGCGAAATACTCGATAAAGCGTTAGTTGCTCACGATGACCGACACGTTGTGATGCCGTTCGCAGGACGGACGATGCTCTTACAGGCATCCGAACTCCAGCCGAGCGGAATTGAAATGCTCTACACCGACACTATCATTAATGGTAAGGTCGCCCGTGTAGCGGGTTTCGATGTTCACACGACTCATCAGGGTCGGTTCTCGACTGCTGTAGGACACGCCACAGCGACAGGAACTGGGGCTGACACAGCTACGGTTACTGGGACTACTGGTTATTGCTTGCCTGCGATTCATACTTCGTTCTACTCCTTCGCGGAGAAATGGAGCGAATCAAGGACAGTGATGGCCGAAAGGCAGTTCGCCAAATTGTATCAGGGCTTGTTCCTCTACGGAGGCAAAGTCCCGATTATGAGGAGAACCGCCGGAGCTTTGCTATACGCGCAAGCTGTATAGTTTGTCCACTCTGAACCTCTACTAAAAAGGGGTTCAGAACTGGGCAAGACCCAAAAAATGATAGGAACATTACGATTCATAAAAATCTTCTATAACTTCTGGTATCGGTTTTTTCCGCCTGAATTAGTTCAGTACTGGAAAAACAACGATATGGCCAGGGCAAAACTCGTTACTTTAGATGACGGGGCTTATGCTATGAAAATTGAGGGTGAGAAGTACCCTCTTTACGGATTCCCTCGCGGGCCTGTCCTCTTTGGCGCGTTGGCCCGACTGAAGCATTTGGGCAAAAATCTTATATTCAATGAATCGTGGAGATTGCTCGAAGAAGGCAAGACAAACGAGGAAGTAATGAATTATCTCAAGAGTGTCGCCTTGCCCGTTATCTTCCAAGAAATCCAGAAAAACAAATATGATATGTTCCCGCCAGAAAAGTTGTGTCCCGCTGTCAAAGAGTTGTGGCGGGCTTTGAGCGTGATTGAAGGAAGGATTGACAATGATAATTTCAAGAATTTCAAACAAGGATTGACTTTCTTCCTTCAGGAAGATGACGCTTACCGATTCAGGTTTCAATGGTTGTCTAAATACATCAACCCGAACTCCTTATGGAGAAAGGTTTGGTATTTCGGCAGAGAGTATTCATTGAAGAAGGAACTTGATTTCGCTTTTAACTTCTTGGAGAACGCCGAAATAGTCCCCGATATGAAAGGACGGACGAAACTGATTAAAAGGGTTTTGTTCGCCGTGATGGAGGATAAAGAGTTTGGAAAGATAGTCAATGAGTTGTTCAAGGAACTTGACTGGAAGAAACTCCGACTCTCTAAATCGGATTCCTATTATTTCAGGGGCAAGTATTTCAAAGTCGATTTCGACCACTTTGACTATTAACATGGCTGATAAAACAAAGGTAATTAAAATCGAAAGTATTTTAGGAGGTCAATCACCTGCGGCGTATTTCGGCAGGAACGACCAATTCAGGGCTTCACTTGGCATAAACCCAGCGTTGCCGTTTGATACTGATTCAGGGACGAGTACTTTAGGTTCTATAGCGAGCGGATTTTTAGTTAACGCATCGTGTACGACTATTTTCACTGTTACCGATAATTTACAGGGTTCGCCTTTTTGGATGGTTAACAATCCAAAGGACGCGTTTACCTATGTGTATGATTCTACGGGTTCTACGTTTACGGTTGATAAATTAGTCCAGACTCAGGTCGCGCTTAGCGATGGCGGTACGATGTCAAGCGCGTCCGGTAACGGCGCGGCGTATTACGATAATTATATATATTTCGCGAAGAACACCGATATTGCTCGTTATGGCCCGTTGAACGGCGCGGCGGCGTTTGTTGGCACATACTGGACGGGGACATTGGGAAAGACAGCGTTGGGAAATGTTGTTTATCCAGCAAGTGGCAATGTAACGTTACCGAATCACGTTATGCACCGTCATTCGGACGGCAAGTTGTACATAGCGGATGTTACGGGAAATCAAGGGGTTATACATTATATCGCCACCAAAAAAACTACTGTCGAAGGAGATACGGATGACGGTTCGACTTATAACAAACTTATTTTCGGGTATGGTTTATGGCCGATAGTCCTTGAAAGTTACGGTTCGGATTTGGCGATTGGCATTATCGAATCTGATGTAACTTTGGCGGCTGATACTTTACTCAATTATAGAAAAAGAACAAGAGCGAAAATCGCTTTTTGGGACACTACATCGCAGAATTACAACAAAATAACATGGGTGGAATTTCCGGACGCTTACATAACCGCGATGAAAAATATCAACGGCGTGTTGTATGTTTTTTCCACAAGCGGGACGGGCACAGGTGCTGGTTTTAGGATAACAAGATTCGTGGGAGGGTACACTTTTGAAGAGATAGGGTATTTTGAGAACGGAAGCGCGCCGTTGCAAGGTGCGGTGGACGGAACGAGTGCCAGACTTTTATTCGGAACCTATGTTGTCACCCCAGAAACGGCAGGCACGGTTTTTTCTCTTGGTCTTCAAAAGAAATCGTTAAGTACGGGTTTGTTCAGTGTGGGAAGAACGTCATCAAACAGTCAAGTTACGTCAATAGCATTAGTGCGTTCCAATGGTGGTTTTTATAACGATTCTCCAATCGCGGGATTTGGAAACACTATTAACGAATTTATAGCTGGTACTTATCTTTCTGCCTCGGTTTTTTGGAGTCAAATTTATAAAATAGGACAACCGTTCAGGATTACTAAAATTCGCATTCCTTTGGCCGACAAGTTGTCTTCAGGTTCCGCCGCGAGTAAATCAATAGTACCGAAAATCTATACAGATGACGGAAAGGGAACTACTTATACTTTGACGACAATAAACAATACTAACTTCGTTGGCCAGAAGTCCGTTGTTTTTCGGCCCGAATCGCTTACGGGCGACCATAATTTTTGGCTGGAACTGCGTTGGGACGGCGCAACTCTTTGCACAGTCGCTTTGCCGATAACAATAGAATTTGAATTATTAGATGACTAACATGGAACAATTCAAACAGTATCAATTTGAAGAAGAATTGGACACGGTGGAAGATTTTATTTCTACTGGAAATGTTTTGCAAACCGCGAAATCAATAATAGTCGGCAAAGATAAAGTTAGTCTTGACCCGAATAAAGGATTACTTACCAACTTCGTGGTTCGAGGGGTTAACTCCACAGGTTACTCTTCGGTTGTCGTTTTCGACGCTGACCAAAACGGATTCCATCAAGTAAGAACCAACGGGGATTACGGGAACGCTACGATAAATATGAATCACGGCGGCCAGAAAGGACAAGAAATTTATATCAGGGTCGATAATGATTCCGACGGAAACAAGACGATAACTTTCGGGACGCCTTTCAAAGTAACGGGTACGGTTGCGGGTTCGACCTCCGTATCAGCCATGCTTCATTTCATAAGCGATGGCACTAATTTCTGGGAAGTCAGCAGGACTACCGGACTATAAATATGGCATTAAACAACGTTGGAGATTTACAAAGTCAGTTCTTAGTAAGAAACAACCGCACTACGACAGACGCGTTTATTACGGATACTTATTTGAATGATTGGGTGCGCGAGGCGTACAGGTTCGCCTCTGGGTATAAAAAGTGGCCGTTTACCGAAGGCAGGGTTTCAACGACTTACGTAGCGGACAACACGAGTATTGAGGTAGGCTTTGGTTATCCCGAAGGGTGGAAGCCAGACTCAATAAGATTTCTCCAAGTCGGAGGCAAGAGATTCAAAAAAACTAACTTCGTGGGATACCAGAAATTCAGAGAGGATTGGTCAAGCAGTAAGGATAAGATTTTCTCGGATTATGGAATGCTTTACTTCATCAACCCGAACGCCGATGTTTCGGGAACGACTACCCTGTGGGGACAGTACAACACGATTATTGACCCGACTGATAAGACGGCCACTACGGTATTTTCGGACATAGACGAAAAAGGAAACGACGCTATCGTGGAACGAATGACCGTTTATCTGAAAAGACGAGAGAATCTTACCAATGAAGCGGCAATACACGATAAACTGGCAAGAGAGATGCTCGAAGAAGTATGGAAGCAAATTGCAGATGAACAATACAACTATCAAGACGCTGATAACGAGGGAATGTTCAAAAGAGTCGATGTCCTTCGCGGCGACTTTTACTCGGATATAATCAAGAAAAATCAATGGTTCTAAAATAATGGCAACTTACTTTAAAAGCGGACAAACTTTCGCAGAACAACAACAAGACCCGATAAACAAATTGATGGGTTCGGGGAGTTACAGGGATATTCCCGCTTACATACCTAACGATTATTTCGCGGGAAAAATCAGTCAGGAAGAAGCAATCGCACTAATTACTGGTACTCCTGTTTTCAACCCGAATATCGGCCCGCAGATAAACACAGGTCAGGGCGTTCAGCCAGCGTCTCAAGCAGGGTTTCAAGTCAACCCAGAGGTAGGCGCGGGGTTTTCCACGAATCAATCTAATCTAAATCAAGCAAAAGCCCAGGTTCAGCAAATACAACAGCAAGCTCAACAACCAATACAACCAACACAACCTACTGTGCCTCCCGTAGGCCCGCAAGTAAACTACGGACAAGGAAACGTGCCGTTTACAGGGACATTCAACCCGCCTCCAGTTACTCCTCTAATTCCTCCGACCCAACCAGCGCAACCAGTGCAACCAACTCCTCAACCGATAACTCTACCAACGCAACCTACAGTCCCGAATCTTACTCAACCAAATAATCAAGTCGGAGACCTCACGAAAGTCCCTGTGGGTCAGCCGTTTAACTACGGTGGGACGCAATACATAAAAGACGCTTCAGGAGGGATTGCTCCTTATACCACTCCACAACCTACCCAACCTGCCCCTACTCAACCCGTTCAACCTGTTACCCCAGCACAACAACCGCAATCCGTTCAACCTACTCAACCAGTTCAGCAACCACAGCAACCGCCTGCGCCAGATTTAACGCTTCCAAACAACCAAGTTGGGGATTTAACTAAGGTGCCTATCGGACAACCATTTACTTACGGCGGTAATCAGTATGTAAAAGATACGGGCGGGAATATAACGCCTTTTAGTCCGACAGGAACTCCGCCTCCCGTTTCTCCAATTTCTCCGCAACAGTATCAATTACAACCAGGAGAGACTCCAGAACAATACAACGCAAGAATTGCTACATTAAGAGGGGATAGCACCGCGCAACTTGCCAATCAGCAAGCTCTTACGCAACAAACGACAGGTCAAGGGTTTAATCAAAGTTTCAGTCCTCAACCAACTCAACCGCCAGTAACTCCGCAAGATGCCGCTACTGCAGCGAAAACTGGAGGTCAGGCCGCCGCTAACGCAGTAACTCAAACATCAAATTACGCTGATTTGTCGCAATCTCTCGCTCAAACGCAAGCAGCCGCTGTTTCGCAGGCCGCTTTCGCCGACCAAGTAAAAAGTCTTTTGAAAGAATACGGGGTTACGCCACCGAGTTCGACGCAAAGTCCTTATACCGCTTTCGCCGATACGTTCAAACAGATTTATCAAAATCTGGGGATGCCGGATATTAAAGCCCAATATGATTCAATCACCAAACAGTACTCCGATTTACAAAACGAACTACAGGATAAAATCTCAAACATTAACGATAATCCCTGGATTAGCGAAGGCATAAGATTGACGAATATCCAAAAACTGAAAGATAAATACGAGGCTAAGACAAGTATTCTTACGAATAAGTTAAAACTCTACAGCGACCTTTACAACAACGGTCAGGAAGAAGCCAAATTTATCGCCACAAGTACATTGACGGCAACTCATCAGAATCAAGTTTTGGCGCAAGATATGATTTTGAAAGTGATGGATTCGGTAACAAATGCCTCGCAAGCTGAACAAAAATTCCAGCAACAGATTTATCTTCAAAACTTAAAAGATTCCGCCGATGCGGCGTTAGCTTCTCAAAGAGCGCGAGAAACGGCAGCCACCCCGACAACCGAAATTAAAGATTATCTTTACTCCGTGCAACAAGGCAATACGGGAACTTTCTTGGATTATATGAACTCGAAGAAAACAAGTCTTACTGAAAGTGTTGTTGATATAAGACAACGCAGAGGAGATTTAGCCGATTTGCTCGGACAAGTGGCTTCTTACGAAAATAGAGACGAAGCGTTAAGCGAACTCAATAAGTATCAATCATCAATAACTACAAAAGTCGGGCAGGAAGGATTGAATCAACTTCAGCAAGAAGTTGACAGATTATTCCCTCCGCCAAAAGAGGAAACAAAAGAGGAAATCGGCGGAGGGGTTTTAGGAGTAGTCGGAGGATTCTTCAGTCGTTTATTCCAAAGATAAAATATGGGATTCGCTGATGTATTAGATAAAAAAACTCAAAAGACCGGATTCGGTTCGGTTTTGGGCGGTGGGTTGAGCGGTGGAGGGTTTGCCCCGAAAGCAGATGTTTCAACGATTGGAGGATTGGAACAAGTAGCGAAAAAAGAAGGACTTGCCGAAAGAGCAAAAGATATTCTGTCCGAGAAAGGTGAAAAGCCGAAAGAGATTTATTCAGGTGGATTTGTAATGGATATTTTTGACACTCTTAACGCTTTACAGCACGGCGTTACTGGGTTGATAAAAGGCAAAAGTTTCAGCGAGGGAGTTAAAACCAGACAAAGTTTTTCCGACCAAGATGCTTTGGGAGATTACGGGCTTCCAGGCGCAATCGGCGGGATTGCTTTGGATATTGCAGTTGACCCGTTGACTTATGTTCCTGTTTTCGGTTGGGGCAAGGCGGCGCTGAAAGGGATTAAGGATGTATCGCAAGCGGTGGGAAAAGCGGCGGTTAAAGCTCCTGTTGTCGGCGGAGCGGCGGAGAAAGTCGGGAATACATTAGGCAGGGCTTTTATTTATCGCTTTGGACAAGACCCGCTTTACAAAGAAATCGCTGAACGAAGTATTAGAAATATCGCAGTAGGGAATCAGAATCTTTTAGAACTGGCAAGGCCTCTTACTAAATTAGATTCTGTTACGCAGGTTGCTATCGCTAACGCCAGAAAAATAGGTGAATTAGAAAAATTACCAACTGAACTTTTGACTAAAGCCAAGCCCGCTTTTGATGAATTGGACAGATTAGGAAAAGAAGCAGTTGAAGTCGGTTTATTGAAAGCCGAAACCTACGCCGAAAATGTCGGCAGTTATATTGCTCGTCTTTACCGCAAGCACGAAGTTCCTGAAGGGGTAATTGGAAAAGTTAAAACATTCTTTGAAGGTAGACCGACAAGAATTGATTTATCCCGATTCAAAAAAAGAACAGACATACCGGAAGATGTTAGAGAAGCAATGGGTGAAATTATGGAAGCAGGTTATCCAACTGCCAAAGGTTTAGTTCAGTTAAATCAAGCTATTGAAAGGGCTAAATTCTTCGGGGAAGTTGCTGGGAAGTGGGCGAAAGACACTATTGAAGATGGGTTTACTAAATTGCCAGATGTAAAAACTCTTGGAGCGTTGTCAGGTAAGGCCGTTCCTACTCCGATTTTTGACGACATTCAGGAAATTATCAGGGTTAAATCTCCCGCAGAAAAAGTGTTAAGCAAGGTTGTCGGCGGGTTCAAGTTCAGTAAAGTTATTCTCAATCCTGCCACTCACGCCCGGAATGTGATGAGTAATTTTATTCTTAATAGTTTTGAAGGATTAAGCCCCGCAAGATTGGATATTTACGCAAGTGCGGCGAAACAGATAGCTACCAAAGGGGATTTATACCAAGAAGCCCGTAAAGTCGGATTAGGATTAGATACATTTGCCTCAAAAGAATTAAAAGATATTTTACTCGGCCCGGAAGGACTGGAAGCGGGCAGAAAATTTGGCAATGGTTGGAAAAATGTAGTCAATAAACTCGGAGACATTTACCAAAAAGAAGAAGAATTTGCGAAAATGGCGCAGTATATTTTTCAAAGAGGCAAGGGGCTTACGCCAGAAGACGCATACAAAGCGGCAGAACGAGCGACTTTTAACTATGCTCAAGTTACGCCTTTTATCAGACGTGTAAGAGAAAGCATTTGGGGATTTCCTTTCGTTACTTTTACTTACAAGGCGACCCCGCAAGTGGCGAAAACCTTGATAACTCAACCGACTAAAATTTCCAACATAGGTAAAATCAAAACAGCTATTGAGAATCAAGCGGACTTGAAAGAGTTAGAACGGGAACGAGCCAGCGAGCCGGAATGGATAAGAGATGGGTTTTATATCAAATTGCCAGTTAAAGATAAGTTTGGAAGAAGCGCGTATTTGGACTTGAGTTATATTCTGCCATTCGGAGATTTGATAACCGGTAATTACTTGGAAAGGGATGTAAGCAGAGAAACTGGATTGCCGGAAAGTCCGGGAGAAGCGGCGATTAAAAAATTGCCTTTTATAAACATAGTCAGAGAACTGGGCAAGAACCAAGATTTTTACGGAAATAAAATAGTAAAAGAAGGAGACACAATAGACCAACAATTAGGAGACATATTCAGGCATTTGGTTAAAACATATTCTCCGCCCCTTGTTTCCGAGTTGATTCCCGGTGGGTATAGGGCTACTGGCGAAAGAAAGCCGACTTCTTTTGAAAAGATTTTTGAACTTGAAAAAGGTGGAATAGAAGCTGGCGGCGCGCAAACAAGAACGGCGGTGCAGGAATTATTAAGACAGGTTGGATTGAAGATTTCACCAGTTGATATTAAACTGCAAGAAAGTTTTATGGAAAGCGAAAAGAAAAGAGCGTTGAGAACATTGCTCGGTGAAGTCGGGGCAGTAAAAGAATTCAAATCAACATACATACCAAAATGATTACATTGGGAATTTCGTTACTTTCTTTATACTCGCTTTCCAAGTATGAAGATAAAATAGGCAGAAACAGCCAATTATTCTCGTTTCTTTTGATGATGAACTTGGTTATTATCGGCGTAATTTTGTGGGACTTAATCGGACTAAATGGAGGAATCGGTGGGTCGCCGTATTTAGATTATTACGAATAAAATGCCCCCAGAAATCTTACAACTCGGCGCAGTAGCAGTTATCTTCCTTTTCGCGGTCAAGGAGTTTTTCGCTTATCTCAGGACTAAAAAAACCAATGGAAATGGAAACTCCTCGTTAAATCAAGCCATCTTATCTGAACTTCAAATGATGAATGAAAATCATCTCCACGCTTTGAAAGATGCAATCGAAAAAGGAAACGAACGGCTGGTTGATGTGATTCATAGCGACAATACAAGAATAATAGAGGCGTTAGGGGAAATTAAAGGTAAATTATCAAAATGAAATTAGAAATTTACTATCCCGTTAAACCATTTTCCGTAGGTCAGAAATTCGCAGAAAATAAAGCGTGCTCGTTTCCCGATAAAACAGGAGTGGTCTCGGAACTTTCTGATGGGACATGTCCTGTTGGAAAAGTGAAACTTTATCCGCTTTTGGGAATGGCTAAAGGACATACTGGATTAGACCTCTATGCCCCAGATGGTTGGATAATCCGCGCCCCTTTTGATGGCGTGGTCAAAGAGCTTCAGCTTGAACCAGAACGAGGACTTGGGGTAGGAGTTATTACCCACGACCGAATAGATATTGGTGAACACGGCACTCATTTCGCTAAAGTCCGTCAATGGCACGGTAAATTGATTTTTGTGTCATTAGGTCAAACAGTAAAGTGCGGCGACCCGTTGATGTTTGCCGATAATACGGGTTTTTCTTCGGGTTCACATAATCACTTTGAAATGAAACCCGTAGAGTATAATGCGAACGGGAATCACTACAACGTGTTTCAAGACAATGGCTGGTTTGGTTCGGTTGACCCAACTCCATTTTGGAACGGAATGTATGCCGAGGATTACAGAAGTTTCTCTGACCAACTTGCTTTCATTCGGAAAAAGGTCGCGGAGCTTTGGAAAATTATATTTAACAAATAAAATGGAATACGCACTTGGAGTATTAGTTTCAATAGTTGTTGAAATAGTTAAAAGATATTTCGCAACTGATACATTAAAAACTTATGTAACTCTCGCTTGTGTTTCTTTATTGGTTGGCGGGGTTTATGTAGGTCTTTCGATGTCATCATTCTGGCCAGTATTGGTTCAGGTGATAACTGTTTCTGCGGCGTTTCATAACTTGGTTATCAGGAGAGTTTAGGTTTTTAACTTGCGCCGAAGTAAATATCTCTTAGCTTCGGCGTCAGTTAGCAACTTAACATTTTAATAAGGAGGTCGTATGTATATTTTCAAATGCTACCTCTGCCATAAAAACATAAATTTATGGGAGGGCGATGCTTACCGCACCGAGATTGTAAGAATCAACGGCCATTGGGTTGAAGTGCAAGTGCACTTAAATCCTGTCTGCGGGAAAAAGGAAAACCCGTTTCATTTGATTCAAGGAGGACGAAATGAACTGGATTAAGAAATGGTTTATAGAAATTCGCATTGTTCTGCTGTTCGCCGTCCTACTGGCTTTGCTTTACTCGCTGGAAGGACGGGCCGAAGACAAACCTCTGGCTGGTTTCAAACCGCTCACGGGAATGACTATTTGCCGGGATGTGATGTTGCCCTGCATCCCGATGATTCCGAAGGATACGGATTTGCACTTCGCCGTGTTTTCCCCCGAAGGTCGCCTGATTGCAATTACTCGAATTCACGATGGCAAGGAGGAAACAATCTGGGGCAAATTGCCTTTACGAAAAGGCGAGAAAGAAATCTGAAAGGAGAACGAAATGCTGTGCCATCGTTGTCAGGAACACATCCCTACCGGCTCGGCCTGCTTTTATGAACAATTAAACGGAGGCCATCACTGGTTTTTTTGCTCTACGTGCTGGCCAAAACGCAATGACGAACGCGAACAAGCCGAGCAACGCCTCCAGAATGTCGTCAATATGGCGCGAATGACGCATTGACAACCCGTAAATAGATAGGAAATGCTTAGGGGCGAAACAGCAATAAGAATAAGGAGGTCTGAATCCCTCCTCGCCCAACCAAATCCTGCTGTGCAAACGGCAGGTTTTTTTGCAAATAAAAAACGCACCACCCTCATCGGGACATAGGTGCGTTCAAAATGCTATTTTGATTTTATGAGCTCTACATATAAAACGATTCTTGACAGAATAGGATACTTATATTGTCGTTATGGAAAAAGTGTATAAACTGGTTGCGAAAGACGGCGAAATGGTGTATATTCAAAGTGGTTAGAGTGATAGCGTCCCTTTAGGTAGCGGAGAAAAGGATTGTTCGTGCTTTAAGTTATCAACGAGAGTTGGTATATCATTCATTGGGCAGGAGCAGTTCTTTCTCTCCGCCAGAGCTGTGATAGTTCCTGTAATTATCCATTTCTGGCGGGGAAACCAAGCGGTTCGTTGCAACTTTACAATGATTATGTTACGATAATCATATGATACTCAAATGCACGAAATGTCATAAAGAAAAAGGAGATACTGATTTTCATTGGAGAACTGGTAGTGGTTCTAAAAAGCATCGTATGTCTTGGTGTAGAGATTGTCATAAAGAATACTGCATTAAATATCGGGAGGTTAATCAAGAAAAAATACGAGTTAAACAAAGAGAGTGGTCTAAAATTAGAAAAATAATTCAAGCCGACAAAATTTTAACTCGGCAAATGGTAGTATCCGCTGTAAGGCAGGGAGTTATAAAAAAACTTCCTTGTAAAAATTGTGGCGATATTAAAACTCACGGACATCATCCAGATTACGATAAGCCCCTTGAAGTTATGTGGTTATGTAAAAAACACCATTACGAAATTCACAGAAAAACAGCGAATCAGCAATGAAAAAATTATGAAAATAGATAAAAGTCAAATAAAAGTTTCCTTTGAATTTTCGCCCGCCAGCCATTTTCTTGTTTTATCCAGTAGGCGATATAATGACGGAGAAAAAGAATGGTCGCTGAATTACAGAATAGACCGAAGTGAAAAAGGAAAAGATGATGACATAGGCGAAGCGATTATTTATTTGAGCGATGAAGAAGCCGAAGAATGTAAAAAAGCTGGATTTAGTTGGATAGAATTATGAAAATCCAAAAACTGTATTTAATAGATTCTAAAATAAGCTGGCCGGTGTTCAAGAAGCTCAACGATAAGTTAGTTAAAGATTCCGGCCCGAGTCCGAAGAATATGGACAAGATGCTCTGGCAGATGATAAAAGAAAAACGGATACTTGCTTGGTTCGCAAATGAGTTAAAAGATGATATGGGATTAAGTTTAACCGTGCCAAAACATCGAGAGTTATTTATTATAGGAAACCCGAAAAAACCGTTTGTAATCTGCCGAGACAAAAAAGAAATCAAAAAAGCGGATAAAAGGTCTTAACATAATGTCCGACTAATTATCGGACTTGCTCCGAATAGGAGCGGGCGGTAAATGGTTCTTTGATTGATGAGAGTGTAGGGCTAAGTCCATTGCCGAGCGTACGGAGGCAAATGGTGTAATAACGCCTATATGTGTTTGGATGTCGCATAGGAGTATGCGTCGCTCAAACGAGTTGCTACCTGTATACAAGGACGGCAGACCATTCTCATCACTCAACGAATCATCCGCTAAACATTATTAGACATAAATGGAGGAAAGTAATTTTATACCTGCTGGCTCTGGTTTTAATAACACTTTTTGCGAGGTTTTTTACGGTTTCTGCGGTTTATGAAATTGCGCCCATTAAGACGGCTCGCGCGCAGGAATTGAAAGTAAGCACCCTGACACTTGATAACTGGATAATCAAACTTGAAGAAAAAGAATCCGGACGAACGGCGAATCTTAAAATTTGGGACGTTCATAGTTTCAGTTTCGGTTGCCTCCAGTTCAAAAAGGGAACGCTGGAAGAATTCGCAAAGAAGTTTGGATTTCGCCAAGAAATAAACGAAGAAGACCTCTATAATTGTCATCTCCAAAAACAAGTGGCGAAACGAATGATATTGTCCGATTATTCGCTTTGGAGGCGATGGTATCAAGTCAGCTTGGCGATAGGATTGCCGCCGAGAAAATAGGGGTATTGACAATCCGTTGCAACAGGCGTAGAATACCAAGTATATGAACGAGGTCAAAGTGTCTAAAAAAGCGTTGCAACGCCAAAAGAACGCCCCGTGCGGTTGGTGCGGACTAAGTATCATAATCAAGGGAGCCGGAAAATCCAAAAGAAAGTTTTGCTCGGCTAATTGTCGTTTTCTTTTCTGGCAAAAAGAACACCGCCCAAAGGTCTGCCCAAGTTGCGGATTTGAACTTTAATGCCAAAAAAAAGAAATCCAGCAGTTAAAACTTTGTTAAAAGAATGACCGAAGAAACCCTTGATATACAAAATCTGGCCGTTCTTGAAAGAGAACTTATCCAAATAAACACAGAAATGTTTTTAGATTATAAAAGTTATCCGACTTTTTTTTCTTACTCCGGCGCGAAACCAGATGAACAATGGCCGCGAAATGAATTAGTTGAAACGCGAAATGGATGGAATTATTGGAAAAAGTTAAGCAAAAAACAAACTGACGCAATACCAGAACTTCTTAAAATGATGAATATGACCCAGATAGCCAAAGAATACGGAGTAACTCCTGAGGCGATAGGATACTGGGTGAGAAAACAGCGTTCTTTGACAAAATAACGAATTGTGTCGTTTTATGACTTTTTGGGGATAAGGCAGGGGTTGTAAAAGTTATCCACTTTTGTATGCTTGACTTTGAGTGTAGGTATGCTAAGCTACCTTTGCTCACCTCGAGTTATGGTGTGGGACGCAAACTTCCGGCAACGGCTCCCAACAATAACTCTGTTGGGAGTTTGCGTTTGATAGGGCTTAGATTTTACATCACGAATAAGAAAGTTCGCCGAGAAAACAGGCAAAAGAAAGAAACGGTGTTGAGTCGGTATATATTGCGAACCAAGCTGTCGCTAAAGAATTTACGGGACTCCATTGAGTTGCTGAAGAAGTCCGAAGTGTCCACTCGCAATATCTGTTTCTTTTCTTAGTTAGGTCTTAGCCACTCTCTGCTTACTGACTTGTTTGCTTCATAGCTTTCTTCTCAATTAAACCGAACCTAACTTCCGCTTACAAGTTAGGAAAAATAACCGAACGAAAAAAATGTTAGACAATAATTTACCGAGCCATTATGAAAGTGAATTGTGTCCGAGTTGCCGAGCCGATGACAGAAGAAAATCGGAGTATATCGGCGTGTTGAAAATAAGGAAAGGTAAATTCGGCAATTTCTTAGGTTGCACGAGGTATCCTGATTGTAAATATACTTATAATGTGGTAATATCAAAAAATAAATATGGCAAAGGGATATTCTAATAAAACAGGAAAGCCGTTTATACCGCCTTCTTGGGCGGGTAAAAAACATTTAGAAACGACAAAAAAGAAAATGAGAATGGCTCGTTTGAAAAATCCAATTTTCTTTTTGGGCGAAAATCATCCTAATTGGAAAGGCGGATTAACTATAAATGGAGAACATCGGCGAACTAAATTAAAAGAATGGGTTAAGAGAGTAAAGTTAGAAGTTTTTGAATTACTTGGAAATAAATGCAAAGGATGTGGGGTTAGTGATTGGCGAGTATTACAGATTGACCATATAAATGGCGGGGGAACGAGAGAAAAGAAAATCGGAAATTATTGGACATTTTTTAGAAAAGAAATCCTAAGTGGTTCTAAAAAGTATCAACTCCTTTGTGCAAATTGTAATTGGATAAAAAAATACGAGAATAATGAAGTTCGACAGAAGAAGATAAAAGTTGCCGAATGGACGCAACATAAATGTAAAAATCGTCCGCCGAAAAACTAAACAATAAATTCGCCAGAGAAAATAAAAGAAGATTAAACTAAACCCTAACCCCCGACAAAAACTAAGATGAAAAAGAATTTTGGGCGAAAGAAAAAAAGAAACAACGAGCCAAAAAAAGGTCTAAACCCCAAGTGCGTATAATTAGAGATAGAGGAGATAACATTAAATAAAAAGAAATGAAAAAGGTTAACAAAAGATTCTTTGAAAACGAACGGTTAGAAATCGGGCGGGTTTTGATTGAAGAACTGACTAATTGGGAATCCGCCAAAAAACCGACCGTAGAAGAATTTTGCAGATTAATAGATAGATTATTTGAAGCAAAGAAACTCGCCCCGAAAAAAAAGAAACCGGAAACAAAAGTATAAGATGAATAGATGAATAACTCCGACAAAATAATTTTAGATTTATGCGGCGGAACCGGAAGCTGGGCGAAACCTTATAAAGACGCAGGGTATGATGTTAGAAATATAACCTTGCCCTTATATGATATTTTAAAGTGGCGTAATTATCCTGAAATTATTGAGCCGATAGAAAATGGAAGTGTCTATGGTATTTTCGCCGCTCCCCCCTGCACAATGTTTTCACGCGCTCGAACAACCGCCAAAACTCCGAGAGATTTCAGAGGTGCTACCAGTATAGTTAAAGCTTGTTTGGAAATTATTTGGGAAACTCAATATGAAAATAGATTTGATTTAAAATTTTGGGCTATTGAAAATCCAGCGGGACATTTGCAAAGATTCTTGGGAAAACCAGCGTTCAAATTTCATCCTTACGATTTCGGGGATAGACATTCAAAGAAAACTTATATTTGGGGAATGTTCAATGAGCCGAAAAAAACCCCTGTAAAGTTAAACGCCGAAGAAATTTTAAGGTCAAGAAATAATACCCGGAAACTTCCTGAAATTCCCGCCGATTATGTAATAGATGAAAATATGAAGCCAGTCCAGATTAGACGCTCAATAACCCCTCAAGGATTCGCAAAAGCATTTTTCGCCGCCAATCAATAATCTAAAATGCCAAAACCTAAGGGATTAAGGAAAATAGACCAGACAAAGTTGAAGAAGAAGCTAAGGAAGAAGTTAGATGTCTTGGTGTCAAAGTTAATCCACGAAAGGGATAAGGGGAAACCTTGTATAGACGGGTGCGGGCGGAAAGGAGAACAAAGCGGACATTTTAGACGGAGAGAATTGATGTCCACGCGCTGGCACTACCAAAACCAAAATCTCCAAAGCATTTATTGTAATTGTTGGCTTTCGGGAAATGAGTTTGAGTATGCGATTGGGTTAGACCGAAAATTCGGAGCGGGAACTTCAAAAAAGATTTATAAACTTTCGCAGAAAACAAAAAATTGGGAAGTGTGGGAACTTGAAGCTCTGATTAAAGTGTGCGAAAAAGGATATGATTTTTATTGCGATATTTACGATTCAATGAAGATTTAGCTGTGCAAAACTAACGATTTGACTTCCGTTAAAAAATAGATTACTATTACTACTATATGAAACACTATTGCTGGGGCGGATTAGACGGAGTTTATAAATGGAAGCCCCGAACAAAAAATCCAAAGAGTTGCCCGCGTTGCAAAAGTCGCTTAGATTCAAAGCCAAAGAAAATAAAGTAAGCATCATGGAAACGACAGGCGTTTTAATTCGCGCGGCGATAAAAGAATTGGAGAGTAGATAAAAACTATGAACAACAAAAATCTGTGTTCCTGCGGACACGAAGAAGAAAGGCATTATTCTCCAGAATTAAGACACTTTTATCGAAGTGCTTGTGCGGGCGCATTTCAAATTCTATGTAAGTGTAAAGATTTCACCCCCCTCCCACAAAAGCCCGAAGGAGAAATAGTCGCAGGATTAAATCATCAAAGTTCAGATGCGAACGGAAGCACAAGATTATATCAACCCCGCCCCGACCCGCAGGAAAAATGTGGATTATGTGAACACGAAATGTTCGCACCTGCGGCGCAGCCCTGTCCTCACTCAAGATTGGATTTAGAGAAAGTTCAGCCCCCTGCACCGAGAGAATATGACGATGATGATTACTTTTTTGGGAAAATAGGAGAAACCCCGCCCCCGCCAAAAAACCAAAAAATAAATAGATGAGATATATTGAAGAATTTTTAATATGGCTTGGAATAGTTTTTGCTGTAATGATATTTTTCCCGCCGCTTCTTTATCAAATAATTAAAATCGGCGGAAGATTACTTTTGATAGCTTGGAAATCATTAGGAATGTTTAACTAAAATGACCCTATCAAAGAAAATAAGCGAGATATAATAAGGGCTAAATGAGTTTTGCACAGGAGGGGATAACTGCCCTTGTAATCTTACACGAAATAAGCTAACATAAAAGAGTTGAATAAGGGCGGCTCAAAAAACATTATAGGCGAGTAGCAGAACTACGACCCACTTTTATAAGAACCGCCCTCTCAACACTTAACCAAAATGAATACCCCGATAAAAAAACTTTGTCCGAAATGCCAAGAAATAGTCCGAAAGGCAGACGCAAAATTTATGAGAAATTATAGAGCTAAAAAGGTCGGGCAAGGGAAAGCCAAAATAAAATCCCGAAACAAACAAAATGAATTCAACATTCTATCAGCCAAACAAAAAACCTCACCCAATAGCTGAATTTCTCTGTGTAGTCGGAATTTTCGCTTTTGTTTTCGGCGGAATAATAGCAATAGGAGCATAAATCAATGAAAGAACATCAACTTAGATTACTAAACAATGCAATAGCCAACATTCTGCTCTTTGCGGGTGAAGAAGATTTAGTTAGGGCGGGCCGTGCGGCGCAAGCATTGGGGGCTATCTTGATAAGTTGGAAAGTAAACGGCAAGACAAGGGTATGGAAGAAGAAAAGTGGCGAAATACTAAAAAAATATAAAAGGTCTAAATAAACGGTTGCACTTTTCTCTCAGTTATTCGGCAACGGTTAGCTGGGAGAGAAGTAGATAAAAAAATGTATCGGAAAGTTAAAATAGATAAAAGAATTGGGGCAAAAAAAACAGAATTAAGCGAATTTTGTAGAAATTATAAAGGTAAAATAAATCATGCTTGGAAAGGAAATAAGGTTAGTTATAGAGCATTACATTCTTGGGTTGAAAGGACATTGGGAAAATCTAAAAAGTGCGAAAAATGTGGAACGATAAATGCTAAGAGATATGATTGGGCAAATAAATCAAAAAAATATAAAAGAGATATTAAGGATTGGATAAGATTGTGTCGTAGTTGTCATATGAAATATGACGAAATCAATAAAAAATTACTAAAATAAAAAATACTTTCCCTCGTTCGCTGACAAGCTGGGGCAGAGGAATCTAAATAAACAAAATGAACTACTTACAAGAACTACAAAAGAAAATAGAAAACGATTTCAAGATAATGTTCGCCCCAGAAGACGAAAAAGAAGTTGAGAAAATGACCGAGCAGGAACTAAACGATACCTTTGCCAAACTCCACCCCGATTCAAGGGTCAGCAACGGGGGAGAGAATAACGAATTTGAGGGGTCGGAAAAAGATTACGATAGGCAGGAAGCCGATAGCCACTTACACAACTAAAATGAAATACACTTTGGAATTAAAAACTAAAACCGAAACAATGAAACACACCTTTACGCCAGCGATGCTCCCAGACGAGCGCACGAAACAGATTTTGTATAGTCAGGCGTGGAATTTGGCGGTAGCTCGTTGTTCCAGGAATGACGAAGCGTTAGAATCTCATCAAAAATACTTCTTTGACCAGCTTATGAAACCCTACGAACCCCTCTTGAAAGCGCGGGAAGAAAGGGAAGCGATACTCAACAAAAAATCCGGGAAAGCAGAAACCAAAGAAAAGGGCGAAGATGATATAAACTACGAAAACGATTTATGATTTGTCCAAAACACAATGTTGAGTTCGTTTTAAGACCGGCAGGGATAAGCCAAGCCACTAAGATGCCCTACAAGGCGTTCTGGGCGTGTCCCTCCCCGAAAACCGAGCAGGGATACTGCCAAGAAAAGCCTCCGTCCAAGAATGAGATGGCTTTAGAGAGAATCGAGGCAAAGGTTGATGAGATTAAGAGAATGTTAATGGCGGAAGCAAAATAAAAAATGAAAGACCCTGAAAAGCAAGATACATATGTTTTGAAGTTAAGCGGGAAAGCCGAACTTTTCGCCCCACTCACGATTGGACATAACATCAAGACGACTATTGATGGGTCAATCACTGCCGAAACGATAAGCGACAATCAAGACGGCTCGCACACCCACTATTACAAGTTTGAACCCGTGATTGTGGAAACGATAAACGAAAAGGGCGAGCGTATGCGGGCAAAAGACACCAGAAGCCGAAGCCAGCAACTCCGTTCGCTCTTGGTCAAGAAATGGCGGGAATCAGCCGAAAACATAACCCAAGACGAATACTACGACAGAGAAATGGTCAGAATAATGGGCGAAAACTTCTAGCCCCCCAGAGATAACATTAACTAAATAAAGATATGAAAGAAGAAATATGTCAGTGTAGTGAAATAATGGAAAACTTTAGTGGTAGAAAAGGAAACTACATACATTTAAGTGGTTGCCCTGAAAGTGAATGGGCTAAAGAATATAATAACTTAAAATGGTGGCAAAAATTATCTGGGAATAATCCCCGAAAAATATACAATATTCACAAATCACAAATCACAAACAGGAACTTATTAACCCCCTAACATTAACAAGTAACCCCCCCAAAGAATAAAAATGAGTTACATCTCCCAGCATCAAAAAATAAAGAGCATGTGCGCTGACGGGGAATTTCATTGTCAAAACGAGTTTCGGGCCAATTACATATTCAGTCCGCACAAGAGGCGGTGTGAAATCGAGGGAAGAAGAAACCAAAGAGAACCAATTACTGGAAAATTCTACTTCAGAGAAAGAAAATGTGAACATGGAGTTGGCGGGCAGAAGGATTATCTAATGGTCGAGAATCCTGATTATGTCCCGCCGAGAGAACTTACTTCCGAACAGATTTTGATTGAAGCAATGCGTTAAAATGGGAATCCGTCCAAAAATGCAAAAGTGCCAAAGATGCAAAAGAAAAAGAGACATACAACTGCTTTACCGTATTTTTAACGGGTTCAAAAAAGTATGGTTCTGTAACGATAACAATGAGTGCAAAAAGTTCGTTAAAAAATGAAATATCTCATTATAATTTTTTTCTTATTCGCCAGTTTTGCTTACGCTTATGAGGTTAAAGTAACCGCTTCGGTAAATGCTTGGTATAGATGTGAAATTGTGAATCTTGATTTAATATGTAATACTAATGCCCAGAAAATAATTATCAATAATAAAATCTGGTAAAAGGGAAATGAGTTTGATTTATAAGTCAGTCAGAGTGGGTCAGTTCGGGAAACCTTTTATTCTTTTCAAGTTTCAAACGATGTGTGATGGTGCGGAATGGATGGGTGGAAGTTCAACGGCTGATGATGACCCCAGAATCACGAGGATAGGCAGGATTTTAAGGAAGACAAAACTTGACGAACTTCCGCAAATTTATAATTGGTTGAAAGGGGATATGGCCTTGATCGGCTGGCGACCCGAAGTCCCTGCTTACTTACATACCATTCCTACCGAGGTTTTGATGACTAAGCCAGGTATTCTGGGCTGGGCAACACTTTTTGATATAGACGAAGGAGCGACACTGAAGGGCAGTAAAGACCCTGACAAGGACTACGAGGAGAAGATTCTGCCGATGAAAAGGGAACAAGAGTTGTATTATGTAAGGAACAAAAACTGGCGGCTTGACATTTTTATAGTTTTTGCTACTATTAAGAAAATACTCTTTCGTTCCTAACCCACAAAAATGGCGGAAATCAAAAAAATAAAATGTTCTACTTGCGGGAAAGCATTTATCCCAAAAGAGAATAGAAAGAATAGAAAAACAAAATTTTGTTCTCGAAAATGCATAAGAAATAGCACGCAATTTTCGTTAGGACATAAACGAACTCTTATTGGAAATAAAAGATGGGATAATCCTGAAACTAAAAAAGTGTGGTTCAAGAAGGGAGAAAAACCGCCATTTTCTTATTTTGGTTCTCCCAATTGGATTCCTTGGAATAAAGGATTGGATTTTGGCGGTCAGGAACGATTTAGGAATAAAATTATGGGTCTCACTATGTATCGAACTTGGAGAGAATTAATAAGACAAAGGGATAATCAACGATGTGTTCTTTGTGGTGAATCTGATGAAAAACTTCATGTAGACCATTATCCCAAATCGTTTGCTAAAATCATTAGTGATAATGGAATAGAAACTGTCCAACAAGCCAAACTTTGTAATGAGTTTTGGAGCTTAGATAACGCAAGAACATTATGTTTTCCTTGTCATAAAAAAACAGAAACTTATGGAAAAAGATTACGCTAAAATTGCAAAAGAAACGCGGTTAGAGGTTTTAAAAATGATTCATCGTGCGAAGACGAGTCACATTGCAAGTAATTTTTCTGCGGTAGATTTAGCTGTGGTTCTTTATGAAAATGCCGACCATTCAAAAGATAAAATTTGTTGGTCGAAAGGTTGGAGTGCGGCTTTAATATATTCGTTATTAGCGAGGCATGGGTTCATTCCGAAAGAAGATTTAGATAAGTTTCCTAACGCACCTTATTTAGGACTTGTCGAACCACCGATAAATGGAATATACGGAGCAGGAGGGTCGATGGGACATTTATTACCTATCGCAGTAGGAATGGCTCTTGGGAAAAAGTTGAAAGGCGAAGAAGGAAAGATTTACTGTGTGATGTCGGACGGAGAATTGAACGAAGGCACGACTTGGGAATCGGCTGCTCTTGCTTCGCATCATAAACTTGATAATCTTGTCGTCCTAATTGACGCGAACAAGTGGCAAGCAATGGGACGGACGAGTGAGGTTCTTAACTTTGAGCCGATTGAAAATGTCTGGCGGGGGTTCAAATGGTATGTCGAGAGAGTGGACGGACATAACTATCAAGAGTTAGATGGAGTGATTAACGCTAGATTCCATTGGCCGACTGCGATAATCTGCGACACGATTAAAGGGAAAGGTGTTTTATTTTTTGAGAATAGTTTGCTTTACCATTATAAGAATGTGTCGGATGAGGAATACGAAAAAGCGATGTTAGAACTCTAATGAGAAAACCATTTATAACAACCTTGACTGAGTTAGCCGAGCGTGATGATAAAATTTTACTCATCATAGGGGATGTCGGATTTTCGTTTATTGAATTATATCGGGAAAAATTCCCGAAACAATTTCTTAATGTCGGGTGTCTGGAACAGACGATGATGGGCGTAGCGGTGGGGTTGGCTCGCGCCGGATTCAAGCCGTATGTTTACACGATGCGGAACTTTGTTGTCTTCCGGCCTTACGAGCAAGTCAGAAACGACATCGCATACGGAAACGCTAATGTTAAATTATTCGGTGTTGCTGGTTCGGCGGCTTACAAATTTTTGGGGTATAGCCATAATACTTTCAAATACAAGAACGGGGTTGACGAAGATGTTGCGATGATGAGCGAACTGCCGAATATGAATGTCTATGTTCCGAAAACCGAAGAAGAAGTTAGGGAAAAGATGCTGAAAGAATACGAAAGGTCAGGGCCTGCGTATTTTGTAATATGAAGAATAAACGAATCTTAATCACCGGCGGAGCGGGGTCGATAGGTTCGGAACTTATCAAACAGCTTTACAAGCAAAACAAGATTTATATTTTAGATATAAATGAGAGCGGAATTTTTGATTTAATAGAAGGACTCGACGAAAAAAAGTTCGTTACTGGGAGAGTCGGAGATATAAGAGATTATAAAACGGTGGGAGATGTTTTTAGTGATTTTAAACCACAAATAATTTTTAATTGTGCCGCTTATAAACACGTTCCTTTGATGGAGTATACTCCTATGGAGGCAATACAGACTAATATTTTAGGACACTATAATTTAATTCATTGTTCTAAAACGTGGGATTTTGTAGAAAAGTTCATTTTTATTAGTAGTGATAAAAGTGTAAACAATAATTCGATTATGGGGGTAAGTAAGAAAATGGGGGAGGTAATAACTTGTAATCAAGGTAGGGGTTATATCGCTGTTCGTTTCGGGAATGTTTTAGGTTCGCGGGGTAGCCTTTCAACAATTTGGCAAAGACAATTTGATTTAGGAAAACCTTTGACAGTTACGGATTCACGAATGGAACGTTATTTTATGTCTATTCAAGACGCTGTTAGACTTGTCATAAAAGCGACTGAAATTGGGAAGGGTGGAGAAGTAATTTGTTTAGATATGGGGAAAAGGGTTAATATTCTTGCTTTGGCTAAAAGATTGACAGAGGAAATAAAGTTTGGTAGTATAAAGATAAATGGAATGAGGGACGGTGAAACTTTAACCGAGGAATTGATGACTGAGGAAGAAACTAAACGGGCTTTTAAAAAAGATGAATTTTGGATTATACCTAAAATATGAGAACAAGAGAGCAAATAAAAGAATATCAGAAGTTGTGGAGAAAACGGAATCCCGATAAGGGACGGGTTTATTCTAAGAGATGGAGGAAGAATAATTATCAAAAGTCATTAGAATATCAAAGGGATTATCAAAAAAAATGGCGACAAGAAAATAGGCAAAAGAGTAGAGATGCAGTTAGAAAAAGTTATTATAAAAATCATGCTGAACGTCTAAAAGATAGAAGGGAATATTATAAAAAAAATAAGCAAAAGGAAAATAAATACCGTGTTAGATTGGCAATGGGTAAATATCGTAGTAATCCTGAAAGTTGGATAATAATGAATTTAAGAAGTCGGTTGTTAAGGGTATTAAATCGCGGAACTCAAAAATTAAGAAAATCGGGACATACTTATAAATTATTAGGTGCAGATATTGGAATGATAAAAAAGTATCTTGAAAAGAAATTCAAAAAAGGAATGACTTGGAATAATAGAGGAAAATGGCATATAGACCATATTAAACCGCTTTCGAGTTTTGATTTATCTAAATCTGAACAACAACAAAGAGCTTTCCATTATACAAACTTGCAACCTTTATGGGCGAAAGATAATTTAAAAAAAGGAAACAAATCAAATGAAAGTTAGATTTTTTAATCCAGCGTTAAGTTATCTAAAGCATAAAGCCGAGTTTGATTCCGAGATTCAGAGGGTTCTTTCCGCTGGGGATTTGATTTTACGGGACGATGTCGAGAAGTTCGAGGAAAATTTGGCAAAGTTCGTAGGCACAAAATACGCAGTAGGTCTTAATTCAGGCACGGATGCTTTGTATCTTGCGCTTAAAGTTCTCGGTGTAGGAAAAGGAGATGAGGTAATTGTTCCGAGCCATACTTTTGTTTCTACGATTCAGGTAATAGTTCAGTGCGGAGCTACGCCTGTTTTAGTGGATATGGACGGAAAGTTTGAAATCACGACAAAGACAAAAGTCATTTTACCAGTTCATATAGCTGGAGAAGTTCAAGAGATAAAAGTTCCGGCTTATGAAGATTTGTATCTTGTCGAAGATGCTTGTCAGGCATTAGGAGCCGTTAAAAATCCTACAAGTTCAGCTCAATGTTGGTCGTTTTATCCCGCTAAGATTCTCGGTGCATTCGGAGATGCGGGAGCTTTGACTACAAACGATGAAAATATCTACAACGAAGTCAAGGAATTAAGAGGACACTACAAAAAGGATTACTCGAAGTGGGGCATCAATTCTCGAATGGATAACCTTCAAGCGGCGTGTCTAAATATCAAATTGAAATATCTCCCCGAAGTTTTGGCACGGAGAAAAGAAATAGCTGAAATTTATCTGAAAGAATTAAAAGGGGTTGGCTTGCCGAACAATCAAGAAGGCCGCGTTTGGCAGGATTTCATTATCCGAACCGAAAAGAGAAATGAGCTTTACCAGTTCTTGAAAGAACAAGGAATTGAAACGATGAAAAATCTTTATCCCTTCCCGATTCCTAAACTTCCCCTTTCGTTGAAATATGAAGCTGAAACTTTGCGGATTCCGTGTAACGAAAACTTGAAAGATTCTGAAGTCGAATATGTCATAGAAAAAATCAAAGAATGGACTACAAAATCTGCGTAAAATGTGTCCTTGATAATTCAATAGACATAACTTTTGACGAAAAAGGAGTGTGTAATTTCTGCCGTCAATGGGAGAAAACCGAAAAGCAAAGAAAAGCCGAGAGTTATCATCCAGGCAAGGCGACTATCTTTTATCAGTTAAGAAAAGCAGGGGAAGGGAAACTTTACGATTGCCTTTTAGGGATGTCCGGCGGTGTTGATTCCTCGATGTGTTTGCATTATTTAGTAGAAAACGGAATCAGACCCTTGTGTTTCTCAATAGACAATGGCTGGCAGAGTAAGGAAGCTCAAGAAAATATAATGCGAATGGTTGAGAAGCTCAAAGTCCCGTTTTATAGATTCACGATTAACCTTAAAGAATTCGGAGATTTACAAAGCGCGTTCATTCAATCAGGTGTTAAGAATTTGGAGGTAACAACAGACCATATCTTAATGGCTTCGACCTATTTAATGGCTTACGATAACGGGATTAAATACATCATTTCGGGTGGGAATCACGCTACCGAAGGCGTTTTGCCGGAATTCTATGGTTATAATGCGCGGGATTTGAGAAACATAAAAGCCATCTTCAAAAAGTTCAATGGGCGGAACTTAAAAGACCTGCCGATGATTTCTCTGCCGAAGTATTTGTATTGTCGGTTCATAAAGAAAATTAAGGTTATTAACTTGCTTGATTTTTATGAGTATCGGCGGGAA
>JGI1356J14229_10000107_pt1 | contig 88800 bp, 100 predicted proteins | sample Subgrocontami58m_FD_14229 | JGI IMG/M metagenome (IMG submission 14229) | reverse complement strand
GTGCAAAATTTGGATTTTGGGCACACGGATCCGCAAATAGCTTTGCCGTACGGAATGCCTATTCGTATCAATTCAACAACAAAACAGATTTTTGTTGAGTTTTAAAAACCTAAAATGATCATCTTCATTAACGGTCCTATAAACTCAGGGAAAAGTACAGTTGCTAAGCTTTTATCAGAAAAACTAAAAAGATCAGCTCTGGTTGAGATTGATAACTTGCATTCTTTCATTGCATGGATGGAAATTGATGAAGCAGTGCCGATAAATTTGGAGAATGCAGTTGCGGTAATAAAAAACTTTGCCAAGCGAGGACTTGATGTTATCGTTCCCTATCCGCTTTCCCTAAAGAACTATGATTATATTATGGAGAATATCAAAGGATTGGATGAGAGAATTTATGTATTTACTTTAAACCCAAAGAAGGGGAAAGCATTATCTGACACTAAAGAGCGCAAACTAAATGACTGGGAGAAAAATAGGATAGAATATCACTACAAAATTGGTATTAATGCGCCGTCCTTTGGAAAGATTATTGATAATACCGATCAAACCCCAGAGGAAACAGTAAGTGCAATTCTTCAAGAAGTAGGATAAGAGTGACACTCGTGATAAAAACGAGACAGTCCCGGCCCCCTTATCCAGTGTCTCATTTGTGCTAAAATAGACCCCGATAGTATCCCCCGTAGTTTTAACGAAGGGGGACCGAGACCCTCTTTCGCTCCACCTTCGCATAAAGCTACGGTGGACACAGTAAAGCTTCAGACGGGCAAAGCCAGTACTTGACATGGTTTTATGCTAAGTATATACTAAGTATATACATAAAAGATTTGAGCATGGAAACAAAAATCACTAAATGGGGCAATAGCTTTGCCGTGCGCCTTCCCAAGGAGGCGGCCTTGGAATTGCTGCGAATAGGCAATATGGTAAAGATTCTTTCTGGAGAAAAACAAATTGTTATTAAGGCGATCTCTCCTCGCAAAGAAAAGAATCTGAAGGATCTTGTGAATTCTATTAAGGAAGATAACAAGCACGAGCTCCTTTTGTTACGGGATAAGCCTCGCGGCAGAGAAATATGGTAAAGAATTCCTATGTACCTAGTAGAGGAGATATTGTTTGGGTAGATTTTAATCCTTCCCGTGGACACGAACAGGCTGGCAGAAGGCCAGCTCTTACTATTTCACCTCAAATGTACAATAAAAAGGCTGGGCTCGCCCTTATGTGTCCTATAACTTCAAAGATTAAAGATTATCCATTTGAAGTTTTGGTTAGGCAGAACAAAATTCAGGGAGCTGTTTTAGCTGACCAGATTCAAAGTCTCGACTGGCATGAACGCAATACTCGATTTATTGAAAAAATAGATTCTACTCTGCTAAAAAACGTACAGCAAAAGCTTCTTTTGCTGATTGCAGAAGAGTAAAGTTCCCATAGTATGGTACTTACAAAATCTTTTGAAAAACTAAAGAGTGGAGACAAGGCGCCGGATTTCTCTTTGAAGGGCGTTGACGGTAAAACCTATTCCCTTTCTAATTTTGCAGGGCAAGAAGGCTTGCTTGTGATTTTTATGTGCAACCATTGCCCGTATGTTAAAGCAAAGATAGGCGCCATTGTAAAATTATACGAGAAGTGGAGAGATAAGATTGCTGTCATTGGCATTAACAGCAATGATCCTGCGTATCTCCAAGAGGGTATGGAGAATATGCGGGGGTTTGCGAAAGAAAGCAATATGCGCTTTCCCTATCTTCTTGACGAAACCCAGGAAGTTGCCAAGGCATACGGCGCTACTTGTACTCCAGACCCATTCTTGTTTAATAAAGATCATAAGCTCGTATTCCACGGTAGGATTGACGACGCTCTAGAAATAGGGTCTGTCGCAGCAGAGCATACCATGGATGCAACCATTCAGAATCTTGCTGAAGGGAAGGAAATTCCAGATGAGTTCAAACCCTCTCTAGGGTGTTCTATCAAGTGGATTGCATGAACACTTTATTCCATATTTTCAGATTCCCAATCCTGGTATTTGCCGCAAACGTTATTCTTGATAAGGCGGGACTATACGTTGCCTTGAAATGGATTGACATGCCCATGCATTTTCTGGGAGGCGCGAGCATAGCTATTGCAGGAGTAAGCTTCCTTGCGTTTTTGAAAACATGCGGATTTATAAACGAGCTGCCGTTTTTGGTGCGCGCATTTTTTATTATGTCGTTTGTGGGTCTTGCCGCAGTTTCTTGGGAGCTATGGGAGTTTTCCCTGGATTTTGTATTTGCCAGGCATTTTCAAACAGATCTGTTTGATACAATGGCAGACATGTTTTTTGGGCTTTTGGGAGGTTTTGTAATTTTAATGATTTGGACCGTTGCCCTTTCTGTTTTTCGTAGAATGCGGTAGGGTAGTATACCATGGCATTGCGTGAAGCAATAATTAGATTTGACGGAGTATCATTTTCGTATGGACCTTATATCCCCGTTCTTCACGAGGTTGATTTTTCGGTGCGCCAAGGATCTAAAATAACGCTCATGGGCCAGAATGGGGCAGGTAAAAGCACAATATTTCAGCTTATCACCAAAGCGCTGGAGCCAGAATCAGGAATTGTTTATGTTGCTAATGATATCACTATTGCTACTGCGCTCCAGGTGATTCCCGCAATTCAAATGGACATTACGGTACAGGAGTTCTTTGAGCAGTGTTTTAAAGAGAAGGTGTATAATATTGATCCTAAAATAGATGAAATTTTGGAAGTGGTGAATCTTCCTGCGCGCCATGATCGCATCATACGGTCGTTTTCCGGAGGCCAAAGGGCGCGGCTTCTTTTGGCTTCAGCACTCATTCAGAATCCAGACGTGCTCTTGCTTGACGAGCCAACGAATAATCTTGATGCGGCAGGCATAGCTCATCTAACTGCATTTCTGAAAGAGTATGACAAGACGTGTATTGTGATTTCTCACGACGCAGATTTTCTTAATTCTTTTACACAAGGAGTGCTGTATCTTGATGCGTTTACTCACAAAGTTGAGCAATACATAGGAGACTATTCAGATGTGGTAGAACAGATTTCTGTTCGCATTGAAAAAGAGAACCGCAAGAACGCCCAGCTGGCAAAAGAAATTATAGAGAACAAAGAGAAGGCAAACTTCTTTGCCCAAAAAGGAGGAAAGATGAGATTGGTTGCAAAGAAAATGCGCCAGAGGGCAGAGGAGGCCCAAGAAAGCAAGGTAGATGTGCGAAAAGAAGATAAAGCTATTCGTCCGTTTGTCATTCCGAGCCAGCAAGACCTGGTAGGAGAGCTTCTTTCTATATCTTCTTTTACTGTTATTAAAAATCACAAGCCCCAAACTAAAAAGACCAGCATATCTTTGAGAAAAAATCAGCACTTGCTTTTGCAGGGCCCCAATGGCATTGGGAAAACCACCCTGCTGGAATCTTTGGCTCTTGGTAAATCAAAGAGAGCTAGCGTTGCTCCTGGCGTTCTTGTAGGGTATTATCGCCAGGATTTTGCCACGCTAGATATGCAAGATACCGTATATCATGCCCTTGAAAAGGGGATTGAGGGTTTAGCGGAAGAACATCTCCGCCAGGTTGCTTCTGGATTTCTTATTGGCCACGACCTTATGAAAAAGACCATAGGGAGCTTGTCAGAAGGGCAGAAGGGATTGGTCATGTTTGCGCGGCTTGTGCTCCAAAAGCCTGGATTGCTTATTCTAGACGAGCCTACTAATCATATGAACTTTCGGCATTTGCCTATTATTGCCTCTGCGCTCAATAAGTACGAAGGTGCAATGATTTTAGTTAGCCATGTGCCAGAGTTTGTGCAGCAGATAAGGATTGACGAGGTTCTGGATTTGGAAAAGTAGTAGGGGCTTGACAGTGTTGTGTGCGGTGGTAGTATGACTTAATTCTGATAGTTCTTTCTATAGATTTTCGACCTTGCCTTTCTGGGCTTTTTCAAAAGAGCTTGGAAAGGTAAGGTCGATGAGGTCCTAAGAAGCGTCGGGTCGGCATAGTCAGTCCAAGGAAACAAGCGCATTTCCCTTTGAAATGCCTTGTTGTCGCAGTGATGGCGACAAAATGGATGACATCCGATCACGTGGCAGACACCACTGGTGGTATCGGTGTCTAGAGCTTGCAAGACCTCGAATCTAATCTAGAAAAAGGAGGATATCCCGATGACCTACGCTCGCGCTCCGGCTTCTGTCGTAACCCACAACACCATAGGCTGACTCGGCCGACGTGGACCCGGACAAGTCCTAAAACTGTCTAGAAAACGATGGGGGTTCTCTCATGACGGAGGATACTCCACCCGGCCATCTCTGCGGTGGCGCTAGAAAGGGTTGTCCCTTACCCTCAGTAGATTGTAGGTAGGGACACAGCGCCGCCGCCAATAGCGCTCTTGGCGGAATCTCCAAGCTCAAAGGAATTCTGGCGGGGGGCTTGCCCCCCGCCAGGATCTCCTAGGTATCTGTACCTTCAAAGTCAAAGACTCAATCCATCGAGTCTGCATCCAAGGGGCCCCATAAAGGCCTCGTTGTGTTTTTATTATGCCAAATGTCCTCTTTTGAGAAAGTTGGTAAAGATGAGAATGCAAAAGACAGCAATAGTAATTATAATACCCGAGGCAAGGAATGGAACAAACAGGCCGAATGTAAGGAGAGAGCCTCCTAACAAGGGGCCGAGCAGTCTTCCCAAACTTTCAAAGGATGTGGCTGTTCCCATTGTAATGCCTTGGTGTTCTTTGGTTTCTTCAGAGAGCAGGGCGCTTACCACGGGATGGGTAGTTGCAGACCCAAGGCCTGCCATGGCCGCGGCAATATAGAGAAGAGGAGCAGATGGCAAGAACGGCATTATGGTAAACGCAAGCGCCATGACGAACAGGCCTCCGATTGCCGAGGCATGCTGCCCGAAGAGTTTTGTTATTTTGCTCAAGAGGAAGAATTGGGTAAATGCCGATACGCTTCCTATTACGGTGAACATAATGCCAATGTGTTCTGAATCAAGATGAAGTTTTTCAATGCTCAAGACAGGAACGGCAACCTGGTTATTAGACATGGCAAAAGACCATAGAAGGGCAAGAATAAAAAGTGGGGCTAGGGGGCCCAATACTCCCTTCCAAATTCTTTGAATAGGAGAAATAATGAGTTTGAATGAAAGCTTCCGTTCTATTTTTTCTTGTACCGATTCTGTGAGGAATCGCATGACTAAGAGAAAGTTGAAAAGCGCAACAATGCCAGCTGCCAAAAAGGGAAGGGGCAAAGAATAGGCCGCAAGGTATCCGCCAATAACAGGGCCAAAAATGAATCCGGTGGCAAGGCACGCTCCTACGTATCCCATTGCCCGCACCCGGTCTTGCGTTGTTGTGCTGTCTGCAATGTATGCCCTGGCAGAAGGCAGAACGGCAGAAGAGAATACTCCCTGGAAAAATCGGGAAACAAAAAGCAGGAGCGGACTTGCCGCTATGGAAAATACAAAGAAACTTGCCGACATTCCCACAAGGCCAATGGCAATAACCGGTTTTCTCCCGAATCTGTCAGAAAGAGTGCCCCAAAGAGGCGAAAGGAAGAGTTGGGCAATGGCAAAAGAAGAAGCCAAAAGGCCCAGGCTTGCGTTAGACAGGTTAAAATGTTTTGCGTATTGGGGCAGCAAAGGAAACACCAAAGAAAACGCGAGCGCGTTTATAAATACGGCAAGGTAAACTATAGACAACTTAGAACGGATAAGTTCTTGCATAAGTTTTTAGTATATCTTAAACTAGAGTAATGGCAAAGGTAAAGAGGTCCAAGGTAAAAAAGATTCTTAGTCCTAGGGCTGTATCTGAATCTGCGGTTAAACTTCAAGAAATGGGAGAAGATGTTCCGCGCACAAAGATACGCATTATTGGCGTTGGGGGCGGCGGCGGGAATATTGTTTCTGAAATCGCAAAACTCGTAGGCCATATTGACTTTGTTGGAGCAAACACAGATGTTCAGGCGTTAAAAACCCTTTCGAAGAATGTGAAGAGATTTTCCTTTGGAGAAGATCTTACGCATGGTTTGGGATGTGGCATGGATGCTCAAAAGGGAGAAGAGGCAGCTCGTATGGAAAAAGAGCGAATAAAGAGCATGATGCAGGGTCAGGATATTTGCATTCTTGTGGCTTCTTTGGGAGGAGGAACGGGATCTGGAGCCGTACCCGTTTTTGCGGAAGTTTCCAGAGAACTGAAAAATCTTACCTTGGGCATATTCTGCATGCCTTTTTCTTTTGAAGGAGAAAAGCGAAAGCAAATAGCAGAGCGCGCCCTGGAAATAGTAAAGCCCATTCTGAATTCGTATGTGCTCATCCCCAACGAGAATATTTTTCGCATGATTGACGCTAAAACTTCGCTGAAAGAATCTTTGTCCATGGTGAATAAGCTTCTGGCAGAAACATTGAAAGGGTTTATTGAAACCTTATCTTTCCCAGGTCTTATTAACATTGACTTTGCGGATGTGCGCACCTTATTGGAAGGAAGAGGGAGATTAGCATATTTGCACAGCGCAACAGGAACGGGGCCCGCAAAAGCCCAAGCAAGCCTCAAAGAGGTTCTGACAAATCCGCTAGGGGATTACGGCATTGCGGGAGCAGACCGCATCATGTTCAACATTACAGGAGACAAGGGCTTGAAAATGCAGGATGTGTCAGAGATTGCCAAGACCATTGCTGCGGGATCTCCGCGCGCCAAGATCATATTTGGCATTTCTTTCCAGCCGGAGTTCAGGGATAAGGCCCGAATAACCCTTTTTGCGGTGGGGTGCAAAGAAGGTCAGATGGGAGAGAGGCAAAAATCTCCTGCCAAGAAGAAATCTTTAAAGCCAAGGGCAAGGGTACAGAACAAGCTTCCTCTAGTGACGCTAAAGCCCGCCTCATCGGCGGGTGCGCCGAAGAGGCGCAAAGAGACAGACCCAGTGGCTCAAGAGGGGCATAATGCTCCAGCTTTCGCTGATGTTTCCACGCAAGATTCCTCAAGGCCCAGGCGAAACGCGCTGGATTTAAAAAAGGCGGTAGAAGACGAGATCCAGGAACTAGAAAAAAAAGAGAAGGCATGGGATATCCCTTCCTTTTTAAGGAATAAGCCAGCGTCTTGATCCTTTCATGAACGAGTTTATCACAAAAGCAATCATTCCCATTGCAGGCCTTGCAACGAGGTTTTTGCCTCTTTCAAAGGCGTTGTCTAAAGAATTGCTCCCTGTGGGTACAAAACCCATGCTTCAGTATGTGGTTGAAGAGCTGAAGGCTGCGGGAGTGAATACTATTTGTTTTGTTGTTGGCCAGAATAATAAAAAGCCAGTGACTGACTTTCTCCGTAGGACTCCCCAGCTAGAAAAGATACTGGAAGAAAAAAAATACGAGGACCTTCTTGTTGAATTCAGGGCGCTGGAAAAACTGCTGGAAGACATGTCTTTTTCTTTTGTGCAGGCGCCCAACCCCTTGGGAGACGGGCATGCGATTCTTCAGGCGCGAAAGTTCGTTGGCGAGGAAGCATGTTTTGTTGCATATCCAGATGATATCATACAGTCAAAGCAGCCATGCGCAGCCCAGCTTGCCCAGATATTTAAGACTTCCTTAAAACCCGTGGTGGCGCTTTCCCGCATGCCAAAAGAACGCATCTCTTCGTATGGGGTGGTTGCCGCAGAGAAAATCGCGACTCGTTTCTGGAAGATACAAAAGATCGTAGAAAAGCCAGAAGCAACATCAGCTCCTTCGGACCTTGCCATGGTAGGAAGGTGGGTGCTTACTCCCGAGGTCTTTGATTACTTAAAGAAAGCAAAGCCCAACAAGAGGGGAGAGGTCGTCTTGAACGAGGTATTGGGAGAAATGACAAAAGAGGGTATGATGATATATGGGTATGAGTTTGAGGGAACCTGGTGGGAATGCGGAGACATGGCAAAATGGCTTCGTTCTCACCTTGCCTTTTCTTTACAGCATTCCCTGTTTGGGCCGCAACTTCAAAAGTTTTTGAAAGAAGAGATTAGAAATTAGTAATTAGAAATTAGGCATTTGATATACCATGGCTATAATAACTAAAGACATTTTAAAAACGTTGTACCCGGTAAGGCCTGCAGAGGTTAAAAAGTACGATTTTGGACTTGTGCTGGTTATTGGAGGGGGAGAGTTCTACACAGGATCTCCTGCGCTTGCGGCATTGGCTTGCTTTCGCGCGGGCGCAGATATGGTGCGAGTTGTTGCTCCGAAAAGAGCGGCAGACATTATAGCTTCGTTTTCTCCTATTCTGGCTGCGTATCCTCTTCCCAATACGCGTTTGCTAAAAACAGATCTTCCGGCAATTATTTCTCTTACCCAGGCGGCAAAAGACGTGTCTCATGGGAAGGTTTCTGTTGTTATCGGCGGAGGAATGGGAAGAACGCAGGAAACCCAGGATACAATTCTAGAGTATCTTTCTTATGCGGATGTTCCAATGGTGATTGATGCGGATGCTATACATGCAGCTGCAAAAAACCTGGATGTTCTAAAAGGAAAGTCATTTCTTTTAACTCCAAATATTTTTGAGCTTACATTGTTGGGCGGTAAGGATATTAGGCCCTTATCTCAAGAGGAACGTATCGAAGAGGTGCAGACGATAGCTCGCAATCTTGGCATAACCTTGTTGGTAAAGGCGAAGGTAGATATTATTTCAGACGGCACAGATGTACTGCTCAACGAAACAGGGTCTCCATATATGAGCATCGGAGGGGCTGGAGATACCTTGGCTGGCATTGCAGGCGCGCTATTAGCGCGAGGAGTAGGAACTATGAATGCCGCAGCAGGAGCAGCGTATATCAACGGTAAGGCAGGGGAGCTTGCCGCAAAGAAATTTAAGGAATCTTTGGTCGCCACCGACATCATTGACGCAATACACGAAGTGATAAAATAATTTTTATGGCAAAGATAGCTATTAATGGATTCGGGCGGATTGGACGGCTTTTCTTTAGGCAGGTTGCAGAAAAACCCGATTTTCAAATTGTTGCGGTGAACGATTTGGGAGAGCGGGAGAATTTAGAGTATCTTTTAAAGTACGACACGGTCTACGGAAAGTTTGATAAGAGTTTAGATGGGGTGCAATTTTTTCAGGAAAAAGACCCCTCACAACTTCCCTGGAAGAAATTAGGAATTGATATTGTTGTGGAAGCAACCGGAGCGTTTGAATCGTACGAGAAGGCCCGGGTTCATATAAAAGCCGGGGCAAAGCGTGTGGTTATTACCGCCCCTGCAAAAGATGAAGACGGAAAAGAGGGGAAGACCATTCTTGTGGGCGTGAATGAGCAGGATCTTGCGGAGTGCAAGATTTCTTCTAACGGGTCTTGCACAACCAACGCTGCTTCTCCGGTGATTGAGATTTTAAGAGAAAATCCTGGCATTGCGAAAGCGGTGTTGAATACTTCTCATGGGTATACTGCAACGCAAAACCTTGTAGATGGTCCTTCTTATGGGTCAGACCCTCGCAGAGGTAGAGCCGCAGCTTTCAATATTGTTCCTTCTTCTACTGGAGCCGCAATAGCCGTAACAAGGGCTATCCCGGAACTGCAAGGCAAGTTTGACGGCATTGCGCTCCGTGTGCCGGTTGTAACGGGGTCTGTCGCAGATATCACCTTTGTTGCAAAACGAAAAACCTCGGTTGAAGAGATAAATAATATTCTCACGGAGGCCGCAGAACAGTCTCGCTGGAGTGGGATACTAAAGGTTACAAGCGAGCCCGTTGTTTCGTCAGATATCATTAAAGAACCGTATGCCGCCATTGTTGACCTGAACTTTACAAGAGTGGTTGACGGAGACCTAGTAAAAGTGCTTTCTTGGTATGACAACGAATGGGGGTATGTAGCGACGCTCGTGAGGCATGTTGAAGCCGCGGCAAAGGTTCTTTAGCGCTTTATATCCTCTTCCACAAAAATCGGAAGAATTGCATTTGCAGGTCCGCTATGCTTTTGTTTTCTATTACAACGGCAATCATATTTTCAAAAGAGATAAATGCCAGCTTATCTCCCGCAACCATGATGTCAACGTCAAAGACAAAGTCCTTGGGCAGAAGTTTTGACTTGGCGATTGGCCCTCCCCATTTTTGTTTTACATAGGAAACGCCGTCTGGAGAATGTAGAACGAGATCTCGTAGTTCCCCTCCGTTTTTCCGGATGTTCTCTAGGAATTCCTCACCGTCTTTTTGAGTAAACACTTGAAAATAGCGTTCCGCGGCAAACACGGACCATACCGTTTTTGAGGTAGAGGTAATCTCGCGATAAACTGAGCGAATGGATTCTTTTCCTTCGTAAAACCGCACGATTGGCTTTGCGGAAGACTTTGAAAACATTGCCTGCAGTTCCGGAAATACCTCCTCCGCCCTCTTTTTTATATTATCCGCGACCCGCAAAAGTTTTTTGGGGTCTTCCGAGTAATACAAGAGGCGTTTCCCTTTGAACGTTTTCCGGATGAGGTCGCGGGAACCCAAGCCGTCAATGTATTGGTATATGGTGGGGCGTTTCAAGCCGGATCGTTTGGCAATGTCTGAAACCGTGCCTTTCCCGTTCTGCAAAAGCGCGAGGTAGATTTTGGCTTCAACATCATTAAATCCAAGCTCTTTCAAGGCGCGTTCGAGCGTCGGTGTTTCCATGGGCGTATACTAGCAAAAAAGTCAAAAAATGTCGATACTTCTGACACTTTTCGGGAAAGAAGTAGCAAAAACACCTTATTTTAAAGGGATTTTTGCTTTTTATTGACTAAAATTTGTAAGAATTTGCGGATTATATATAATTTAGGCACTTGGACAGTGCAAAGATTTGCGTAATCGAACCAGGAGAAGGAAGGAGGCAGCGATGTTGGTAACATGGGAAAGCGAGTCGATTCTTAGTGGCAAAGCATCTGAAGTGTTGCGGTCGGCGTGGAGAATCCCTGTATATCTTCATACAAAAGTATATCCAGCGCGAGACAGCACGGGCTTTACTTGGTTGGTGTACGAGGACGACAAGATCGTGGTTGCCCACAAGGCGCATCTCTATACGGACGGTACCATAGACACTTTCATCCACAAGGACCATAGGTCTTTGGTGATACTAAAGAACGGCAAGGAAACACTGCTCTTGGCAACCGAATTGCCGTTTAGCGTCCGAGGCACAGTTGTGTTGGAAGGCTGTGATTATAGTGCGTGCCAATATCGTCCTGGCGAATGGGTGGAGCATTTGCTATCGCTTGGTCCAAAAGTAAGCGAGGCCAAAAAACTCCAAGACGGGGAGCGGCAAGAGCTCGAGAGGGTAGAGAGTCAAGCTCATTTCGGACCAGTGGATTAGCCGTCCGCCGGTTATATCGGGCCGCTTAGTAGGAATCCCAGCAGGGAGACCGAACGGCGGCTTTTCATTAGAGGTTTTATGATGTAAGATGTAATATGTAGGGTATATCCATAATCAATAGCATCACACAGCATCACTATGACTCTATTCCCTATTGCAGCAGGTATTGTATCTATTGCGTATGCGGGATTTTTAGCTTGGCAGGTTTTGCAAGCTCCTAAGGGAAACCTAGCAATGCAGGAGATTGCTAAAGCCATTCAAGAAGGAGCTCTTGCTTTCTTAAAAAGGCAGTACCAGACAATAGCGGTTGTTGCTGTTATTATTGCCGTTGTTCTTTGGTTTTTATTTGGAGATAATCCATGGATTGCTATAGGTTTTCTCGTTGGCGCAATTACCTCTGCTATCGCAGGGATTTTAGGCATGAGCGTGGCAGTACGAGCGAACATACGAGTTGCAAAAGCCGCAGAGACCGGACTTTCGCAGGCTTTTTCTCTTGCATTTCGCGGAGGAGCGGTAACGGGGTTTTTTGTGGTGGGACTGGCCCTTCTTGCGGTTTCAGGGTTTTGGGCTTTAACCCATGATCTCTATGCTTTAATAGGCCTTGGGTTTGGAGGGTCTCTCATTTCTGTATTTGCGCGCCTGGGAGGAGGCATTTTTACCAAGGCCGCAGACGTGGGAGCAGACATTGTAGGGAAAGTGGAAGCCGGCATCCCCGAAGATGACTTGAGAAATCCTGCTGTTATTGCAGACAATGTAGGGGATAACGTGGGAGATGATGCTGGCATGGCTGCCGATCTTTTTGAAACATATGCGGTAACCATGGTTGCGGCAATGTTCTTGGGTACTTTGCTTTTCCCCGGAGTTGCCAACATTGTTGCGCTGCCCCTGTTAATGGGAAGTGTTGCGGTAATCGCATCTATCATTGGTAGCTTTGCGGTAAAACTTTTTGGGAAAGGCATAATGAAAGCTATGTATCAGGGGCTTGTGGCCAGTTCTATCTTATCTCTTATTGGGTTCTTTTATCTTTTAAAACAGCAGGGCTTTCAAGAATCCCTGGTTCCATGGTTTGGCGCCATGGTGGTAGGCATTGTAGTAACCATTCTTCTGGTAGCGATTACCGAATACTACACCTCAAAGAATTTTAGGCCGGTCAGGGCCATTGCAGAGGCCTCAAAAACAGGATCTGGCACCAATGTGATCATAGGGCTTGCAATAGGCATGGAATCAACCGCGGCCCCTATTCTTGTGATTGTTGCGGGAGCCTTGATCGCGTATGGTTTGGGCGGTTTGTTCGGAGTGGCCCTTGCGGCAGTTGCAATGCTTTCTTTGGCCGGCATTATTGTTGCCATTGACGCCTTTGGGCCCATTACCGATAACGCCGGAGGAATCGCAGAAATGGCAAATCTTTCTGCATCTACTCGCGAGTCCACCGACGCTCTTGATGCGGTAGGAAACACCACAAAGGCAGTGACAAAAGCCTATGCTATAGGCAGTGCCGGTCTTGCCGCCCTTGTGCTATTCTTTTCCTACACGCAAGAACTCGTTAACAAGGCGCCAATAGGAAGCGAATTCCATTTTGAGCTTGGAAACCCGTATGTTCTAGCAGGTCTCTTTTTAGGAGGAGCATTGCCGTATTTGTTTGGGTCTTTGGCAATGAGGGCTGTAGGCAAGGCGGCAGGGTCTGTTGTGCAAGAAGTAAGAAGGCAGTTTAAAGAGATCCCCGGCATAATGGCAAGAACCGCAAAGCCAAACTATGCTGCGGCGGTTGATATCGTTACCAAGGCCGCTCTCAAGGAAATGATTTTTCCCTCTCTTCTTGTGGTTGCCTTGCCCATTGCTGTAGGTTTCATTCTGGGCGCAGAAGCTTTAGGAGGTTTTCTAATAGGTACTATTGTAACAGGACTTTTTATTGCTATTGCAATGACCTCGGGTGGCGGAGCTTGGGACAATGCCAAAAAGTTTATTGAGGCAGGGAACTTTGGAGGCAAAGGGTCAGACGCGCACAAGGCCGCAATAACCGGGGACACGGTAGGGGACCCTTACAAAGATACCGCGGGGCCTGCCATTAACCCATTGATCAAGGTGGTGAACGTTATTGCAATTTTACTGGCAGGCTTTTTCGTATAATACAAAAATGGCAGAGCGGAATCTTAAGTACTACTACAGAAAGGCCAAGAAAGAGAAGTGGGCGCTCGCCCAGTTTAACTTTTCTTGCGCAGAGCAGTTGCAAGGCGTAGTTGAAGCAGGAGTTCAGGCGCGCTCACCTTTGCTTGTTGGCACTTCAGAGGGGGACACGAGTTTTCTTAGTTTAGCCCAGGCCGTGAACCTTGTGGCGTTCTGGAAGAAAGAAACCGGCCTCCCCATATTTTTAAACTTTGATCACGGAAAATCGTTTGAGGCGTTAGAGCGTGCGGCGCAAGCTGGGTATGACGCTTTGCATTTTGACGGTTCAAAGTTTCCCATTGAAGAAAATATCACTATCGCAAGGCAGGTTGTGGAGATGGCGCGAAAACGCCATATTTCTGTGGTGGAAGGGGAATTCAGCGAAGTTCCCGGAGGACACTCCTCTGTCCATAACCAGGAAGCCCCGGTTTTAACCGACAAAGACTACACGGATGCTGTAACGGCGCAAAACTTTGTGAAAAGGAGCGGAGTGGATAGCTTGGCTGTTATGATAGGAACCTTGCACGGGATATTCAAGACAACCTTGCCTTTGAACATAAAGAGGTTGCAAGAAATTGCTTTGCGTGGTATACAATTTCTTGTACTCCATGGCGGCTCTGGAACTCCAGAGGCAGAACTCAAAGAAGCCATATGGGAAGGAGTCGTGAAAATAAATGTGAGTACTGACTTGCGGGTTGCGTTTGTCAACGCCTTAAAAGAAACACTAGGGAAGAATCCCACAGAAATTGCGCCATATAATGTACTGCCAAAGTCAGTTTCAGCGGTAAAGCAGGCGGCGCAAAAATGGATTGAGATTATTGGATCAGCAAATAAGATATAAACTATGCTGTCTTTAAAAGCAGATACAAGAAAAGAAAAAGGAAAGAAGGCCCGCACGCAAGGAGCTGTGCTTGCGGTATTGTACGGCCCCAAGGCAAAGCCAGTTTCTTTAAGCATAGATAAAAAGGAGTTTGAAAAAGTATTTAACATAGCAGGAGAAAGTTCTTTGGTTACCCTAGAGCTTGGAGCAGACAAGACCCCTGTTCTTATACGAGAAGTGCAAAGGCATCCATTGTCCGGAGATCCTATCCATGCAGATTTCTACCAACCGCGGTTAGACCAGAAAATCAAGATCATGGTGCCTCTAGTCCTCCTGGGAGAGGCCCCTGCTCAAAAAGACTTGGAGGGGACGCTCATTCAGAATATCCACGAAGTTGAGGTTGAAGCCTTACCCCAAGAACTGCCCCATGAGATTCAGGTTGATGTTACAAAGCTTGCAACATTTGAAGACTATATCTTGGTAAAAGATCTTCCAGTTTCTTTAAGTGTTCAGATTTTGCATGACAAAGAGGCCATAGTAGCCCAGGTGGTGCCCGCAGAAAAAGTTGAGGAGGAGCTTGCAAAGCCCGCAGAGGAGAACGTTACAGATGTAAAGGTTGTACGAGAAGAGAAAAAAGAGAAGGAGGCAGCCGCTGCAGCGGCCCAGGAACCCGCAAAAGAAAAAAGGTAAAGAGCTCGTAGTTTGTATTTTGTAGCTTGTAGCTTGTATACTAAATACGAGATACAATATACAAGATACATGGCCATTTTCACAAAACATCTTATATTCTGGTCATTACTCGTTACTTTGCTGTTGCCGAGTTTTTTTGTTCTTGCTTTGGCTCCTTCAGATGAAAGATCCCAGCTTGAACAGGAATTACAGGCGTTAGAGCAAGAAATTCAATCCATTGAGGGAGATATTACCAAGACTCAAGCTCAAAAAACGAGTCTTCAGAATGAGATTGCATTGTTGAAGAGCAAGATAAAGAAGCTTGATCTCCAAATATCGCAGAGCAATAAAATCATTGAGGATTTGAGGTTCCAAATCACCGACACCTCCCAATCTATTGAGCAAACAATAGAGGATATTGACGTAAAGAAGGGGCAACTAGGAGAGGTCCTTCAGAAAATACACCAGGCAGACCAAAAGTCATTTGCCGAGGTAGTGCTTACCGGCCCCACCCTCTCTGACTTTTTCGGGAATATAGCCGGGCTTGAAGCTCTTCGGGCGCGGAACAATGAACTTTTAATAAGCATGGAAAAGCTTTCTGAATACCTTCAGTCCCAGAAGGGGAATCTGGAAAGTGAAAAAACAGACGAAGAGAATTTCGTGAAGATCCAAATGCTTCAAAAGCAGCAGAGTCAGGGTTTAACCAAGCAATCAGAACAGCTTCTTGAGGTAACAAAAGGAAAGGAATTTGAATACCAAAAGATCCTTGTAGATAAAAAGAGAAGAGCTCAAGAAATTAGATCACGCATCTTTGATCTGATTGGTGTTCCAGACGCGCCCACGTTTGGGGAAGCTCTAGAGATCGCAAATCTCGTGTCTCGCCAAACAGGAGTGCGCCCCGCGTTCTTGCTCGCCGTGCTCACGCAGGAATCGAATATTGGGAAGAACGTAGGTCAGTGCTACCTGAAAGATTTTACTACGGGAAGTGGAGTGAGGGTAAATGGGCAAGTTATTTCTCGGGTCATGAAACCTTCTCGAGACGTACAGCCGTTCTTGCAAATCACCAAGCAGTTAGGGCGAGATCCGTATAATACTCCTGTCTCTTGCCCTATTCCTTCGGTGGGGGGATACGGGGGGGCAATGGGTCCCGCGCAATTTATTCCTTCAACGTGGCTTCAATATCAGGGCAAGATCGCGCAATTAAAAGGAAGTTCCGCTGACCCATGGAACATTAGAGACGCCTTTTTGGCAGCCGCAGTGTATCTTGCGCAGGCCAAGGCAACGAAACAAACCCATGATTATGAGTGGTGCGCCGCAGTCACGTACTTTTCTGGAAACTGTTCTTCAAGGAACCAAATACGCTATGAGTTTTATGGAGACAATGTTATGGCGATAGCCTCTCGATACGAAGAGGATATCAAGGCGTTGGAGAATGGGACTCTTGGTAGTCTTGGAGAGCCAGCACAATAGGGGTGAGTTCTCCTCCGAGGATTTTTTCCAGGCCGTGCCATGACTTTTCAATGCGATGGTCAGTAACCCTGTCTTGGGGGAAATTGTACGTTCGTATCTTTTCTGCTCTCTTTGCCCAGCCTATTTGGGCTTTTCTCTCGCTTGAGAGTTTTTGCTGTTCTTCTTCTTGTTTTTGCGCAAGGAGTTTTGCAGAAAGAAGGGCCAAGGCAAAGTCTTTATTTTTTTGCTGGTTGCGCGACACCTGGGAAACCACCATAAGTCCAGTTGGGATGTAGACAACACGTACGGCGGTCTCTCGTTTATTCACGTTTTGTCCTCCAGGGCCAGTAGAGGTTGTAGCTTCGATCTTCAGGTCGCTTGGATTAATTTGAAATTCTGCCTTTGTGGGTTTAGGAAGCATTGCTATTGAAGCCGTAGAGGTGTGTATTCTTCCTGCTTTTTCTGTGGTTGGAATTCTTTGGACTCTATGTACGCCTCCTTCATACTGAAGGTTTTCAAACACGGTTTCTCCTTCAAATTCTATTGAGCCTTCTTTAAGGCCTCCTTGTTCTGTAATACTTTGATCAAGAATGGTTTCCTTCCATCCTTGCTGATTTGCATACTTTATATACATATTAAATAGGTCTAACGCAAATAACGCCGCCTCTTCTCCTCCTGTTCCGGCTCTGATTTCTAGGATAACGGCGCCAGGCGTACTCTGAGTTCCTTTCTTTAGTTGTTGTTCTAATTCTTTTTGTAGAATACCCTCTTTGTCTTTTAATGTTTCAAGTTCTACTTGAGCAAGAGAAGAAAGTTCGGGATCTTCGGGAGATGATATGATCTCAAGGTTTTCTTGGATTTTCTGTTTTGTTTCTTCCAGTTCTTGAGCTATTTTTATGATCTTCTCTAAGGCTGAACGGCGTTTTGAAAGATTCTGAAACTCCTCCCAATGGGAAATCAGCTCCGGGTCAGTGAGTTGTGTCAAGAGAGTGGCATACTCTTCTTTTACGCGCTTAAGATCGATCATCTATTTTTTAGCCGAGAGCCGTTTGCGGAACTTTTGCACCTGGCCTACTTTGTCCATAAGCTTTTCTTTGCCTGTGTAGAACGGGTGGCAGTGAGAACATACTTCAACATTAATGGCAGGCAGAGTTGAGCCTACCTCAAAAGCGTTGCCGCATGCGCACGTTACCTTTGCTTTTGGGTAATAGGTTGGATGGATATCTTTTTTCATACGCCTTGAGAATACCATAAGAGTCTTTTTTTATCAACCCATTTATCGATTTGGGATATTCTTGATGGTATTATTATGAGTTTTTTCATATTCTTGTTCTTGTTTGTGATTTCCCTTTATAGTACAATAACATTACAATTGTTTAATTATTGTACTATTCCATTTAAGTACAGAAAATAGAAATATGAAAAAACCGAGGTTTACAGAAGAATTTCTTTGGCAACTCCATGGGTTTGTAGGGTCGGCAACCTTAGTGCACGGCATGCTAGTTCCGCGTTCCTGGAAAGATCTAGTTACTCCTGAATGGCGGGAGCTTCGCCTTGCGTATGAAAAGAAAAAACGCGCAAGGAGTTTTCATCAGTTTATCTCTTACCTTAGGCGCATGGGCTATATTAAAATTCCAACAGGAGAAAGCGTTGGTACGCTTCGTTTGACAGCGAAAGGCAAAGAGAAAGCGTTTGAGGGTAAGAATAAAGTGAAAACGCTGCCGTTCAGAAAAGACGGCAAAATGATTATGCTCATGTATGATATTCCAAAAAGAAAACAGAGCGTTCGCCAGGCGTTTCGGGGCTCGTTGGAGTATTTGGATTACCAAATGCTTCAAAAGAGCGTGTGGGTTTCTGCCAAAGATGTGCTCAAGGAAACCGAACGGACTGTACGGGAATATGGATTGGATGACTGCGTAAACCTATTTGTTATAGAAAAGATAAAAGTACAAAAGTAAAACAATTGTTTTGATTTTGTACTATTTGAAGGAGTTTTGGGCGTTGCACTTGTATGTGTACTTGTAGGTTTGGTGTATATCTTTTTTCGTGAGATGAATCTTGGCGTGGAAAAAAAGGATATCAAGATATGCTTTTGATAAAAACAGGGCCTCACTTGGGAGTGAGGCATGAAGGCTGGGAGTCGCAAGCAGCAGGTGTCATGTCCTGCCGCTTGCGCCCCGCGTGCGAGACGAGGGTCGGCGTATCTTCGTTCGCAAGAAGATGGCAAGGACCTATCCAGGGGGCAAGGGCTATTGAGCTCTGCCCCCCGGACACTGACTCGTTACTTGCTATCGGCTATCAGCCGTAGCTTGGCAGCGCCGGCTACCTGGAGAGCTAGTGGCCGGGATGGGCGTCGTGCGTGCCGATTGCAGTCTTCGGTTCGGTATCTAGAGCTAGCAAGGACAAAATCCCGAGATCTCCAAAGAGCTATTCAGTCTTTCCTCACCTCCTTTCTAAATAATATCGCAAAAGAAAGATGTGTCAATAGCTAACCCTTGCCAGGTAGTAGAAATTCCACCAAACTTCGTTTGCAATAGCAAAGTGGAATTTTCACTACCTGGCTTGTATTTCTTAAATGGCCGTGATATAACCTAAGATATGCTAACTATGACTAAACCTGCGGCGGCAAAGCAAGATCCTGTTATTGAAGAAATGACTAGGGCTGGCTTGAATTTTGGCCACAAGACATCCAAGACTCATCCCAGGATGAAGCCATATATTTCAGGAGTGAGGAACACGGTGCACATGTTTGATCTGGTAAAGACCAAAGAGAAACTTCAGGAAGCTCTAGAATATATTGCATCATTACGAACCGAAGGGAAAATCCTGCTGTTGGTAGGTACAAAGATCCAGGTTAAGAACCTTGTGAAAGAAACGGCAGCGGCATGCGGGCTTCCCTATGTTTCAGACAGATGGATAGGGGGCACGCTCACAAATTTTGGCACCATTGCAAAGCGTACGGAATATTTCCGCGGATTGGAACGAAAGAAAGAAGCGGGAGAGCTGGAAAAATACACAAAGAAAGAACAGCTGGACATTGCAGAAGAAATGAAGAATCTAGAGCTGCACTTTGGGGGCATAAAGAACCTTGCGAAGCTTCCTGATGCAGTGTTCATTTGCGACTTAGACAAGAACCAGCTTGTGTTGCGGGAGGCAAAGAATAAAGGGATCCCGGTCATTGCCATTGTAGATACCAATATTGATCCTGCCCTGGTTGATTATGTTATCCCCGCAAATGATGACGCCCAAAGTTCTGTTCAATACATTTTGGGCAAGATCCAAGAACTCTATGTTTCCCATTGAGCTTGTTAAACAACTGCGGGAAGAAAGCGGGATTTCTGTTGCAGAATGCAAGAAAGTTTTAGAGGAGGCAGGAGGTAACCTTGGAAAGGCGCGGGAACTTTTACTCCAGCGCGGAAAACAGCTTGCTGCAAAGAAAGAGGCTCGTGAAGTCGGGGAGGGCATAGTGGAGGCATATGTGCACCCTACTGGAAAGACGGCAGCCATGATTGATGTAAGATGTGAAACTGATTTTGTTGCCAGATCAGAAGGATTCAAGAAACTTGCGCATGAGCTGGCTTTACAGGCCGCGTCTATGGATCCAGAGTCTGTTGAAGAATTGCTTTCCCAGCCATACATTAGAGACCCAGGAAAAACCATTAAAGATCTGCTCGTAGAATCTATCGCAAAGATTGGAGAAAATATCGTGATTAAGAAATTTTCCAGGTTTGAGATTTAACATTTAACCCTTCGACTACGCTCAGGGTCAATGCTGAGCATTGATATGCAAGAGATCACAGCTTCTATTATTCTTGTTACAAGTCTTGCGTCTTTAGGATATGTGGTGGGAAGAAAAGTCCCATTTTTATTGAGGTTTCCAGCCAGTCATGAAGGGGATAGTCTGCGGGAGATTTTCTTGAGCGTAAAGAAAAAAATTCAAGGATCAGCCCGCCTCAAGGCAATTTCTTCGCCCCATGTGCTCTTGCAGACTTTACTCTCAAAGGCGCGAATATTCTCTTTGCGCACGGAGAATAAAACGAGCCAGTGGTTAGAAAGTTTGCGCAAGAAAGCCAAAGAGAAGAAAGCCGCATTCTCTGACGATTATTGGGAGCGGCTCAAGAAGGATAAGGAGAGGAAGAGAGTATCTTAATGACAACTATGCCTGGGTAGTCCCGACGTCCCGATTTTGCAGTAGCAAACATCGGAAGTCGGGATTCCGATTTCGCGATAGCGAACATCGGGACTCAGCGGTAGAGTCCCGAAGCCCTTTGGGTTCGGGATCCCGATTCCCGACGTTTCAGTCGGGACATCGGGACAATTGTTTTGTAAACCTTTATTCTAATATGCCAGCGTAGCTCAGTGGCAGAGCAACTGTTTTGTAAACAGTAGGTCGTCGGTTCAAATCCGACCGCTGGCTCCACGGAATCGTATAAATGTTCATGACATGCTATGCGTACATTCTACAGAGCGTCAAAACTAGAAGATATTATTTTGGCGTAAGCAACAATGTACGTCGCAGATTTATAGAACATAATTCTGGGATTTCAAAATCAACCGCGCCATTTCGGCCCTTTATTTTGAAACGTGTTGAGCGTTTTGAAAATATCAAAGAAGCATATCAACGAGAACGTTTTCTAAAAAGTAAGAAAAACAAAAAGATTATTGAATTAATAATACGGAGTAGTCCCGACGTTCTTGCCGAGCAAGAAGTCGGGATCCCGATTTCGCGATAGCGAACATCGGGAGTCGTCGGTTCAAATCCTCTCCCAGGCTCTTGTTCTTGACAAGGATTTTTCCTTGGAGTAAGATGACCCTGCTGAACCCCGTTAGAGATTGTGAACTCTCACGGGTAGAACCGTATACATGTCAAAAGCTTTGTATAAAGCAAATCTCTAACGGGGTGAACATGAAGTAATTGCGTACAACCGATTTTTAAAGATAAGACGATTCCGGAAAGTGTTTACTGAACATTTTCCGGAATTGTTTTGCGAGTTGGTTCAGAGGGGCACGAACTTTGACAACTAAAGAGAAGGAAGTAATATGTTGATTTTTGAGAGTTGTTTCGACTCTATTCTTTTAGAGAGTTTGATTCTAGCTCAGGATGAACGCTGGCGGCGTGGATAGGGCATGCAAGTCGTGCGGATCTTGTGCTTTGCACAAGGTTAGCGGCAAACGAGTTAGTAACACGTAGGTACTTACCCCCGAGACGAGGATAACTCATCGAAAGATGAGCTAATACCCGATTGTCCCTGAGGCCGTAAGGCCGAAGGGTAAAGAAGCAATTCGCTTGGGGAGAGGCCTGCGGCCTATCAGCTAGTTGGTGAGGTAATGGCTTACCAAGGCTATGACGGGTAGGGGGTGTGAGAGCACGACCCCCAACGATGGTACTGAGACACGGACCTTACACCTACGGGTGGCCGCAGTCGAGAATATTCCACAATGGGCGAAAGCCTGATGGAGCGACGCCGCGTGCGGGATGAAGGCCTTCGGGTCGTAAACCGCTTTTGTAGGGGAAGAATCCCGAGAGCAATCGAGGGATGACTGTACCCTAAGAATAAGGGGGGACTAACTCTGTGCCAGCAGTAGCGGTAAAACAGAGCCCCCAAGCGTTATCCGGATTTATTGGGCGTAAAGTGTCCGTAGCCGGTCTGGAAAGTCTTAGGTTAAATACCAAGAGCTCAACTTTTGGGATGCCTGGGAAACTTCTAGACTCGAGGGTGTTAAGGGTTGATGGAACTCTTGGTGGAGGGGTGAAATCCGTTGATATCAAGAGGAACACCAAAAGCGAAAGCATTCAACTAGGGCAACCCTGACGGTGAGGGACGAAAGCGTGGGGAGCAAAAAGGATTAGATACCCTTGTAGTCCACGCTGTAAACTTTGAATACTAGCTATGTGAAGTGTCGACCCTTCACGTGGCGAAGCTAACGCGTTAAGTATTCCGCCTGGGAAGTACGGTCGCAAGACTAAAACTCAAAGAAATAGACGGGGATCCACACAAGCGGTGGATCATGTGGCTTAATTCGTCAACAAACGAGGAACCTTACCAGGGCTTGACAGGCTAGTGAACGTCTGATGAAAGTTAGACCTACCCACAAGGACACTAGCCCAGGTGCTGCACGGCTGTCGTCAGCATGTATCTTGAGACGCTCCGTTAAATCGGGTAACATGCGCAACCCTTATTCTGTGTTTTACGTGTCACAGAAAACTGCCTGAGACAATCAGGAGGAAGGCGAGGATGACGCCAAGTCAGCGTGGCCCTTTGATGTCCTGGGCCGCACACATGATACAATGGGGCCGACAACGGGATGCAATGCCGTAAGGCGGAGCTAATCCCTTAAACGGTCTCTCAATTCGGATTGAGGTCTGCAACTCGACCTCATGAAGCCGGAATCGCTAGTAATCGCCAATCAGCTATGTGGCGATGAATATGTTCCTGGATCTTGTACTCACCGCCCGTCACGTTAAGCGAGCCGGGAATACCCGAAGTGCCAGGTTTACTTGGTCCTAAGGTAAGCTCGGTAAGAGGAACGAAGTCGTAACAAGGCACGGGTAGCGGAAGCTGTCCGTGGATCACTACATTTTACGGATTTGTCCCCGTTGGGGACGAACCGGAGAGTCGGCCAGAATGGGTTTATGAAATATTTTAAACTGATTCTGAGGCTTGGTTGGTAGCCTAAATACTAACCTTAATATAGAGTCGCCCTCCTTCGCTCGCCTATGGCGAGCTACGGAAGGGCCCTCCGAAGCTTTACGCGTAGGAGGGGAACAACTCTAAGGAATCAACAAATACCGCTGATCTATGCGGATTCGAGCTGATTTATGCAGATTCTCTTTGACGAGAGTCCTGTTTTTGTTTATAGTGGGGGAGTATAATATGCGCGTGTAGCTCAGCTGGTTAGAGCACGTCACTGATAATGACGGGGTCCCTGGTTCGAGTCCAGGCACGCGCACCCTGCATGGGCCTATAGTTTAATGGTAGAACACTACATTTGTCCCGACTACGAATTTGAAATGTTTCATACATACATTCTAGAATCGCAAAAGGATCGTTCCTACTACATTGGAAGTTGTAAGGATTTAGAAAAGCGTATTAGTTTACATAATCAAGGTTTGGTAAAATCGACGAAACGAGCCTTGCCTTGGAAGCTTATACACAGTGAAACGTTTGAAACAAGAAAGGATGCTCAGTGTAGGGAACAAGAGATTAAGCGGTGGAAGAAGCGGTCAGCTATTGAAAAGATGATTTCAAATTCGTAGTCGAGGATTCTCGATAACTCTGGCGGGCCCTTAGCTTAGTGGTAGAGCGCTTCATTTGCAATGAAGAGGTCGCCGGTTCGAATCCGGCAGGGTCCACCAGAGTTATCGGAACAATGAAGAGATTGCGGGTTCGATTCCCGCCTGGTCCACATATCATGAATTCGTTATTTTAACTACTATCCGAAAAACTGTATTAGAATGTCTAGATATATTCCTGACGACAACTTAAGCTACCCAGTACTTATTTCGATAGGAGGCCGTAGCGGGAGTGGATTTTATCTCAATGCTAACGACGGTTCCTACCTGGTTACTGCTAAACATGTACTCTTTGAGGAAGACTTAAAGAACAAGAAGTTTACATTGTGGGACAAAACCGTGACTTTCTCTTCTTACTCCAAGGACCCGACAGAGAAAACACCTCTTGTTCTTAATGCGAATCTTGAGCTGGTTGAAGTAAAGACACATCCCGTGTTCGACATAGCGATAGTGAAAGTTTCAATATTCAAAGAGAAAACCCCAGAAGGTATGTGGATCACCGAATTTATTGACGGCATAACAACGAAGCAAATTGGGGAAAAGCATTTTACTGTCGGCGTCCCCCTGAATTCGTGCAGGAAATATGAAGATATACAGGTTTCTAATGAGATATTTGTCTTTGGGTATCCAAACTCTCTCGGGATTCACGAGAAGAGTCAAGAGGATAACGAGCTTGATTATTCAAGGCCGCTTTTACGAAAAGGGATAATCGCAGGGAAGAACGATCTCAAGAGAACCATAATCATTGACTGCCCTATTTATCAGGGCAATAGTGGGGGTCTTGTTATGGAATGTGAACAAGTTAATTTCGAGAGAAAATTTTTTGCATTGGGTGTGGTAACTAAGTTCATCCCATTCGTTGAAAATATGAAAAGTCTGCAGTACGGAACAGTAAACACAAGCATAGAGAACTCTGGCTATGGCGTCGTAGTCCCCGTTGACACCATTCTGGAGTTTATCCAAAAAGAGAAACAGGCTGCTACGTAACCCTGACAGCGCCGTTCTTCATCTCGTGGGTTCCCACAGTTCCTCCAAAAGTTGGTTCCAACGAAATCCCTGGAGGTCCGCCGAATTTATTCTGGAGTTTAAAAAACCTGGGTGAGCTATCGTGTGTAGCGCACCCAAAGATATTGAGGTGGGTTAGATGTATTTGCAGAACTCACCCACGACTTCGCTACCATGTTCACGAACCACGAATCCTTCGTGAGCAGTGCCGTCTGTATCGTGTATTCGCTTCAGTTCTGCTTTTGCCTCTTCGTCCGACCCTCTGTAGATAGTTCGTATTCGGTTTTGCTGCTGACCGGCGACGAGATGCGATACATGTAAGCGGTATCTCACTGTCAACACCTCCTAGTCTTTACTGCCGTTGACACAAAATGACTGCTGGTCATTATTTTAGTATAGTCAGGTTAAATGTCAAATACCACCGTCTCCGTGACTGAAAAGTTCTCCACAGGTTGGCTATATTGACTCGGTAATCTCTGGTATAATACTTTAATACGGGGTAAACCACCACAACTAATATATTAGTGTGGGGGTAAAGGTCGGAGCGTGCTATTTTATAATTTCTCTTTTTGTATATGAATAAAAAACCACTTGATTTGGCAGTTGCCGTATTGCTCATTGTCGGAGGATTAAACTGGGGGCTGGTAGGGTTGTTGAATATGAATATTGTGGAAACGGTGCTAGGGAGCATTCCAGTTGCCGTAACAGCAGTGTACGGCCTTGTTGGTTTGGCGGCAGTGTATAAGCTGCTCAAACTCTTCGGAATGGGGAAATAAGATAATTCTCCAGGCGGCGTAATTCCAATTGCGCTGCTATGAGAGTTATCTTGATATATTATGAATTTATTCTCTTTATTTTCATTTCTCCATAAGATGTTTCCCGCACGGAATGTGTTTGCGCACTGTGATATTCCGTGCGGTATCTATAGCATGCAGCCCGCGCTCACCGCAGCATACACCGTCATTAAAATGACAGAGAGGATTATCAACCTGTCTCCTGTAGATGAGAAAGATATCGTATCGGTCCAGAATTTCCATAACGCAATGACCAGGTACGTTATGGCAAAAGAAGAGTACGCCCAGCTATGCAAAAAAGAGCTTCTAGTTCTCTGGACTGACTACTTTAAGTCAGATCACGTGGCGTTATTTCCTGATCTCCATGAGAAATTTTGGAAGGCTGCTAAATTATGTTCTCGGGTAAAGCAAGAGGTAAACATGGAGGCTGCCACGCAATTGAGGGTTGCGGTAGAGGAAATTGCGGATATGTTTGAAAAGACACACGCAGCTACTCGTTGATGTTTTCTTACTTTGTGGTCAAAGAGCAAAGCATGGAGCCTTTTTGTCAGGAAGGTGACTTTGTTTTAGTTAATAGAATGTCCTATCTCTTTTCTCGTCCTAAGGTAGGACAATCCGTTGTATTGAAAGATCCTAGAGATCCTTCCCGACATTTGATAAAGCGTATTACTGCCGTGAGAGACTCTTTTCTTTGGGTAGAGGGGGATAATAAAGAAAGAAGCACGGATAGTAGGAACTTTGGATGGGTGAGCGTAAAAGCCCTTCTTGGACAGGCAAAAGTTATCCACAAGACAGCCTTGCTTGACTGTTGTATAATGAATTAATTCTCTCCCTTTGTCGAGAAGGAGACTAAAAACTATAAACTACTAACTAAAAACTAAATTCATGATACTCGATTGGTACGCAATAACTCTAGGATCCCTCCAAAATTTGTGGCAGGGATTTATCGGTTTTCTCCCTTCCTTGGTTGGATCATTGCTCATCTTTTTTATCGGATGGATTATCTCGGCGGCAGTAGGGAGGCTGGTAGGAGATATCTTAAAGCGCCTCAATTTCAATAAGATTTTTGAGAAAGGGAACTGGGATGAGGCTTTGGCAAAGGCAGGCATCAAGGTGGACGCAGCAGCCTTTATTGGTTCCATATTCAAATGGTCTTTGGTTATCGTATTCTTGCTTGCTTCTGTTGAGGTATTGGGGTTGACCCAGCTTGCAGGCTTTTTGAAAGACGTTTTGGCATACTTACCCAACGTAGTGGTGGCTTCTCTTATTTTCGTGGTAGCTGTGGTTATCGCAGATATTTCAGAGAAAGTTCTCCGCGCGTTAGTTGAGACAACCCAGGTAGGGTACGGACATATCGTGGGAGTTATAGTGCGCTGGTCAATATGGATTTTCGCATTGATCGCAATTCTCATGCAGTTGGGCGTAGCGCCCATGCTGCTACAGACCGTGCTGACCGGACTTGTCGCGCTGGTTGTTGTTGCAGGAGGCCTGGCTTTTGGATTAGGAGGAAAAGACATAGCCGCAGAGCTTCTCCAGGATCTCAAAAGGAAGTTGAAAGGCTAAGGAAAATTAGCTTGATTTCAGGAGACTCGCCACAAGCATGTAAACTGCTTGTGGCGGGTTTTCTTATCCTTGACATCTTTTTTGGTTTCAGGTAATATACGAAACACATGATGAATAGAGAAACCATATCAAAACTGTCAAGCGGTTAACGGCCTGAGAGCTTTGCGCATGCATGGAAGAGACCCGCTTGAGTAGAGCGGTTTTTCATTGCTTCATGTAGTCCTTTGACAATTTCATAGAGTGCAATGAATAGTGAGTATTCGTTGCTAGCCAATGGTATGTTGCATATATTAAAGGCACATGGTGGATGCCTAGGGATATCAAGGCGATGAAGGACGTGACGTGACTGCGAAAAGCCTCGGGGAGGTGTCTAGTAACCTTTGATCCGGGGATGTCCGAATGGGGAAACCCCTTTGCGAGAAATCGTGAAGAGTCCAGCCGCAAGGTTGGGCGGCAAACCCGCTGAAGTAAAACATTCTAGTAAGCGGAGGAAAAGACAACATATGTGATTCCCTTAGTAGCGGCGAGCGAAAAGGGACCAGTCTAAACTCAATATCGCAAGATATTGGGGGTTGCAAGGGGATGGCGTCGGGGCTTTATCCCTCACCCGATTATAGGGGGTGGGGGATGGAGTATCTGAGGGAGAATTGGTAAAGGTTGGTTAGGAGAATGCTTCTGGAAAGAAGCAGCCTAAGAGGGTAATAGCCCCGTATCTGAAAACTACTTTATGCTCCTTGCTGTCTTTCTTAAGTACCTCGGGACATGAATAGCCCGTGGGAAACAGGCCGAACTAATCGGCCAAGACTAAATACTTGATATCACCGATAGTGAACTAGTACCGTGAGGGAAAGGTGAAAAGAAGCCCGATGAGGGCAGTGAAATAGATCCTGAAACCATGGTGCCTACAACGAGTCGGAGCTCTGACGCAAGTCAGGGTGACGGCGTGCTTTTTGCAGAACGAGCCAACGAGTGTACTTAGGTGCTACGTCTAAGCCCTTCTGGGGCGGAGGCACAGCGAAAGCGAGTGTGAATAACGCGAACAATTAGCTCCTATGTACGACCCGAAGCCAAGCGAGCTTGCCATGACCAGGGTGAACCCCGCAGAAATGCGGGGGGAGGCCCGAACCCGTGAGCCGTTCAATACTCTGGGATGAGTTGTGGTAAGAAGTGAAAAGCTAACCGAGCTTGGTAATAGCTGGTTCTCCCCGAAATAGTTTTAGGACTAGCGTCGATTGCAGGTCTTGGAGGTAGAGCTCTGGAAAGAATATTTTGGCGCAAGCCAGATATTCTTACCAAACTTCGAATGCCAGGATCGTAAGGATCGGCAGTAAGAACGTGGGGGCTAAGCTCCGCGCTCAAAAGGGAAACAGCCCAGATCTTCATCTAAGGTCCCTAAATTAAGCTAAGTGCAAAACGAGGAAGTGGAATTCCACAGATAGCTAGGAGGTTCGCTCAGAAGCAGCTATCCTTTAAAAAGTGCGTAACAGCTTACTAGCTAAGGAATTCCGCGCCGCAGATGTATAGGGGCTCAAGCTTAATACCGAAGATAAGAATTCTTCCGCCTTTGGCGGAGGAGTGGTAGGGGAGCGTCTTCATTAGCTGTGAAGCTTAACCGGAAGGTTAGGTGGAGCAATGAGGAGTGAGAATGTTGGCATGAGTAACCGCAATGGCAGTGAAAGCCTGCCACACCGAAAACCCAAGGTTTCCTTGGCAATGATGATCATCCAAGGGTTAGGCGGTCCTAACCTCGCGCCAGAATATGGCGAAGGGATGGACAGGAGGTTAATATTCCTCCCCCTTGTTCCATGCTTCTTTGGAATGACGAAGAGTAGTAGCTCGGGCGAGTTATCGGATTTTTGTTCGTAGTATAGCCCTCCTTGCCGTAAGGCGAGTTGGGGAGTACCGCGACAACCCTGGTGCAAACTAGGGAAGCTGAGTGAGCACTCTTCCAGGAAAAGTACCAAAGATATGAGTGGAATGAGTCCGTACCGTAAACCGACACAGGTGGGTTGGCGTAAGTGCGCCAAGGTGAACGTGTGAAAGCTCCTGAAGGAACTCGGCAAAAAAGTGGTCGTAACTTCGGGATAAGATCTGCCCCAAGCCCGCAAGGGTGAGGGGCCGCAGCTACCGTTTCTCAAGCGACTGTTTATCAAAAACACAGGTCTCTGCTTAATTCGTAAGAGGATGTATAGAGGCCGACACCTGACCAGTGCTGGAGTGTTAATCCTGCCGGTTCCTGCCGCAAGGTGGGCAGCTGAGTGGGTGAAGCCCCAGTGAACGTCCGCGATAACTATAATCGTGTTAAAGTAGCGTAACCCCTTGCCTCGTAAGTTGAGGCCCGCATGAAAGGTGTCACGACTTGAGAACTGTCTCCAGGAGCAGCACGGTGAAGATGCAACACCGGTAAAGATGCCGGTTACCTGCGGCTAGACGGAAAGACCCCGGGAGCTTTACTGTAGCTTCTCATTGTCTTATCATTTCGGATGCGTAGCGTAGCGGGCAGGCTTTGAAGTTCCTCTCTCGGGAGGGATGGAGCCGACAATGAAACACCCGTCTTTTGAAAGGATAAGACTAATTGCGCCAAAAGCGCATGACAGTGGGAGGTGGGCAGTTTTAGTGGGGCGCTAGCCTCCAAAAGAGTAACGGAGGCGTTTATAAGGTCAGCTAGCTCCGGATGGAAATCGGAGCGATAGTGTAAAGGCATAAGCTGGCTTGACTGCGAGACGGATATGTCGAGCAGGTGGGAAACCAGAACTTAGTGAACCGACCCTTGGTTATAGAATCAGGGAAGATCATCAGCCAAAAGTTACCCCGGGGATAACAGGCTAGTAGGGCCCGCGAGTCCATATCTACGGCCCTGTTCGGCACCTTAATTATCGGGGTGCTATAGTAGCAATATTGTACCTGTTCTCCCGTAATAGAGAAAAACAAAAAAGCGGCTTATAACGGTGAACTCCATATGATAGTATAAGCTCATATCTGTGGACGATACCGTGGGAAGTTTAATCTAGTTTGGTTATAACCCCGTAGAGACTTGATTCCAGCGCGAATCAGAGTTCTTCAGAATATGAAGAACTAACACGCCGACTCCGTTATGAAAATAACGGATGAAGATATAGTCCGAACCTCTTGGTAACAAGAGAAAAATGTCGACAGCGATGTCGGCTCATCACAGCGCGGGGCTGAAGAAGGTCCCAAGCGTTTGGCTGTTCGCCAATTAAAGTGATACGTGAGCTGGGTTCAAACCGTCGTGAGACAGGTTGGTCCCTATCTACCGCAGGCGTTGAGTTTTGAGGAGAGTCTTTCTTAGTACGAGAGGACCAGAAAGAACTGACCTCTGGTGTACCAGCTGTTCCGCCAGGAGCATCGTTGGGTAGCTATGTCGGGACGGGATAAGCGCTGAAAGCATATAAGCGCGAAGCCTCCTCCAAGATGAGAACTCTAAGACCCCTCGCAGATGACGAGGTTGATAGGCTCCAGGTGTAAGCCCAGTAATGGGTTCAGCCGAGGAGTACTAATGGTCACAAAATGCAGGATATCTTGGCTAGCAATGAATACTCATTTGCACTGAAAAAGAATGTAACGAGCAAGTACAAAAGTGGGGACTATACTGGAGTTGTCCCACCCGTTCCCATTCCGAACACGGAAGTGAAATACTCCAAGGCCGATGATAGTGATTTATTTCGCGAAAGTAGGTAGTCCCCACTTTTGTACTTCTCATAGCATTCTTTTCTAAAACACAGGGGATGCACGCACATGCGTGCATCTTTTGTTTCTGGTATAATACGCAAAGGCCAATGGAATTCTTCTCCTTAAAGAACAGAGCGTTCCTTGTTATCGTGGTGCTTGCTTTTGTGTTGTCTTTGAATCTTTTTTCTGGCAATGTGCGCGGGTTCTTTGCAGAAACCTTCTCTCCCATGCAGGGATTCTTTTGGGGTCTTGGGCAGACAAGCTCGAACTTCTTCTCTGGCCTATTTAATGCCGCTTCTCTCAAAAAAGAGAACATACAACTGGAAGAGCGCATGCTGGCGCTCTCGCAAGAACTTTTTTCTTTGCAGGATGTTGAGAAAGAGAACGAACAATTGCGAAAAGCCCTTTCGCTTGGCGTGGAAAAGAAGTTTAACATCATATCTTCCAGAATTATTGGGAAAGATCCTTCCCAAGACATACTGTTGCTTAATAGGGGAAACAGGGATGGGGTGCGAGAAGGCATGGCAGTTTTTACCCCAGCAAAAGCAGCAGTAGGAAAGATCGGAGAGGTGTTTGAAACTACTTCCAGAGTTATATTGCTTTCACATCTTGCAAGCTCTTTTGATGCCAAAATTCCTCGAGAGGGCATTATGGGGCTGGTTAGGGGGCAAGGGGGGTATCAAGCGTTTCTTGATCTTATCCCTCAAGAAGGCAATGTTGTTCTGGGAGACATGGTGGTTTCTACAAGTTTGGGCGGTATTTTCCCTGAAAATCTGCTCATTGGAAAGATCAAGGAGGTGAGAACGAGCAATGAAAAGTCTTTTCAGCAAGCCAGCCTTTCATTGTTCTTTGACGTAAGAAAGGCGGGTCTGCTGTTTATTATTGAAAATAAGTAGATGTGTATGAAACAAACGCTTTTTCTTATTATTCTCTTTATCATTCTGGCGTTTTTGCAGACATCTTTTCTGGCGCATTTTACATTGCAGGGTTTTGGCATTCCGCTTGTACTGATTGGGGCAGTCGTGCTGGGCATGTTCATTCAAACGCACCTTGCGGGGTTTTTGGGGGTTTTTACCGGAGGCTTCGTGCTAGACATCTTCTCGCAGCATTTCTTTGGATACTGGGTGATTATTGCAGTTCTGGTGTTTTACGCCGTTTCATTTTTTACTCATACGTATGTTCGATTCCCCCTTTTCAAAAGAAACTAGTAAGTTGACCATACGGCGGAGCCATAGTGAGTTAGAGCCGCAGGATGTGCTGTTAGATACGATCGCGCAAGAAAGGAAGGATGAGAGATTTGGCGAACGGAAAATAGAGGTTGCCATTTCTTCACGGGTGTTGAAAGTGCTTTATGCGTGTTCGCTTTTGCTTGGGGCTGTGTTTCTTTTTCAGGCATTCAATCTTCAAGTAGTGGCAGGCGGAAAGATGCGCGAGCTCGCCCAGAATAATACGCTTCGTGTTATATCGCGCACCCCAAACAGGGGAGTGATTTTTGACCAAGATATGGCGCAGCTCGTATTCAATAAGCCAAGTTTTGATTATCTGTGCGATAAACGAGACGTGCCAGAGTCCCGCGAAGAGAAAGAGGAACTTCTTATGAAGCTTTCATCGGTGTTCCAGAGGTCCTTTGGAGAATTAAAAGAGGAGTTTGACAAAACCACAAGCCCCGAGATCCTTATTAAAGAGCATATTTCCCATGAAGAGCTTGTGGTGGGAGAAACAAGAAGGCTGGAATTTAAAGGATGCTATGTAGATGAAACCGTAACCCGGGAATACGTTGACGGCACAACCTTTTTTCATATTATGGGGTACACCGCAAAGACATCTCCTGAAGAGCTCATAACGTTGAAGGATTATTCCGTGGTGGATCAAATAGGCAAGATGGGTATAGAAAAAGCGTATGAGGGCAGTTTGCGGGGAACGCCGGGGAAAACAATTGTGGAGCGGGATTCTTCCGGAACCGCAATAGGGGAGCCAAGACAGGTTTCTGGGATTCCGGGGCATAACATTGTTTTATGGTTAAAGAGCGGCCTCCAAAAGCAGATCGTTTCTTCCCTAGAGAAAGTCTTTGCGGATACCGGAGCTAAAAAAGGAGCTGTGGTTGCTTTAGATCCAAAAACCGGCGGAGTGCTTGCCATGGTAAGCATGCCTGGTTTTGATAACAATGTGTTTAGCCGGGGGATTTCTGCAAAGGCATGGGAAGCATTGCTGAAAGATCCTTTTGACCCATTGTTCAATCGGGCACTGGGCGGCATTGGGTTTCCTACGGGATCTGTTATAAAGCCTATTATTGCCCTAGCAGCACTTCAGGAAGGAGTTATCACAGAAAACACCGTTCTTGACGCTCCCTTAGAGCTGTGCGTGAAAAATATATACACAAGAGAGCCTGAATGTTTTTCTGACCACGCGTATCATGGAAGCGCAGACGTGAAAAAAGCAATTGCAGAGTCGGTAAACCCCTTCTTTTACAAAATAGGAGGAGGGTTTGAAGGATTTAAGGGGTTGGGGCCCGTAAAAATAATAGAATACTTTGTACAATTCGGGTTAGACAGTCTTACGGGAATTGACCTGCCAGGAGAAGGAAAAGGAATTTTGCCCACAATAGACAAAAACTGGCGGCTTGGAGATACCTATCATATTTCCATAGGCCAGGGTCCATTTGCAGTTACTCCTTTGCAGGTTGCAAGCGCGTTCGTGGCAGTCGCAAACGGAGGAACTTTCTTTAAACCCCAAGCGGTTCAGAAGTTTCTTGATAAGGATAAAAAGCTGGTTCAAGAAGTTCAGCCCCAGGTTGTACAGAGTAATGTTGTTAGCCCAAAGAATATTGAAATTGTCAGAGAGGGAATGCGCCAGACCGTAACCGCAGGTTCAGCCACTGGCTGGCTCGATCATTTACCTGTTCAGGCTGCGGCAAAAACAGGAACAGCCCAGACAGGAAGGAAAACTGTAGATGGTAAGGATTACTTGTATAGCTGGACTGTTGCCTTTGCCCCGTATGACGATCCAGAAATAGTATTGGTGGCTATGGTGGAGAACATCAGGGAGGGCCAGGTTGGGACTCTTCCTGTTGTGCGAGACGCTTTACAATGGTATTTTAGTAAATAGATAATGCAAATTCACGAATGCCTGCGAATGCCGCGAATACTCTAGAGTTATTTGTACATTCGCATTATATTTATGAATATTACACAAGAAGGATTAGACAAAATGACGCAAGAGTTAGAGCATCTAAAAACCACCAAACGGAGGGAACTTTCAGACCGTTTGCGAAAAGCCATAGCGTTTGGGGATTTGTCAGAGAACTTTGACTACCACAACGCCAAGGAAGAACAGGAGTTTTTAGAAAGGAGAATCGCGGAGTTAGAAGACATGATCGCAGATTCCAAGGTTGTTGGGGTTTCTCTAAATAAAGAAACTGTGAGCCTTGGATGCAGGGTTTCGCTTGAAAGCGAAGGAGAACAGTTCTCCTTCACTATATGCGAGCCCCAGCTATCAAATCCTCTTGAAGACAAAATCTCGGTTGATTCTCCCATAGGCCAAGCGCTTTTAGGAAAAAAGAAAGGAGCAGTTGTGCAGGTTGAAACCCCCCAAGGCAAGGTCTCGTACCGAGTTCTTGACATTTCTTAGGTTCTATGCTATAATGGCGATGTAAGATGAAATAGGCGAAAGCCAATCATCTTGCCCGATAGCCAACTGGTTGTCGGAAGGAAAGAAAGGAGGTGAGAAAGATGGAGAGGAAGATCTTAGTGGTCCTCGTCGCCAAGGAGCTTGACGACGGAATCAAAAACCTTATCGCCGCGCATAAGGCGGTGATGAAGGAGCTCGAGTTCGATCCCGAGCAGCTCCGTGAGTTCCTGTGGGAGCTCGTTGGCGAGGCGGTAACGCTTCGCAAGAAGAAAAGGGAGGAAAGGCTAGCGTAGGCTAGCCACAAGGTCAGTTTGCGATTCCGACCTAAACTGAATCGCATTTACCCTTTTAAAGATTACCTGCAACATCGTTGGAGGATTTTTTGTTTTTGATGATATATATGTATATAACAAAACCTTGCTATAGCAGACATTTGTTATATATTTTATATTTGGTAAGATATAATACAAACCTTCGCTATAGCGTAGATTTGTTATATAATGCAAATACTATGAAACTGCCGATTTCTGATCAAATTCTATGGGGTGTTTTTAATTTTTTAAAGAAGGTTAATGACACATATAGTTCGTTAGCCCCGCGTTCCCTGAGAAACATCTTGTCTCCCGAAATGGCCGAGATTCGCCGCAGTATAAAACTTAAGAGAGATGTCAAATATTTTTCTCAGATTATTTACTATCTCAAACGGAAAGGATATATCCATATTGAGCAATTGTCTGGGAAACGCGGCATTTTGCTGACAAAAAAAGGAAATGAGCGAGTGTTGCGTATTCAACAAAAACTTGGCCTCCAGCCAAAACGGAAAGATGGGAAGTGGCAGATGATTATTTTTGATATCCCAGAAAAAAAGAAGAAACTTCGTGATATATTACGATCCACTTTGCGTGCCCTTGGGTATGAGTATTTGCAAGATAGCGTATGGGTATGTCCGTATGATGTTGAAAAAGAAACAGAAAAGTTTCTTCAAGAAAATAGTTTAGATGAGTATGTGCGCATCTTCCTTATTGAAGAAATCAGTTTATAATATAAACCTCTGCTATAGCAAGAATTTGTATTATGCTCTGTTTTTCGGCATTTTGACCGAAAGAGCAAAATGCAGTACCATAGTCGTATATGGCTTCGCTAGAAGAAATACGAAAAATTAGGTTAGAGAAGCTCGCAAAGATACATGGGGCGGGGAAGCAGGCCTACCCCGGAGCCGTAAAGAGAACCCATACTGCCCAAGAAGCCGCAGAGCAGTTTTCTGCTTTGGAAAAGAGCGCAAAAGAGATTATTGTGGCTGGGCGCATACGCAGCATGCGGGGGCATGGGGGGTCTGCGTTTTTCCATATTGAAGACGGTTCAGGATCTGCGCAGTGTTTTATCAAAAGAGACGGGGTAGGGGAGAAAGCGTATGAAGAGTTTCAGAACATCTTTGATATTGGGGATTTTGCAGAGGTTCGAGGCGTCATGTTCTCAACCAAAAAGGGAGAGAAGACTGTAGCGGTGAGCGCTGTAAAGATGCTGGCAAAGTCATTATTGCCTTTGCCAGAGAAATGGCATGGTTTAAAAGATGAAGAGGAGAGGTTTAGAAAGAGGTATCTCGATCTTATCTTTAATCCTGAAGTAAAGAAGGTTTTTGAAACACGGGCCAAGATTATCCAAGCTATCCGTGAGTTCTTGGATAAAGAAGGGTTTTTGGAGGTTGAAACGCCGGTTTTGCAAAACATGTACGGAGGAGCTGATGCCCAGCCCTTTGTGACGCATATCAATGCTTTTGATATGGATATGTATCTTCGTATTTCTTTGGAACTGCCCTTAAAGCGGTTAATGGTGGGAGGGTTTGAAAAAGTTTATGAAATAGGAAGAGTATTCAGGAACGAGGGAGTAGATAGGCAGCACAATCCTGACTTTACCTTGCTTGAATTTTATTGGGCGTACGCTGACTACAAAGATAATATGAAGCTCACCGAGCGTTTGTTCTCTTTCATGTTAAAGAAAGTGTTTGGGACGCAAAAGATTGAGTACGAGGGAAAGACCATTGATTTTACTCCTCCGTGGCCCAGGGTGGAGTATGAAGAGTTATTTCGCAAGTATGCAAAGATAGACATTGCGTCTCAAAACAAAAATGCCTTGCTTAAAGAGGCAAAGAAGCTTGGCCTTGAGGCAGACGTAACATTTAGCAAAGGGCGTCTGGAAGATATTATTTACAAGAAAACCATACGGCCCAATCTATGGGATCCTCAATTTGTTATTCATCATCCTATGGAAATGATGCCTTTAGCTAAGGCAAGAGTTCAAGACCCAGCCAAGGCAGAAACATTTCAACTTTTGGTTGGAGGAGGGTGGGAGCTGGTAAAGGCATACACGGAGCAGAACGACCCCATTGTACAACGCAAGGCCTTTGAAGAACAAGAAGGGTTGTTTCGCCAGGGCCTGGGAGACGCCCAGCGCATGGATGAAGATTTCGTAGAGGCTTTAGAATATGGCATGCCTCCTACTACAGGATTTGGCATGGGCATTGATCGCTTGGTCACCCTGCTTACTAATTCCCATAGTCTACGGGAAGCTATATTATTCCCAACCATGAAACCCAAAGGATAAATATGTTAGACATTAAGTTTATTAGAGAAAATCCAGAGAAAGTAAAAGAGGCATGCGCGCAAAAGCAGGTTATTTGTGATGTTGATAGGATTCTTCAGTTAGATCAAGAGCGGAAGAAACTTCTCCAAGATATTGAGGGGTTGAAGGCGCGACAGAATAAATTAGGCAAAGCCGATATTGCAGAGGCTCAAGGATTAAAACAGCAGATTAAGGCGCAAGAGCCCGCGTTAAAGAGCGTTGGAGAAGAGCTTTCCGCATTGCTGCTTGAGGTTCCCAATATCCCGCTGTCCGATGTTCCCGTTGGCAAGGATGACAAGGAAAACAAAGTTGTAAAAACATGGGGGAAGGTTCCAGTATTCAATTTTATTCCCAAGGACCATGTTGCTTTAGGGCAAGATCTCGACCTTATCAATACTGAAAAAGCTTCCGTTGTCACGGGAGCCAGGTTTGCATATTTAAAGAGGGAAGCCGCGCTTCTTGAATTTGCGTTGGTGCAGTATGTGCTTTCTGTGGTGACATCAGAGAAACTGCTCAAGAAAATAGCGGATTCCGTAGAAAAGGGATATTCTCCAAAACCGTTCATCCCGGTAGTTCCTCCTGTCATGATACGGCCTGACGTATTCCGCAAAATGGGCAGATTGACGGAGACGGATAAGGAGGAGCGGTACTACCTTCAGCAAGATGACTTGTATCTTGTGGGATCAGCCGAGCATACGTTGGGCCCCTTGCATATGGACGAGACTTTGCAAGAGGATATGCTGCCCTTGCGATATCTTGGGTTCTCAACCGCATTTCGGAGAGAGGCAGGGTCGTATGGGAAAGATATGAAAGGAATTTTACGAATGCATCAGTTTGATAAACTGGAAATGGAGTCTTTCACAACTTCTCAAGATTCTCTGAAAGAACAGAATTTCTTTGTTGCTGTACAGGAATACTTGATGCAAGGATTAGAGCTTCCATATCAAGTTGTGAATGTATGCACAGGAGATATGGGAAAGCCAGATGCTAGGCAAATTGATATTGAGATATGGCTGCCTGGCCAAGGAAAGTACCGAGAAACTCATTCTGCAGACTTAATGCAGGATTTCCAGGCGCGGAGATTAAACATTAAGATAAAAAGAAAAGATGGCCTGCCTGCCGGCGAGGCAGGAAAGACCGAGTTTGCGCACATGAATGATGCAACTGCGCTTGCCATTGGGAGGACGCTTGTTGCCATTCTTGAGAACTACCAGCAAAAAGATGGGAGCGTAAAGATACCGAAGGTATTGCAAGGGTACGTGGGTAAAAAAGAAATAAAAAGATAGAAGCAATTGCAATGGAGGAGAAAGTCGTTACTCTGCAGGGTCTTCAGGTAAACTATACGATTGAGGGTTCGGGCCCCAATCTTTTGATATTGCATGGGTGGGGCAGGGGTTCAGAACCTTATGCCCAGATTCAAAAAGATATAGCGAACAAGGGATTTTGCGTGGTTGTGCCAGACCTGCCAGGGTTTGGCAAAAGCGCTTACCCTCAAACAGTATGGGGAGTTGAGGAATATGTTAATTTTATCTTGAGGTTTGCAGACGGGTTAGGGCTCAAGAGCTTTTTTCTCATGGGTCATTCTTTTGGTGGTCAGGTTGCGCTTAAATTTGCGGTAGAACATGCAGATAGTGTGAAGGGGTTGATTCTTTGCGCGGCAGCAGTCATCAGGAGAAAACCAGATTTTAAAAAACGGGTGATTCGTTTTGTTTCAAATGTTGGTAGTATGGTGTTTTCTTTCTGGCCATTCAGCATGTTCAGCGATATTGCCGGGCGCGCGTTCTATCGGCTTTTGGGAAGCGGGGACTGGAGGTATTCGCAAGGGATCATGAAATATGTGCGCCAGAAAGTTGTACGCCATGACCTTTCTGCGCTGGCTCCGCAGGTTACCGTCCCAACTCTTATCGTCTGGGGAGATCAAGATCAGGCAACCCCAGTCAAAGACGCGTATACTCTCAAAGATAAGATCTCTGGGTCTTCTTTGAGGGTTATTTCTGGCGTTGGTCACAGATTATATGTAGAAGCTCCAGACGTGTTTGTAGAAAGTATTGTGCAATTTTTACGCGTTCAGACCCTATGATATTTTTAGTAGGTTTTCTTTGGTTTATCCGTACCGCAAAAGCATTGCTGTTTTGGGTATACTTATGGCAGTTGAAAGACTATCATCTCGGGAGGTTTATTGACCATTTTCGAACCGCAAAAGGGAAGCAGATCTTTTTGAACCCTTTGTTTTTAGGAAAACTGGCGTTGTTTGCTACGCTTTTTTGGTATCCTCAAGCAGTACTTCTTTTACTTGGCGTATATATTCTTGAGGGAACATTGGTGTTCAAGGCATTGTCTCAAAAAAAGCTTTTGCAGCCAGTGTGGACTGCAAAGACAGGTCTTTTGGTGCTCTTGGGGATTGGGGCAGAAATGGTGTTTCTTGCGCTTGTGGTTGCTTCTGGTGTTAAATATGTTCAACTGTTGCTAGGATTTGATATTATAGCTCCCGCAGTATTTTCTTTTCTTGTGCTTTGTTTTCAGCCTTGGGTTGTTTTTATGCGTAACAAAGTGATTGCAAAAGCAAGAAAGAAACGAGAAGAGTTTCCCAACCTTTTGGTTATTGGCATTACGGGAAGCTATGGCAAAACCACAACCAAGGAGTTTTTGGCGCATATCCTATCAAAAAAGTTCAAAGTCCTTAAAACAAAAGAACACCAAAACTCCGAAGTTGGCGTTTCAAACTGCATCCTCCATGAATTAAATGAGACTCATGAGATTTTTGTGTGTGAGATGGGAGCGTACAATAAAGGGGGCATAAGGTTGTTGGCAAGCATTGCAAAGCCAAACATAGGAGTTCTTTGCGGTATTAACCAACAGCATATGGCAACATTCGGCTCGCAAGAAAATATCATACAGGCAAAGTATGAGCTTATTGAAAGTTTGCCTCAAAACGGTGTAGCTTTCTTCAACGCTCAAAATAAATATTGTATGGAGTTGTACAACAAAACGAACATCAAGAAAGTGTTATACGGCCAGACAGCGAGCTTTCCTGGAGAAGAAAATATACTGGGAGCAATGGCAGTTGCCAAAGAATTGGGAATGACAGATGAAGCAATATCGGGAGCTGTAAAGGAAATTGACGCAGCATTTCCTGGAGCCAAGATACAAAAGGGGAAAGACGGATTCACTATTATTGAAGCAACATATTCTGCGAATCCAGACGGTGTCATGGCTGCACTGGAGTATTTGAAACTATGGCCTGGCCAGCCTACCCGCTCCGACTCGGAGTCGAGGCGAGCCGGCGAGGCAAGCAAAAAAATCATTGTTATGCCTTGCCTGATTGAGCTTGGCAAAGCGTCTAAAGAAGTGCATAAAGCAATAGGGGAGAAGATCGCCGAAGTTTGCGATTTGGCGATTATCACAACCAGTGACAGATTCGAAGACATTAAAGATGGCACCGAAGCCGGACTTCGATCGGGGGAAGTCCGGCTTCAAGATATTCTGTTCCTAGAAAACTCCAAAGATATTGCCGATATGATCAAACATACCGTTTCACTAAATGATGTTGTGCTTTTGGAAGGGAGGGTTCCGCAAGCATTGTTATCATATTTAGTATGAGAATAAAACCAATTTCAATATCGCTATCTCCCAATACGGAAAAAGATGATATTTGGTTAGCTTTTAAGCTTCTGTTCCAGCCGTGGCGCTGGCAAGAGGGGTGTCAGACACCCCTCTTGGAGGAGGAGTTTCAGAAGTATTTGGGGGCGCAATATGCGTTTGCATTTAACAGCGGAAGATCTGCGCTTTTTGCCATTTTGAATTCTCTTGGTCTGCAGCAAGGAGACGAAGTGCTCTTGCAGGCTTTTACCTGCAATGCAGTGCCAAATCCTGTGCTCTGGGCAGGATTAAAGCCGATATACGTTGATTGCAGGGAAGATGACTACAATATAGATGCAGAGGATTTAGAACGGAAGATTACTTCCAGAAGTAGGGCAGTAATTGTACAGCATACGTTTGGCCTAGCCGCAGATATGGACCGTGTTCTGGAGATCTGTAATCGCCACAGCCTTATCTTAATTGAGGATTGCGCCCATGCCTTGGGAGCAACGTACAAAGGAAAGAAGGTGGGAACATTTGGCAAGGCGGCGTTCTTTAGCTTTTCAAGAGATAAGGTTATCTCTTGCGTATACGGGGGCATGGCAACAACTAGTGACTCTGCATTGGCAGAGCGATTAAAGAAGTTCCAGGAAAGAAGCGGATACCCGTCTTTATTCTGGATTCTCCAGCAACTTTTACATCCCGTGATTATGAATTTGGGAATTCTTCCTTTGTATGCGATTGGCGGCAAATACCTATTGGTTATAGCCCAATGGCTTCACGTTCTTTCAAAAGCAGTGCATTGGAAAGAAAAAAGGGGAAAGAAGCCAGGATATTTTCCGAGGCGCCTGCCCAATGCTTTGGCGATTCTTGCGCTCCGTCAATTCAAAAAACTTGAGCGATTTAACGCTCATCGAAAAGAAATTGCAGAGTTTTATTCGCGCGCATTAAGAGATACTAAATACCAGATACTAAATACTAGATACAAAGAGGGCAATATCTTTCTTCGATTTTCTGTGATACATCCCAATGCCCATGAAATTATAAAAAAAGCTTGGCGCAACAACCTGTTGATAGGGGACTGGTATACTACTCCTATAGCTCCTCATGACACTCGATTAGACATGGTCGGGTATACTATGGGAAGCTGTCCTGTCGCAGAGAGATTAGCAAAAATCACATTGAATCTTCCAACCCATATTCGCATTTCAAAGAAGGATGCGGATGTTATTATGAGGTTTCTTAAATCATTTTAAACTTAACTCGATTAAGGATTAACTATGGAGATACGGGAGATACAGAACAAGGGAGAATGGGAGAGGTTTCTTGCTGGATGCAAAGACAAGACGTTTTTGCAGTCTTGGAATTGGGGGGAGTTCCAGGAAATGATGCGAGAGAAGGTGTGGCGGCTTGGCCTGTATGAAAGCAAAGAGCTTTTGGCAGTGGCCCTTGTGGTAAAGGTAAAAGCAAAGAGGGGAACCTTTTTATTGGTTCCGCACGGACCCGCCTTCGCCGAGGCTTCGGCGGGCAAGCCAGTTTTCAAGCAGGAAGTTTTAAAAGTTTTAGTGGAGAAACTGAAACAAATTGCAAAGGCGGAAGGTGCGGGGTTTATTCGTATAAATCCAGTATTGAGTAGAAGTCCCGAAAACGTATCTTTATTCAAGAACATGGGATTCATAGATGCTCCCATTCAAATGCATCCTGAAGCATCCTGGAAGCTCAACATTACTCCTCCCATTTCAGAGCTCTTGCTTGATATGAGAAAAACAACTCGATACCTCATACGCCAGGCATCCCAGAACCCAGATATCACTGTTTCCCAGAGCAATAGCTTGGAAGATGTGAAGGTATTTAGCGCAATGCACGAGAAGGTGTCAAAGCGGCAGGGGTTTATTCCGTTCTCCCTTGAGTATTTGGAGAAAGAATTTTCCGTATTCCAAAAGGACAACGCCGTTTCTCTGTTCTTTGGAAAGTATAAAGACGAGATTGCCGCAGCTTCCTTTGTGGTGTTCTGGTCTGGCATTGGATTTTATCACCATGCAGCTTCTCTGCCCGAATATGCAAAGCTTTCCATTCCGTATCTTTTGCAATGGGAAGCCATAAAAGAAGCAAAGAATAGAGGATGTGCTCTCTATGATTTTTGGGGATATGTGGATCCCAAAAAAGAACCTAATCATCCTTGGGCAGGTCCTACGTTGTTCAAGATGGGGTTTGGAGGAGATGCCCATGAATACGTGAAAACCCAGGACTTGCCCTTGAGCTGGAAATATCTCCCTACGGCTTTATTCGAAAAGGTGCGCAAGTTGCGGCGCCATCTCTAATGTAATGAGAAAAGAGTTCCGTAAGCTCAAAAAAATAAAGAAGAAGGGATCTTTCCTAAAGAACCGTTTCTTTCTATTTGGAGTTGCGGGGGCTTTATGTGTGGAGCTTTTGTTTTATAGCGTAGTTTTGTTCCCTCTTTTTCAAGTCCAAGAAGTTAGAGTAGTGGGGAATAAAGAGGTTTTAGCAAACAGGATACAAAGCGCGTCCTTAGATCGTCTCTGGGGAAGATTCTTGTTTTTCCCTACTGCGAGCATTCTATTAGTTAATACTCGAAGCATGCAGGACGCTCTCTTGGAATCTATCCCCGAGTTAGAATCAGCAAGCATACGAAGGAAGTTCCCAAACATCCTTACTATTGCTGTGCAAGAAAGAGGAATAGTTGCGTTTTGGTGCCAAGAACTTCATTGCGTTGCAATCGATAATGAAGGCGTTGCATTCAAGAAGGCAGAACCATCTCCAGAAAGCATAGTGATTTATGGGCAAGGTCAGTCTTTGAATCTTAGAGGGGCGGTTGTAAGGAAAGATGTTCTTTACGTAATCCTGGAGTTTGCCAGAGAAGCTGAGCACCGCTCATTGTTTATGCAGGGCGAGTCTTCTTTTGAGATTGTTTCAGAAAGCCAGATCCATGCGCATACCAAAGAGGGGTGGAGTGTATATTTCACGCAGACGGAAGACCTTTCCTGGCAAATAACAAAACTTCAGACTGTGTTGCAGAATAAAATTCCTCTGGAGAAGAGGAAGAGGCTAGAATATATAGATGTGCGCTTTGGAGATCAGGCGTATTTCAAGTACCGCTAGTCCTTCATTGCCCTTCAGGACTTTCAGGCGTGCTAGAGCCACTTTTTTTTCTTGAAGTATCCGATTGTAAGCAGAATAGAGGTCACCATAATACCAGAAAGAATCCAGAAGTCGTTAGGCAATCCTGCAATGGGGAGCAGTTTGGTATTCATGCTAAAGATTCCTGCAATAAGGGTGAGTGGCAGAAGCGCTACGGAAAACATGGTGAGCACTTTCATAATCTCGTTTGTCTTATGGCTCAAAAGGGCGTTGTTGGTATCTTCCAATGCTTCTATGGTGTCTTTGTGCGAAAGCAAACTGCTTGCCACCCGTGCCCAGTGATTTCTCATGTGAGAAAAGTAAGGAACGAGCTGTGGCCCGAAGAATTCTCCAGACATGTCTCTCAAGGAAGTAAATATGCCTTTCTGGGGGCGCACAATTTTCCAGAAGTTCATAATATCAGCTTTCATAATGGAGATCTCTTTCAGCATTTCTCGTTCTTTCCCCTGGAACATGGATTCTTCAATACGGGTGAGCTTTTGGTCTATTTTATTTACCTTGGCGCCGCAGTCTTCCCATAAGGCATTCAGCGCATGGTGCAGGAGAAATCCTGTTCCCTGCGCCATCCACTTTTCTTGTTCTTCTTTATATAGGTTGCATTGATGGAATACCTCTTTGAGAGGAACTATGGAATTATAGTGTGATGTAACCAGAATGTCTTTCGTGATAATAATATCAAGTTCTCGGGCACGGCTCTCCCGCTTTTCTTTATTATACGAAGGAAGAAAAAGTATCAAAAGCAGGTGGTTGGGGAACACCTCAACCTTTGTACTCCATGAGGGAGGAATGAGTTGGTCTAGGGCTAGTGGGTGGAAGTTGAACTCTTTTTGCAGATACTCAACATCCTCTTTTTGGGGATCTTGAATATCGATCCAGGTAACGCTTGGGCCCTTGAGAGTAGTGCGCATTCAGATAGTATATCAGATTTTCAAGTATAAGAGTAGGAAACTATCCACAGCGATTGATATATGGGTGCATAGGTATAGTGATAATTGTGTTGATAGTACAAAACTAGAGCAATTGTGCTATTATTGTACTACATGGCAATAAAGCTAAAAATAACTGAAGAGTTCTTGTGGAAGTTCTATGATTTTTTTGAAACACTTAATAATGCGCATAAAACGCTTGCTCTGCGCTCTTGGAACGATATAGTGCATGGAGAATGGAGAGAAATCCGATTAGCGTACGAAAAGAAAGGGCGAAAGAAAAGTTTTAGCCAGTTTATTTCATATCTTAAACAGGGAGGATATATAAAAATCCCGACAGGGGAAAGCGTGGGCGTTTTGCGGCTTACTAAAAAGGGGGAACAAAAAGCGCTACAGGGCAAGGCAAAAGTAAGACTGTTACAACCAAGAAAAGATGGCAAAATGATTATGCTCATGTATGATATTCCAAAGAGTAGGCAGAATGTTCGGGAGGTCTTTCGCGATCAGTTGGAACTTTTGGATTATCAAATGCTCCAGAAAAGCGTGTGGGTTTCTAATAAGGATGTACTTGAAGAAACAGAGCGTACGGCGCGAGAATACAATCTTTCTCCGCACATCAATATATTTGTTATTGAGAAAGTAAGAGTACAAAACTAGAATAATTGTGCTAGTTTTGTATTCATTTGGAGTCAAGAGTGATTCGGGATGTATTGGAGAAAGAATCTATCCGTAGAAGGATTAGCAGTCGATACCCTTGACTGCTAACCTGTATTTTTGTATACTTACATAATGAAAATGTTGTCAGAAAGGCAGGAGGGGCTGCTAGAGACGGTTATTGCAGAATATATCAAATTAGCCCAGCCTATCAGTTCTCAGTATCTTGAGGAAAGATACGACTTTGGAGTAAGTCCCGCCACCATTAGGAATGAGTTGCAGGCGCTTTCAGAAAGCGGATATTTGGAGCAACCGCATACTTCAGCTGGGCGCATGCCTACCGACAAGGGATACCGATTTTTTGTAGACGGGGTGACAAAAAAAGAGAGGGTGCGGTCGTCAAGGAAATGGGAAGATGTATTTGAAAAAGAGGTTGCAGACGCTTTGGAGTTTGCCGCGTATGCGGCAAAAGCTTTAGCTAGCGAAAGTTCTGGATTGGTTGCAATGTACATGGAAGGTGAGTCTTTATTTTTTAAAGAGGGATGGGAAGATATGCTTCAAGAACCCGAGTTTGAAGAGCAAGACAGCATAAAGAGTTTCACAAAGTTTTTGAATGATTTTGAAAAGAATATAGTTAGCATGCCTTTTCAAGATTCTGTACGGGTGTTTATAGGCAAAGAGAATCCTTTTTCAAAAATTACGGATTTTAGTATAATGATTGCCGAGTGCGATTTTCCAGGGCATGGCAGGGGCAAGATTGCCCTGCTTGGTCCAAAGCGCATGGAATATCCAAAGAATATTCATTTGCTTAACGCGTTTTCAAAGATATGGAAGAACAGATAACACAGGAAGAATTGAAGAAGAAATTGGAAGAGACGCAGAAGCAACGGGATGAATACTTGGCAGGATGGCAGAGGGCGCGGGCAGACTTTTTAAACCACAAAAAAGAGGAACGGGAGCGCATGCAAGAGTTCATAAAGTTTGCGGAAGAAGAGTTGCTTTCAGAACTTCTTCCCATAGTAGATAATCTTGAGTTAGCCTTCGTTCAGCTGAAAATCCTGAATAGCAATGAAGGGTTGGGAGGGAAAGAAGATGCGGTGTCTAAGGGGTTCTCGCAAATAGCCATGCAGTTAAAGAGTTTTCTGAAAGACCATCAGGTGGAAGAGCTGAAAGCAGAAGGAGAAAAGTTCAACCCAGAGTTCCATGAGGCGGCAGGGGAGGTAGAAAGCCCTTCGACAGGCTCAGGGCAGGCAGGGATAGAATCGGGAACGATAGTTGAGGTTCTTTCTAGAGGATATACCCTACATGGGAAACTTATACGCCCCGCAAAGGTAAAGGTTGCTAAGTAATAAAATCCAAATCTACGAATGATATGCGAATGCCCCGAATAATAGTATTTGTACATTCGGATAAATTTGTAGATTAGCATTATACTTTTATGTCAAAAATTGTAGGAATAGACTTGGGAACAACGCTCTCTGAAATAGCGGTTATGGAGGGTGGAGAGCCGAAAATAATTGAAAACAGGGAAGGAGCTAGAACCACTCCTTCGGTTGTTGCTATGGCAAAGAGCGGGGAGATTCTTGTGGGAGTTCAAGCAAGGCGCCAGCAGATAACTAACCCCCAGAATACGCTATTTCAGGTGAAACGTCTTATGGGCCGCAGGTTTTCAGACGCTTCAGTGCAACAAGACAGGAAAATGCTTCCTTTTGAAGTGCGGGAGGCGCAAGACGGCGGGGTAGAGGTGCGCATGGGTGATAAATGGTACAAACCAGCAGAGATCTCTGCCATGGTGTTGAGAAAATTGAAGCAAGACGCAGAAGAGAAGCTTGGAGAAAAGATCACAGAAGCAATCATTACGGTTCCCGCGTACTTTGACGATAGCCAAAGAAAAGCAACCAAGGTTGCGGGAGAAATTGCAGGGCTTGATGTAAAGCGCGTACTCAACGAGCCTACTGCCGCAGCCCTAGCGTATGGTTTGAATAAAAAGAAAGATGAAAGGATTATTGTTTACGACTTTGGAGGAGGCACCTTTGATATTTCAATTCTTGAGGTTTCAGCCGACACCATAGAAGTGAAGGCAACAGGAGGGGACACGCACCTGGGCGGAGAGGACTTTGACCAGAAGGTTATGGACTGGATCATAGAGCAGTTCCACAAAGACCAGGGCATTGATCTTGCGAAAGACCCTCTGGCTTTGCAGCGTTTGAAAGAAGCGGGTGAGAGGGCAAAGATAGAGCTCTCTACATCTTTAGAGACCGAGATTAATCTTCCTTTTATCACCTCGGGAACAGAGGGCCCAAAGCATTTGTATTACAAAATGACCCGCGCGCAGTTAGAAAACCTGGTGCGAGAATATATAGATAAGTCTATTGCGTTGGTAAAACAGACCTTGCAGGAAGCGAAGTTCTCTCCAAAAGATATTGACGAAGTGGTTTTGGTAGGAGGCCAGACCAGAATGCCAGCCATGCAAGAAGCGGTTAAGGAGCTCTTCGGCAAAGAACCCAATAGGTCCATTAACCCAGACGAGGTGGTTGCCTTGGGAGCTGCCATACAAGGCGGAATACTGCAGGGTGAGGTAAAAGACGTACTCTTGCTAGACGTCACTCCCTTGTCTTTGGGTATTGAAACATTGGGAGGGGTGAACACCGTTCTTATAGCAAAGAATACCACCATTCCAACATCCAAGAGCCAGGCATTCTCAACTGCGGCAGACAATCAGACTTCGGTGGATGTTCATGTGGTGCAGGGAGAACGTCCCCTGGCGCAAGACAACAAGTCTTTGGGCAGGTTTATACTAGACGGACTTCCTCCGGCTCCACGCGGAGTTCCGCAGGTTGAGGTAACCTTTGATATTGACGCCAACGGCATTTTGAACGTGACCGCAAAAGACAAGGCAAGCCAGAAAACCCAGAGTATTCGCATTGAGGGTTCCACTGGCATGTCAAAGGAAGAAGTGGAGCAGATGAGGAAAGCCGCGGAAATGCACGAAGAAGAAGATAAAAAGCGCAAAGATGCGATTGAGGCTAAAAATACCGCAGATACCCTTATATATACCGTGGAGAAGACCGTGCGCGACGCAGGTGATAAAATTGCAGAAGATCTTAAAAAAGACATCACAGAGAGGCTTGATATATTGAAGAAGGCCAAAGAAAGTGATAATGTTGAAGAAATAAAGAGGGTGACAGAGGAACTTTCCCAGATTATTCAAAAGGCGGGAGCCGCAATGTATAAAGATCAGACTCCGCCTAAATAATTTTTATGACTAAAGATTATTACCAAATTCTTGGAATAGCAAAAGGCGCATCCCAGGAAGATATCAAGAGGGCGTATCATCGTCTTGCCCATAAATTCCATCCCGATAAGGGAGGGGATACAATAAAGTTTAAGGAGGTTTCAGAAGCCTACCAGATCCTTTCTGATGCAGACAAGCGGGCGCAGTATGACAAATTTGGAAGAGTGTTTGAAGGAGGAGGAGGAGTTGGCCAAGAGGGATTTTCTGGATTCAGATGGGGCTTTCCCGGAACAGAGGGCGGAGAGGAAGAAGGATCTTCGGGATTCTCCTTTGATTTTGACGTAGGAGATATTTTTGAAGATTTCTTTGGAGGCACAGACGCCAGAGGGAAAGATCTGCGAAGGGGAAAAGATGTGGAGCTGGAACTTGAGATTCCTTTGGAAGCAACTTTGCAAAGAAGAGAAGAGGTTATTTCTTTGCAGAGGTTTTCTACGTGTTCTCGGTGCCAAGGAGTGGGAGCGGAACCCGGATCCAAAGTAAAAGAGTGTTTCTCATGCCGCGGTACGGGCCAGGTGCAGAGGATACAGCGCACCATATTCGGTTCGTTCACGAGAGGAGGAATATGTCCTGAATGCGAAGGGGAAGGCTTGCAGCCAGAAAAACTTTGCAATGTATGCAAAGGAGAAGGGCGAGTGAAGGGACTCGAAACCCTAAAGGCGCAGATTCCGGCTGGCATTGATTCCAACCAAATCCTCAAAGTAGCAGGAAAGGGAGAGGCAGGTAGAAGAAAAGGCAGGGCAGGAGACTTGTATATACGAATACACGTAAAGCCGCACCCGGTGTTCCAAAGAAAAGGGGATGATCTTTTTGTGCGAATGTCCATTCTATTCTCCCAGGCAGTGCTTGGAGATGAGGTTGAGGTTTCCACGATTGAGGGCGCCTCAATTCTTGTGGCTATTGCTCCTGGGACAGAACCAGGTAAGATAGTAAAGGTTCCAGGAAAGGGGATTCCTCATTTTTCAGGACTTGGGAGAGGGACTATGAATATAGAGGTGCAGTTCAAGATCCCAAAGAAGCTTACTCAAGAACAGAGAGAGTTGTTGGAGAGATTGAAGAAGGAGGGGATTTAAAATAAGGTAGTTCACCTTCGGTGAACCCCGGGGAAACCTTCGTTATGCCGTCCCTCGACAAGCTCGGGACATGGCATATTAATGTAGGTTTCCCGACAAAAGTAAATAAATTTACTTTTGTCCCCGTAGCTCAACGGTAGAGCAACACCCTTTTAAGGTGCTGGTTCCGCGTTCGAATCGCGGCGGGGACACTTTTGCTTGACAAGACGATGAGAATGTGATACATAATTCTTAGCGTTCGGAGTCAGTATGTACTCCAAATAGAAGATGGGCTGAATTTAGAAGGAGGATTCATGGCAGTTCGTGTGCTGGTCGTAGAGGATAGCCCTCGCCTGCAGAGAGTTTTGGGGGCTATGTATGGGGTGCTTGGGTGTGACGTAACGCTTTGCTCCACCCAGCAAGAAGCAGAGAGGCTTCTCGCAGGAGATGTGTGGGGCATCGTCCACCTGGACGATAATCTGACGCCGCTCATTCTTGGTCAGCCGCGTCCCCACGAAGGGTCAAGGGTACTTGCTCCTATCGCTTTGCAGAGGGGTTTCAAGGTAATAGGCTGCTCTGATAGCTTGCAGGAGGAAAGTGGCAAGCCTTTGTGGCCCAAGGGGGTCATTCCCTTTATAAAGCCACCCGTATCCAGGGAGTTCGAGCGTGTAGTACATGGACTCATGATTAATCTCCCTGGCTAGTTCACGCACAGGTCCATGGCAGGCGCCCCCGGGGTCTTACAAGAGATTCCCGGGGGGTTTTCTTTTTGGGACAGATAGAAACAGTTGCGTGATCTCGGTTCGTATGATACCATAGAGCAGTATGTTTTCAGGGTTTCAGAAAAATATTGTTTTTATTGTTGTTATTATTGGTTTGGCTTTAAGCTTTGGTTTTGGTTTTAGCATTGGAAAGAGCCAAAGCGCGCCTGTGTATCTAGAGGGGGTAAGCGGTACAGAATTCGGCAAGTCCCAGGGGGTGGACTTTTCTTTGTTTTGGGATGCGTGGCGAGTAGTGCAAGAGAAGTTTGCCACCAAAGAACCCTTGAACAGCCAGAACATGGTGTATGGAGCCATTTCGGGCATGCTAGGGAGTTTAGACGACCCATATACCGTATTCATGAATCCCGAAGATTCCAAGAGGTTTTTTGATGACTTGCAAGGATCATTTGAGGGCGTAGGCATGGAAATTGGCATTCGGAACAAGGCGCTTTCCGTTATATCCCCCCTAGAAGGAACGCCAGCAAAAAGGGCAGGGGTTAGGGCAGGGGATCGTATCATTAAGATTGACGACGTTGTTACCGAGGGAATGAGCGTAGAAAAAGCAGTTTCTCTTATTAGGGGGCCCAAGGGCACGAGCGTAACGCTTTCCATATTTCGGGAAGGATGGAAAGAAGCAAAAGAGTTTGTTATTGAACGAGATGTTATCGTTGTTCCTTCATTAAAATGGGAGCTGAAGGGAGATGTTGCGTATATCAAGCTCTTTCAATTTTCAGAGAAAGCGGGAAGGGATTTTCGGAAAGCCAGCCAGGATATCATGGCCTCAAAGGCCAAGTCCATTGTCCTTGATGTTAGAAACAATCCAGGAGGATTCTTAGACGTTGCTGTAGACATCGCAGGATGGTTTGTAGATCGTGAAAACGTGGTGGTTACAGAACAACTGAAAGACGCGAATGACCAGAGGGTGCATCGGGCGCGTGGAACGGCTGGCTTGCTTTCTTATCCTATTGTGGTATTAATCAACGAGGGTTCGGCTTCTGCTTCTGAAATTTTGGCAGGAGCGTTGCGTGATAACCGGGGAATCTTGCTTGTAGGCGCCCAGTCATTTGGAAAGGGATCGGTGCAAGAGATCGAAAATTTGAGAGATGATTCTTCTTTGAAGGTGACTATAGCAAAATGGCTGACACCCAACGGAGATGTTATTCAGGGCGTTGGATTAAAACCAGATATTGACGTTACGAATACTCTTGAAGACGAAGAAAAGGGGGTTGACGCACAGCTTGACAAGGCTCTTGAAGCAGTCAAGAATTTATGACACAATATTGATATGAAGGTTATTCTGCTACAAGATGTTGAGAATATGGGAAAGAAGTTTGAGGTGAAAGAAGTCGCTGATGGGCACGCGAACAATCTTTTAATTCCCCGGGGATTGGCAAAGCCCGCAACAAAGGAGGCTTTAGCGTGGTTAGAAACCCAAAAAGAGCTTGCCTCAAAGCTTGCGGAAGAAGGGTTAAAGAAGGTACAGACATTGGCTTCCAGTCTTGATGATCTGGAGGTGACCATTGCCATGAAAGTAGGAGACGAGGGCCAGCTGTTTGAGTCTGTAAATGCCCAGAAGCTTCAGGAGCGCTTAAAAGAAATGGGGTATGACGTTGCAAGGAGTCAGATTAAGATAGAACAGCCTATAAAAGACTTGGGTGAGTTCCCGGTCAAGGTGGTATTTGAGCATAATTTAGAATCGACTATAAACGTTATCATTGTAGAAGAGGCAGTAGAATGACTCGTTACATCTTTGTTGCAGGAGGGGTCATGTCCGGGGTAGGCAAGGGCGTGGCCACAGCTTCAATTGGGAAAATCCTTGAAGGAAAGGGATTTGCAGTTTCGGCCCTCAAAATAGATCCGTACGTCAATGTAGACGCAGGCACCATGAATCCCTTAGAGCATGGGGAGGTTTTTGTTACTGACGACGGAACAGAATGCGATCAGGATGTGGGAAACTATGAGAGGTTTCTCAATCGGGATTTTGGCACTGCAAATTATCTCACTACTGGCAGGGTGTACCAGGCAGTTATCGCCAGAGAGAGAAACTTGGAGTACAAGGGAAAATGCGTGGAAGTGGTCCCGCATATTCCTTTAGAGGTGATTGATCGCATAAAAAGAGTGGGGCAAAAAGACAAGGCAGATTTTGTGCTGATCGAGATAGGTGGCACAGTGGGGGAATATCAGAACCTGCTCTTTTTGGAAGCGGCTCGCATGATGAAGTATTCTATTCCTAACCAGGTTCTGTTTGTGCTTGTGAGCTATCTTCCCGTTCCTTCTATCATTGGGGAAATGAAGACAAAGCCAACACAGGGCGCAGTGAGGGCCCTCAACGCAACAGGGATTCAGCCAGACATTATTCTTGCGCGTTCTGAAGTTTTGGTTGATAAACCAAGGAAAAAGAAGATATCTATTTTTTGCAGTGTTAACGAGAAAGACGTGATTTCAGCCCCCGATGTGGATTTTATTTATAAGATTCCCTTGAATTTTGAGAAAGAGGGCTTGGGAGACAGAATTCTAGAGAAGTTTGGGATGAAAAAGAAGTCCCAGGACATGAAAGACTGGAAAGCGCTGGTGCAGGCGATCCCCCGCATGAAAAAAGCAGTCAAGATCGCCATTGTGGGCAAGTATTTTGAGACAGGAGATTTTGTTCTGTCGGATGTCTATCTTTCTGTCATAGAAGCCATTAAGCATGCCTGCTGGCAGAATCGTGTAAAGCCGGAGATTACCTGGCTTTCTTCAGAGAAGTATATAAAGAGTCCGCAGGCAGCCCAAGAATTAAAGAAATTTGACGGAGTTATTGTCCCAGGAGGCTTTGGCACCAGGGGCATAGAGGGAAAAATGCGGGCAAGCGAGATTTGCCGAACTAGCGGCATCCCATATTTGGGCCTATGCTTTGGCATGCAGTTGGCAGTGATTGAATTTGCAAAGAATGTGTGCGGATTGAAAAAGGCAGCTTCAGCAGAGTTTAGCCCAGCAAACACCATTGATCCTGTCATTGATGTCATGCCAGATCAAAAAGCCCTTTTGAAAGAGAAGAGGTACGGAGGTACCATGAGGCTGGGAGCATATCCTTGCCGTGTGCAGAAAGGGACCATAGCATTCAAGGCGTATGGGAAAACAATGATTTCAGAACGTCATAGGCATCGTTATGAATTGAATAATGAGTATAGGGCTTTGCTAGAAAAGAAAGGCATGGTGATGTCTGGCATAAATCCTGAAAGGGATTTAGTGGAGATTATTGAACTCAAAAACCATCCTTTTTTTGTAGGAACCCAGTTTCATCCAGAGTTTAAATCAAGACCCTTGAACCCTCACCCGCTCTTTCGAGAGTTTATAAAAGCGGCAAAGAAAGGCTAATCTTATTTCACCGAGACCACTTTTACCAGCTTTTGAGAATTATTGAAGCTTGTTCTCTTTTTCGTTTGAAATTGCGCAACGCCTTCCTTGAGGGCGAACAAAGTGTTGTCACCGCCTTTTGCCACGTTCTTTCCAGGGAAAAAGTGGGTGCCGCGCTGGCGAATCAAAATCTGACCTGCCTTTACGGCTTGCCCTGCAGTTATTTTCACCCCGAGGTATTTGGGTTGAGAGTCTCTTCCGAGCCTTGAAGACCCTGTTGCTTTGGATGTTGCCATGATTCTTATGCTATCAAAAATAAAAGAATTTGTCAAAATTAATGAGGGAAACATCATTCTTATCACAGGAGTTGTTCTTGTCTCCCTTATTTCTTTTGCGGTAGGGTACCTTGTAGCCAGAGAGCAGTTTAAGGAGCCTATTCGCATAGAACAAAGGTATGGAGAACAATAATAATCCTATTCCAAGGCATATTGTGCTGTTTCCCGATGGGAATCGCAGATGGGCGAGAGAGCGTGGACTCCATCCCTTAGAGGGGCATCTTGCGGGAAAGAACAACCTGGAGGCATTTTTACAATGGGTTCAAAAACGTGGCGTGGCGGTTGTTACTGTATTTGGATTTTCTACCGAAAATTGGGATCGTTCTCCGCAAGAAGTGGATTACTTAATGACGCTGTTTGAAACATATCTTGGAGAAAAGGAAAATATCATAAAATTCCAAGAGCAGGGGATACGAGTATGCGTCATTGGGCAGAAAGATAGGCTCCGCTCCTCTCTTCAGAAGGTTATAACCGAGGTTGAAGATCAGACCAAGAACAACACGAGTTTTCGTTTGAATATAGCGGTGAGCTATGGAGGGAGGTGGGATATTATGCAGGCAGCTCAAAAAGCATTGAAAGAGGGCATTATTCCGCAAGAACTTACAGAAGAGCGTTTTGCTTCGTATCTTTCTACCGCAGGACTTCCAGATCCAGATCTTGTTATAAGACCCGGAGGGGAAATGCGTTTTTCCAATTTCTTGCTGTGGCAGGCGGCATACGCCGAGCTGTATTTTATAGAAAAGTACTGGCCTGATTTCACCGAGCAAGATCTTGATGATGCGCTTGCAGAATATGCAAGGCGTTCTCGAAGATTTGGGCATTGACACAGGAAGAAAAGTGGGGGAAGGTAGTGTAAAGCCCGAATCTTGCAGGAAAGGAGGCGGTAGGTGAGTAATTCTTCTGCTCTTTGCATTCATATAACTGATCTTCAGCAGGGAATGAAGGTATTTCCCTGCAATAGAAAGGGAGAGCCTTTGGAGCAAACTCAAGTGGGAAAACCTTGCATGGTATACCGTGCGCTATACGCTCCCAATAGCAGGCAGCTCGCACTGTATCCGTCTGGGAGTTCTCATATTGATATCCTTATGAGCCGCGGGGTTAATCCTGAAAAGTGGATATGGTTTGCTCCAGCAGAATCATTCTCTCCCAAAGAATTCCCGGAAGATCCCAAAGATCCCCGGGATACCAGGGTGGTGGTATTCCTTAACGAAGGTTTGGTTCGTAATCCCGTTCATCCAGAAGATGTTTTGGAGCTTCTGGTCCGCACCAACGGAAACGGAACCAAGGTTCTTGCAAAAACAGGAGAGGATTATTCTCTTCCTGAAGGAGCTATTCTTATTCCAACGGGGAAGATAGGATGATGCTCCTTTTTCTTTTGGGGAAAGATTTTGAGACGGCCGTGCACATTGGATGTGTACAGAGTTTATAAAACCAAACATATAACAAAACCTTGCTATAGCAGAGATTTGTTATATATCATATATTCTGATTGTTTAGCGCAATACTTGATTGTGCGGGTTCGTTTTTTTTGATATACATCAAAATATTGCTGTAGCAGATTATTGATGTATGAGGGATTGCCAGATTCTGGGGGTTTGCTAGAGTTTAAAGTATCCAAGAGAATCTTCTCTTGAGACGAACTTTGACAATAAAGGAGGTTTCCTATGGTTCTTGCTACAGTGGCAGCAAAACCAAGGCGCATAAATCACAGAATGAGTAATCTGTTTTCGCTGGTGTGGCCGGTAAATACTTGCTGCTCGGAGTTTATGAACGGGGTGCCAAAAGGAGTGACGGTTAATCTTACTGCTGGGATATGGACTTTTCAGGGTGATAGCTTTCCTATCGGAACTTCTCGGCTCTGGAAATCTGAAGGAGTTGGACATCCTATCGGCGTATACGACAGGACACGATTGCCAGATCTCAAAGAGTTCAAGAGGGCCTGTGAGTGGGTTGTCACAAGGCACAACCCACCTGGCGACTGATCTTCAAATGAGATCCGTCAGTTATCCGTGCCTCGCAGATGCTCTCTGCGAGGATTTTCTTTTTACCTATTTTTTGATACAGTGAAAACATGAAGCGTGTTTTCGTAAAGGCAAAGCCGAAATCAAAAGAGGAGCGTGTCGAGAAAATAGACGATACGCATTTTGTTATCTCTGTGAAAGAACCCCCGGTGCAGGGGAAGGCAAATACTGCAATAGCAAAGGCGCTTGCAGAGCATTTTGGCGTTTCAGCATCTTCTGTACGGCTTGCTTCCGGTTTCGCTTCAAAAGAAAAGATTTTTGAGTTAACGCAATGAATAGTACAAAAGTAAAACAATTGTTTTAGTTTTGTACCCTTCTCAACGTGGGGGTTGACATTGTTTGGCGTATATGCTAGTATGTCATCACTTGCATACTACGAGACGAGGTCGGGTTTCTAGGTGAAGTCGAAGAAGAATTAACGTAAGACAAAACACACACATGACAGGAACAATCAAGACACTTACGGATAGAGGATTTGGATTCATTTCTCGCGAAGGCGAAGAGAAGGATCTTTTCTTTCATTCCAAGGATTTGAGTGGCGTGACCTACGAAGAGCTTAAAGTAGGAGATGTGCTTTCTTTCGACGTCGTTGACGGCGAAAAAGGGCCAAGCGCCAAGAACGTGGCACGAGCTGAAGGAGGTGCCGGCGAGAACGCATAAAGCGTCACTCGAACAAAAAACCACCCATTCGATTACACTCAGGGTGGTTTTTTGTTGTCATTTTTGGTAGGCTGATTGCATGGAACCTCTAGCCTCAAAGATACGGCCAAAGAGCTTGAAAGAGTTTGTGGGCCAAGAACACTTGGTGGGGGAGGGAAAACCTTTGAATATTGCCATTGCTCAAAAGCATTTGTTTTCGTTTATCCTGTGGGGACCTCCCGGGTCTGGCAAAACAACGCTGGCAAAGATATATGCTAAGAGTTTAAATGCAAAGCTGTATGATTTGTCTGCGGTTTCAGCAGGCAAGGCAGATATTAAAGCAATAATACAGGATGAGACAGGAGGTCAGTCAAAGGTTTTATTTCTTGACGAAATCCATAGGTTTAACAAGGCCCAGCAGGATTTTCTCTTGCCGTACGTGGAGACAGGAGAGCTTACTTTGATTGGGGCTACAACCGAAAACCCAAGTTTTGAAGTTATCTCGCCCCTGCTTTCTAGGTGCAGAGTGTTTGTACTAAATGAACTCTCTTTAGAAGAAATGGCAAAGATCATAAAGCAAACGGGGTTTAAGCTAGACAAAAAGGCAACAGACTGGCTGTGCGCTATGGCAAACGGAGACGCAAGACAGGCAATTCTCATGCTTGAGAATACCAGGGAGTTGTACGGTACTATCACCGTAGAAACGCTCAAGGATACGCTTCAAGCGAAGTTTCTTCGGTATGACAAGAAGGGGGAGGAGCACTATAATACTATTTCTGCGTTTATCAAAAGTATGAGAGCGTCTCAAGCTGATGCTGCTTTGTATTATCTGGCGCGCATGATAGACGCTGGAGAAGATCCCAAGTTTATAGCCCGCCGCATGGTAATTTTCGCTTCAGAAGACATTGGCTTGGCGCACCCTACAGCCCTTGTTGTTGCAAATGATGTGTTCCGCGCAGTGGAGATAATCGGGTTGCCAGAGTGCGCTATAAATCTCGCTCACGGGGTGGCGTATTTATGTGGATGCAAGAAAGACAGGAGCGCGTACGATGCGTATTTTAAGGCCGTGGAAGATGTGAAGCAATATGGCAACCTGCCAGTTCCCTTAAAGTTGAGGAATGCTCCAACTAAGCTTATGGAAGAATTGGAATACGGGAAAGGGTACGAGAAGTACGCAAAAGATGATTTCTTGCCAGAGAAGCTTAAAGGTAAGAAATACTTTTAGTATGCCAAAACGAATAGGGGAACGGACAGTAGCTAAATCAAAGCATTTTGAGATCAAGGAAGTTGATCTTGAGTTTTCTTCGGGCAAACGCAGAACGCATGAGATAGTGGATAACGATATGCAGGGGGTTACCCTAGTTCCTATAAAAGAAGACGGGACTATTCTTTTTGTGAGAGAATATTTAACAGGAGCAGGGGAATATCAATTGGGGTTATGTAAAGGAGGCATTGAGCTCGGACATACTCCTGAAGAAACGGCGCAGAGAGAACTGCAAGAAGAAGTAGGGTACAAGGCTGGGCGTTTAGATAAGCTTGCCGAGGCGTTTTTGCATCCCGCATACACCACCGCAAAAACCCATATCTTTTTGGCGAGAGACTTAAAAGCGAGTAAATTAACAGGGGATGAGGGAGAAGAGCTTGAGGTGGTTCCGTATCCCTTTAAAGATTTTGAAAAGCTTATTGATAACAAAGTAATACATGATGCTAGAATTATTGCGGCCCTGTATCTGGCGAAGCGATTTTTAGAAAAAGAAAAGAATCAAACATGAAAAATCAGTAAGCTTTACTAGATATACAATATGCCTAAATGGCAAGGCAAAAAGTCAGGAGGAACTCATACAACCCTTATTGAGGCGGCAGTGCCTTTAATAAAGGAAGCAGAAAAGCTTTCCGAGGTTACAAAAATAGCCCTTGGTTTTATTAAATCAACTCCGGGCCAGAGGGGAACAAAGAGGGTAAAGTTTCAAAGGACCGCAAGCGGGCTCTTGATGACCGTTCGCGGGAATACATCTGTTCAGGCAATCCGTATTTATACGGCTTCTCCTGATATAGTTCAGCAAAGCCTGGAGAAGGTTCGAATGTGAGAATGTAACAAAAGATGGGATTATACGACATAATATTAAGGCTAAGTGTAGCCTTTGTTAAATTATGGAAAGTGAAGTTATAACAAAACAAGCAGTACTCCAAGTCCTTAAGGATTACTGGAGTCAGTATAGAGCGCATCCTTGGTATGCCGGGGCTGCTTTTCTTTTGCCTGCCGTAGGAACGGTACTGGTATTTTTTGTTCCCCCGCTTATTATAGCTAAAATTATAGATACTTTTATAGCGCAGGGCGCAGTTTCGTTATCTGCAGTATGGTGGTATATTCCATTATTTGGAGGATTATGGCTGTTGGGAGAAGCATTATGGCGTACGAGCATGTATTTTCTTGCAAAACTTGAGGAGTATGGACTCAATAACTTAGCTATGCTTGCTTTTCGTAGGATTGTGGGACGAGACTATGTATTTTACGCAAATAGCTTTGTTGGCACTTTAACACGAAAGACGCTTGCTTTTAGTAAAGGGTTTGAGATGTTCACAGATACGCTTATCTTTAACGTTACGACTAATATCTTTCCTATCTTTTTTGCCGCGGTTATTCTATGGCAATACTCTCCTTGGATCCCTTTAGTGTTGGCCTTTTGGGTAACAGGAACGATCCTTATAGTGCTCCCCATTATAAAACGGCGATCAATGCTGGTAGCTTTACGGTACGAAGCAAGCAGCAAGGTAGCCGGCAGAGTATCAGATTCTATGACAAACATACTTGCCATAAAATCTTTTGCAAAAGAACAAGTAGAATACAGCGCGTTTGGGAAACTTGTAGATGATTTTACTCGCAAGTTCAAGAAAACGTCCGACTATCAAAATTTAAGAATAGATACTTTGCTGTCAGTTTTGTATGTAGCAACAAACATATGCGGAGTGTTCCTTGCCATTTTCTTTGCTCAAAAACTTTCCCTGCAGCCAGGAGCTGTTATGGTGGTTTTTTCTTACTACGCCCTTGTTACAAGGATTTTCTGGGATATTAACAGGACATACAGAAATATTGAAACCTCTGTGGGCGAGGCGGCTGAATTCACGGAGTTGCTCTTGGATCCTCCGACTATTCAGGACATTTCTGGCGCTAAACCTCTTGTAGTGAAAGAGGCTGGTATTCAGTTTAAGGATATTAGCTTTAAGTACAGCGATGCCGATACGGGGCAGCCATTATTCTTGGACCATTTTAATCTAGATATTAAGCCAAGACAAAAGGTTGGTCTCGTAGGTCCAAGCGGCGGTGGGAAGACAACTATGACTAAGCTTTTATTGAGATTTGTGGATGCTCAAAAGGGGAGTATAGCAATAGACGGTCAGGATATTAAAACCGTAACGCAGGCATCTTTACATGAAGTTCTGGCCTATGTACCTCAAGAGCCCCTTTTGTTTCACCGCACGCTATTTGAGAATATAGCATATGGAGATGAAAAGGCGTCAGAAAAAGATGTAATGCGCGCTGCCAAACTTGCTCACGCGAATGAGTTTATAGAACGATCGCCGCAAGGTTACAAAACCCTTGTTGGGGAGCGCGGCATTAAGCTAAGCGGGGGACAGCGTCAGCGTGTTGCTATTGCCCGCGCCATACTCAAAAAGGCTCCGATACTAGTGCTCGATGAAGCTACAAGCTCTTTGGACTCCGAATCAGAGCATTATATCCAAGAGGGCCTCTGGGAACTTATGAAAGAGAAGACTGCTTTGGTAATCGCGCATCGACTCTCTACTATAAAACACTTAGATAGAATTGTGGTATTGGATCAAGGCAAAATTGTGGAAGACGGTACGCACGCAGAATTAATCGAGCAGAAAGGATTATATGCTAAGCTTTGGAGCCGTCAGTCCGGTGAGTTTCTTGGCACATAGTCCTCTGACTGGTAGTTTATAAGGTGTAATAGTTAGGCTCCTTTTACGACATAATTGTAATATGTGGTGTTTTGCGTTGATCAATAATAGGTTGGCCGAACTATACTTTGACCGTGATAAAAAGGGGCGTCTTTTGTTTGAGGGTCATGGTTATGTAGATGATATTAGGGGTTGGACCAAAGAAGAGAGGAGGTGGATTCCAAGAGATACCAAGAGATACCAATTCTCTTATCGTAAAGGGTATTATCGTGATAAGATAAAAAATATTCGATACAAATCAGTACGACCCCATTGGTTGAAAGCAATTTCTGATAAGGACTTGACAACGCTCAGCCCTTAGTTATAATAAAGTTATAACATCATGACCCAAAAAGTTCTACAAGTTGGAAGCTCTGCAGGTATCATTATTCCCAAAAAAACATTGGGTGAGCTTGGTTTGCGTATTGGCGACCAAGTGAATCTTGAAGCTAATATAAAACAGAAGAAATTAGTTATTGAGCCTGTTTCAAAAACAGTAGACAAAGAACTACTAAATTGGACAAGAAAATTTATCGACAAATATCGTCCCGCGCTTGAGGCATTGGCCCGCAAATAACAATGCGGTATCTTAACGCCCAAGAATTATTGGTTATTCATTCTGAAATCATCGATCAGACCGGTGGTCTACATGGAGTGAGAGATATTGGTCTCTTGCAATCTATTATTGAAAAGCCAAGGGGACGTTTTGGCGGGAAAGAACTATACAAGGGAATTTCTCTGAAAGCAGCCGCATATTTACAGTCTCTTGTTCAGTATCATGTTTTTCTCGACGGCAACAAAAGAACTGCTATTGGAGCCACAGCTCGTTTTTTATTTCTCAACGGATATGAATTGAAAGCTACGAATAAAGAAGTAGAGAGTTTTACTTTGAAAGTTGCCGTTAAGAAGTTGGATTTGCAAGTTATCGCAAGCTGGATACAGAAACATGTTAAGAGGGGGTAGGGAACGCCGGAGAGTAAGCCCGAGGGATTGACAAGTATATATCCGTTGTATATACTTTAGATATATGGCGAAAACTCTCATTAGTATCAAGGCAGACATTGACGTAAAGGATAAGGCACAGAAGGTTGCCCGTGATCTTGGTTTGCCTCTTTCTACTCTTGTTAACGCATATCTTAAGCAGCTTATTCGTACAAAGGAAGCACATTTTTTTGTAGAGGGAGAGTTAAAGCCTTTGGTTAAGAAGCGTTTAGATCGCCTCACTAAAGAGGTTAGAGAGGGGAAGAACCTTTCTCCTGCTTTTTCTAACGCTGAGGATGCTATTCGTTATCTCAATGCGTGATGATAGTAGGGTTTAAAAAGGACTTTCGGAAGCGCTACAAGAAAATTCCTGCAAAAATTCGTAGTCAGTTTGACGAGCGCCTCCGTCTTTTTGTAAGAGAGCCTCATCATCCTATACTTAATAATCATTCTCTAGCTGGTGACCGGTTCGGGCAATGGAGTATTGATGTTACGGGTGATTGGCGCGCAATCTATGTTTTTCAAAATAGTACTAGCATTATTTTTATCGATATAGATACCCACAGTAATCTTTATAGATAGGGGATTAGCCTCACAATATATGTTGTGCGACATTTCAGGTATAGACATCGCCAAATAGGCGATTTTTTGGTAGGGTGGAGAATATGGAAAGCAAGCAAAAAGAGCAACTCTTGAATAGAATTAAACATATTTCAGTTTTCTCATGAATAATCTTACGCTTAAGAATGATGCAATAATCGCCGGAAGACAGAAGAAACTTGTCCGTGTCTCGGAAGCTATCGCTTGGGAAGGAGGAAGTCAGGATGAGAGGGTGAAATATGTCATCTGGCAAGAAGATGAGTACAAAGTATCCCTCAACAAACCTGGGAAGGAAGCAGCACCGGACTATAATCGTTGTCGTTATAAGGATGGGAGGTCGGGGAATAATCCAAACGACATGTTTCCCATGGTAAAGAAGGGAGGGGAGCAGTCGAAGAGCATCAGCTTCGCGGAAGTGTTTCGTAACCTGCTTGTCTTTATGGATAACAAGAGGGCAGGGGAAATCTTTGGAGCTTTGTTGGTTAGATCAGCATTTATGGCTGACCATATTCAGGATAGGGAAGGAAATTGGAGGTACCTGCCGCCGAAGGACGCCTTAAGCGAGCTTGAAAAGCTTTTCCCTGTGATGTATAACATTTCAACCACAGCTTTCCTTCATTATTTGGATGCGTTGGCATGGAACGAGGACGTAAAATACCATACGCTTGGTTATGACATTCTAGCCGGCGGCTATGGGAGAGTAAATAATCTTATGACATATGCGAATCTTGTTGCCGCGGCAATCGGGAAGGTGGATTTCGGGCAGGTTATTGGGGGTTTTGCAAGGCCCCCTGCTGGCGTTTCAGCAATCTCGAGGTCGAAATCCTTCGAGGCGTTCCGTGATTTAGGTATCTACGAACGGCTTGCTCCCCGGCGAAGGAATAAAAAATGAATGCAATCTGTAATCTTTTATATAGATAGTATTCATTCCATTTCATCTTCCTTTGAATTGTCCATCTTGAGGAGTTGTTCTCCTAGTTTCGTGATTACGCCGACGACAAGAGCGTTGCCCATGAGGAAGGCCCGTCGTGCAGGAGCCTGTCCCTTTGTATGGTCGTCTGGGAACATGCAAAGCCTTTCCAGCTCGACAGGGGTCAGGCGCCGGAACTTTCCTGAAGACGTCTTTACAACATGTTTGAAACGTGAGGGCGTCGGTCCTCCTTCTCCCGTGACGACGGTTCTCGAAGGTTTGCCTAGGGAATCAGGGAATGCGATAGGGCCCTCGTTGTACGAGTAGTTGAATCCGTCCTTCGTCGTCCGCCCCTCATGCTTCCCGCCTTTTAGATATTCCCATCGCGGTAGTTCGTTCTGTTTTATAAAGAACTCTTGAGGGACGTCTTTCTCTGGGATGAGGATGTCGCCGAGCACTACTACTTTCTCTTTGTAATCCGATTTTGTCTTCATTGTGAGTACCTTGCGTTCCAGCATGAGTCCAGCGTCGAGAAAAGGACTCTTGTCGGGCGTTTCTGCATTGAAGGTCTCCGAAAGCTGCGTGAGATTTCCTTTCAAAGAGAATTCCGCTTGGTTGCCGACTGGGGTTGTCGGGAAGGCATGCGCGGTCAGTCCCTCCTTCGTCAGCCATCCTTTCGGTTTGCTTCCGACAAGCAAGTCATGCACATGCGACCCTTTGCGGTAGCCGAGTATGTAAACTCTGCGTCTTCTCTGCGGCATCCCATAGTCCGCCGCGTTGATTACGCGCCATTCCACGGCGTAGCCGAGGTCGGCAAGTGACGCAAGCATTACGGCGAAGTCGCGGCCTCTCCTGCTGGCAGGAGATTTCAGCATCCTGTCAACATTCTCTAGCATGAGGAAGTCTGGACGGTGTTCGCCCTTTTCCTTTAGAATTCTGTATATCTGCCACCAGAGTATTCCTTTCTTCCCAACAATTCCTGTAGCGTGGCTCAACGTTCTCGCAACAGAGTAGTCTTGGCAGGGGAACCCTCCGGTTAATAGGTTGTGGTCAGGTATGTCCACCGTCTTTACTGAAGCGATGTTCTCGTTCGAATGGTTCGCCAACCCGAAATGGTGTGCATAGGTTTCGGAGGCGTGTTGCCTTACGGTTGCGGGTTCCCATTGATTGCTCCAGACGACCCGGAAGTGCGCCCGTCTCAGTTTTACTGCTTCGAGGCCGACGCGGAATCCTCCGACCCCGGCGAACAATTCGATTACCCTCAGAACCTTCTGTCCTGGTCGATTATCCTCTTCAAGATTTCTGATTATACTTACTACGATGCCCCTGATTTCTACTTCTTTTGTATAAATAGGGAGCATGCTTTGGTTTGCTGGTTGGAGCCGGAACCTGCCTTTCTCTCGGTAAAGTCTTTTTAAGGTAGCTTCGTTGTCATCTACGATTGCGACGACGGTTTGTCCATTGTCCGCCGTCGCTTGCTTTTTCACGATGATTGTGTCTCCGTCGAATATGCCCTCATCTATCATGCTGTCTCCCCGAACCTTAAGCGCATAATATCCCTTGGCGTTCTCGAGCTCTTTTCGGGGGACGGGAACCGTCTCACCCGGGATTTCTATGGCCTCGATGGGTTCTCCTGCTGCGATGATTCCGACCAGGGGTACTTCGAGCAGACCGTCGGAACTACCCGGTTCCTTAAGCTCGATGCTCCTAGCGAGGTTCTCCGACTTGCTTATGTGTCCGCCCCTTACCAACGCTTCTATATGTTCGTGGACAGTCGATTTCGCGGATAATCTGAAATGCCTCTTGATGTCTTCAAGAGAAGGGGAGTAACCCCTTTGTTCTATGAACCTTTTGAGGTATTCGAGGATTTGTCGTTGTCTTTTAGTGGGCGTCATAGTTTAACAAGGAGGCAAAGTTTACTATAATTGTATTATACCGAACATCAACCGAACATTGCAAGTACCAGGTTTTCCACAGGTATTGCCGTTGGGGAAGCAAGGAGTCTTAATAGGGTCTGTCATTTAGGGCGGGTGATTGGTGTATTGAGCTTGTTTCATCTACAGCTCTTGACAAACTTTCTTCCTTACGATATGCTGTGATCATGAAACTAACAACTTTGCAAAATATGAAAGCCCAGAAGACGGAAAGTATAGATATAACGCCGGATAAGAGCCTTTTCCATAAAATTGGAGAGGCCAATTACTCCATCTCTGACGCTGTCGCAGAGCTGGTTGATAACTCAATTGATGCCACCAACGAAGATGGCGTTGAAATCATCGTCATATTAGATAATAAGAATGGCAGGATTACTGTTTCTGACAATGGCCGGGGTATGAGTAAGGAGACAGCGGTGAAAGCGCTTGTACTAGCGCATTCGACAAAGAAAGAATCGCTTGGAGAATTTGGGCTTGGTCTCAAGTCCGCCTGCACGAGCCTCGGCCGGAGTTTTACAATCACGACAACAGCCGCAGGTTCTCCAGATGTATATATCCTTACCTACGACCGGGAGAAGTTTCTGAAAGAGGGAAGTTGGACGGCCTACCCGATAACGATAGACAAGACCGCAAAGAATGAACATGGGACAACCGTAGAAATCTCTTTTCTCAAGATTAAACTGTATGACGCGCTTGTTACGCGGTTGAAGAATGACCTTGCCCAGAGGTACGGTCCTTTTATTCTTCACAATAATGTGGTTATTAAAGTGGGACTCGGTGAGAAATCAGCAAAGCCGTGTAAACCGGAGCCGGTAGAACTGGATGAGGACGGTAAAAAAGAGTTTAGCTATGAACTTCGGAACGGTGGGGTAATAACTGGATGGTGGGGGCTTCGAAAGATTGCTTCTGGGGTTCAGAGTGGATTTAACCTCTTTCGCCGAAATCGACTTATCAGGGCATCTGAAAAGCTAGGATATAATCCTCACCCCATGACAAATCATGTTACCGGCGAGATTCATCTTAATCCTATTCCGGTGACCCATAACAAACGGGAGTTCATCACCGAATCGGGAGAGTTCTTAGAATTTATCAAGAGTTTTTGGGGTGATAAGACCGGGAAACTGATAGGGGAACGGGTCAAGGGAAAGATTGACGAGATAACTGATAAGGCAACCGAGCGCTGGAACCAGAAGAAGACAGACAACCAGCTTCCTACCCCAGTGAAGGATATTCTCAAAGACAATATCTTGCGTGCTCTGAACCGGGTTGATGAGTTCCGCGAAATGGCATTTCCGGATTTTGCGGAACAGAAGAAACGCTCGGCCAACGGCACCAAAGCACCAATGGAAGAGCGCGACAGCCGAACACGCGTTGCCACGGAAGAGCCTGTTGAAGAGCCGGTGCGGGAAAACGAAAAACGAACCCCCTTGAAGACAAAACGGCAGACCGCAAAATTTATCATGGTTAATGGGAGAAAGCTAAGATTTGATTTTGAGTTCCGTGACCTCGGCGATGAAAGTGTAGACAAGGAAACTGTGTCAACGGAAAAGGGCATTGAAATCTACATCAACACAGGATTTAAAGGTTACAGCCTTTCCGGAGATTCAAGGTTTTACTGTATTCACCATGTGGCGGAGGCTATCGCTCAGTTTTATCTCAAGGAGGTTAAACAATCGATGGATAGGGTTTTTGAACTCCGGAACAGACTGATTTCTGAAGTTGCATCGATTGTCTTTGAGGAAGAAGAGTTGAGAAGGTTGACTAAGCAAGAGGAGGAGTTAGAGAAAATCAGATGGGAGAAGCGGGAACTCCTTGAGAAAGCCAAACGGTCGAGCCTATAATTACCTAGAGATACATATGGATATGCCAAAACTTAATTCTCAATACCCAAATGCACATGACAATACCGAAAAGGACCTCATCTATGTCACGCCTGCAGTTCTTGAAAACAAACTAAGAGATTTCGAAAACCATGGCATGGCTGAGGCGGATATTAAAGGGGATATCGTTTTGGCGGTAACCCTATTTATTGCTGTTTTTACCGTAGCGGAATTTACTGATCCATTACCTCCAATTATCACAGGAGCAACGCTACGAGGCGCATTTGTTGCCGCGCTTCTGTTCATGATTATGAAGATTCTTTTTGCTTTTCATAAAATTAAGATTTCTCCTCAGGGTGCTCGTACAAGAAAAGAAATCATAGATGTACTTTTGGGAGGAAGTATTAAAAATCGAAAAATGCAATGTAGTAAAGATACGTTATCCACAAAGGAATCGGACGATAAGATTAAGAGATGAACTACAAGGGTGTAATTATTGAAGAAAGTTTGGAGAATACTGATGTTCTGAAAGACGTTACGATTTTGGGTACAAAAGTTGAGCAAGTTACAGAAGAATACCATACTCCGCACTTAAAACAGTGGACTTTGCATACTATTGAGATACCCGAAGATAGAGGAGAGGAAGTGGCGCAAAAACTAAGCAAAGTTCTTGAAACGAGTCATGGACATTGGTATGCTGATTTTAGAAATCAACAGTTTCATTACATTATTTTTAGAAACAAAGTCTTTAAAGTAGATCGAGGTAATCCTAACGGATATGAAAAGGTTAAAAGATATGGTATCTCATTGGGCATACCAGAGCATCAATTAACTTTTTCATCAGAAATTGAGGAATAAGGGGATTAATATTGTGCGACATTTTAGAATATGTCAAAGTGGCAAGGTAAAAAGTCAGGAGGAACTCATACAACCCTTATTGAGGCGGCAGTGCCTTTGGTAAAGGAAGCAGAAAAGCTTTCCGAGGTTTCAAAGATATCTCTTGGGTTCATTAAGGTAACCCCGGGGAAGAGAGGAAAGAGAGGAGTCAAATTCAGCCTTATTGTAGGTGGACTGCTAGCCAAGGTTCGTGGGAATACATCGGTCCAGGAAATCCGTATCTATACGGTTTTTCCTGATGTGGTTCAGCAAACGCTGGAAAGGATTCGTCTATAGGCCTCAGACCCTTCGGTCTGAGGCCTTAAACTTAATCGAATTAAGGTGTGGATAACTTAGCCAGGCTAAGGATTACTTGAGGTTTTTGCCGCTGATAACTTAGCCAGGCTAAGGATTACTTAGACAAAAAATTTTTGAGATTTTGCAAGTATGAAAAACCTGATTCTTATTATAACATTAAGTGTGGTCGTGGGGTACGCGGTGGCCACAGTTTTAATATATCAGAAAGAGAAAGTTGAAACAGTTGAAATAGAAGCGTTTTTTAATAACAGTAAGTTGGATTCTGAATTTTCTTGCAACAAAGTTTTTCCTGTAAAAAGGGAAATTCCTAAAACTCAAGCCGTAGCCAGAGCAGCTTTGGGAGAATTATTAAAAGGACCGACCGACGCAGATAAAAAGCATGGATTTTTTACCAGCATTAATACCGGCGCTAAAATCCAAAAATTAATCATTGAAAATGGAGTGGCCAAGGTTGATTTTGACGAACAATTGGAATTTCAAGTCGGTGGTTCTTGCAGGGTTGCGGCGATCCGCGCCCAAATCACCCAAACCTTGAAACAATTTTCCACCGTTGACAACGTGATAATTTCAATTAACGACAGAACCGAAGACATTTTACAGCCTTGAAATCGGATTTCAACAGTGTTAAGCACAGGTAGGGGATTAACATTGTGCGACATTAGGGAACTCGGCTTAGCCAAAGTGTGGATAACTTAGCCAGGCTAAGGATTACTTTGTTTTAAAAACCCTGCACTCGTATCGCTCACAGCTACTATTTCTAAGAGAAATTCTTCTCTGGAAGCATTACGAAAAGTAAAGTCATGGGGGTTGTCTCTAGATACTAATTCTCCCGGTAGTTCTACGCCATAAGCATCTTTGTAGAATTTTCTAAAGTGAAAGGATATTATATCTTCACGTGTCTTCTTATCTTGAAGATCTAGTAGTAACTTTTGTTTTGTAGTCCCATCACGGTCAATCCAGTGCCAAGAGTAACTATTAGGTAGTTCATCGTTATTCATGATAGTAAGAGAAGTGACTGTTTATTTCAGGTTTTTGCCGCTGTGGAACCCTTCGGCAAGCTCAGGGCAGGTTGGCGATGAATATCGCGGAAGTATTTGGTTTACATTGGCAATTCGGTATTAAGCTCATGGCAAAATGCCTATTGAAGTGGTAGGATAGTTATATGGAATCAATAGTTTTCAAGAACAAAGGGCAGGAGATTTTTGGTATTCTTCATATGCCAAAAACAGAAAAGAAAGTTCCCCTTGTGGTTTTTTGTCATGGATGGAGCGGAAACCACCTAGGCACGTGGAATGCGTTTTTTGCAAATGCGGGGAGAGAACTAGTAAAACAAGGTTTTGCCGTATTGCGTTTTGATTTTCGGGGAAGCGGTAATTCTACGGGAAAGTTTGAAGATCAAACCATTACTTCTATGCTTAGCGACCTGAAAGCCGTTATTGATCAAACAGTAAAGCGACAGGGGATAGACAAAAACCGCATTGCTCTTGTGGGTCATAGCCAGGGAGCATACGTAGCGCTCTTTCATACGGCAAAAGACAAACGCATAAAAGCTTTTATATCTTGGATGGGTAGACTTTCTGACTACAAAGACTATGTGTCCAAGGTAGAGATCGGGGAGGCGAAACGCAGAGGATTTCTTCCCTCGTGGGATGGATATACGGTCCGGTATAATACCTATGTTAAGGACACGTTTAAGTACCATTCAGATTCAGCGCTTCGAAGACTGAAACTCCCGATCGGATTTCTTTACGGCGAAGCAGATACTATTGTCCCCATTTCGGAAGGGGAGCGTGCCAGAAAACTTGCCAAAGGAAAAACTGAAATGAAAATCCTCAAAGATCTTACCCATGATTTTACTGGTAAGCCTGGAATTCAAAAAGAAGTTCTAGCTATTACTACAAAATGGCTCAGGAGATGGTTGTAAAATTGTGATCTCTAAGGATTAACATTGTGCGACATTTCTTGACTTTTTAGAGTATTTCTATTATCTTTGAGCTAGCAAAGGAGGTGCACAATGACAGAGGCATGGGCGAAAAGAGGATCTGAGCGTCAAGAGTTGCTTCAGGAGCTGATGCAGGAGGTCTACAAGGCCGAAGAAGAGGGAGGCAACAAGATCATGGGCGGAGAAGAAAGGATCGGGTTTGAACTCGACCTCATTCAGGTTATCGCCGCTCATCTCAAGCAGAGAATTGATCCACAGGACCGTCCAGACGATGTTGACCGGTTTGCTTCCTCGTTTTTCTTCCGCGATGACCTCTTGCCCCGAGTTACCGAATTCAGCAGGGCAGAAGAGGAGAATAAATGGCTGCTCTTTGAGTTGATGGAGAAGCTGGAGAAATCCGTCGGCTCATATATTCAAGGCAAGCTTCTAAGGCTCGAGCAGTCGAATCCCCAGCAGATCTTCCAAGCCCCGAGCGCGATGACGGAAGTGTCTTTCGTTGCCTGACTGTTCGTCAGCAAAGGTTTGCGCCGCGCCATCAAGCCGGCGCTTTTTTATTTTAGATTCTTTCCGCTGTGGAACCCTTCGACAAGCTCAGGGCAGGTTGGCGGTGGATGTCGCGGAGGCGTCTGTTGTAAATTAAATGCAACGTTAAATTTAATCTAATGAAGTTTTATTGCAAATCTGGGCCTCCAAGATGTTGTTTATGAGTATCACGGAGTTGTTTTGAGGTGAGGTGAGCGTAGATTTGAGTTGCGGCAATACTTTTATGCCCTAGAAACTCTTGTAACGTTCTAATATCAACACCCTTTGATAAAAGAAATGTTGCAAAGGTATGGCGCATTACATGAGGAGTTAAAAGAGAGGGGGAGATGCCAGCTTTTATTGCGTATTGCTTTATTGCCCCTTGGATTAAGCGAGGACTGATCCTTTTGGGGTCTTTTTTCTTTGCCTCTGAACGGTAGGTAATAAACAGGGCGTCATGATTGTCTTCGCGTTCCTCAAGGTATTTTTTAAGCCATTCCAAGGTTCTTTTGGAAAAGTAGATGGTGCGGATCCTTCCGCCCTTTCCCTTAATACTTAGCTCTAGTTCTTCAGAGGGATCCTCTGGGAGACGAATCTGTGCCCTATCAAGCGCAATAAGTTCTGCAATGCGCAGGCCGGTGGAAAAAAACGTTTCTAAGATAGCACGATCCCGTAAGCCATGAAACGTGGAAATATCAGGTGCCTCCCAGAGTTTTTTGAGTTGCTCTATGTTAAGAAATCGCACTTGGTGTTCTTCTTTTTCTCTTGCCAATTGTATTTTGTCTGGCGGTAGAGAATCAATGCCGTGTTCTGAAAAGTAGGTAAGAAGAGACCGAAGAGCTATTAAGTAGTAGTTCTGAGTCGATTTCTTCAAAGATAGGTTACGAGACAGGTACAGACGATATTGCCGGATATAGTCTAGGGTAAGAGAGTGAGGTTTGAGGTCTTGGAGGTTTTGTTGGGGGAGCCAAGAAAAAAATCGTTGCAGGAAATTCTTATAATTCTGCTGTGATTTGGAAGCTAATCCTTTTTCTATATCTAACCAGTCCAAAAAATCAGTAACGTGGTCTTTTATGGGTTTTTCTGATTTTGCCATAGGGGAAGGGCTTTGTGTAATATAGGAGCCTATGATGCGTTTAAGTTAAATTAAGTGCAACGATATATACCTTAACCATACCCTTTCCACTGGGGGGCTGTCAAGGTCTTAGGGGTATCTAAAAACGCCTAGAAGAGGCCTTTTTGACCTCTTGATAGCAGAAACAAGAGACTAGATGGTCGTTGACCATGCCAATGCCCTGCATAAGGGCATATATCGTAGTTGGCCCCACAAACTTAAATCCTCTCGTCCTCATATCCTTGCTCATGGCTTTTGCCTCCTTTGAGGTTGCCGGAACATCCCCTAGCCTGCAAAAGACATGGTGTATGGTTTTCCCGTGTGTGAATTGCCAGAGATACTTTGCAAAGGTTCCATACTCATTTTTAATAGCAAGGATCTTTTGCGCGTTATTCACGGCAGCTTCTATTTTTCTTCTGTTGCGTATAATCCCGGAGTTACCCATGAGATGTCTCACCTCTCCCCTGCCGTATGCTGCAATTTTTTCAACGTTAAAATTCGCGAATGCTTTTTTGAAGTTATTTTTCTTTGAAAGAATGATCGCCCAACTTAAACCAGCTTGGAACGTATCCAGAAAAAAAGCTTGGAGTATTTTTCTGTCGTCAAAAAGAGGTCTCCCCCACTCTGTGTCATGGTACCTCTGCATCTCTTTGCTGATTTTGCCCCACGAGCATCTACTCCTCATTTCTTAAGGAGTACTTGTTGGCAATTTTGGGATGTTGCTCTTGATAAAGTCAACAAGTTTTGTGATCCACGGCTCCACAAGCCCCTTGTAGAAGTTAAAGTCGTCTTGAAAAACCGTACCGAACGCGTTTACAAAACCTTGCAGAGACATATGCGAGAAGAAATCTGAAAAAGGCGCAAGGGAAACCTTGCCCAAGAGCGGAGGAAGGAAGAATAGGATAAGAATTAAGATAATGAGTTTTTTTATGCTCATAGTCCTGAGTTTATCGAAGGATTATGTATGTTATGTATTCGACTTTACCATTGATATTGCGCTCTTAATCCGTGCAAGTGTCTTTTCTTTTCCAAGCGCTTCAGCAATCTCAAAGGGCCCTGGTGAAGCCTGTTTTCCGCAAAGTGCCACCCTCATGGGCCACAAAAGGTATCCCCTGTCCCCTGCCTGCGCAGGCGGGCCTGTTTTTTCTGTTTCTTTCAAGAGCAGTTCTCCTATAACTTCTTTTGTCCAGTCTGCGTCTGGAATGAGCGACAGTATCTGCTCTACAGTTCCAAGAGCCTTTTCTATGTCTTTATCCGAATATTGTTTCCATTTCAGCATCTCTTTTGGATATTCAAGCATATCTTTGAAAAAGAAATCTGCCAACTCCCCTATTTCAGAAAGTTTCTTCAACCGTTCTTTGTATAACATTACAACCTTTTCGATTGCGTCTAGAGAAGCCCCTGGAAGATATGGAGCCGCAAGCTCTGCCAGCTCTTTTGATGTTTTCTGCCTGATATAGGAGCCGTTTATCCAATCTAGGCGCTGTATATTGAACACCGCGTTTGATTTCTGCACTTTTTCCATAGAGAATTCTTTCACAAGATTTTCCAAAGAGAATATTTCTCGTTCGTCTCCTGGGTTCCAGCCCAAAAGCGCAAGAAAGTTCACCACAGCTTCTGGCAGGTATCCTTCTTTGCGGAATCTTGTAACAGAATTATCTCCGTGCCGTTTGCTTAACTTGGTGCGGTCTTCTCCTAATATAAGAGGAAGATGAGCATACTGTATGGTATGAGGGAAGCCAAGAGCTTCCTCCAGAATAATCTGTTTTGGAGTATTAGAGATGTGGTCTTCTCCCCTGATGACGTGCGTTATCTTCATTAAGTAGTCATCTATAACCACGGTAAAGTTGTACAGGGGAGTATCCAAGTCTTTTGCCAGCACTATATCCCCTACCAGGCCCATATCAAAATGTATGTCTCCCCGAATGAGGTCTTTGAATGAAACTGTTTTCTCCGGGACAAGCAGGCGCACAATAGCAGATTTCCCAGATTGTAATTGTTTTTCCTGCTCTTCTTTTGATAGTCCCCTGCATGTGCTCTTGTATTTTGGGGCTACTCCCCTGCTCAATTGGTCTTGGCGCTGGGCTTCTAGGTCTTCTTCGCTGCAAAAACACCAGTATGCTTTCCCCTGTTCCAGAAGTTGCTGCAAATATTGTTTGTATATTTCTGTTCTTTCGCTCTGGCGTATGGGCCCTTCGTCCCATTTTAAGCCCAGCCAGTTGAGATTTTCTAAAAGATCTTTCTCCCATTCGGGGGCAGAGCGTTCTTTATCTGTGTCTTCAATGCGTAAGACAAAAACTCCCCCTTCCTTTTTGGCAAAGAGATAGTTAAACAGCGCGGTTCTCGCGTTGCCCATGTGTAAGGGTCCTGTGGGAGATGGCGCAAATCGTGTTCTCACGTTCATGCCTCTACACTATCATCACTTTACGTTAGATTCAATGAGATACTTGGCAATGGTTGTTGCGGCCTCGGGCTTTGCAAATTTGAGGGCTGCTTGAGACATCTTTGCCAATTCTTGGGGATTTGAAACTAGATATCTTAATTTTTCCAAGAAAAAGTGCGGAGTCAGGTTTGACTCTTCAAGAACTATGGCGGCTCCCGTGTTCGCGTATTCATACGCGTTCTGAATTTGGTGGTTTTGCGCGGCTTCTGGCAGAGGGATGAGAATAGAAGGTTTTCCCAGGGCTGCTATTTCAAATATAGAGCCAGAACCTGCCCTGCTCACGATAAAAGCGGTTGCCGCATACACGTGCCGCAGCTCCTGTTCTTTAAGAAATGGTACTGCGTGATAGTACGCAAGAAGCTCTTTGCTTACCACGGCCCCAGCCTCTTTGCGTACCTGGATAAAATTCTTTTCTCCTGTTTGGTGAACGATCTCAAAGTCTTTCAGAGCTTCCTGCAGGATTACCAGGAGCATATCGTTGATGCGCTGGGCTCCTTGCGATCCTCCCAAAAACAGGATAATGGGCTTGCCTCCTTTCAGGTGCAAAAGAACCTGCGCTTCTTCTTTGGCTCCTATAAGAACTCCCTTTCGTATGGGGTTTCCAACAACTACCATTTTCTTTGCGGAAAAGAATGAGGTGCGGTTGAACGCCACAAATATCTGGGAAGCGAAGAACCCCCCTATCCTGTTAGATAGTCCTGGAATAGTGTCTGATTCGTGGAGTATGATGGGGACTTGGAGCAGCCATCCCGCAATGGTTGCGGGCAAAGATCCGTATCCCCCTTTGCTGAAGATAAGATCTGGAGAAAGCATGAACATGCGCAACAATGCCTGCAATATCCCAAGGGGAGTTTTAACAAGCGTATCTAGAAGATTGGGGAAAAGCGTTTTTATCCCTCCGTATCTCCGCACCTTGCCAGCTAACGCATGGTATACTTTAATTCCTTCTTGCGAAAGCAAGATCTCCGCAAAGTCATCCTTTGGGCCCATGTATAAAAATTGCAGCCCCCCGGCAATTTCAGGACTGTCTTGCTGTTTCCGTAGTTCTCTTGCTACTGCGATGATGGGAAGAATATGCCCGCCCGTTCCCCCGCCTGTAAACAATATCTTCATAATATTTATGATATCATTTAAGGCGTATATAGCCAAGTTTTCTGTGCGTATTTGATGCATACAAAAAAGAGACCCTATTTGTCTTTGGGGCCCCTTGGAGTGCTCAGGATTCCCTTTTCCTGAGCACTCCTGCTTGGTTAGATTATGCGACGCGCTCTTTCATGTAAGCAGCAAGGACACTGTTGGCTTCCCCTCGGGCAGTTTCTTTGCTCTTGAGGGCGGTGACGTAGGCGTCGTACCGCACGATGAAATCACTATCGGCTTTAGCCTTCTCGGCCACATCGTTATCGGCTTCGACCTGGGCTTTATACATCATGGCGGATACGGCGTCCGTCTCGGCGCGCCGGACGTTGATCCTGGCATCATTGACTTTCTTGCATGCGGTATCGTAGGCGTCTCTTGTATCCGTGATTACCATGGCCCTCCTTTTTCCTGCCTCTCTTGTATTTTGGAGTTAGGGCAAGCTACATTCTTTAAAGCATATCCTTAGAGAAAGTTCAAGTTGCCTGTTTAGATATATTAAGCAATATTCCAATTCCAATCAACTCTGCCATGAGTGCTGACCCTCCGTAGGATATAAAGGGAAGGGGCACGCCCGTTAGAGGCAATATGCCTACCATAGCTCCCATATTCACAAACGCTTGTATCGTAATCCAGCAGGCAATGCCAATGGTAACATTCTTGGCAAAGGGGTCTTGAACACGGCGCGCAATAATGAAGCTTCTCCATGCAAAAGCGAGAAAAAGAAGGATAAGGAATACGGCGCCCACCAAGCCCATTTCTTCTGCGAATATGGCAAAGATGGAATCTCCAATGGGTTCGGGCAGAGATCCAAACTTCTGAAAGCCCAATCCTAATCCTACTCCTGTAATACCGCCAGACCCAATGCCAATGAGCGCTTGCTGTATTTGATATCCTTTTCCAAGAGGATCTAATGAGGGGTCAAGAAATACAGCCAGTCTGCTTAATCTATACGGGGCTAATTTGATAAGTACGAAAAGGCCGCCCAGGCCAGCTGCAATGAGTACCATAGTATGCCACAGAGGCGTGCCGGCAAAGAAATACATGGCAAGGCCTGTAATGCCAATAATGCCCAGCGTGCTCACCGCGGGTTGCGCAATTAAAAACAGGCTTATTGCTCCTAGTATGGCGGCAAAGGGGAAAAGAGTAGCATTCTTATTCTTTTGAGAGATGCGGTTTGCAAGCCAGGCGGCTAGATACACTATAAACGCGGGTTTTAAGAGTTCGGAAGGCTGGAACGAAAAGCCAAAAATAGATACCCACCGCAAAGCTTCTCCTGATTTTACTCCAAGGCCAGGAATAAACACCAATCCTACGAGAATAACGGCGCCAATAAGGATGAGCAGACTGAACCGTTTTATGAGCGCCAATGGAGTGAAGAATGCTATGGAACCAAAGAGAAGTCCTGGAAGCAGCCCATACTCCACCTGATGCAAAAAAAAGTAGAATGTGGTCCCAAAACGCTGCAGAGAAAAAGAGGCAGACACGCTGGCTAAAACAAGAAAGCCTACTACAACAAGGGTGCAGCATATGCCAAGAAGAATAGGGTCTGGCCTATGTTTTTTCTCCATCCCGTACGAAATCTTTACTGCATTGGTATATCTTCAAACCTTTCTTTTCCAGTACAACATTGGCAATATGAGTGTGTGCATAATTATAAGATTTCGTACGGGATCCATACTTTTTCGCCAGCTTTGTGAATTGCTCTCCCCTGTCTTTGTAATCCTTGAACATATTGAAGCTGGAGGCGGCAGGAGAAAGCAAACATATCTTTCCTTTTGGAGTATGGCTGTAACTTAACCGTATTGCTTCTTCCATGGTGTTCGCAAAGAAGCTTTGCGGTGGTTTTTGCATGGAGGCTAAGATTTTTTCTCCTGTGTCAGGGAAAAGGATAAGTGTCTGAACGCTGCTCTCCCATATTTTCTTCCCAAGTTTCTCAAATGTGAGTCCTCTGTCATATCCTCCCGCAATAAGGGTATGAACTTTAGGCCCCAACATATCCAGCGCAGCGCAGGTTGCTTCAGGTATGGTTGCTAAAGAATCGTTGTAAAAAGTAATGCCCTTCCACTCCCCTACTTTTTCTAGTCTGTGGGGAAGGGGCTTGAATTCTTTCAGGGCTTTTTGTATCTTTTTTTGCGGAATGCCAAAAAGTTTTCCAATAAGTTTTGCTGGTTCTAGAGATGCTATTATGCCTAAACTCGGTTTAGGTGTTCCTAAACCGAGTTTAGGCATGACAAAGGGGATTTTCTGCGCTTTTGATTTTTCTGCAACCTTAGAAACCAGAGGATCTTTTGCGTTGTATATAAGAAAATCTGTTTGCGTTTGATGCTTTGTTATGTTTGCTTTAGCTCTGGCGTACGCAAGAAAGTTCCCCTGGTAGTAGTCTAGATGTTCGGGGTACAGGTTTAAAAATACCGCAATGGCCGGGCTCCTCTTTAATAGCGTTAACTGGAAGCTTGATAACTCGTATACAAATATATCTTCTGGTTTTGTTTTTGAAAGGTAGGAAAGCACGGGTTCCCCAATATTTCCAATAAGGTGGGCGTTGAATCCTCCCTCTTTGAGCACGGCATGTATGAGTGAAGAAGTGGTGCTCTTGCCTTTTGTGCCGGTAATTCCGATTATGGTGCTAGGGCACTCGTCAAAAAAGATCTCGGTTTGCGAAGTAACTACATGATGCTTCTTTAAGAATGGCGCCACCTTAAAAGGGGGAATCCCCGGAGCTTTGATGATAACGTCATAATCCTTGAGCGCCTTGAGATAATTTTCTCCAAGATGCAAAATAACATGTTTTTTGCGGCCGCTGAAAACATGTTTATTTTGGTCTGCAATGCCTATAATTTTTTTAGGGAAATTCTTCCGTAGAAACAAAAGAGTATCTTGTCCTTCGCGTCCAAATCCCAAGATAAGAATTTTCTTTGTTGCCAGTTCTTTGAGTGTCATTTCCCGCCTATTTTAGCATGAGAAAGGAGTCTTGAAAAACGCGGAGGAAGAGTGTGTACGGGGTTCCAAGAGGATAATATGCTATCGTGGGGCAACTCCCCCTTTTGTTTTTGATGGCACAAAGAGAGCGCGGTTCTGCTTTCTTTTGTTGTTCCTACGCACTCAAATGGTTTGAATTTCTTTTTTCCGGTCAATTCTTCCAAAAGAGGAACAAGGGTTTTGTCTTGGAACAGGTTTTTCTTGAATATATTGGTTATTTGTTTTTCTGGAATAAACGGATACAGCACAAGCCATACGAACAGGCACTTGGCGCATTTCCCGCACCACCTGCCTGTTGGTTTTTTCATGCCTGATCTTGTTTTATGCGCTTCGTTGCAGCTCAAGAATTCCGAGAAATACTTTGGATATTGCGCGAATATCTTTGCGATCTGCAGTTCATATAGAGGCCGCAGAAAACTAAAATATTCAACTCCTTTTATGAGATATGTTTTTACATAGGAACGGAACCTCTTTTCAAAGTCAAAACTTTTGGAGTATTGATGGTTGATGGTTTTTCCTAGATACCGTACATTCCCCTCGTTTGAGCTTCGTTCATTGGAAAGCGCAATATACTTTGTATTAAAGAGAGCTGCGCAGAGTACAGATAAAAACGCAAGGTACGCAGAGAATGGAGTGTGGCCGTTCAGGTATCCCTTGCGATTTAACTCCAAAAGCTTGGGATCTATTGCCCTTGTTACAACAACGGGATTCTTCAATCCTGCAATTTTGAGGATTTGTTCTTGTTCTATTTTAGGATTTAGCAAGAACGGGATGATACGCCCTTTCCCCTTCTTTAGCAGTTCCAGCGTAACCACCGCATCTTTTCCTCCCCCTATAGGCACCATTGTTCTATCGTCTAAACCGAGTTTAGGCATTCTGCTTAAACTCGGTTTAAGCAGAGACGGTTTAGGACAAGAGGAGGTGATGGTGAGGAAGTTTGGTTTAGTAAAAACAATCTTGTTCCGGTAAAAGTACTCTCCCATTCCTTTAAAGATGAGATCTTTCCACCACTGGATTTGTTTTTTATTGAGATACCCCGCCTCAATCACAATTTCAGGAGAGCAGGTCGCTTTCCAGTAGCTAGGGATTTCCATGAGCCCCAAGTGGAAAGCAAGATTTTCAATATCAGGATGTTTTTGGGGTACATTCTTTATGATCACCTTCGGGTGGAAAGAAATATCAGGAGGCCCTTCGACTTCGCTCAGGGCAGGCACCGCAAAATCAAAGGAGATATGGAGATCTCTTCCGGAATGTTTATATATATATCCTTGATAAAAGAACTTTGGGTATTTTTTCCTTAGAATATCTGTTTTCATAGAAACTACCCAAGTAACCTAATGGCAACTCCTATGAACGCGGCGACTATGCCTATAACCCAGAACCGCATGGTTATTTGCGGCTTTTCCCATCCTACAGCTTCTAAATGATGGTGAAAGGGGGCGGCTAAGAAAACCTTCTTGCCATGGCGCAGTTTTTTGGAGACAAGCTGGATAATAACAGATCCAGACTCGGCAACCAAGAGAATGCCGATAATGGGCAATACCGCTACAGAATCAGTAAGAAAGGCAACTACGGTGAGAGTTGCTGTCAACCCCATGGCTCCTGCTTCCCCCATATAGAACTTCGCAGGAGGAATGTTAAACCATAAGAAAGCGAGTATGGCTCCTACAATGGCAAAGCAGAATGCGGTTAAATCAGCTTGTCCTTGTATGAACGCAAGTACGCCGTAGGCCGTAAATATGGAGGCAAATGTTCCTCCGGATAATCCGTCAATGCCGTCTATGACCCCACCCGAGTAGGTTGCAAGCATAACAATAATGAAGAAAGGAATCATGAGCCATCCAATAAATACATCGCCAAATCCAGGAATAAACACCGTATCCCACCCAAGTTTGTAAAAGAACCACCATGCGCCCACGAGCCCTATCAAAGCAACCGCGCCAAACCTATATTTTAAAGAAAGCCCTCCTCCCACATACTTTCCTATCTTTTCCCAGAATACGCGGAGGAATGCATGCGTTGGAGCCGCAATAACCTGCAAAAGATCATCTAGAAATCCTACTGCCGAGGCCGCAAAAAGCGTTGCCAAAGGAAGCCACGTTTCAGACCTGCTTAAAAAGTTGAGGCTCTTGAACCATGGGATATTTATAAGATCCAAAAACCAGAGGCCAAATGCTAGAACAGGCGGAACGAGCCATATGAGTACGCCCCCAAAGCGCGGAGTCTTTGTTTCTCCTTCTGCATGGAATTTCTGGAATACAGGAACAGCTCCTCCTCCCAGGGCTTCTGTACGCACCTCTTTCCTCCAAAGCTTGTTGGCGTATAAGAACTTTAAGAGAAAAGGAATAAGCAAAAACGCAAACAAAAAAGATCCTGCTCCAATGGCAGCTATTTTGATGACATTGAATGGAATAGAAATGTCCATGGTTACCATAAAAAGGAGTCATACACCCAGCTTACCAGCGTTTTCATTTGAGAAAAGCGGTCTTCTGCGCCAAGCACGACGTTCACAAGGTATCCCTGATCTTTGGGGCTTTGCAAAACAAGAATTAGAGCGCCTTGCGCCAATGGCGTCCATCCAGTCTTGCCTCCCACTATGGGAGTAGGCCATCCTTCAAAACTTAAGAGTTCGTTCGTATTCTTCATTGTGTGGTGGAATGTTCCTTTTTGAAAGAGATCTTGCTGGGTGAGAGCGAGGATAATAAAGATCTTAGGGTATGTTCGTACAATATATGAAGCGAGAGTTGCCAGGTCTTTGCCTGTGGAATAATTCACAGGTCCCTGGGGATCATTCGGATCTAATCCCGTTGGATTGAAAAAGTACGTGTTAAGCAGTCCAAGCCCCTGCGCTTCCAAGTTCATTAGCTCTACAAACACTTCTCTTCCAAGTACTTGGGCTAATGCTGCTGCCGCGTCATTAGAAGACTCAACAAGCAGAGGATACAAAAGGTCTTGCACTGGAAATACATCTCCTACTCTCAACTGGCCCAAGTTTTCTTCTTCCGCAACAGCACTGCTGTCTATAACTATGCGTTGCATGGGGTCGTAATGCTTCACAGCAACGAGCGCTGTCATAAGCTTTGTGAGAGACGCTATTGGAAGCCGTCGTTCACCTTCTTTCTCAAAGAGAACCTTTGTGTTCCCTTCTGTACCAAGAAAGGAAGAGAACGCAGCCTTTGCTTGAATGTTGGGGGAAGGTGCATCCGACTTTATGGTAGGGCGTTCTCTGAGCACCTGCTCTTGGAGCCGCGTTTGAATAAGCTGGGCTTGCAGTATGGCAGGGTTTTTCACCATTTCCTTCCAGAAGAGAGCTTCGGAAAGAGCGTCCGAGGACGCGTTGAATCCAAACCAAACAGGAATGCTCAAAAGAAATGCTGAAATGAAGAACGTAATGTTTGGAGTCATTGCCCCTTTTTAATGTGTAGTTCTTTTAATTGGGTAGGGTCTAATTCACCCGGTGAGTTCATCATAAGATCTCTTGAGTCTCCGGTCTTGGGGAACGCAATAACCTCTCTAATGGAGGGCTCATTCTGCAGAATGGACATGAAGCGGTCAAACCCCCAGGCAATTCCTCCGTGCGGAGGAGCGCCAAAGGAGAATGCTTCAAGCATATGGCCGAAGTTCTTGCGTATGCGTTCAGTCTCAAACCCCATGATCTCAAATACCTTTTCCAGGGCTTCTGGGGTATGATTTCGAATGCTTCCTCCTCCTATTTCAGATCCATTCAAGACAACATCATATTGGGTGGTAAGGATGCTTTCTATGTTCTTTTTGGCAAGCAAGTCTGGCATATGCTCTGGCTTTGGCGCAGAGAAGGGATTGTGCGTAAACGTCCACTCCTTCGCCAAGGCTTCGGAGTGCGCAGCGCTCTTCTCAAAGAACGGAAAATCAACAACCCAGCAAAACGCAAGAAGATTTTTGTTTTCTTTGTCTTGTCTCATATCCGGCCTGTCTGTCCCGTACTTTGCCATAGCTTCTTTGTACGTGATCCTGGGGAACGGGAGCTCCTGTATTTCTTTTTTAGGGTAGAGCTTTTGAACAATGTCTATTAAGAGTTTTTCGTTCAGCTCCATAACATCCTCTTGCTTCACAAAGCTCATTTCCAAGTCTAACTGGGTGAATTCCGGCTGGCGGTCTGCCCTGGGGTCTTCGTCTCTAAAACATCTGGCAATTTGAAAATACCGTTCAACCCCTGCAACCTGCAAGAGCTGTTTGTACTGCTGGGGTGATTGGGGCAAGGCGTAAAAGGTTCCAGGGTACAACCTTGAAGGAACCACAAAGTCTCTGGCTCCTTCCGGAGTTGACTTGGTTAGAACCGGAGTTTCTACCTCTATAAATCCTTCTTTTGTGAGAAAATCGCGCATGAACTGAAGAACATGGTGGCGCGCAGAAAGATTCTTTTGTAATCGTGTCCTGCGAAGGTCTAGATATCGGTACTGGAGCCGTTTCTCTTCTCCTATTTCATACCCGGGGGTATCAATAGCAAAAGGCAGGGTTTTTGCTTGAGAAAGCACGGTAATAGTTTGCGCCGCAATCTCAATGTTTCCGGTCGCAATATCTGGATTCTTGGTGCCTTCAGGCCTTTCTTGGACCATTCCCTCAATTTCTAATACCCATTCTGGCCTCAAGGATTTTGCAAGTTCATACGCTTCTTTTTCTTTTAGCGTGAATACAACCTGAACAATCCCTTCTTTATCCCGAAGATCAATGAATGTTATTTTCCCGTGGTCGCGCCTGGTTGCCACCCATCCTGCAACCTTCACCTTTTCTCCTATTCTTGCGGGAGTTTGAGCCGTAAAAATTCTCTCCATTATTTGCCAGTATACCGTTTAGACATTGCAATATCAAGAGACGCTTGTTATATTATTAGTATCTGTAGGGAAGGAGGACACGGATGAATAAGCCAGCTCTTTGCTGTGCGATTGAGGTATTTTTGGAAAACGAAGAAGGGAGGTGGTTTGGGCTATCTGGAAAAGTTACGCCGCGCGCCGCTGCCGCCATGAAGAAAAAGCGAATCGCAATACTCAAGGCGATCGCAGACAGAAAAGACACGAGTGTTAAGCGGGGAAGTCTCGTTCGGATCAGAAAACACGGTCCCATATTCTTGTTGCCATTTGACAACTCGTACCTGCCGCCGAGCATTGATGGCATTAGGCTTGTTAGACCCTTCCAGGATTCCATGGTAGCTGCATGCATGGGGAAACGAGCCGGCGACAAGGTGCCGGTGATGACGCTGTTTGAGGGCGAAGTAACCCTCACGATAACTTCTGTCTGTTAGGTAACGCATCAGAGTAAGTGGAACCAAGGGGGCTCGCGCCACGCAAAGGCGAGCCCCGTTTCTTTTTATAGAACCGGGAGTTCCACAAAGAAGGTACTACCCTCCGTCGTTGCGCTCCCAAGACACCTTCGGTTTCTTGCGCTCACTGCGTTCGCTGGTTTCCAACACGGGAGGATACCCAATCCTCCCGACCCCTCCTGTAGAAGGCAGTACTTTAATTGATTGGTAATTCTATATAGAAAGTACTACCTTCTCCCCTGCCTTGAGACTCTGCCCAGATATTTCCTTTGTGAAGTTTTATGAACTGTTTTGCTATATAGAGACCGAGTCCCGCTCCTTCGGTTGATGTTCTGGTGCCAGCTCCTCCCCTTGAGAAGCTTTCAAAAAGATGGCTGATTTCTTCCTGCGTCATCCCGTCTCCAGTGTCTTTCACAGAAATAAGAAGATTGGGAGTTTTGACATTTGACACTTGATTTTTGACATTTACTGTGATTTTTCCTTTCTTTGTGTAGCGAATAGCGTTGTCTAAAATATTGAGAAGCACGTTCCGTATTTTCTCTTCATCTAGCGATACCTCGGGGAGAGACTCCTCCGGTTTTTCAAATAGAAGCTTCAGCTTCTTTTCTTTTGCCTTTATGCCGATCTCCTCAATAACGCCTTTGATGATATCCACAATGTTTTTTTGCTCCCATTTCATATCTACTTTCCCAGATTCAATGCGGGAAATATTGAGAAGGTCGTTCACGAGCCGAATAAGACGCTCATTTGATTCGTACACGCTCTTCATGGGTTTTTGTTGTGTTTCATTCAGGTTTCCATAGCTCCCTTCCAGGATCATGGAGATGTATCCTTTAATGGCGGTAAGCGGAGTGCGAAGCTGGTGAGAGGCAATGGAAACGAACTCTGACTTTGCTTCGTCAAGTTCCTTTAGTTTTGCATACGCTCGTTCCAGTTCTTCCCGCTGTTTTATTTCGTTCATGACGCTGCGGACTAGGAGATATCCTGCGATAAGGAAGGCGACAAGCATACCTCCTTTCCAGAGATATTCAAAAGAAGTTTGCGAGAGTACAAGGTTGATAAACAGCAGGATTGAAATAACTCCTACGAGGAATTGTGTTAATACAACTCTAATATCAAACAGCTGCTTTTTAAGGATTGTATAGGTGATGATAAGCGGATAGAGAAAGACTGTAAGATTTCCATATGGATACAAATCTATCCCATACACAGGGAGAAAGCTGAGACTTCCACCAGCAAATCCTACAAATGTTGCTACAAAAAAATAAGAGATCTGCGTTTTTTGTAGATGAGAAGCAATTTTATATGCTCGCCAGAGAAGAAAGTGTGTATATATCACCAATGCAAAAAACAGAATGGCATAGGGGGTGTAGAGGATGCCTGGTGGAGAGTCATAGTAAAATTGGCTAAACACCCACCGCATATTCACAATAAAGAAGTCGGTGAAGAGATTCGCCCACAAGAAGAAAACCCCTATAGCATATAGGATTGGAATCAATGGCTTGGTTTGTTTTTGAAGGAATGTGTATACGAAATGGGTGAATAGTATGGGGATGAATATTATGCCAATGTGAGTGAGGCGCCACCACATATCGGCTTGCACAATGTCTTCTGTAACAGCAACCATATATCCCCCAAATCCCCAAACAGCAACAGAAACACAAAAAAGCGCCCAGACGTGATGGATTCGTTCTTTACCAATGAGCAACATCAGCGCTGCCATGGAGATACTGCTAACGCCAATGAGAATGCCAGATAGGGCAAAGATGTTCATCTTTTATAGAGTATACCAAGATGCTGGGAAATAAAAAAGTGAGGAGTAGACCAAGGGCATAGTCCATTCCTCACTAGGATCGTCCGAAGTTGCGTTTCTTTGCGTATCGGAGAAAGCGTCCCACCACCTCGGAATTCATGTCGGGAGGCTGTTTCCACTTTAGCCCAAGAGCTTGGACCGCAATAGTGTTATGGAACACTTCCCGATCCTTTGAGGTGTAGGGTATGTAGGGGCCGATGTTTGTAATGATCCCCCGCTGGATGCGACCAATGAGGTCGTTGCGAGGTTTGCGACATTCTTGTAGCTCTGCGCCGCATGCTATCCCTCGGAACCCCATGTGCGCAAGAGATGCAACCATGGTTTCTCTCACTCCCCGCGGGCTTGGGTGCGTGAGGTGAAAGGTTTTGCCCTCGGCGTACTGCTGTACGAGTACAGTGAACATCTCGGTGAGCCAGTCCAGGGGAACAAGGTTCAGAGGACCCTCCTGGCTACACGGGATGGAGAGCGGAACGTGGAGATATCCTTCTCCATCGAGGGAAATGCCGCCTTTGAGACAGGCCTCCAAATCTCGCTCCCATCTTTTCAAGAGAGAGTTGCGGAGTTGCCAGAAGGTAGCAAGGAACCCATAGTAGCCAGAGAAGCTGTTGATCTCCCCTGTTTGAGAGTTTCCAACTACGATGGGAATGCGGTAGATGGAAAACTTCCCAGGGAATCCGCGCACCATCTGTTCCGCCCTTGCTTTTGACGCCTCATAGGCATTACGGTGATGCTGGTTTTCTCCAGTGTCTTCTTCAGCGAACCATTTGGCGTCTCCACATACGTACGCGGTGCTAATGTAATGGAATTCGGGAACTCCGAGTTGCTGTGCGAGGCACAGCGTGTTTTCCGTACCGGATACGTTGGCACGAAACACCTGGTTATCGGGGGTTTCCACAAACTTGATGCTTGCCGCGCCGTGAACGACTTTTTCGATCTTACTCACCCAGTGCTGTTGGTCTTCTGCGGAAACGCCAGCAAGTTCTTGTGTGATGTCTCCTTGTAGTACAAAGAGGCGCCCCCTTGCTTCCTCGTTCACGCAGAGCGTGGCAAGAAGCCGTTCTCTTGGCGAGACATCTTTTCCGGATCTCACCAATGCTACAACCGTATGCCCGTCCTTTAGGAGGCGGGCACACAGCGGGTTCATGACGGTGCCGGTAACGCCGGTCATAAGTATGGTTGCCATGTCCTTCCTCCTTTTTTGAGTTATAAAAACTGAGTTGAAATTTCTCAGCGCTACCTTTATTATCTTATGATTATATTGTTTTGTCAACAAATACCGAAAATTATCTCTGATTTATGAAAGCAGCCGTTCGCAGTTTCAAACTCTAGCAGGCGGTGGTATAATAAAAACAAAGATGAAAGAGAAGTATTTTGTTATTCTTGCGTTTATGGTAATTGGCACTGCAATTGCGGTTGGATTTGTTTTTTGGAGCAATAGAAATCTGCCTTCAGAAACATTTATCAAAATGCAGAAAGCTGCCAATCCTTGTTTTGGACTTTCTGCCGATCCAGGTGAAATAACCTGTGAAGAAGCAAGAACCACAGCTGTTGAAAAATATCCTGGGCAAGTTTTGAATATTGAAAAAACAACTCTTTTGTATAAATCTGGGAAGCCGCCACAAATCAAAACCGAAGACAGAAAAGTTTTGCTTGTGCGCATTAAACCCAATGATATATCATTTCTTCCATCAATTCCCCAAAATACAGACAGCAAAGAAGCCCAAACAATAGAAACAATCGGAGTAGCTATTGATCGAAGCACAAAAGAAATTTTATTTATTCAAACATTTTCTAAAGAATGAAGTATCTTATTCTATTTTTCATTGTAATAACAGCGGTAATTTTTGGATCAGCTCCAACGGTGAACGCTGCTGAATGTACCGGAGGTTCTGGCTGGGCTTTTTATGAAAATCCAGACTGTCCCGGACAGGATGCTGATTCTTCTAAGAATAGTATTATTTTCTGCTCTTCTTCAACTGAAGTGTTTGTCGGAGATTGGTTCTCTGTATCGTGTGCGTCAACCGGGGGAACCGACTGGTGGTATACTGGGTATTGTAGTGATCGTTGTACAGCACCTGTCGCCGACACCACCGCGCCAGCCGCAGCAATTACATATTCTCTCAACCGCGCAGTTAAATCAGGCGAGACCCTTGTTATTACCGCCACTTTTAATGAGGCAATGAAAGACAGCCCTGTCGTGAAGATCGCGATTACAGGTTCAAATACGGTTGCTGCTGTGGCAATGACTAAAACTAGCACCACCAGCTACACGTACTCGCATACTGTTGCCGCAGGCAATGGAAGCGCAACCGTTGCTTTTTCTGTGGGAACCGATGTTGCAGGCAATGTAATTACCGCAGCGCCCACTTCTGGGGCAACCTTTACCGTTGACAACACCGCGCCAACAACTACCATAAAATCTCCTTCCATCATCGCCAGTTCATGGCAGGGCGCTGATTTTACCATGTCTATTTCTGATAGTGACAACACGGGGGGTTCCGGATTAAACAGCACCTCTTGTTATTACGGAGTGTATGATAGCGGTCTTCCCGAAGGTGGAAAATGGACAGTGCCATTTGCTCCTACGTCAGCTCCTCCTGCGACAAATAGGACATGCGGCGCAAACTTAACCATTACTGTTAATACTGCCGCAAACTCTACCGCTAATTGCAGAACCGCGGGATTTTGCGTTACGTATGTTGGCTCAAGGGATGTCGCCGGCAACTTGAGTACAACTGCCATCTACTCCTTTAAGACAATGCCTCCTAGTAATACATGGCAACGGCTGTGGTATTACGTGCCCGGTGACAATAATAACTTTAATTTTAGTGACGCAAACTATCTCGGGTCAAATACCGTTGACACTCTTGATATGGATTGGGTCCAGACAAGACAGATGTACGATACCAGTTCCACCAAGTTTCATTCTGAAACCAGCGGTGGGTTGAATAGAATAGGGTTTAAGGCAAGCAGAACTCTTACCGGCCTTACGCCAGGCGCCTACACTATTTCAATTGGGGCGGATGATGGCATTAAGCTGTTTGTAAATGGAGGGAGCAATCTTCTTCCTGCCAGCGCGTGGGATAGTGATAATTCTTGGAGCAACAATAAGCATACGGTGCGCGTTATGCTTTCTAGCGCCGCAAAGATTGAAGTTCACTATCGTGAGAATACCGGCAACGCAAAGATAACTTTTGCTTATAGTCCTGGAGCTACAGACAGCGCCTCGGCGTTTGCCTGCAGACTAGGAGAACTTAATCCACCAAATGCTTGTCCCGGAGGATTTATTTTTAGCGACAACTATTGTTATTACGGCGCCTACAGTCCTTCAACTTGCACCTGGGCATGGAATGGAACATCGCAATATACAACTGGGGGGCAATGCACCTATTCAAGTCTTTGTAGAGTACAAACAGGGCAGGCCTGCAC